>Ga0081539_10000029_pt1 | contig 322399 bp, 262 predicted proteins | sample TabmetS4T2R2_FD_71023 | JGI IMG/M metagenome (GOLD analysis project Ga0081539, IMG submission 71023) | Tabebuia heterophylla rhizosphere microbial communities from the University of Puerto Rico - S4T2R2 | ecosystem: Host-associated > Plants > Roots > Rhizosphere ...
AACCTGCATGGGGACCGCAAGCACACCTGGACCAAGCTGGCCAACACCGCCAACGCAGGCAGCACCTCGATCCAGGTCCTGGACGCGTCTGGCTGGCGGGTCGGCGACGAGATTGTCCTCGCGTCGACGGATTTCGATCCCAGGCAGGCAGAGCGGCGAACGATCGCGGCCATCCGTGGCAACACGATCACGCTCGACAGAAAACTGGATTACATGCACTTCGGCAAGATCACCTTCGACGTGGATGAACGGGGCGAAGTCGGTCTGCTGACGCGCAATATCCGTCTCCAGGCATCGGCCGACGCGGCGGACGAGCCGTTCTACGGCGGACACGTGATGGCGATGGGCGCGAGCAAGATGTTCGTCGAGGGCGTCGAGTTCAATCGCATGGGCCAGAACCTGACGCTTGCCCGGTATCCGATCCACTGGCATCTGGTCGGCGATGCCAACGGGCAATACATCAAGAACGCCTCGATCCACGACACCTACAACCGCTGCGTGACGGTGCACGGCACGAACTTCCTGCGCGTCGAGAACAACGTGACCTACAACACCGTCGGTCACTGCTTCTTCCTCGAAGACGGCGCGGAGCACGGTAACCAGTTCGTCCACAACCTGGCGATCCAGATCAAGTGCCACACCTCCAAGCCCTGCGCGCCGACCAATCTCGCCGCAAACGGAGAGAACAGGGCAAGTAATTCGCTGAATCGCGCGACCTACAGGGCGGACAGCATGTCCGGCAAGGACACCCTGCTGCCTTCGGACAACACGGTGACGGCGTACTGGATCACCAATCCGGACAATGTCTTCATCGACAACGTCGCAGCGGGTTCCGATGAGAATGGCTTCTGGTGGTCGTTGCCGGAACACCCGCAAGGGAAGTTCGAAGGTACGGAGATCAGCAAAACCACCTGGCCGCGTCGAACCAGGATGGCGGAATTCAGGGGCAACGTTGCCCACTCCAACTTCGACGGGTTCATGCTGGACCGGAACATCAACCTGGAAGGCGTCTTCGGGTTGGCCGGCCCCTCGCACGTTGCCAAGGAAAATCCCGCTGACGACAACAGCAAGAGCGTGGAATCGCTCCTCGTGGATCTCACCGCCTACAAGAACCGCAATGGCGGCGCCTGGAGCCGCGGCGAGCTGCACGTCTACAAGAACTTCAAGGCGGCGGACAATGCCATCGGGTTCACGAGTTCAACGGGATCCTTCGGCGCTGACACCTTTACCTCACTGGTGGTTGATTCGCGGTTCGTGGGCGAAACCGACAACATCGGCAACCCTGTCACGCCGGAAGAAAAGGCCTACGGCCGCAGCCTGCCGAAACGCTCGATTCCAGATTTCCCGATCCGCGCCTACGAGTACTACGACTATCGCCATGACGTGGTGAACACGACATTCGTGAATTTCCAGGACAACAAACAGCGCGGAGCAGGCGCGCTTTCCTGGCTGTTGTATACGGGCGCTGGGGTGACCACCGAAAACACCGTCAAGAGTGCGAAATACATCAATGCCAAGCCGGTGTATTTCCCGAAGATCGACTCCAGGTTCGACAGCGACAACCGGGGTGGTTCGGCCTACCGAACCGCGGCGATCCACGATCTGGACGGATCGACGACCGGCATCCCTGACTCCTATGTTCTGATCCACGACGGCGAGAACGACAGCGTCGCCACGGACGACACCTGCCAGATCCAGCCAACCTGGAACGCCTCGGTGTGCGCGGGGGATATCGGACGCGTTCAGTTCAGCATCAGGAGGGGCGGAGCCACAAGGGGTCTCGGTCTTGCGTTGAAAGATGTGGCTCTGCGGTCAGCTGCGCCTGCGCGGGGGGTTGGTCCTGCTCGGGGGACGGGTCCTGCGCCGGCGGCTGCTCCTCAACAGCCAATTACCCTGAGCCGCAATGGCAAGGACTTCAAGATCACGGCGAATCAGAGTACTGTGCGCGCCGGTACCGAGATTCGTGTGAAGACCGAAAGACCGGAAGTGACGATCAGCTTGAGCGAAATGGCCAAAGACTCATGGGTCGTGTTCGAGCTGCCGGGTTTCGCCAACGCGACCTCGGGGAAGCCGCAGGACAGCCTCGACGCCCTGCGCAAGGCGACCGAGAGTTCGTATTACAAGGGTCCGAATGCCGTCTGGGTGAAACTGGTAATCCCGACCGCCCCGAAGGGCGTTGGCATCGATCAGTTTGGCCCGTTGGATACGCAAACCAGCATTACGGTAAGCCGATAAGCAAAACCGGACCATCGCCACGGACAGCCGTCGATTCCGCAGTCTTATAATGCGCGTGCGGTTGCTCTGCCGCGTTCTCGCCTGCTCCATCGTCCTGACTCTTACGGACCAGGCGCTCGGACAGAATGTACCCGCCGGTAACGGCAGCATCTCTGGTCGAATCGTCACGTCCGCATCCGACCCTGTTCAGAACGCGACCGTCGCGCTCGGGTTCGTTCTCGACAGCGACCCGTCCGCATGGCAGGCGTGGTGGGCGGCGACAACAGACGCGGACGGCATCTACCAATTCGATCGCCTTCCTGCCGGCCGATTCACGGTCATCGCCGTGAAGGACGGATTCGCCGGATGGAAATCGATCCCGGCAGCCGCTCCTGCGCCGATCGCTGCGGGCCGGCAGGTGCCCCCGGTCGCGCTCGCGACGTCCGCGTCACGCTCGACCATCGAGCTCGTTCCCGGTGGCCACGCATCAGAAGTCAATCTGACGTTCTACAAGTCAGCCACAGTTTCGGGTCGTGCGTTGCACGCGGACGGTTCGCCGGCGCCGAACGTGGCGGTGACGCTCTACACGTCCGATGGTGCCGGAGCGATCGTCGACGGTCGTGGCAGCCGGCCGACCGATCCGAACGGCAGGTATTCGATTGACGACGTGCGACCAGGAAGCTACTACGTCGGGGTGGTTCAGGCGCGACGACTGCAGGACGTCGATCCCGGTGCGCTCATCGCGGTGACGGTTGCGGAGGGCAGTTCCGTGACGGTAGATGTGGCGGTACTTGGGGAGCGAGCGATCTCGGTAAGGGGTCGCATTGCCGACGCGACGGGTCGCGTGCCGCGCACGCTGCAGCTCGAATACGGAACGCTGGGGACCAGCCACCGTGGACTGCTGTCGTCGTTCGGACCGGACGGGACGTTCGAGATCGTCGACCGTGGACTTCAACCGGGACCGGTGACACTGATGGCGCGCGGCGACACGGACGAAGGGCCAGTGGTGGCTCTGACGACAACTGGCATCGTCGACGGTCCAAACGAGGTCGATGTCGTCCTCGGAAAACCTGGAGAGATCAGAGGTCGCGTCTCGATGGCTGGCGGAGCTCCGCCCACGGCCGTCAGCATCAAGCTCGCGCTGGTACGCAGCGGCTTTCAGCCGCTCGGCGAATCCGACCGCATCATCGATATTGCGCCGGACGGCTGGTTCGAAGCGACGGACGTCATCGGTGAATACGCCCTCCGCGTCGACGAGCCGGCGCAATGGACGGTCACGTCAGTGCGTCATCGAGGCCTCCGCGTCGCGAACGAGCGACTGATCGTCGGAAACGGCGACACACTCGACGACATCGAGATCATCATCGGTCCTCGCAAACGATCAGCGAACTAGCGACAGTCGCGCGCGGGTCGCGAGCACACCAATCGCCGCGGCTGCAGCCAGGCGATGCTCCTTCTGCCATGGCGGTCCCAGGCGTTCACCCTCGGCCTGAAGGAGCCCTTCCAACTGCGCGACGCTCACGCCGAGACGATCGGCGGCGCGCGTGACTTCTTCGCCCCGATCGTGCTGCTCCACGACCAGACCCAGCCGTCGAGCCGCCGTGCACAGCGCGTCGTGATACATCATCCCGTCGGCGCGGCACATCACCGGGTATGACGCATGCGCCTCGGCAACCGTGACCGGGACGTACGTGAGCGGCGGGTTGCGAATCGTCATCGCACCAATCGTGTACGCCTGCGGCTCGTCGCGCAGCTCCGTCAACCGCGCGAGCGTCGTCCGCATGACCGATTCGCGGACGCGGACGACGAGCTGCTCTGCCTCCGGCAGCGCCATGCCGACCGTCTCGTGGTGATAGGGTTGGCTCGGAACGCCCGGCTCGATCAGCTCGATTCGGCGTCGATCGACGACAACAGGCAAGTCGCGGTTGGCCGCAACGGTGACGCACACGGCCCACCCGTTGTGATCGGCGACACCGAGGCCGGCAATCGTGTGCCTACTCCCGTCTCGTCGCACCGTTCAACCCTGCTGGTTGACGGCCGCATTCACGTCGGCGAGCTCGAACAGGGCGTCGAGCTGCGTCCGGAAACGATCCGGCGGCGGAACCGTCGACGGCCTCACGTCCTCCGAGAAGCGGAGCGCTCGCGACGATCGGCGATAGTCGACGTCACCGGCTCCGAGCCGCGCGAGAATCGTCATCGCCGGTGACCTGTCGAGGCCGGAACGAAGCGTGTCATCGCTGGTGACGACGCGCCAGCTGCTTCCACCCGACCGCGACATGTGCTCCAGCCGCCAATCGCTCGCGCCGGGCACGTCGTCGAGCGCCACCGAGAAACCGTTTCGGTAGTGACCTGAGCTGTCGGACGTGCCTGTGTACTTCGCCACATCGGGACTGATGCTCGCGGTGATGCGGCGCCCACGATAGGTCCCGGTCATCCAGCTCGTCGCGCCGCCGCCGCCGTCGCCGACGATGCGTGCGTCCTGGATCAGCGGGCGCAGCGGCGCCCACTCACGCTCGAGTGCGGCATTCTTGATCTTGTAGAGGACCCATCCCGCGGCAAACACGACAACGAGGAACGCCGCCAGGATCATGGAACCGAGCACGGTATCCGACATCGCGAGAATCATGACCGCGCGGAATGATACCGCCGCAACGGAACAGCCGGCCACGCTGACGACACGATCACGGCTGCAGGTATCGTTCGCGCAGGATCTTGGTGTGGTGACTGACGTGGCCCACGCACATGTACGCGAGCGCGCGCACGGTGAAGGGGTTGTCGCTGGCGATCCCGCGGCGCGCCCACGCCTCCTCCGGCAGCGAACGAAAGAACGCGATTGTTCCAGCGCGGATGGCTTCGAATTCCGCCGCGATATCCGTCCAGTTGCGATCGCCCGCACGCGCACTCGAGGCGGCAAGCTCTTGATCGAAGCTCGGGAGCGGACTCTCGAATCCGCGAGCGAACCAGAATGCGCGACCCACGAACAAGCGCTCGCAGTCCGACAGGTGGTTCATCACGTCGCGGATGGTCCACTTGCCCGGCGCATACCGGTGCAGCGACTGTGACTCGGTGATACCGGCGGAGAGTTGTCGCACGGACTCGAGCTGCGACTCGAGCTGCTCGCAGATGTCTCCAGCGGGCACCTGATCGATGTACGTGAAGTAGTACTCCGCAGCCTCGTGGCGTTCAGGGCGTGTCGTCATATCAGGGTCCGAAAGGTATCCCACCTGTCGAGCTCGCCGAACGAACTCCGTCGTCGGCCTTCATCGACTTCGTCACGTTGGCGTGAGCCGTTTGGCACACAATTCACGCTTACTCATTTTGAGCGACGAACTCGGGAGGGGCTATGCGACGGGTGTGGACGATCGGATCGGTGTTTTTCTTGATGGTGATGCTCGCAGTAGCGCGCATCCTTGCCGGACCGCCCCCGGTGACATCAGCGGGTGGGACGCAGGATGTCGCGACGGTGCAGGCCGAGGTGGTGGTGACCGGCATCCCCGGCGCCGGCGCGATTACCGAAGTCGGGACGTTCCATCGAGGCGGTCCGTTCATCGAACGGGCGTCGCTCGCCGCGCAGGTACATCCGGTGCTCGACGCCAACCGGTTGCTGGTGGCGAGCACGTCGAACTTCGGTGCCCCGATCGCGCTCGCGCAGGCCGAAGGTTCGATCCTGTCGATCGACGTGACCGCGGGCCGCGTCGACATCGCCGATCCCGCGTTCGCCGCGGGCGTCAGCGTCGGCAATCCACATCCGGCGACGGCCAGCGGCGCGGTCCTGCTCTATACGGCGCAGAACGCCACGTTCCTCAACAGCGTGAACGGCAACACGGGCGCGGCGACCGCCGGCGTGCCCGCGGTCAGCCTGCCACTCGGCATCTCGCTCAACAGCGGTTTTGGCCGTCCGTGGTTTGCCAATGCGCCGATCGGGAGCGAGGGTGTCGGGACCATCACGGTCATCGATCCGAATGGCGCTCCGCTCGCAGGCGCACCGAGCCCGACCGCGGGAGGGGTGTTCGCCGGCGATCTGACGAATCGCAACGCCGCGACCACGCACGGGCTGACAGCCGCTGCGCTCGCCACCGCGCTCATCACCAAGTCACCGGATGCATCCGGACGCGCCGTGTTCCTGGCGGCTCTCGCCGACGGCAGCGTCGAGCAGGTGCACGTGCAAAAGGGTGTCGACGCACTCACACCCGACGGCTCGTTCACACCGATTCCAGGCATCAGCCGCGAGCGCGCCGAATCGAACGACCCGGACGTCGTCACGCGAACGGGGATGTTGTTCAACTGGGTACCGACGCGCACGATATTCGTCACCGATCCGTTGGCGGATCGCATCCTTGTCTTCGACCTCGCCGACGATGGGACGTTGTTCCACGCGGTGAACACCCGTTACATCACGTCGCCGACTCTCGATACGCCTGTCGATCTTGCGCCGGTCGTCCGCGAAGGCGCGGCGCGCAATTTCGCCAGCAACACGACGCTCGGAGCGGGATCCGATCTCTACGTCCTCAATCGCGGCAACAACACGATCGTCCGCATGACCCAGGCCGGAGACGTCGTCGCGAGCCGGCAGATCGCATCCGAGCTCGAAGGTTTCCGCCTGAACGGGCTCGCGGTGTCCGAGGATGGGCGGACGATCTGGATGACCGCCACGATGCCTGGTGGACAGGGTGCCGTGTTGCGGACAGCAGCGTTTGGCGCCGGCGTGATGACGACGCGCCTGCTCGATCACGCGCAGAGTGTAGGTGCGAACGGGCTCGTCGGCGAAGGCACCGACATGTTCTCGCACGACCTGGTGCCACCGGACGCGCTTGGGCCGCTGTTCAATGGTCAATCGTGCAACACCTGCCACAACGCGCCGGCCGCCGGCGGCATGGGTGTCGACGCCGAGAGTTTCGTCACGCGCGTGGCGAGGATTTCAGGTGACTCGTTCGATGCGATGTCGGGTCACGGTGGTCCGATCGCCCGTCAGCGGTCGGTCGCCGAGTTCGGCACGGCGTGCGGTCTGCTCACCGGGATTCCGCCGCAGGCAAACGCGACGTCGCGTCGCAGCTCGATGACGCTGCGTGGGACGGCACTCATCGACAACGTCGTGTTGAGCGACATCCTCGCGGCGCAGGCTGCTGAGCCCGCTGCCGTACGAGGCCGACTGAACGTGCTCGCCGATGGACGGCCCGGTCGCTTCGGCTGGAAAGCGCAGACGGCGACGCTCGTCGAATTCATGGGCGAGGCATTTCGCGACGAAATCGGCGTCACCAACCCGATTGCCCCACGCGATCTGGTGAACGGCTGCGGCGCGTCGATCACGCGTCCCGAAGCCGATGCCCTGCCGCTCACGGCGGTCGCGGCGTTCCTGAACACGATCGACCCGCCGACGCCGTCATCGACGACGCTGACGTCGGTCGGCGCAACGGTCTTCGCCTCGACTGGCTGCGCCGCCTGTCACAAGCCGTCGTATCGCGTTCTCGGGAGCACCGCGAACGCGAGCGGCGCAATCCTTACCGCGTTCCTGTATTCGGATCTGCTGCTGCACGACATGGGACCTGACCTCGCCGATGGCTTCGAGCAGGGATCGGCAACCGGCAGCGAGTTCCGGACGGCGCCGCTCTGGCGCGTCTCCGAACGCCAGCACTTCCTCCACGATGGGCGCGCGACCAGCATTCTGGATGCGATTCGGGCGCATGGAGGACAAGCGGCCGGCGCGGTCACTGCGTTCAATGCGTTGAGCGCCGCCGATCGACAGGCGCTGCTCGATTTTCTCGATGGAATTTGACCAGAGAGCTCGCCGCCGCTGGAATCAGAGCCTTCGGGATGATCTCGAGGCTCCATCGATACCAGAGCGGCGAGCCATATTTGCCGGCATTGACGCTACCACTCTGCGACGGGCCGGCCATGCGTCGCTCGGATATCTCTCGCAATGCCGCCCCGCCTTCGCGTGGCGGCAGTCCGTGATCCCCGAGTCGATCAAGCGCGTGATCCGTTGATCACGCGGCCACGTTCAGAACATCGCGATCGTTCCGTCGAACGATCCTTCTGTTGCGCCGGTCGTCTGCTGAAACGTTCGATACGCGGTGAACGTCCCGGTGGCTCGTGCGAACCGGCCCGTGCCACCCGTGATGGTGGCGTGCTCGACGATGGAGACGGTTGTGCCTTCCTGCGTTGCCTGCCCCGTGAACGAGGCGGTCACCGTGTCACCGTTGGCTGCGGTGAACGTGTATGTGCCCGCGCCGGTGCGGGTCACGAGGTTCACCGTGTGCGGAAACGTCACCGTGAACTGACCCACCTGCGTGGCGACGCCGGTCGCCGAGCCATTCACGGAGGCGTACGGAGGCTGGGTCACGGTCAGCGTTTGCGAGCCTTCGAACGTTCCCTTGAATGGGACCGATTGCTCGGAAGCGCCGAGGGATGCCGAGTCGATCGATAGGTTTCCTGAGCGGGCAGACGAGGGACTGACAGGCGAAAGTGGCTGATTGCAGGCGCCCGCGAGCAGCGGCGCCATCACCACAGCAACGGCAAACGAACGTTTCATGGTGTGACCTCTGATGTCGATATCCGAACAAACCAATGGCGCTACCCTGATGCCCGTCGCGCCAACTTCCCATACCCATTCGGCGTAAACTGGCGCCGAAACGGCTCACACGCATGTGGCCTTCCTCTGCGCAAGACGTCACTCGATTGCTGCGGGAATGGAGTCAGGGCGATCAAGAGGCGCTGAACCAGCTCGTCCCGTTGATGTATGCGGAGCTGCGTCAGCTCGCGCATCGACGTCTCCGCCGCGAACACGCAAACCACTCGCTGAACACGACCGGACTGGTCCACGACGCCTATCTGAAGCTCGTTGATGTCCGGCACGCGAATTTTCGCGACCGTTCGCATTTCCTGGCGATGGCGTCGCGCGTGATGCGGCGCCTGCTCGTCGACCAGGCGCGCGCTCGCCGCGCGGCCAAGCGCGGAGGCGGGGCCGACGTCGCCGAACTGGACGAAGCGCTGTGGGTGTCGGAACCGCAGGCCGACACGTTGACGGAGCTCGACCAGGCGCTGCAACGGCTCGAAGCGCTCGATTCGCGTCAGGGCCAGATCGTGGAACAGCGATATTTCGGCGGGTTGTCGCTCGAAGAGACGGCCGAGGCACTGGGGGTGTCGCTCGCAACGGTGAAACGCGAGTTGCGCTTCGCGCACGCATGGCTGGCGACCGAACTCGGCAAGACGGGCGTCGGGAGTGGAAGCGGCGCGTGAAGGGCTGGCAGGAATTGAAAGAAGCCTTCTGGGCTGCCATCGACAGCGAGCCTGCCGAGCGGGCCCGTCAGATCGAGGCGCTCGCGTCGATCGATCCCGACCTACCCAAGCAACTCGAAGCATTGCTTGCGGCCGACGATGGAGGCGCGTCACTCGACCGTCTCTTCGAATCCAAGACGGCTGGCACTCAGCATCCGGAGCGCATTGGTGGCTACGAGGTCATCGGCATTCTCGGCGTTGGCGGCATGGGCGAAGTCTATCGGGCTCGCGATGTGCGCCTGCAGCGTGAGGTGGCGATCAAGGTGCTGCCGGCGGCAGTGGTCAACGATCGCGAGCGGCTCGCGCGGTTCGAACGTGAAGCGCTGGTACTCGCGTCACTGAATCATTCGAACATCGCGCAGGTGTATGGCCTCGACGAATCCGGCGGTACGCCGGCGCTCGTCATGGAACTCGTGTCGGGACCAACGCTCGCGGACGTGATCGCACGTTACCCGAATCCGTCGCTCACGGTGACGCAGGCGCTCACGATCGCGCGGCAGATCGCCGAGGGACTCGATGCCGCACACGAGAAGGGCATCGTTCACCGTGACTTGAAGCCGAGCAACGTCGCGCTGACGCCGGATGGACACGTGAAGATCCTCGATTTCGGCGTGGCGAAGAGTCTCGATACGGCCGCGACCGCCGGGCGTCGGACATCAGGCGCCACCGTTCCGGGCGAGGTGATCGGCACGCCGGCCTACATGAGTCCGGAACAGGCGCGCGGCTTGACGGTCGACAAGCGCTCCGACATCTGGGCATTCGGCTGCCTGCTTTACGAGCTCCTCACGGGACAACGGGTGTTCGCCGGGAACACCCCGTCGGACAGTCTTGCCGCCGTTCTCGAACGAGAACCCGACCTGACGATTCTGCCGGCCCGGACGCCCGCAGGCGTGCGATCGCTGTTGCGCCATTGTTTCGAGAAGGATCCGAAGCGACGCTTGCGCGACGTCGCGGACGCACGTCTCGTCATCGATGAAGCGCTGAATCAGCAGACCGATCAGGCCACGGGCGCTGATTTTCGCGACATCGATTCGAGCTCTGCCTCCGCCACGGCTTCGTCGCGACAGGCAAGTGCCCGTCCGGGCATGCGCGTTCGGTGGCTGCTGGCCGGTGTCGCGCTCGCGGTGGCGGCGACGATCGTCGTGTCGCTGTTGCGAACCGGAGCTGCTCCACAAGCCGATCAGGGTCGAAGGGTAATCACGTCGCTTCTTCTGCCTCCGGGGATGCGGCTGTCGGGCGGCGGAACCGATCTCGAGGCGCAGGCATCGGAATCGCGGTTTGCCGTCTCCCCTGATGGCCGCAAGCTGGTGCTCATCGCCGCCGCCGAATCGGGGCGCCCGCAGCTCTGGCTTCGCGATCTGAGCTCGGTGGCATTCCAGCCAGTGCCGCAGACCGAGGACGCGTCGTTCCCGTTCTGGTCTCCGGATTCCGAGTCGATTGGATTTGTCGCCGGAGGCAAGCTCAAAGCGGTCAGGCCGTCCAACGGCACCGCGATGACCGTCAACGACGTCGGATTCCGCCTCGGAGCATGGGGTCCCGGCAATCTCATTCTGTTCACGCCGGCGCGCGCGTCCCCGCTGTATCTCGTGCCGGCATCCGGCGGAACACCGACGCCGGTCACCTCGATCGACAAGGCGAGCGGCGAGGTGCAGCATGGGATCCCCGTTTTCCTGCCGGACGGGCGTCACTTCCTGTATTTCGGTATCGGCACTCTCACCGGCGGCGCACTCGACCCGCGCGGGATCTATCTCGGTTCACTACAGCCAGGCGAGTCACCGAGACTGCTGATTCGCGGCGCGACACAAGCTCGGTATGCGAGCGAGCACGTGCTGTTCGTGCAGAGTGGGAAATTGATGGCGCAACCGTTTGACGCGACGAGCGGTCAACTGCGCGGCGCGCCGTTGCCGCTGGTCGAAGACGTCAGGCTCTCGACCACTGGGGCGACGGGTGCAACGGCGTCATTCAGCGTGTCCGACAACGGTGTTCTCGCCTATCAGGCGGCCATACGGCCGACGTCGCAGCCGGTTCTGTTCGATCGCAGGGGCAGGCAACTCGCCGCGCTCGCCGATCCCGCCGACTACGCCGAAGTGGCGCTCTCACCGGACGGCACCCGTCTGGCGGTGAGCATGGCCGATCCTGCACGTTCAGCCTACGACATCTGGCTGTACGAGATGGCCGGTGGCCGCCGCCAGCGTGTCACCTTTGATCCTGCCGACGAGTTCGCACCCGTGTGGTCGCCGGACGGAACGCGTTTGCTCTTCAGCGCACTGTCGAAGGGTCAGGTCAATCTCCTGATCAAGGACGTCAACACCGCGAGTGCTGCGTCGGCACTCGAGGTCGACAATCTCGGCCTGGGAAGATTTGCCGCGGACTGGTCGCGCGACGGACGCTTCATCATGTACATCGGTGGGGGCCGCGCAATCTCGCGAAGCGAACTCTGGGTCGCTCCTGTTGCGAATTCCCGGAACGCATACGCACTTCTGCAGTCGGCCTTCGTCCACACCCAGGGACGCTTCGCCCCTCGCGGCCAGTGGCTCGCCTATGCCTCGAACGAGACGGGGCGGCTCGAGGTGTACGTCGATCGCTATCCCGAGCCCGGAGCCAGGCGCCTTGTGTCGGCCAACGGTGGCAGCTATCCGCGCTGGGCACGAGACGGACGCGAGCTTTACTACATCTCCGCGGAGAATCAGTTGATGGCCGTTCCAGTCAACGCGACGTCTGATCGCATGGAAATCGGAACGCCTCACCCGTTGTTCGCGATCCGCCCGCGACCGAGGGAGAGGCTCGACGCCTATCCGTACGACGTGTCGTCCGATGGACAGCGCTTCGTGGTCAACACGTTGACAGAGGACACGACGTCAACGGCCATCACCGTGGTTCTGAACTGGACCGACGGGTTGACGAAGCGATAGACGCGGGGCCCTTCTAGTTCGTGGCCGACGTGACCGCGTCTTCCGTCCAGCCGTCGCTCGTGCGCGTGATGGGCCGCTTCAGCCTGACAGCGGCCATCGTCAACGGCGTGATCGGCAGCGGCATCTTCGGCCTGCCGTCGCCGGTCGCGGCGCTCACCGGTGCGTGGAGTCCGCTCGCGGTCCTGATCGCCGGCGCGTGCAACTTCATCGTCATCCTGTGCTTCGCGGAGGTCGGCAGCCGGTTCGACGAAGCCGGTGGACCGTATCTCTACGCACGCGATGCCTTCGGCCCGATCGCCGGCTTTCAGGTCGGCTGGCTGCTGCTCTTCTCGCGGCTCCTCGCGTGTGCCGCGGCGTTGAACATCCTCGTCGTCTATCTGGGAGTGCTCGTGGCTCCGGTGGCGACACCGGTGGGACGCGCGATGACGATGACGGTCGCGGTGGCGATCGTCACCGCCATCAACATCACGGGCGTGCGCATGGCCGCGTGGACGACGAATGTGTTCACCGTCGCGAAGCTGATGCCGCTGGTATTGCTCGTTGCGATCGGGCTGCCGCAGATCCGCGGCGAGGTTCTCGCGACGCAGGTCGTCGCGCGTCCTGACTGGCGGGAAGCCATTCTGCTGCTCGTGTTCGCCTATGGTGGATTCGAATCAATGGTCATCGCGGCGAGCGAGACGCGGAACCCTCGACGCGACACGGCATATGCGCTGATTGCCGCCGGCGCGAGCGTGACTCTTCTCTACTGCCTCCTGCAGATCGTCATCGTTGGCGTCCTGCCGAACGCGGGGGGTGTGACAACGCCGGTCGCCTCGGCACTTCGCGAGCTGCTCGGCACCAGTGGCGCGAGGCTGGGGAGTGCGGCGGTCGTTGTGTCGGTGTACGGCTGGCTGACCGGTTTCACGTTGATGATGCCGCGAGTCCTGTATTCGATGGCGCGACACGGCGAGCTGCCCGCCGTGGTCGGCCGTGTGCATCCGCGGTTTCGCACGCCGCACGTCGCGATTATTGGCAACGCGGTTGTCGCGCTCGCAATGGCGATCTACAGCTCGTTCTCAGACGCGGCCACGCTCGCGGCGATCGCGCGGCTGGTCGTGTTCGCGGTGACGTGCGCGGCGCTCATCGCGCTGAGACGATCGCACGGCCCGTCGCCAGGTTTTCGGCTGCCGGCGGGTCCGATCGTCGCGGTGTCCGGTGTCGCGTTCGCGCTGTGGCTGCTCAGCACGCGAAGCATGACGCAGCTTGGAATTCTCGGTGCCGTGATCGTCGCCGGCGCCGTACTGCGCGCGGCAAGGAGGTAGTTCGTATAATCGAGACCGTCTCATGGCGCGCAGTCTGGCCGCGACGCTGCAGCAATTCGTGAGTTCGTCTTCGCGCCGGCGCGGCGAATCGTACTTCCACGGCGGGCGCGTCTCGGTCACGACGTCCACGTCCACCGCTCTCACCGCAATCGTCCGCGGGACACGTGCGTACAACGTGGAATTGTCGCTCGACGCCGACCGCCTCGTGGCGTCGTGTACCTGTCCCTATTTCGACGACTCGGGCGATCCCTGCAAGCACATATGGGCGACCGTTCTCGCCGCCGATGGGGCCGGTACATTTCGAGTCTCCGCAAATCTCTGGCTGGACACGGAGCCGGAGCTCGACTCGCTCGATGAAGACGAGTTCGCCGACGTAGATTTCGAAGAGCCGCTGCTGCCGGGCGAACGGCTGCGAACCGCCGCGCGGATGAAGCAGTACTGGGCCGAGCGAAGAAACAGGACATCCCCTGCGTCTCCCGCGGCGGGCGGAGCGCAGCGCTCACCTGCACCACGCCCGGCACCGCCACCGGCGTGGCAGACCTTTCTCCAACGCATCGCGCCCGGCGCTGAGGTCGCGCCCGCACGCGCCATGCTCACCGGCGAATTGATTTATGTGCTCGACTTCGCGCGGTCGGCGAGCGCCCGCGGACTCTTCATCGAGCTCATGACGCGAGAGCGAAAGAAGTCAGGCGACTGGGCCAAGCCGAAGCCTCTCACGCTCAACCGATACGCGATCGGCCAGCTTCCAGATGCGCGCGATCGCCACCTCCTCGAGATCGTCTGCGGCGCCGAGCATGCGTACGCCGCATACGGGTGGGGAACATATAGTGGCGCGGCGGTTCCTTCCAGCTTCATCCTGAATCCGACGCTGCAGCGCGAGCTCGCGCGGCGATTGTGTGAGACGAATCGACTATTGCTCCGAGTCGCGTCGAATGTCGCGGATGCACGCAGCGAGCCGCTGCTGGTTCCTCTCGAGTGGGATGCCAGTCTCGCGGAATTCCAAGTCCGTGTCTCCGGTGATCCTGAAAAGGGCTACACGATCGACGGCGTCGTGCGGGCAGACCATGTGGCACGACCGCTCGGAGAGGCGATGTTCGTCACCTCCGCGTTGATCGTCTGGAAGCCAGCGCTACCGGACCAGCATCCGCGCCTTGCTGCCTTCGATGCGGGCGGCGCCGATCGGTGGCTGGCGCATCTGCTGGAGGCGGGACCGATCAGCGTACCGGCTTCGGAGACACAGGCGCTCGTGGAAACGCTCGCGACCAGCGACCTCGTGCACATCGACTGTCCCGACACGCTCAGAGTGGAGGTTCGCGCGGAGGCGCCGCAGCCGGTCGTACGGGTCGCGCGCGGCGATTCAGTCCATCGCTACCACGGCTCCGCGGCACGTCTGGACGTCACGCTATCGTTCGCGTACGGCAGTCAGCAGGTCGACGCCTGGTCGATGACGCGGGTGATTTTCGACCGTGAGCGGCACACCGCGTGGCGGCGCGACGGCGATTTCGAACGAGCGGCGATCGCGCGTCTGCTCGCGCTCGGCGTCAGACGATTGGCTGACTGGAACACCGGCGGCACCCGATTGGACCTTGCCGAATCGGCATTGCCGACATTGGTCCGCGTCCTGTTGGCTGAAGGCTGGCACGTCGAAGCGGATGGGCGCCTGTATCGACGGCCTGGAGGGGCGACGCTCGACGTGCGATCGGGAATCGACTGGTTCGAGCTGCACGGCGCGGTCGATTTCGACGGTGTGCAGGCGTCGCTGCCGGCGCTGCTGGCCGCGGCCAAACGAGGCGATGCCTTCGTGCCGCTTGGCGACGGCACATTCGGCCTCCTGCCGGAAGACTGGCTGGCGCACGCCCGTCGCATCGCCTCGATGGGATCCGCCCAGAGCGATCACGTCCGCTTCGCGCGCGCGCAGACGGCCCTGCTCGACGCATGGCTGGCGACACAATCGCAGGTCTCGGCCGACGATGCCTTTGCCCGCGCCCGCGCGGCGCTCGCGCGATTCGACGGAGTGGCTGCGGCGGCCGCGTCCCCGACGTTCACCGGCGAGCTGCGCCGTTATCAGCGCGAAGCGCTCGGATGGTTCGAGTTTCTGCGACAGTTTGGATTCGGCGGCTGTCTCGCCGACGAGATGGGTCTGGGCAAGACGGTGATGGTGATCGCCGCGCTCGAGTCGCGACGGGTCGAACGCGAGCGCGCAGGTCAGCCTCCGCGTCCCTCACTCATCGTCGTGCCGCGTTCGCTCGTGTTCAACTGGCGTCAGGAGGCAACGCGATTCGCGCCCGGTCTACGCGTGCTCGACTTCACGGGCGGCAGCAGACGCGACTCGCTCGCGGCGATTGCCGATCACGACCTCGTTCTGACGACGTACGGGACCCTGCGTAGGGACATTGCGGAGCTGAAGGAGATCGCCTTTGACTATGCGGTCCTCGACGAAGCGCAAGCCATCAAGAACGCGCGGACAAGTTCAGCGAAGGCCGCGAAGCTCCTCCGCGCCGACCATCGGCTCGCGCTGAGCGGCACGCCGGTGGAAAACCATCTCGGAGAGCTCTGGAGCCTCTTCGATTTCCTGAACGCGGGCGTGCTCGGCACGAGCACCCTGTTCGCTGGCACCGGTGGAACGGCGCGCACCGGCGATGAGGAAACGCTCGCGCTGCTAGCGCGTGGTCTGCGGCCGTTCATCCTGCGGCGCACGAAGGAGCAGGTGGCGCGCGAGCTGCCCGCCCGCACCGAACAGACGTTGTACTGCGACCTCGAGGCTCCGCAGCGCGCGCTGTACAACGAACTTCGCGATCACTACCGCGCATCGCTGCTGGGCAAGGTGCGGCGCGACGGGCTCGGACGGTCGAAGCTGCAGATCCTGGAAGCGCTGCTGCGCCTTCGCCAGGCCGCCTGCCACCCCGCCCTGATCGATCCGGCGCGCGCGGCCGATCCGGCCGCGAAGCTCGATGTGCTGCTGCCGCGGCTGCAGGAGCTGGTCGACGATGGGCGGAAGGTGCTCGTGTTCTCGCAGTTCACCAGCCTGCTCGCTCTGCTGCGGACGCGGCTGGATGACGTCAGCCTTGCGTATGAGTATCTCGATGGCAAGACGCGCGATCGTCAGGCGCGCGTCGAACGCTTCCAGAGCAACGGCTGTCCGCTGTTCCTCGTCAGCCTGAAGGCCGGTGGGCTCGGTCTGAATCTCACTGCCGCCGAGTACGTATTTCTCCTCGATCCGTGGTGGAATCCGGCTGTCGAAGCGCAGGCGATCGATCGCGCCCATCGGATCGGACAGACACGCCCTGTCTTCGCGTTTCGATTGATCGCACGCGACACCGTCGAAGAGAAGGTGCTGGAGCTCCAGGCGACCAAGCGCAAGCTGGCGGACGCGATCGTGCGCGCCGACGAAAATCTGATCAGCGACCTGCGTCGTGAAGACCTCGAACTGCTCCTGTCCTAAGGCCTCCCACCGTTTATGGCAGATTCACGACAGTCATCTGGAGACCCGGAATGTCGCGGAAGTCCTTGGCGTTGGTGGTAAGCAGGCGGTAATCGCGCTCCATGGCCTGGGCGGCAAGCCAGAGATCGTTGACGCGAACGTAAGGGTCGCGGCCCGCCTTCCTGATCCGCGCCGAAAGCCGACCAAACGTCTCGGCTGTCCCGACCGTGATGCGCAACTGTGGCTTTCGACGAAGTCGGCGCAACATCGCCGTCACCCGCTGCTTCTGCGGACCGGGGCGCAGCAACTCGAGGCCCATCACGATCTCTGCGACGTTGATCGGCGACAGGTAGACGGGATCCTGCTGCGTGATGGCGTGTACGTCGGCAGCGGAGAGAGTTCCGCGCTCAACGGCGATCCACAGACTCGTGTCGACTAACCAACCCACGGATCACGTAACTCGTCGACGCGGCCCCGACGGCTCTTGCGCTGCGCCTTGATCGCCGCCGTGAGCGCATGTGCCGTCTCGTCGTCGAGGACCCGGTACAAATCGCCGAACACGGTCAATGCATCCTGTTGCGGTGCTTCGGGGACAAGGCGCGCAACCTGGCGCTGATTGCGGACGAGCACGATCTCTTCCTGATCCCGCTCGACGGCGTCGAGCACGGCGCTGAAGTTACGCGCCACATCAGTGGCCGACAGCCGCTTCATACCATCAGATTATCTGATTGAATCTGATTCTGCAACGCAGCTGTGTCACGATGGCAGCGCGTCGAGATACTTCAGCGCGCCGCCGGTGTTGAACAGCACGACGCGATCGTGCGACTTGATCGATTCATCGGCGACGAGCCTTCGAATCGCCGCGAGCGCCGCACCCCCCTCGGGTGCGGCGCTGATGCCTTCAGTGCTGCCGAGCTCCACCATCCCCTCGATCATCGCCGCATCGGGAACGGCCAGCGCGGTTCCGCCGCTCTCGCGCACGGCCTGCAGGATCAGGAAGTCGCCGATCGCGCGCGGGACGCGAAGACCGTCGGCGACCGTTGTCGGATTCTCCCACGGGGCGGCTGCGTTCTCGCCACGATCGAAGGCGCAAACGATCGGCGCGCATCCGTCCGCCTGCACGGAGACCATGCGCGGACGACGCCCGCGCGCGACCCAGCCAAGGATCTCGATTTCTTCGAACGCCTTCCACATGCCGACCATTCCGGTGCCGCCGCCGGTGGGATAGATGATCCAGTCGGGCCACTCCCATGCCAGCTGCTCGGCCAGCTCGTAGGCCATCGTCTTCTTGCCTTCAATGCGATAGGGCTCCTTGAGCGTGGAGACGTCGTACCAACCCAGCGACGCGCCGGCCTCCGCCGCCGCGCGCGCAGCGTCGGTGATCACGCCGTCGACGAGCGTGACGTCCGCTCCATACAACTGACACTCGCGAATGAACGGCCTCTTGACGTCGCGCGGCAGGAACACCTTCGCGACGAGCCCCGCGGCCGCCGCATACGCGGCCATGGCGTTGCCGGCGTTGCCAGCCGAGGGCACCGACACCGTGGTGACGCCGAGCGCGCGAGCGCGAGTGATCGCGGCCGACTGACCGCGCGCCTTGAACGAGTTCGTCGGGTTGAGCGATTCGTCTTTGACGTACAGCCGCTCGAGCCCGAGACGAGCGCCCAGTCTCGTCGCGTGAAAGAGCGGCGTCATCCCTTCCCCGAGCGAGACCGGCTCCTCGTTTTCGAAGATGGGCATCACCTCGCGATAGCGCCACATGTCCGGCGCGCGGTCCCTCAGCGAATCACGCGACCAGCTGCGTGCGGCGACAAGGTCGTAGCGGGCCAGCAACGGCGCGCCGCATCGGCACAGATGATGACGCTCGCGGGGATCCAAAATCGGCGCGTCACAGGGCCGTGAGCACTTGAGGTGTGTGAAGAAAGACGTCGACGCCAATCGCATTGATCGTAGTCGATCGTCTGTCAGGGGCGCGGCGCTGATCGATAACCAGGATTGTCTTCGGCTGTCGACTCCGCATATCCTCACGGGACGTAAAGAAAGTCCGAGAGGTCTTATGCGCATCTTCGCGACCATCGGCGCCGTCTGCTTCGTCGCCGGCATCAGCGTCACCGCTCAGGGACCGGTTCCGAATCCGACCAACAAGACAGGTGTGATCGGCCTGATGCACGCCATCCATTCGACCAACGACGTCGAGAAGACCCTGGCCTTCTACCAGGCGGTGTTCGGCCTGAACGGTCAGGTGCGTGCGTTCCCGAGCGACAAGCCGCAGATCCTGACCAATTCGCCGGGTGCGAGCCTGCGCGTGGCGATGACGCAGCTGAAAGGCGCGTTCAACTTCGAGCTGACGGAGTTCGGCAACCTCGAGCGCCAATTGAACAAGCAGCCGGACATCGCCGACCCGGGCGCCCCGATGATGAAGATCGTCGTGCGCGACATCGACGCCGTCGTGGCGGCCGCGAAGAAGGTGAACGCGCCGATCATTACCAAGGGCGGCATGCCGGTGCCCGTACCGACGGCACTCGGCGAGACGAAGGCGATCATCATGCGCGACCCCGATGGCTATTTCGTTGAAGCGATCCAGGGGAAGCCAGCAGCGGATGCGCCCGATGGTCAGGTCATCGGTGCCATCATGGGCCTGACCGTCGGCAACATGGACGACACGCTGAAGTACTGGAACGGACTGCTCGGCCTCGAGCTCGAAGCCGAGAAAGGCTTCTCGAGCAACGCCGCGATGCTCGATCTGATGGGATTGCCGAAAGGCGCGTCCTATCGCATGGCGGGCGGGCTCATCTCCGGCAGCACGGCGCGCATCGAGATGATCGAGGTGAAGGGCGTGCGGCGCAAACCGTTCGACCTGCGCGTCACCGACGCCAACGCATGCGGAATGGCGATTCGCGTCGGCCACATCGGCGCCCTCCTCGCGAAGATCAAAGCGAACGGTGGCCGCGTCCTCTCGCGCAATGGCGAGCTCGTCGAGTGGAGCGACACGATCCGCAACGTCTTCGTGAAGGATCCGAACGGCCTGAATCTCGAACTCGTCGGGAGCGCCGATCCGAGCCAGTAAGTGGCCGAGCAAAAAAAGGCCTACGAGGCCGGCGCCACGGGCCAGTAGACCTCGGTGCGCCAGTCGGCCGGATCGGGATGATCCATGGGGTCGGTAACGTATGACTCCCACGGCGCGCCCGCAGGGCGCAGGCCGTTCGCTTCGATCCAGCGCTCGAGCGCTGCGTAGGTTTCGCTGAGCTGATCGTACGGCCCCGCATGAACGGCAACTGCCGCGGGACCGCCGGGCAGCACGCCGGCTTTCACATCACCCTCCCCGCCCGCCCGTCGCGCCAGCGTGTCAAGCGACGCGTCACCGTCGAGATCGCGGCGAAGACGTCCGGCGACGTGAAGAAGGTCCCGCTTCAGCGGCATCGACGCACCGGATCATAGACGAGCCTGCGCGCTGGGTTCTTGACGTTTCTTGCGATCCCAAAAGCCGCATTCGTTTGTGTTCGATAGGATGCGATCGGGTCCTGTCGTTGGGTTGCCCCACCCGCGGCCACCCCAACGCGCACAAACCGCGCGTCGGGGACCCCGGCGTGCGGCACCGGGAAAGACATGCAACGGGAAAGCGCCTGCGCGGCGGGCGGGGCGGCCCCACCCAACGCCACCCGCTCGCGCTGGCAATCGAACACAAAATGGTTGCGGGAGATCCGGTACGACAGAGCGGTAGAATCACGCCGCGCGATCGTGTCTCCACGTAGTGTCCGGCTTCAGCCGGACCGGCTAGCGGAGGCACCGAGGAGAATGTTCGATGAGGATTTCGCTCTGGCTCTTGGCCGTGGTCGCGACGGCGATGCTGTCCATCGTCGATGCGCAGGTGGCGAAACCGAAGCCGGCGTTCCCCGGCCAGACCGAGGCGCCGCCGCCGGCCAGACCGTCGCCGCCGATCGAGGTGCAGACGATCGCCGGAGGCTTCACCGGCGCATGGGCGTTCGCCTTCCTGCCCGACGGCAATCTTCTCGTCACGCAGAACGAAGGGACGATGCGCATCGTCCGGCCGGATGGCATCGTGTCGTCGCCACTGGCAGGAGTACCGCCTGTCAAAGCGGTCGCCGCGCAAGGGCTGCACGACGTCGTCCTCGATCCAGATTTCAGCCGGAATCGTGTTCTCTACTTCACCTATTTCGCACCGCCGAAGGGTGAAGCTCCCGCGGCGTGGCCGATCGAATACTTCTACGAGCGCGTGTGGACCAAGCCTTTCATCGAACGTCGCACGATGGATCTCGGCACCGAGCGAGTAGCGCGCGCACGACTCAGTGCGGACAACACGCGGTTGGAAGACGTCGACGTGCTCGCGGAAGGCGTGGAACGCGACATCGTGCTCGCCCCGGATGGGACGATGTTCGTGCTCGGCGCGGATCGGTTCCGTTTCTACGATTCGGATCTCGACGGAGTCAACCACGACTTCACCGACAACCCCGACATCCGTCGCAACTTCACGGGTCGCGCGATTCGCATCAACCGCGACGGCTCGATCCCGAAGGACAATCCCTGGTTGAACAGAGCGACGGTGTTGCGCGAGACCTACGCGCACGGGTTCAAGGATCCGGAAGGCGCCGCGATCCATCCGCAGACCCGCGAGCTGTGGGCCGTCGATCACGGGCCGCAAGGTGGCGACGAGATCAACATCGTTCGAGCCGGGAAAGATTACGGGTGGCCTGATGTGTCGTATGGCAAGCAGTACGACGCGCGACAGGCAGACGGCCGCAAGAACGTTCCCGTCGGCAGCGGTCTGACGAGCATGAAAGGGGTCGAAGAGCCGATCTACTTCTGGGTGCCGTCGATCGCGCCATCGGGAATGATGTTCTACACAGGCGACCTCTTCCCGGAGTGGAAGGGGAACCTGTTCGTCGGGTCGATGTCACCGGAATACGGCTATCGCCTCGTACGCCTCGTGCTGAATGGGGAACGCGTCGTCGCCGAGGAGAAGCTGCTCGCGGAGCGCAAGGCGCGCATCCGGTATGTCCGCCAGGCGCCGGATGGTTCGGTCTACGTGATCGCTGGTCCGGCGATTTGGCGCCTCACTCCGAAGAAGTAGCCAGATTCGCAGGGGCCGTCTTTAGGCGGTCCGCACGATAATGGGCTCGTGGCTCCACGAGTCCGCTTCGCCCCATCGCCTACCGGCTTTCTCCACGTCGGCGGCGCTCGCACGGCGCTCTTCAACTGGCTGTACGCGCGGCATCACGGCGGCACGTTTATCCTGCGCATCGAGGACACCGACGTCGAGCGATCGTCGGCCGACATGGTCACCGGCATCCTCGACGGTCTGCGCTGGCTTGGTCTGACGTGGGACGAAGGACCGGATGTCGGCGGATCTGTCGGTCCGTACTTTCAGTCGGAGCGTCTGTCACGCTATCGAGCCGCGGCGCAACGGCTGGTTGACGAAGGCAAAGCCTATTACTGCTATTGCTCGCAGGATCGCCTGCGCATCGAGCGCGAGGCAGCCGAGGCACGCGGTGAGGCGTGGCAATACGATCGTGCGTGCCTGCGATTGTCGCCGGATCAGATCGCCGAGCACGAGCGCGCTCGGACACCGCGCGCGATTCGCTTCAAGGTTGGCGAAGGGCACACGCGGTTCGACGATGCGGTGCATGGGCCGATCGAGTTCGACCATGCGAACATCGAGGACTTCGTCGTCCTGCGGTCGGACGACCACCCGACGTACCACCTCTCAGTCGTTGTCGACGATGCGGAGATGGGGATTACGGATGTGATTCGGGGTGACGATCACATCTCGAACACGCCGAAGCATGTGTTGCTGTTCGACGCGCTGGGTGCGCCCGTGCCCCGATTCGCGCACGTGCCGTTGATTCTTGGCGCGGACAAGAAGCGCTTGAGCAAACGTCATGGCGCGACGTCGGTAATGGAGTATCAACGGCAGGGGTATTTGCCAGAAGCGATGGTCAACTTCCTCGCGCTGCTCGGATGGTCGCCCGGTAACGATCGCGAGGTGATGACGAGGGAGGAGCTCATCGCGCGCTTCCGACTCGAAGGCATCAGCGGTGGGAATGCCGTGTTCAACGTCGAGAAGCTCGACTGGATGAACGGTCAATACATAGCGAAGCTGCCGATTGCGTCGTTATCCAAGACGCTGCGACCCCTTTTCGACGCGGCAGGATTTGTCGCGGATCCGGTCGTGCACGATACAGCCGGGTTCGCGCGTTTGCTCGAGCTGTTGCGTCCGCGTGCGAAGCGGCTCACCGACTTCGTTGATCAGGCACGCCCGCTTCTCACTCGTCCCATTCAGTACGAACAGGATGCCGTCCACAAACATCTGTCCGTACCCAATCTCGCCTCACATGTTGTGGCTCTCGTCGCCGCGTTGCGAGACACGACACCGTTTGAAGAATCACAGGTGGAAGCGGCGGTGCGTGGAACGGCAGCGGGACGGGGTGTGAAAGCCGGGATACTGATCCATGCGACGCGTGTTGCGGTCACCGGTCGCACCGCAAGCCCGGGACTATTCGAGGTGCTCGTGCTGCTTGGTCGCGAAGAAACGATCACGCGGCTCGATCAGCTGATCGCGTTCCTGACGTATCAATCACACGATTTCTCGAAAGAAATCGCACACTAGCGATCGCGCCGTGGCGCAGTTCGGGTGCGCACGTGGCTCGTCCATATGAATCCTCTCGCGCATCGTCCGCGAGTGGTCTGTAGCTAAGTACCTATACTGCTGAGACTTATCGGATCTCCCTCCTGAGCCGTGGCACCCGCGTTGCAGCCGAACGCCACGGAACGGCAGCCCTTGCGCACGCGAGCGGGCGCGAGGGCGATGAGTGGCCTGCGGGCCGCGGGCCCGTCGCGCGTGCGGCGGAAGTGAGTAATCAGGAGGTTAGCGTGGCAAAAGAGGATCGCGGATTCGCCTCGATGGACCGAGCCAAGCAGCGCGAGATCGCGAGTAAGGGGGGCAAGGCGGCGCATGCGAAAGGCACTGCCCACGAGTGGACGAGCGAGGAAGCGCGCGAAGCCGGTCGGAAGGGCGGAATGGCCAGCCATCGTCGCCGCAAGGAGATGACCGACGGTCAGGGCGGCGAGACCGGAATGGAGTCTGAAGGATCGAGCGGCAGCGGATTTCCGGGCGGCGGCGATCAGAACGAGCAGATTCGATAATCGCTCGCGTCTTCGTTGTTGTCAGGGGCGGCCGGTGCGAGTCGAAGGAACGCCGCTAAGGCGTTCCGGCAGACATGTGCCGGCCGCTTCTTGTTTTGTACGCGGCTCGACCGGTAGAATTGGAGTTTCGCACTCCTCGCGCACGCCGCGTCCGAGTACTGGGAGGTCGTTCAACGGTAGGACACGTGGCTCTGGACCACGTTATCGGGGTTCGAATCCCTGCCTCCCAGCCAAATCTCTAAATCCTGATCATCCTGCGAGTTAGTTGCTGTTTCCGATGCTTCTTCGGAGTCATCGGAGCGAGGCTGATCAGGGAAACTCTTGACAAAAACTTGACAGACTGACGGTGACTGCGAATCCCGCGGTGTTTCTGCGCTCGTAGTAGACGCCTTCCCCTCGTTCGTAGTGTCCGCCTTCAGGCGGACCGGAGTCGCGCTCGCGTCGAACGTCTTGCCGTTTTCGAGACGCGCGGCTGCGAGCTGCAGGTTCTCCAACTTCTGGTTGTCGTAGCGCTCGGTCGTGGTGATCGACGCGTGACCGAGAAGGTCGCGCACTTGGGCAAGGGGAACGCCGCGTTCGACCAGGCGCGACGCATATTCGTGCCGCAGGTCGTGCCAGTGCAGGTTGATGCGTCTGAACTCGGCGTGACACTCCGGCGTGAGCGCCGTCCAGTTGTACGACTTCCACTCCGGCTTAATGCCGTGGGCCTTCAGCACGGCAGTAACCCACGCCGTTCTGAAGCTGCCGATTGGCTCGCCGGCTTCGTCGCTGAACACGAGGGCCTCGTCGCGCTTCTGCTCGCCGTCCGCATCGAGCCGTAGCCAGTCCAGGACTGCCCTGAGGCGCGTCGTCGCGATCGGCACAGCCCGCGTTCTCTTGCTCTTGGTCGTCTCGCCGCGAAGCGTGATGAGGCCGCGCTTCCAGTCGATGTCGCCGAACCGAAGAGCGAGCATTTCACCCTGCCGCGTGCCTGTGTCCAGGGCGGTGATGATCATCGACCGCAGAAGCGGCGGTGCTACGTCCAGCAGCTGTGCCTCCTCGTCCTCGGAGATTCGCCGGCGTCGCTGGTTGTCTTCCCGCAACTTGCGGATCAGCGTTTCCGTTCCACGTCGAAACGGCGTGCGGTCCAAGTACTCGCGACCGACAGCCCAGTTCATCATGTGCCGCATCAGCTCGATCGTGCGGTTGATCGATGCTGGTGACAGCGTGCGCGGTGTCTTCCGACGTCCCGCGATGCGAGGCTTCCTCAGATCCGCGATGAAGTCCTCGACGTCGGCGGTCTTGATCTCCGTCAGAAGCCGATCCCCGAAGTAGTCGACGAGGGGCCGTAGGCGATAGTCGACCGTCTTGCCGATCGCGAGCTTCTTCGCGAAGACGTGCCGCTCCTTGTAGACGTCGGCGAACTGTCGGAACGTGAGCGTCGCCGCTTGGGGCGGCGGCTCCGCGCCGCGCTTGTCGAACGTACCTGCACGGACGGTGTTCTTCAGGTCATCGAAGATCTCCTCCGCTCTCGTCTTCGTGTTGATTTCCTCGTTGGCCCATTTCTCGAGACTCACGCGCACGTGACGGAAGCGCGCCCACCACGCGTGTGCGCAGCGATCGCGTGCGCGTCCCTTGTGTTCGCAGAGCTTGTAGAGACCCATCTGCTACTTCCTCTCGAATCGTAAACACCCACTGGAACGATCCACTCTCCATCCTTGTCTCGCCGAGCGGACCCGCCACGCTGGCGTCGTCCGCCCGGCGTTGTGCCTTTACGGCGCGCTCGGGTGCGGCGAGTCAGGAGGCCCTGGACGCCAGTCATGTGCTGCTCGCACATGTCGCTCCAACCAGGCATCGATCCATTCCGCCTTCATGCGAATCGCGCGTCGTCCGCCTATACGCGCGTGACGGAGCTCGCCGCGCTCACATGCCGTGTAGATTGTGTCTCGGCTGACGCCCGCGTACTCGGCTCCTTCGGCAACGTTCATCCAGATCCTCATAACTCCTCCGACGCTTCTGCTTGCGCAATCGCGATGACGTGGTTGATGGGGATGCGCCGCCAGAGCCTGTGGACCTGCGGTCGATGGCTCGTTCACGCGGCGCGGATGAGGGCGAGTGACGCCGACATCGTGACCACCGGGAGGAATTTCCTCCGGATGGGAGTGGAGACGGTTTTTCGTGCCCGTCACATCCACGAGGCCTCGGCGCATCTGCGGCCGAGAGAGTTCATCTTATGCGAAGGACCTGAGGTCGATCGGTGTGGCTTCGAATGCAGTGACCGCATCCGAAGGGTGAGTGCAAGGCGCACCCGACGTGAGAGGAGAGCAGAGTAGCTGCGCGTCCGCCGACTGTCAAACACGACCGTTCGGACTATCGAAGCATCGCTCGTTCCAGCCATCACGTAAGCGCAATCCGGCGCTGGCGGAGGCGTCGTCAATGCCCGGAGGCCGCGCGCGTGCGCGCGGTCGGAGCAACGCGGAGAGCATTGACGACGCCGAGCACAGCGCCACAGTCGGACACGTGATGGCGGGGAGGCGTGTCGCCGGTGCCGTGAACAATGCGTTGCGCCGGCGAGAAGTGACCGGCGCCGTCCGCTGTTATGCGCGGTCGACTTCAGCGAGCGGCAGGAGTCGTGAATCCTCGACGGCGGCGGTGCGGTGAACGAGGGCTGCCCCTATCGCGTCGTCGGTGGCGAACGCCAGAAATGTCTGCAGGTCCTTCTGACGAACTAGCATCACGAGATCCCACCGCTCGTCAGCCGGGCCGATGAGGAATCCGGCGCCCTGTCCGAGGAAGACCAGGTCGCCACCGCTCTTGCGAAGCAATGGGAGTGTCTCGTCGATGTAGCGGTCGAACGCCACTCGACCGCTGATCGGTTCTGGCGGTGCAGCTGCTGGATTGGACCCATAGTCCGCGACTGCACGGAGGCGAATCAGGTTGAGCATCACAATCGGCCCCGTTGGCGCGCGGGCAAAGAGCTCGCGCACCGTGTCTGGTCGCACGTCGAGATATCTGCGTCTGTCGGTCTCAGTCACGCTGTTCCGTCTCCGATCTCGGCACCCACTGTCGACGCCATTTCCTACTGACATTACCGCACCTGCACGCGGTGTCGAACGAGTGCGCGACACCATGCGATTCGGTGCGATGAACCCTCAGTGTTCCTCACCGTGTTCCACGCGCGCTTCCACGCTGGAACTACCGCAGGAAACGCCCGAGTTCCATGCGTTGGACAACGTTCGATACACGGACGGCCAAATCCTGGCGTGAGCGACCCCCTTGCGCGCACCGAGGCCACCCATACGCCTCGTGACTGGGGTCGCTCACGCCAGGGTTTGGGTGGTGTCGGCGATCTCCGTTGCGATGACGGGCGGCACAAAACGCCGCCCGTCGCCTACGCCTCCGCACTCAACCCTCAGCAACACAAAACTGACGTCCGCGTGCGGATCGCTGCGAGCCGCTATGTGGACGCGTTGCGATAGTGCTCGTGGCTATGCCAGGGAGGACAACCCCGTTCAGTGAGGTTGTCCCCGAGGTCGTCCCGGCTTGACTGTTTAAGCCACGCCAACCAGGGAGGAGAGATGCAGGTACTGGTGGGAGAGCTGGACGAACTCGACGCGGCCATCACGCCGGTCCAGCGCATCGCGGAGCGTCGGTGACTGCGCCGCCCAGATCACCGCGTCGCCGTGCACTTCCCAGAGTCGGTACAGGACTCCGAATCGAGGTTGGCGAAACTGCGAGGCGGCCACTCGGAACCGATCACTCTTCGGTTCTGACCGAGCCGCTTTCAGGCGGCGCCGCTCGCGAAAGAACCACTGCAACTCCTCGGATGCGGCCGGCGTTATCGGCGTGGCGAGCTCCTCACGCAGCGCGGTTCGGAATACCGGGATGGCCTTCGCGAACGGCTGCGGCACGAGTACGCGAATCGTCCATCGTGTGAGGGTTCGCAAGAGCTCCGCGTGACGATATAGAAACTGGCGGAAGTCGAGCGGGACGGCGCTGGTCACGAGGTACACGAACACGTGCTCGATGCGTTCCAGTTCTATTCCGACAGGCAACTTGTCCGGGAAGTAGCGCCGGACCTGCGTAGCACCCGAGCCGAACGTGAGATGAGGAAGTTCGCGGTCCTCGAGTTGATCTCCACAGAGCCGTCTGAAGTACGCGTGCTTGTCCTTCTCGGTCCCCAACCAGGCAAAGGCATGATCCGCCAAGACCAGGTCGAACACCATCAGCCGCTCCACCATTCGGCCGAGCGGCATTGGCTTGCGGTGGCGGTTGTCAGGCTCGTCAATCGCCTCGTAGAGCGGTTTGTGCCGCACGTGAAAGAGCCGCCCACGATGTAGGGCGCCGACCTGAATGGGCCGGGCGTAGCCGCGTTCGACCAGCTTCCGCAGGAAATCGTGGACCTTCTGCCCATGAGCGATGCCGGCGAACGCACAGTACTGGCGCGGAACGAAGACGCCGCCGTGGATCATGACGTCGACCAGAAAACGCGCCTGTCGTTCGGTGAACCCAAACGCGGCGACCGCCCGTTCTCGTTCGCAGTTCTCGCGCTCAAGGTTCCAGTTTTCTGACGGCGACGACGTCATAAGAACTCCTCCGCAAGATGCGGATCCGGCGACGCGCCGCCGCTGCGGCCGGCGGTGTGAATGCTGAATCCGGATCGGTGTGCGGCCGCGCTGTGACCACCCCGGTAGTGCTCTGTGGTGACCTCGATGTCGCGGTGGCGGATGTCGCCATCGACATCGACGTACTCGATGCGGACATCCGGGAAGTGCACCTGTTCGTCGAAGTAGGGCAGGTCGTGCTCGCGCGCCCACGCTTCGACCTCTTGCCGTGTTCGATCGGGCCGTCCGTCGGTGTTCGGGTCGTCGCGATTGCGATCGTGAAGAAACTGTTGATACTCACGCTTCAACTCCCGATCGAGTTTCACGCGCACGACGCGCGCCTCGCGTTCGCGCAGCCGTTCCGCCTCGGTCAGGTACGCCCGATAGAGCTGCGCGTCGTGCGTCCGTTCGCGTGCCCGGTCGGCGCCAGAGTAGAAGACTTGACGCGCTCCGGAGTCCGCGTTGCGGTGCCGCTCCAAGAGTTCGCGGCCGCCGTCCGTCAGGGCTACGACGTGATCGCGTCCATCGAACGGAAGTCTCTGTATCAGACCCTCCCGTTCGAGATGGCGGAGATCTCGTTCACGCACATCGAACGGGTCCCCCCGATCGAGCAGATCCCTTTCCGGAACGACACGAAACGCGCCGACGATGGACAGCGTTCGTGCGTCGCTGCCGTTCAACGAGTACTCGCGGTCGCGATCGCGTACCAGCTCACGCTCGAGGCCTCGCGGCAGGTCCACATAGCGGGCGAACACGTCATGAGGATCATGTTCCGCAGCGCTCTCGTTGGCATTGCGGGTGCCGCGTTCGCGTTCGTCCCGCCACTGATCGGCACGATCGCGTGAGTCGTAGCTGCGGGGATCGTCTTGAAACATCCAGTCGCTTCGAACGCGCGACGTGCTCGCGGATTAGAGCTTCGGCGTGCGTCATAAGGATTATCGGGACGCGTCAAACGGACAGCAATTCAGCTTCGTGCAAAGAAGGGCTGTTGCGGGTGGACTCGGTTGCTGATCCAACTTCTGGGAGGAGGCTGCGCACACCGTACGCGCATGGTGGTACGCTCGAGATCAGCAGCGGCCTTCTGCTGCGCTCCGGCCTCCTCGATTGTTTGGCGCTCATCTTCGCGACAAATTCGAAGAGCCGGACGTAGCACTCGATGCACGGCATAGAGCTGAACGTGCCGTCAGATCGTCGGCTGCGTCCAAACCCGGTCTGCTTCTTTGGCACAACAAGACGGCTCCGGGCGTGGGCGGGTGTATGAGGTCGTTAGAATAGGCTCGGGATTTCATGGTCGACGACGTGCAGGTCCGATTGGCCGCGTTCAGATTCCTCGAAGAACAGCGACGGCTCGCCGCAGATGAAGGCGTCTTGGCACGCAAGGTCCTCGTCGAGGGCTTCATGTACGAAGGCCAGCGAGTGCCGCTCATGGGACCGCAAGGAATCTTCAAGCCGCGCGTTTTCCCCGACATTCCGCTCAGCATCACAACGGTTGCTGTGGTGGAGGGCGAGACGCGGCCGTACGACGACGCATTTGGCGAAGACGGTTTACTTCGGTATCGATATCGTGGCACTGACCCGCGGCATCACGAGAACGTCGGCTTGCGGCTCGCGATGGAGCGGCGAGTCCCGCTCGTCTACTTCCACGGCATCGTCCCGGGCGTCTACGTGGCCGAATGGCCCGTCTACATCGTGGGCGACGACCCAGAACATTTGACGTTCACTGTGAGCGTGGACGATCGGCGGTTCGCAAACCTCGGCTCCTTGGACTCACCCGACTTGCAGGAAACCGAGATTCGTCGCCGATATGCGACGCGTCTTTTTCAGCAGCGCCTGCACCAGCGCGAGTTCCGTGAGCGCGTTGTGCGGGCGTACCAGCATCACTGCGCCGTTTGCCGTCTGCGCCGCGAGGAACTCCTCGATGCGGCTCACATTGTGCCGGATGCCGATCCGCAAGGTGTGCCGTCGATACGGAACGGGGTTGCGCTGTGCACCCTCCATCACGCCGCCTTCGATAGGCACGTGATCGGGATCACGCCCGACTACATCGTTCACGTTCGTCGAGATGTTCTCGACCAGGAGGACGGCCCGATGCTGATCCACGGCCTCCAGGGGTTTCACGGACAGCTGCTTCGGGTGCCAGCCCGGGAGGTCTGGCGACCGGACCGGCACCTCCTTGAGGAGCGGTATGCGTCATTCCGGCACATGGCCGGCTAACGCAGGCCTCCTTGCAATCCGCCCCCCAATCTCGCCGGTCGGCGTTGGGCTCGTACTTGGTACGATTGCGAACGCGACGCAGGCCAAGCGCCATGATGAGGCTCGCCGGTCCGGGCGGGTGTGGACTGTGTGATTCGGGAGCAACCAATGTCGGAATCGAACGTGTGTGGTCGTTGCCAACAGCCGCTGAGGTCAGACGAGACCATCTCCGTCGTCAACGTCGGGCCTCGCTGCTATCAGTGTTTCAACGAGGAGACGGCCACGGTGATGGGCGTCGACTTCGACAACACGCGTCTTCAGCCGGTTACCGTTGTCGACGCCGATGGCACTGACCATACCTTCGAGTTCCGGTCGATGCTCGTCGGTACGGGTCATGCTCTTTACGCACGAGAGCGCCTGCCCGAGGGCCAGGATGGTTACGAGTTCTCCGTCCTTGGGGATTTCGAAGAGGACGTGTGGGAGCTTTTCAAGTTGCTGTACGACCGCATCAGACGTGAACTCGCCGTCCGCCACGTGGAACGAGGTGAGCTCGGTTGGCGGATCACCGACGACCATCGTCTCGTCGGCCGTATCGTCTGGGATCCGGACCGTTCCGGAGATGCCCCATTGCTGGTTGTCGACGGCCGCCCCTTCACCTGGGATCAGGTGGGGCGAATGTTGATGGCCTTCGAAGGGTTCACCCTCCGAGCCGTCGTCGACGACACCATTGAAGTTGTCGGGGGTCCGCTCCTCGATGGGGGCGACTCGTAGTCGCCGGTCCCTCGTCACAATTGGTGAAGCACTCCTCCTTTCCCGGATGATCGAAGCGGCGGTTCCCGCCGAAGACGGACGTCCTGGTCGTGCGCAGTGCGGTGATGTTCTCGATCGGGAGGACGGCCCATCGCTGATTCACGGCCTCCAGCGGCTCCACGGGTGGACGTTGCGCCTGCCACGCAGGCAGGGTAGGTTTGGTCGCGGAGCGATCACCTGCTCGATGAGAGTTCCGCTATTGCGGTGTCTAGAGACTAGGGTGAGCCAAGAGCGTTGACCTGGTCGCAGGCTGGGAGTGTGGACGAATCCAGGTCTCAAGTCCGAATGCGGAAGAGATGCTACGCTACGTGCCGATGGGAACGCCCAGCCCGACCCTATTGCCGTTCGAATCCCAGGAGCACCTTGCGTTTCCAGAGTTCTTGAGAAGATTTCGATGGCGTGGGTCGTCGGAGACGACCGTTGCCACCTTGGATGTACCTAGCGATGCCCGGACGAGCGTTACCGTCCCAGTCTTTACGAATGAGTTCTGGACTGCCAAGCAACGCGCCGCCCACAGCCTGCACGAGATCTCGTATCGCGCCTGCTTCAAACCGCAGCTCCCGCGCTTCTTCATCGAGCGGCTTACCGCTCCCGGGGATGTCGTCTACGACCCCTTCATGGGGCGTGGAACGACGCTCATCGAAGCAGCTTTGATGGGACGAGTTCCTTCGGGATGTGATGTGAACCCGCTCAGTCGTGTGCTCTGCGAACCGCGCCTGAACCCACCGGCGTTCTCAGAAGTTGAGAGTGCTCTGGCAGCTGTCGATTTCGACGATGCGGATGACGCACCAGCGGAACTTCTCGTCTTCTATCATCCGGAAACGCTCCGAGAGATCAGCGCATTGCGCAAGCACCTCATCCATCGGGAACAGGCGTCTGCTCTGACGGCCGCAGACCGCTGGATTCGAATGGTGGCGATCAACCGGTTGACAGGCCACTCGTCAGGATTTTTTTCCGTCTACACGTTGCCGCCGAATCAAGCGGTCTCGGTACGCTCACAAGCCAAGATCAACGAAAGATTGAAGCAGCAACCATCGCGTCGCGACGTGCGTGGGATCATTCTGAACAAGACTCGTTCTCTCTTCGAGGAGGTAACACCTGATATCCGCGCACGGCTGCGAGTGACCGAAAGCAAAGCCCAACTCGTGGTTGGGTCTTCATCTGACACCCCCGGTATCGCGGCCGGGTCAGTCGCTCTCGTTGTCACATCCCCGCCGTTTCTCGATGTCGTTGATTACAAGACCGACAATTGGCTGCGATGCTGGTTCTGCGGGATTGACGCAACAAGGATCGCGGTCACGCTGGCAAGGACAGTTGAACAGTGGAAGACGTTCGTGACTGCCACGCTCGCCGAACTGCACCGAGTTGTCAGGCCAGGCGGATACGTTGCGTTCGAGGTTGGCGAAGTGAAAGCCGCCACTTTGCGTCTCGAGGAAGTAGTAGCCCCGGCAGGGCTCAGCGTTGGATTTGAGCCAATCTTGGTACTCGTCAACGCCCAGCAGTTCACAAAAACCGCCAACTGCTGGGGAGTTGCGAACAACCGCAAGGGCACGAACACCAATCGCGTCGTCGTTTTCAGAAAGGTCCGCTAATCAGAGCGATTCGATGGTTACTCTCACATTCCAACTATCGACAGAGGCCGTTGGCGCATTGTTGCGACCAGTCGTTGGAGAAGGTGGTTTCCAAAGTCTGCTTCGACAGCTCCAAGCCTCACTCGACAACGACAAGCTCACGCTCACATCAGATCTAATCGCAAAGATGGTGCGGTATGTTCGCGATTACGGCCAAGGTGGGTTTCAAGGGCGCCTTGATGCTGTGCTCGGCGAGCTGAAGAAACTGAGCGAAGTTCTACGGCCGTTGGACGAGATTCCCTGACTCTCCTTGGTAGCTGGGAAAGTCTGGACGAGGAAATGCTGTAGGGAACCGTTGACTCCCTGCTGGTCGTCCCGGAGGCGTATGTCGTTTCTTCCAGCTGTTCAGCGCGAGATCAATTCTCGACAACCCAACGATCCGGTTCGGGTGACGCTCGAGTTTCTTCGGGCCAACGCCGTGGGTCGCCAGAACGCGATTCCGCTGCCGACTATCGTCGCGCAGCTCCAGGCACAAGGCGTCAACGTCACAGAAACGGGCTTCCAGCAGACAGTGCTCGCTGATTCCCGCGATAGGGACTACTTCATAGGTTCTGGTCGCCGGGGGTACTTCCTGATTGAGACAGCTCAGGACGCAGCGGAGATGCGCGATTTTTATGAGGTGAGGATCCGTGCGGAACAACAGAACCTTGCGAATCTCCGAAGGCAGGCGGCGGCAGTTGGATGGAACATCTAGAAACGCCGATGAGTGATGACTTGACGGATCCAAGCGGCGTCTCCCGGCCGACGGTGCCTAACGTCGATGCCCTGTTGGGCGTTCCGTTGCGGGTCCTCGATGACGGCTTCGTGCGTGTTATTGATTACATGGGTGATGACAGAGCTGTGGTGCAAGCGGCGCGAGTGTCATACGGTGTCGGAACGAAGCGAATCCGAGAAGACCGCGGGCTGATTCGGTACTTGATGCGTCATGGCCATACGACACCCTTCGAGATGTGCGAGCTCAAGCTTCACGTTCGCACTCCGATGGACGTTTGGAGACAGTGGATTCGCCATCGGACCGCGAATGTGAATGAATACTCAACGCGTTATTCAGTGGCCATTGATGCGGCGCAAGTGACAGCCAGCGATCAATGGCGGTTGCAGGCGCTGACCAACAGACAAGGCAGCACAGGCTACCTCCCATACAACGTCGGCGAACGGCTTTCGGCAGCTGAGGCCGAGCTCCACCTGACAGCGAGAGCTATCTATGAAGATCGGCTTAGCGCCGGCGTCGCCAGGGAACAGGCCCGCAAAGATCTCCCGTTGTCGACGTACACCGAGGCGTACTGGAAGATCGACCTTCACAACCTCCTCCACTTTCTTCAACTTCGAATGGATTTTCATTCCCAACAAGAGATCAGGGCGTATGCGACAACCATAGGGGAGCAGATTGTCGCGAAGTGGGTACCTGTCGTATGGGAGGCGTTCGTCGACTACCGATTGCGCGCTGTCCAGTGGTCGCGTTTAGAGATCGAGATTGTGGCTTCTGTAATTGCTGGAACCGTCGATCATGCCTGCGAGTTGGCAGCTGAATCGGGTCTGCTACGTAAGAATGACCGTGGTGAGATGGTTCCGAATCGAGAACGTGCCGAACTCGAATCGAAACTTCAGAGAATCGGTCTATCGATTCCGTGGGCGTGATCGAAATGTGCTATTTCGAAAGGGGCGCCGTGAGAAGGTTCAATTTCGCTGACTTGGCTAGCTGCTGGGCAAGGCTCTTCATCAGGTCCTTGCCGTCAGCGTAGTTCGGCCACCCAACCACATTGACGTGTCGCGGCGGGTCGTCGTCCCGGATGGCTTTCAGCTTCTGATTTTGCACTGCTTCAACAGGAACGTCTGCCCTGCCATAGAGTCGCGGTTGAGGATGCTGCTCAAGCACGTTCCCACCGAGCGCCCAGATCTCGTCGTCGAGAAGGTTCGTGATCTGGTACACCGAGAGTTTCAGGTCCGGCGGAGGCATGAACGCTTCGGGCGTTGCGCGATTCTCCGTCCGCTTGAAGTGGTTCTTCTGCAACAAGAACCGCGCAAGTAGCTCGTTGGGATCTTTGAGCTCGAAATTGGAAGTTACGTTCGAACGACGGTCCTCCGTTCTTGGGCGCGCCGCTCGGAAAGTGATCCACTCGCCGCTCGGAAACTGATCCACCTGAGGGCCTGATTGGCGGACTTGCGGGGCTGTCGCGCTCCGGGGTCCGCTGGAGAGGATGCTCAAGGTGGACCAGGTACATGTCATTCGCCATAAGGTGCTGGTGGACGGTCGCTCACAGCGACAGGTTGCCAAGGAGTTTGGGATCTCGCGGGTCACGGTCCGCAAATATGTCGAGGGCGCGGTGCCGGTGCGGCGGGAGTCAGAGCCGCGGGCGCGCCCGGTGTGGGAGAAGGTCGGTGGCCGGATCGAGGCTCTGCTGGCCGCGTCGAAGGACTGGACGGGTGGCAAGCAGCAGCTCACCGCCACGCGCCTGCACGAGGTGCTGATCGGCGAAGGCCATCGGGTCGGGGCCTCGCTCGTCAAGGCGGCCGTCGCGGAGTGGAAGCGGCAGCGGCGCGAGGTCTTTGTGCCGCTGACCTATCGGCCGGGCGATCTCGCTGAGGTCGACTTCTTCGAGGTGCTCGTCGATCTCGACGGCACGCGCCGGAAGGCGTGGCTGTTCCTGATGCGGCTTATGTACTCCGGGCGCGACTTCGCGTGGATCTACGAGCGCCAAGATCAAGTCAGCTTCCTCGACGGCCACGTGCGGGCGTTTACGCACTTCGGGCGTGTGCCGGCGCGCCTCGCGTACGACAATCTGAGAGCGGCGGTCGTGCGCATCCTGGTGGGCGGGGAGCGGACGCTGACGCCTCGGTTTGCCGCGCTCGCCTCGTACTACCTCTTTGAGCCGTGCTTCTGTCGACCCGGCGAAGGGCATGACAAGGGTGGGGTCGAGAGCCGCGGGAAGGCCGTGCGGCGCCAAGCGCTGACCCCGATCCCGACGGCGCCGACGCTCGACGCGATCAATCAGGTGTTGCTCGCGCGGATGGACGCGCGCCTGACGACCGGCCGCGATGGCGCCGGCGAGACGATCGGAGCGCGCTTTGGGGTGGAAGGTCCGGCGATGCGCCCGGTACCGGCACCGTTTCTCGCCGAGGCCACGACGTTTGTCACCGTCTCTCCTCGGGCGCTCGTGCGGCTCGAGGGCGCGGTGTACTCGGTGCCGTGTCGCTGGGCCGGGCTTGATCTGGTCGCCCGTGTCGGGGCCACCACGATCACGATCGTCGGACGCGACGGCACGTCGATTCCACACCCGCGGAAACGCTTCGGTCAGCGGTCGATCGATTACCGGCACTATCTCCCTGAGCTGGCGAAGAAACCCCAAGCCGTGCGTCAGGTGCTGCCCGAGCTCCTGCGCGATCTGGGCGATCCGTTTCCGGCGGTGTGGGCGCACTTCCAGACGGCGCATCCCGAGCGAGAGGCCGCTCGGCTCTTCGCGAAGGTGCTCGGACAGATTGAAACGCAAGGGCTGGCCCACGTGGCGGCCACTGCCACCGGCGCGCTGATCACTGGGGCGCCGGTACTCCTGGCGCTGAAGCCGACCCTGGCGGCCACCACGCGCGAGGCCGTCGCGGTGCCCGCGGCGCTACGCGACGTCGAGATCGCGAGCGGCTGTGCCGCGGACTACGACGGCTGGCTGACGGAGGTGCCGGCATGAGCGCCGCCGCCCTCACGCGTGATCTCGTGCTCACGCACACGCGCGCGCTCAAGCTGCCGGGCATGGCCCGGACCTTTGAAGGTCTCGCCCGCCAAGCCCGCGACGCACACTGGCCGCACGAGGACTATCTCCAAGAGGTGCTCAGCGCAGAGCTCGCGTCTCGCCACGAGTCCGTGATCCGGCAGCGCTTGCGCGAGGCGCGCTTCCCCGAGGTGAAGACCCTCGACACGTTCGACTTTCCCGCGGCCGACGGTGTCAGCGCGACGCAGATTCATACGCTGGCCCGCGGTGAATGGGTGACCGCGCCCGAGAATCTGATCCTCGCCGGACCGATCGGTACCGGGAAGACGCATCTGGCGATCGCGCTCGGCGTCGAAGCGACCAAGCAGAAACGCCGCGTCCTCTTCACGCGCGCGGCCGACCTCGTGCGCCAGCTCCTGGAAGCCCGCGATGCGCGCGAGCTCACGCGCCTGCAGCAGCGGCTGCGACGAGTGGAAGTGCTGATCATTGACGAGCTCGGCTTCGTCCCCTTTGATCGCGTGGGCGGCGAGTTGCTCTTCAATCTGATCACCGATCGCTATGAGCGGCGGGCAACGGTCGTGACGACGAATCTCGCGTTTGCGGAATGGGTCACCGTCTTCGCCGGCGACGAAAAGCTCACCACGGCGCTGCTGGATCGGCTCGCCCACCATGCCACGGTGATCACGACCAAGGGGAAGAGTTATCGGATGCGGAAGCGGCGCGGCCCGGGGTAACCGCGCGCGTCCGTAGCCAGGGGCTGTGCTCGGCCTGAAGAACGGCCGATCACACCCCCCGGCCACGGACCAGGAAGAGCCCGGAAAGAGCAGAGAGCGTAGAATGAACGTCCTTCCGGTGGATCACTTTCCGAACGGCGGGCTGGTCTAGTTTCCGAGCGGCGCCTCCAGTTCTACCCGACGCGCCTGCCCCTCGGCTTAAAGAGTCTCGTAAGGCCGTCCAACACCGCCTCAGGAATCTCATCAAGGAACCACTCTGTTCCATAGGCCTTGCTTGTTCCGAACAGCCCTGCGTAGCTCAGTCGACCAGTCGGACCGATACTCACTGAAAAGACCCAATCCGAGTCCAGATTCCACGATACCGATACCTCTCCGTCGGGGTCCACCGAGAGATCCGGTACGGGTGTCGTGGTTGGGAGTGCACTCAAGAACCGCTCGGCCTGCAAATAGGCGCGCGCGTCAATCGCCTGCGCTCCATAACCGTCCCAGTTCGGCACGGTGGCTTGCTGTGCAATGTCTGCAAGCTCCACCCATGCCGATTCTGCCACGTGGCGGAGCGTCAGCGGCTCCCAAAGATGTTCACACACGCGTTCGATTCGTTCGGCGACGGTACTTGCATCTGGTCCGATTGCTCGTGACGGAATTAGGGGAGCCAGAAGGCCACTGCGGTTACCCGGAATCGCAATTGCGGTCATTCGAAAAGCTCCGATGCTCGTTGAGTAATGCTGCCGAAGAAAATGTTGTTCTTGAATTCGTGAAGGTCGCCCAGGACCCTGTCGATCTCATCCTGTTGCATAGGCTTGAGATTCACTTCTTTGAATGCGTCGATGTCGAGCAGCACCGTGGCGTGCTCCGGATCGACGGGGTTAGGTTCTGAGCTCTGTGTCACGATGACGGACTGTTGGAGTGATGAATCGTGGATCACCAGCCGCGTCAGAAATGCCAGGACCGTCTGCGGCAACCTCTCTGGGACTCGCGCTGGCTCAATCAGATAGTCGCGAAGATCGGCTACAGGCAGCGGTAGCTTCAATCGGTTGATGTAGCGTGCTGCCAACCGGAGGACGGCAACGGGCTGCGCGACTTCTGCATACAAGCGCCAGAGCCTCTTGGTCTCCGGGTAAATCTCTTCCCAACTCGTATAAGGGTCGAGGCGATTCAGCGTGAACCCGTTCAAGCGAAATTGAGCCTGCGTCTTCTCGTCCGGACTCTTTACGAGAACGCCGAGATCGCTCTGCTCGAAATCAGGTGTAACAACACCGCGACCCAGTTCCAGCTTTGCGTGAACAGTCTTGACTGCTGCGCGTGCCGGATACTCGCGCTCGACTCGACGCGCCGCTTCTTCCAGCTTCCGAAGGGAAACTCCCTCAGCTGCCTGAACTCGGAAGTCGATCAAGGCCTCCGTGATCGGAGCACGCCGTAAATGGCGCGGACGCGCAGGGCCAAGAGCGGCTCGACTGTTGTCTTGTCCCGTCATGGCTCACCGCATCGGCGACCGTCCTGACACGCCTCCCGCCGACAGCCACGGGGGCAAACCGCTGCTGTCACCTTACCATCGTCTGCGGCCTCGATCTCTGCTTGAACGAGGCTACATCTGCGATTGCTGAAAATCAATGATTTCTTGATTTTGAGCAATCACTGATTGCGGCGTACTATGGGTTCGGTTGAACGGAATCCGCACTGATGCCCTTTCGAGGCGATCGCCTAGCAGGAATTCGTGAGTTCAAGGGGCTGCGCCGCGGCGACCTTGCCCGACTCACGAAAATCAATCCCGCTGGAATTCAGCACCTCGAAGACGGAACTACAAAGAACCCGCGATTCGACACGGTGGAGGTTCTCGCGGAGAAGCTCGACGTGACGACGGACTATCTCTCCGGCTCGGGACCCGACTTCGCATACCCTCGCGCCGCTGTCTTCCAGGCTCTCGAACGGTTCAAGAGAACCGAAGGCTGGAAGATGGGCTCGCTTGATGACGCCGCCCTGGCGAGGGCGGCGGAGCACGAAGGTGCGTTCCACACTGTCGCCCATTGGAAGGCTTTCGTCGAGATGACGCAGCTGGCTGTTTCGACTCCCAGCAGCCGCGCGCGCGGCTCGAAGACGCGCCGAGCGGTTGGGCCCAACGCAAGCCGGCCGCCTGCTACCGTTCGGCCGTTCAATGATGTGAGTAAGCCTCGGGGGCGCTAGTCTTTGCCGAATGCCACGATTACAGGCGCTCGGACGCGTCTCACACATCTTGACAAGAACCTGACACACTGCGCACGAATGGGCCGCCTCCGACCGGCGACGCCCCTACGATCCGTGCGGAATTCCTCATAAAACCGACACGACCCGACGTCACCGACGACGCTTCGGCCGCCTCTGGACCACGTTATCGGGGTTCGAATCCCTGCCTCCCAGCCACGAAATTTGCCCTGTGTTTTCAACAACTTGCAGCACAGGGTGATTTCACTCTAGAACTCGCTCGCCTTATCAGTTCGCAATGTGCCGTTGAGCGCTCAGAAGAGCGACACGCCGGTCATTTCAGCGAGCCTGGCGGAGAGCTGGTCTTGAAAGACCCGGTCCTCCGCTACCTTGGCGGGAGTCTGGTCCGGACCAACTCACGGGCAGCATCGTCTGCCTCTCTCGAGAGACCTGAGATCGACGCGGTCGCGGCCCGTGCCCGGCACGTTCGAATCAGATCACTACTTCCCCGCCGGCAGGAGCGTCGACAAGTGGTCGGCGAAGTTGAACACGAACACGACCTGGTCTCGGATCACGCCGGCCTCGTCGGGCACCGCGGCAGCCGCGATCCGCGTGCCGTCCGGATGAAGATCGTACGGATTGTTCTCGGTGCTGATACGGTCCACGCTCGTCGGCGACCATACGTATGGAGTTTCAGCGCGGAACGAGTTCCCGGCGACGGTGTAGCGCGCGGCCATGATTTTGGAAGGCGAGGCGTCGAGGTATTTCAGGAACAGCAACTCATTGCTGGAGGCAGACCACCGCGGATAGGAGCCGCTCGTCGTGGAGATCCGCCACGGCCCACCCGGACCAGGAAACGCACGCACATAGGTGTCGATGGTGCCGAGGCTGTCGGGTTGGGTGTATGCGATCCATCGGCCGTCGGGCGAGAACATCGGCGCCCCTTCACGGGCGGGCGTCGCCAGGAACGCGGTGGGCGTGCCCGGCGTCCAGCCGCGCGTGGCATCGCCTTCCATGGGCAGGATCATGATCCTCCGTCGATCATTGGTATAGGCGAAGAACCTGCCGCTCGGATGCCACGACGAGGGTCTGTCGGTCTCGGGACTGTCATTCAGCCTCGTGACCTCACCGGTTCCATCGGCGTTCGTCCAGTACAAGTTGTACACGCCACGCTTGGCCCGATCCGATGTGAACGTGATGCGCCTCCCGTCCGGCGTCCACACTGCGCCGCGATCGTTGCTCGGTTCGAAGGTCAATTGCGTCGTCGTATCCCGCGTGAGATCGTGGACCCAGATGTCCCACTGCTTGCCGTCGGATATCTCGAACGCCAGCTTCTGGCCGTCTGGGGAGAACCGTAGATTGTTCCAGTTCGCCTGCGCCGCCCGCAGCACCGACGTCTTGCCGTCGCGCGTAATCCAGTCGATGGGGACGGTCACCGACCCTGACCCGCCTGGCGAGTAGACGAGCGTGCCGTCTGGTCCGACGGCGAGTTGCGCCCCACCAGTGACCGCTGAACTGGAGGCGATGCCGTCGAACACCGGCACGGCCTGGCCAACGGTCTCGAGACGATCCAGATCGAAACGCACCGCAAAGAGCGTCCCCTGGTTCATGTAGATCACGTGGCCGCCTGCGCCGCGGCCCCCACCCGCGGTCGGGGACGCCGGGACGTACCGCCCGTAATATCCGCCGCGCAGGATTACCTTCGATGACGCGCCTGAAAGCGGCGCGACGACCAGCGTGGCGTTGTCCCACTTGTCTGGCGCCGAATGCTCGGTGTAGAGCACCCCCTTCCCGCCCGGGAGTGCCTGCGGCCAGCGCTGGCTCACTGCCCCTGTGTTCAGTGGCACGAACACGGTCGGCGCGCCACCTGCGGCCGACACACGCTTCAACCTGGTGTCAGGACCACCGCCACTCTGAGGTGTGAAGACGATGGTGTCATCGTCGATCCAGGTGCCGCCGCGGCCGTTCGGCGCCTCGGTCAGCCTGATCGGCGCGCCGCCGGTGACCGACACCTTCTTCAACTGGCCGTCAGCGAAAAACGCAATCCACTGCCCGTCCGGCGAAAAGAACGGACTCGCCGCATCGTCGGTGCCGGCGAGTGGCGTGGCCTGCAGTTGATTCAGTTTCCGAACGAAGAGCGCTGACCGCTGTCCCGGCGGCTTCGCTACGAACGCGAGCGTGGTCCCGTTCGGCGACAGGATCACCGACGCACCGCGGTCGACTGGCAGCGATGCGTCGGCGCCAATGCTTGCACGCAGTGTGCGCTGGCTGGGTTGAGGCGGGGGGCGCCATGGCGCCCACAGAAACAGAACCACCACGAGCGCGGCGCCCAGCAGGCTGGCGGCAGCCCACGGCAGCAGCCGCGACCACGCCGATTGTGGTGCGGCAGCCGTCGTCGTCGCCGCGATCGCCACGCTCTCAGGCGTGCCTGCCTCGATGCGGGCGATCTCGATCCGTGCCTCGCCGATGTCACGCAGCCGTGTCTTGACGTCGCGGTCCAGGCAGCGTTCCAGCAATCGCCGCAGCCGCTGCGGCGTCGCGGCTGGCAGCGCATCCCATTCGATGTCCTGTCGCAGCACGGCGGCGAGGACATCCGAGATCTCTTCGCCATCGAACGGTCGTCGGCCGGTCAGCATTTCGTAGAGCACGACGCCGAACGCCCAGATGTCCGCGCGGCGATCGACCGTACGCCCACGCGCCTGTTCCGGCGCCATGTAGGCCGCCGTCCCGAGAATGATCCCGACCATGGTGGCGGGGGACGTCAGCGTCGGCGAGTTCGCCAGGGACATGGACGTGGCCGTCGACGTGCGGGCAGGGTCCATCGCCTTCGCCAGACCGAAGTCCAGCACCTTCACCGTGCCATCCGGGCGCACTTTGATGTTCGCGGGCTTCAGATCGCGATGAACGATCCCCTGCTCGTGCGCCGCTTCGAGCGCCTCAGCGATCTGCTTTGCGATGGGTAACACCTCCTCGACGGGGATCGCGCCACGAGCGATCCGCTCGGACAAATCCTCGCCTTCGACCAGTTCCATCACCAGGGCGCGCACACCGCCGGACTCCTCGAAGCCGTGAACGTGGGCGATGTTCGGATGGTTCAGCGCGGCGAGCGTCTGCGCTTCGCGCGTGAACCTCGTGAACCGGTCGGGATCGTGGGAGAGCGAATCAGGGACGACCTTGAGCGCGACGTCGCGATTGAGCCTGGCGTCGCGCGCACGGAACACTTCGCCCATGCCTCCGACGCCGAGGCTGGCGATTACTTCATATGGGCCAAGGCGCGAGCCGCGGGTCAGGGGCAACGGTGGTGCGATTATACGGGTCAACTGCCGGGCGACCCCAAGTCAGATTCGCGGGGTCCGTGTGTCAGAAGACACGTGCCGTCCATGAACGACGCCTTTCCCTGCGACGGTCACCGATTCCCATGGTCACGGGATCGGCTGTCATCGTTTCTCCCAGACAACTGATTATCAGTGCGCTAGGCGTGGATGCCCGGAGCTTCGCGGCCGGTGCGGGCCACATACTCGATGTAGGACCCTGGATACAGATGCGGCTCTCGCTCGAGGCCGCTCTCGCCGCCAAGCTCCAGCACGCGATTGCTCAGCGCCCGGAGGAATGCCCGATCGTGCGACACGAACAGCATCGTGCCTTCGTAGTCCTTCAGCGAGTCGATGAGCATTTCCTTCGTGAAGAGATCGAGGTGGTTCGTCGGCTCGTCGAGGACGAGGAAGTTCGGCGGATCGAGCAGCATTCGCGCGATGACGAGCCGCGTCTTCTCGCCGCCTGACAGCGCCCGGATCTTCTTCCCCACGTCGTCACCAGAGAACTGGAAGGCGCCGGCGAGATTTCTGAGGACGCCGATCGATTCGTTGGGGAAGTCGCGCTGCAGCTGCTCTTCGACGGTGAGGTCCGGCCTGAGCAGATCGAACGCCTGCTGCGCAAAGTAACCCATCTTCAGGCTCGCGCCCAGCGTGACGCTGCCGGCGTCGGGCTTCAGGACTCCCGCGACCATTCGCAGCAGCGTCGTCTTGCCCGCGCCATTCTTGCCCATGACGCACCAGCGCTCGCCGCGGCGGATCGTCATATCGAACCCGTCGTAGATCACTCGGTTGCCGTACGCCTTCGACACATCCTCGACGACCGCGACCTGATCGCCCGAGCGCGGCGGCTTCCGGAAGTCGAACTTCACAGGCTGGCGCTTCTTCGGCGGCTCGATTCGTTCGATCTTCTCGAGCGCCTTGACGCGGCTCTGGACCTGCGCGGCTTTGGCGGCATGCGTAGAGAAGCGCTCGATGAAGCGTTGCTCCTTGGCCAGCATCGCCTGCTGACGGGCGTAGGCGGCCTCGCGATTGGCCTCGCGGATCGCCCGCTCCTGCTCGTAGAAGTCGTAGTTGCCCGAATAGACCGTAATCTCGCCGCCGTCGATTTCGGCGATCTTCGACACGATGCGGTTCATGAACTCCCGGTCGTGCGACGTCATCAGCAGCGCGCCCGGCAGGGACGCCAGAAAATCTTCGAGCCAGATGATCGACTCGATATCGAGATGGTTCGTCGGCTCGTCCATCAGCAGAACGTCCGGCCGCCCGAGCAGCACCCGCGCCATCGCCACGCGCATCTTCCAGCCGCCCGAGAGCACGCCAACGTCGCCGTCGATTCGCTCGTCATCGAACCCCAGGCCGTGGAGGACTTCGCGGGCCTGCGCCTCGAGCCCGTAGCCACCTGAATGCTCGTATTCCTCTTGAACCTCGCCGAAGCGCTCCAGGATGCTGTCCATGTCGGCCTGTAACGGGTCGCTCATCGCGTGCTGAAGCGCCTCGAGCTCGTGATGCAGATCGCCAAGGCGCCCGCTGCCGGCGATCGCCTCGTCCAGGACGGAACGGCCGGACATCTCTTCGACGTCCTGGCGGAAGTAGCCGATCGACATCTTCTTCGGCACGGAGACGTCGCCCTCGTCGGGCGACTCCTCGCCGGTGATCATGCGGAAGATGGTGGTCTTGCCTGCGCCGTTCGGGCCGACGAGGCCAACCTTTTCTCCGGGGTTGAGCTGGAAGGACGTCTCAACGAAGAGAACCTGCCGGCCGTACTGCTTGCTGATGCGGGACAGAGAGAGCACTCGGATCTTCAGTTCACAGCAGCGGTCCGACTGCCAGCCGGACACGGCCGTTCGGACGGAGGCACAGTGGTGTCAAGTTTCGTTTTCGGAGCCCAGATAGGCAAACCATCGAGCGCATCTTGTCACAGCGAGAAAGGACTTCTCGGAAAATCGCCGAACGGGTGAATCTTGGAGCACATCGCGGCGCGTGACATCTCGAGTGACATCGAGCCGGCACATGCGGCAAATGGCTGGCAACCGGCTATTTGCTGGACAGGCGCGCGCGATCCTTCTCGTTCTCATTGCAGACCGTCTCGAGCACGTCGCTGTCCGGCAGCAGCACTTCGGTGGCCTTCACCGTAAATGGCCTCGTGTACATCACGGGATCGTCGATCGTGATGGTCAGATCCATGTGGCCGAAGTCTCGGCGATGAAAGCGCTCCTGGATGCGCAACGCTTCGCTGCGGGGATGTCCCATCGAGTCGAGCCAGCCGCGGTCATTGAAGCCGGCGACATCAACGACCAGCGTGTCGCCTTCCCATCTGCCGACTGAGTACCCGCCCCACGTCGGTTGCGGATTGACTGGAAGCTTCCGGCCGTCGGTGTGTATCTGTCTGAAGGTGTTGTCCAGCTCGTACAGCACCGTGATCTGATCCGGCGTCTGGATGATTTTGAACGGCGCATAACTCATGAGATCCGTTCGCGGGATACTTTGCGGCAGACAGCGGACCGACGGCGACTCTGCTCTGGCCGGAATGTTTCGCTCGAGGAGTCTGCGCGCCTCAGGTCGCATCGGAGCATCCTCAGGGTTGAAATCAGCGAGGATGTCCAGGAAATATCTGTTCCACGTCCGGAAATCGTCGCCGGGCACCACCAGCGCGTTCGCGGCGGCATCGGATCGACGCGCGATTTCCTCCGCGGTTGCAAGCTCGGTTTGCCACACACCGGATAGATCCGGCCTGCCGTCACGAGTCCGCGGCGGTTTCGCCGTCATATTCACTTTGCCGTTCGGCAGGCGCGGCACTCCCGGGACCGGATAATCCAGCCATTGCGCCTGCCCCGCAACCACGGCTGCGGCAGCAAACATCGACACGAACGCTAGCTTCTTGAACATGAGAAGAACTCGCTGTCGAACTCCGCCACACCTTGTCGGCGAGCGGCGAGCAAAGCCGTTCGCCCCTCTACCGGAACTTGCACTCGAAGGTAGTCGACGCGAAGAACCCGCGAGCGATTCGCGCCGAGTGTCATTTTGCGAGTAACAGCGCAGGTTCAGTGAATCACCATCAGAAATCGATCTGTCCACTCACGCGTGCAAAGCGCGCGTCCATCACCGACGTCGGCCGCAACCATGTCGCGCCGTAGGTCTGGATGTATCCCTGCGGCACGTTCGAGTTCATCAGGTTGAAGATGTCCACGCCTACCTGCGCCCGGCTCCGTCCGAAACGCAGAACCTTGGCGATGCGGAAGTCCACCTGATTGATGCGATCGCCGAAGATCGTCTGCGGTTCGACGAGGTTCACCGTGACGGTGTTGATGTTCCCCGACAAAGGACGTCCCAACGTTTGCGCGGCTGTTTGCGACGAGACAACGAGGTTCGCCGCCAGGCTCGCGCCGGGCACGCTCTGAACCGTCGCACTGAGCTGGACATCCACCTTCGGGATCGTGTACGAGGTCAGCCCCTTGAACTGCGTGGCGAAGGGCGCTGTCACGTGACAGAACCGCCGACTCGGGCCGCTCAGCGATGCGCTCGTCGAGGACGGAATCGTCGCGGCCGGCGTATCGAGTTTCGGCGTCACGTCGCACGTATCGGTCACCGCACGCCCCGTGCTCGTGCCTCCTTGAAACATCAAGCCGTTCCGCATGCGGCCGCTGATGTTGACGTCGACGCCATGCCAATAGCTGATTCGGTGGCCGATGTCGCTCGCCGGCACGACCAGGTCATCTACCCGTCCGAACTTGTCCGGATTGATGTCCCACAGGTCGTCGATCCTGTAGCCACCCCCGCCCGGAAGACGCGGATCGGAGGGCGCGACGATGCTGTACTGGGTGTAGTCCGATGGCGTGACCAAAACGTTGTCGGTCGCGGTGAAATTGTAGAACCACCTTCGGTTGTAGGTGACCTCCGCCGAGAGCCGCGGAAGAAGTTCGCGCTGGATCCCGATGCCGATCTGCGAATCAGCCGGACGGATGCCCCATCCGCCGAGAAGGCGCGGGTCGTAGCGCGTGCCGGAAATCGAACTTCCGAAATTCTGATTGGCCCACGGCCCGCATTCGCCGTTCATCGCGGGGTTCATCAGATCGCAGTCGGGAACGAAATTGCGATTCGAATCGGTCCACCCGCGCGTCGTCGACGTCACTCGCCGCGCGACCGGGTTATTGGCGATGAAGATCCCGCCCGCCTGCAAGGGGTCGCGGTATTGGCCGGCACTCACCCGGAGAGAGGTCTTGCCATCGCCGAACACGTCGTACGCCAACCCTCCTCGCAGCGACACGTCGTTGTAGGCATGGATACCCGTGGCGGCGGGAAGGACCACCGTCGCGGGAACGAACCGCGTCGGCCCGAACCGCTCTTCGATGTTGTAACTCCACGCGCGATCGTAGCGGGCGGCTCCCTGCACCGAGAATCTGCGGACGCTCCACTGATCCTGCGCGTAGAGCGCCGTCCCGTTCACACGATCGTTGTTCAGAACCGGATTCACCCGCATCGTCAGCTGGTTCGGCACACCATTGTTGAAGCGATACTCCACCGATGGAAAGGGATAGTAGGTTCCGCCATTGGTCGACAGGTGCTGACCCTCGTAGCCGAATTTCGTGTTGTGCGCGCCGGTGACGTAGGAGAGCGACGCCCGCCAGCGGGGTGTGTCGGTGAGATTCCGGACCCAGTTTCCCGCCCGGTACATCAACCCCGGGATGGCGCCACCCTGCTCCGTGACCTGAATGAGGTCGGCATTCGCGTTCTGGCGGCCATACTTCGTGCGGAAATGCCCGTAACCGGCGTCGGCCAGCAGCCGGTTCGTGATCGGCGACGACCAGGTCACCTGGTGGAACCGCTGAAAGTCGGTGTCCCACGTGCCCGCCGATGCCTCCGGCGCGACTGTGGGTGAACCGCCAGCAGGACCGCCTGCGTCGCACTCGAGGCACATCCGCTGCTCGTCCCAGAAGATGTTGAACTTGTTGCGTGGTGTGGCCTGCAACGTCAGGCGCAGCGGGACCTGCATCCAGGTGCCGTCGTAGATGGCACGTCTGCTCAGGTCGGGTTCGTAGGTCCACGCGTTGGGATTGCCCGCGTTCTTGTTGTAATACATGCCGGACACGTAAAGACGCGTGCCTTGATTCTTGGCCGAGAGGAAGAACCAGAGACGGTCGCGAACAATCGGCCCGCCAATCGCGCCGTTCACCTCCCACGCCTTGATCAACTCATTGGGGTCTCGCAGACCGGCCGCCCGCAGTTCGTCCGTGAGGTTGCTTCCTTGCATCGCGCTGTTGGCGCCGCTGACGAACAGCGAGCCGGTAAACGTGTTGCCGCCAGTGCGCGGCACGACGTTCATGATCGGCCCGCCCGTTTCCGCCTCGCCGAGCCCCCCGGACAGGGTGTAGGTGAGCTCCTGGGCATTGGCGACGTCGACCTGGTAGTTGGAGACGCCGGCACCGCCGCGTGCGCCGCCCGAGTTCATGCCATCGACCATGACTCGGCCTTCGGTCAACGGCCCGCCGTGGACCGCGAACGTCCGGTTCGCCGGGCTGTTGAGGCCCCCCACATCCTGACTGCCGCTCGTCGTCACGCCCGGCGCCAATCCGACCATGGTTTGGTACGTGCGCGCGCTCGGAATCGATGTCAGCAACTCACGATTGACCACCTGCTGGCGTCGCGTGCTCTTCACGTCCACGACCGGACTTTCGCCGGTGACCGTCACCGCTTGCTCCAGCGTACCGACGGAGAGATCAGCGTTGATCGTGGCGATGAACGCGCCCGAGAGCTCGATCCCTTCGCGTTTGACCGTGGAAAAACCCGGCAGCGAAAAGGTGACGACGTACGTGCCGGGCCGGAGGTCGACGATCCGGTACTGCCCCGTGCCGTCAGTGACGACCGTCCGCACGCGCTCAATCAACGCCGGACTCGTCGCCTCGACGGTCACGCCAGGAAGCACGGCCCCTGAGGTGTCTCGTGCCGTGCCGGTGATGGTTGCCTGTGCCCGTGCGACGGCTGGGATGAGGAACAGAGACAACAGAAGTATTGAAATCGCGCGCACACGACGCGTCGTGTTCCCCCGGATAGCCATATGAACGATCTCCACGCCACTTGTGCGGTGGCAAATCTTCGATGCGAGTTTCGCCGACTGAACGTGCCCGCTGTGCCGCGGGGCTGGAGCCTACAAGCAGCGACACGCCACGTCAACTTGACAGCGTACACGTCGGATGGTCGACTGACGACCTTCCGTAACGGCTCCCGCCTCGTACGGGATAGTGCACGTGGATAACTCGGTGTCGAAACGGCGCGTCTCGAGGAGCTCGAGGTTCCGTCGGAAGGCGGGTCGGAATGCGGGCTTTCCACCGCCGACGATCACCGGGTTGAGAAACAGGTGATACTCGTCGACGAAATCGGCTTCGAACACCCGGTCGGCCGATCGAGCCAATCGCCGCGAGAGGACGCGAGAAACGGAGGAGCGGCGATGCCGACCCGGTCAGATTACGCCAACGTCAACGGCGAGCGCTTCTATTATCAGATCTACGGCGATCTCGATTCACCCAAGACCGCGTTGCTGGTCTTGCACGGAGGGTACATGAGTGGGGATGCCATGAGTCCCTTCATCGAAGCCTTCGCAGCGAGTCGGCCGATGATTGCTCTCGATGCGCGCGGACATGGGCGCACGGGAGATCTGCCGGGACCAATCACCTACCCGCGGATGGCCGACGATGCAGCCGGCGTTTTGGATGCGCTGAACGTGCGACGCGCCGACGTGCTCGGCTACTCGATGGGCGCCATAACCGCCATAACAATGGCCGTTCGTCATCCCGGCAAGGTCGGCAAGCAGGTCATCCTGTCAGGGACATCCCGGCGAGATGGCTGGTACCCGGAAGTTCACGAAGCCTTCAAGCAGACCACTCCCGCAGCATTTGCGGGGACGCCGCTCGAGTCTGAGTACAAACGGCTCTCACCGACGCCGAACGCGTTCCCCGTGCTGGTTGGCAAGATGCGTGACCTCGACCTGTCCGACTACGACAACTCTGACGACTCCATTCGCACGATCGCTGACAAGACCATGATCGTGGTTGGCGACGCGGACAGCGCCACACTGGAACACGTCATCGAGCTCTTCAGGCTTCGCGGCGGCGGTGACAAGACGGTTGCGGTGCAGGGCTTCATGACAGAGGCGCCCCGCGCGCGCCTCGCCATCCTGCCCGGTACCGCGCACATCGGCATCATGGCAAATGCGAAACTCATCGCGGGGCTCGCGATCCCGTTTCTCGACGATACGACGCCGACAACGCCGCCCGGATTTCTCAAGGAATGAAAGGCGGAAAGGGAGCACTCGGATGCGAAATGATCGAGTCAATCACATTACGGTTTGTGGGCTTGCGCTGCTGCTCGCGCTCGCCGTGCCGCGCATTGCGGCGGCCGCAGAGATCGTGCTGCTCGCATCGAATGGCATCAGGCCGGTGCTCGACGAGGTGTTGCCACAGTTCGAGCAATCGACGAAGCACAGAGTGCTCGCGAGATATGACGTCGCGGCCGAACTGCGGCGGCAGATCGAGGCCGGTCAGGCGTTCGACCTCGCCATCCTCACGGCGGGTCAGCTCGATGCCGTGATGAAGAGCGGGTTCATCGTCAGCGGCACGCGCATGGCTCTGGCGCAGACGCCGATGGCCATCGCCATCCGCGCGGGAGCGGGCAGACCCGACATTCGCACGACCGCGGCGCTCGTGCGAACACTGCAGGACGCCACAACGATCACCTACGCCCGCGAAGGGGCCGGCGGTGTCTACTTCACGCAGCTCCAGCAAAAGCTCGGACTCGCGGAGAACCTGAAGACGAAGCTCCGACCGGTCGGGACAGGTGCCGACGCGAGTGCCGCCGTTGCTCGAGGCGACGCGCAACTCGGCGTCCTGCCGCTCAGCGAGATCCTGCCTGTGAAGGGCGTCGAGGTCCTCGGCCCGTTTCCTGCCGATGTGCAGGATCCGATGGTCATGGTTGCCGGCATCAGCGCCGCAGCGAAGCAGCGTGCCGCCGCGACCGCGCTCGTGACGTTCTTGAATTCGCCGGAGGTGCGTCCGGTGCTGAAGAAGAAGGGCATGGCCCGAGCAGGACGCGAATCGCGTGATTCGCCCTAGAATGTGCGATGAGGAGTGATCATGAAGCTCATCACCGCCGCGGTCGTCATGCTGGTTCTGGCTAGTATCAGCGCTCCCCTGTCAGCTCACCACTCGTGGCCCGTCAACACGGACAAGCTCGTTACCGTGAAGGGCACGATCACCAAAGTCGAATGGGGAAATCCGCACCCGATGTTCACAATCGACGTCACCGACAACGGCAAGGTCGAGACGTGGCAGATCGGTGGGCCCGCCGTGACTCGCATGCAGGCAAACGGATGGACCAAGGACACCCTGAAGCCCGGTGACGTGGTCACTGGCAGGGGCTACCAGTTCTCCGACGGACAAAAGATCATTCGACTCGAAAGCGTCGTCCTGAGCGACGGCAAGGAAATGCGCGTATACGCGCGCTGATGTTGCACGCGTGAAGCGTGCGTCACGCGAGCGCGCGTGCCTGCGAGAACTGACGGAGCGCGAGCGCTATCTCCTGCCGCGCGGCCGCGCCCGACGCGACCACGTCGACGGCCAGCAGCGACGAATGGATCTGTCCGCGGCACGGCAGGTGGCGCACAGCGACTCCGGCTGCATGCATTGCGTCAGCGTAGGCGACGCCCTCATCCCGCAACGGGTCGAACTCGCAGGTCACGACCAGCGCCGGTGGCAGGTTCGACAGATCCCGTGCGTACAGCGGCGCCGCTCGTGGGTCGCGACGGTCTGCAGGATCGGCATAGTGATCCCAGAACCAGCGCATCAACGCCGTCGTCAACACGTATCCGTCCGCGTTGTCCACGTACGACGGCAGCGTGAGGTCCGAGCCGGTCACGGGCGCGACGAGCACCTGACCATCGAGGTGCGGGCCGCGCGCGTCACGCGCCAGCTGGCACACGACGGCGGCAAGGTTTGCGCCAGCGCTCCAGCCACACACAGAGAGCCGATCCGGCACGCCTCCCAACGACTCCGCGTGAGCGGCGATCCACTGCACCGCCGCGAAGGCATCATCGACCGCCGCGGGGAAACGTGACTCGGGTGCGTGGCGATAGTTGACCGAGAGGACGATCGCATCCGAGCGCACACACAGATCGCGACAGAAGGGAGCGTCCGAGTCGGCGCCGCCAAGCACCCAGCCACCGCCATGGAAGTACACGACGATCGGATGGGGCCCCGAGCTCGCCGGACGATACAGGCGATACGCCAGATCACCGGCCGCGCCTGGAAGCGCACCGTCGTGAATGTCCCGGACCGCCGGACCAGGCGGCCGCGTGGCCGCGAGCGATCGCGAGATCTCGCGGGCATTCTCGGGGTCGAGCAACTCGAACCGGAGTCCGAGCGCCGCGACGACGTCGACCAGCCCCTGGACGTCGGGTTGCAAAGGACAGATGACTCCGTCGTTGCATCGAGCGCCGGCGTGACCAGCAAAGCGAAGCCCGAGATAACCACGCGCGACGACCGCCTCGCACGTCCGGCGATACGCGTCGACACCGCCGACGTACGGCAGAAACACACGCGGCTTGCCCGGAACGTTGGCGCCCGTGTACCAGGAACGCGCCCGGGGATAGAGCGTCTGATTGCCGAAGTCCTCGACATGCTGCACCCAACCGTCTTCGGCAACCGCGGTGGGTTCGATGACGTCGAACGCGTGCTCACGGGCGTGGCGCAGACAATCTGCGACCCAATCCACGTGCTGTTCGATCGAGACCGCCATGTTCGACAGCACCGAGGGGCTGCCGGGCCCGGTGATCATGAACAGATTCGGAAACCCGGCAGACATCAGGCCAAGGTACGTCCTGGCTCCGTCCGCCCATTTCTGCGCGAGCGTCAGGCCCGCCCGCCCCTGAAAATCCACGGCCACGATCGGGCCGGTCATGGCATCGAAGCCGGTCGCGAACACGATCGCATCGAATTCGAGTGCCTCCGCAGCGGTATCGATCCCGGTCGCAGTGATGGACGTGATCGGCGTTGCGCGTACGTCGACGAGCCGAACGTGCGGCAGGTTGAACGTCTCGTAGTAATTCGAGTCGAGGCACGGCCGCTTGGTGGCGTAGAAGTGATCTTTCGGACACAACGCATCCGCCGTCACGGGATCGCGCACGATCGATCGGATCTTGTTGCGCAGGAACTCGCACAGCAGCTCGTTGGCGGCTTCGCTGCGCAACAGATCAGGGAACAGCGGCGGAATCAGTTCCCCCGATTCCCAAATCGCTTCGAATCTCGCGTTCCGCTCTTCCTCGGAGACCTGGAGTGTTCCCTTCGCCAACGGCTGCACCGGCACCCCGAGACGCGAGCGTCGAGCCGCTTCGCGGTATGCGGCCCGATCGCGCCGATAGCGTTCGAGCGTGCCCTGAGGGATCGGCCCATTCTTCGCTGGCCTGCTGAAGTTGGCCGTGCGCTGGAACACCGTGAGTGCCGAGGCCTGCGTCGCGATGATCGGAATGCACTGAATGCCGGAGGAGCCCGTGCCAATGACGGCGACGCGTTTGCCCGTGAAGTCGACCCCCGCATGCGGCCAGCGTGACGTGAAATACACCTCGCCCTGGAACGCGTCGACACCGGGGATGTCGGGCGCTTTCGGCACCGACAGACAGCCACCAGCCATCACGACGTAGCGGCACACGATCTCGTCGCCTTCGCTCGTCTGAATCGACCAGCGCGATGTCGCGTCGTCCCAGACGGCACGCTCGACCCGCGTCGAGAACCGGATGCTGCGACGCAAATCGTGCCTGTCGGCCACGTGCTGCAGGTAGCGGAGAATCTCCGGCTGCGTCGCGTACTTCTCGGACCACTGCCATTCCGCTTCGAGGTCGGGGTCCCAGCTGTACGAGTAGTCCACCGTCACGATGTCGCAGCGCGCGCCCGGATAGCGGTTCCAATACCACGTGCCTCCCACGTCGCCGGCCTCGTCCAGGGCAACGACGGAGCATCCGATGCCGCGCAACCGGTGCAGCATGTAAAGGCCGGCGAAGCCGGCGCCGACGACGACGGCGTCGACTTCCGAAGGGGGACGAAAACCTCCCATCTCGAGCGGGACAATAGCACGCCCCCGACCATGTCGCCTTTCGCTGCTCGATTTCGATTTCTCCATCAGCGGGAGGTTTTCGCGACGTGGCTCTCATCAATGCTATCGACAGGCAATCAGCGGTCCTGCGCGCTTCACATCTGCTCGCGGGTCTCTCCAGCGACGCGCTCGACGAGATTGTCGAGGCGATGGAGCTGCTGCACCTGGCGAGCGGTGAAGTGCTGTTTCGCGCCGGCGATCGCAGCGACAGTCTGTATGTCGTGCTGCACGGTCGTCTTCGCGAGTCCGTCAGCGGGAGGGATGGGCGCGAGTCAGTCGTCCGGGAAGCCGGGCGCGGCGAAAGTATCGGCGAATACGCGCTGATCACCGGCAAGCCGCGGAGCGCCACGGTGCAGGCCGTGCGCGACACCGTGCTGGCACGTCTGTCGCGCGACTCATTTCTGCGCCTCGCGGAAAAGTATCCGACCACGATCTTCCAGCTGACGCGGATGCTGGCCTCGTGGCTCGACGAAACAAACCAGCGGCGGGTGCCGCCGGGGCCGTCCGCGTCGACCGTCGCGGTGCTGTCGTACGATCGAGGGCTGCCCACGGCCGGCTTCTGCGAGAAGCTCGCGCAGGCGCTCGGCGCGTTCGGAGCGGCCGCCGTGGTCAGTTCGCGGGCTGTGGACGCGGCGCTCGGCCCGGGGGCGGCGCAACTCTCGGAGCACGGCCCTGGCCAGGACACCGTCGCGCGCTGGCTCGACACGCAGGAGACGCACCACCGGTTCCTGATCTACGAGGCCGATGCCGGTCCGTCGGCGTGGTCGCGCCGGTGCATCCGGCAGGCCGACCGGGCTTTGCATCTCGCATCGGGACAGCTGCGCCCCGCGACGACGGCAGCAGGCGAGTGGTTCGCGAAGGCGTGCTTTCCTCCCGGCCCCCGGGAGGAGCTCGTGCGCCTCCCCGGCGACGGCGCACCGCGTCACACGCGTGACTGGCTCGCCCTGCGGGCCTTCTCCAGGCATCATCACGTGCGGTTCGACCGCGCGGCGGACTTCGCGCGCCTCGCGCGTCACCTGGCGGGACACGAGATCGGCCTCGTGCTCGGCGGCGGAGGAGCGCGCGGGTTCGCACACATCGGCGTGATCCGCGCATTGCAGGAAGCGGGAGTTCCGATCGATCGCGTGGGGGGCACCAGCATGGGCGCGGTGATCGGTGCGCAATACGCGCAGGGGCTGGATTATCGCGACATGCTCGAGGTCAACCGCAGGAACTGGGTCGGCGTTCAGCCGTTGCACGATTTCACGTTGCCGTTGATTTCGCTGCTCTCAGGCCGCAAGGGCATTCGGATGCTCGAGGCGATGTTCGGCGACACCCGCATCGAGGATCTGCCAACGAATTATTACTGCGTGTCGACGAACCTCACACGTGCGGAAGCGATGGTGCATCGCACCGGTCTGCTGCGCGATTGGATCCGCGCGAGCATCGCGATTCCCGGCATCGCGCCGCCGTTCGTCACCGAGTCAGGCGAGCTGCTCGTCGACGGTGGCGTGCTGAATGGCGTGCCAGCCGACGTCATGCACCAGTCCGACGGGGGCGTGGTCATCGCCGTCGATGTGTCGCCGCAGATCGATCTCAGCGCCGGCCCCTCGACTCGCTGCGACTCGCTCGGGGCAGGCCATTCGCTGCCGTCGCCGTGGCGCGTCCTGTGGCAATCGATTCGGCGTTCACCGCAGGTATCTCCGTTTCCGTCCATTTTCAAAATCATGCTGCGCACGGCGCACCTGCGAACGATGCGGCTGGCGGACGACCTGAGAGGCCGCGTCGACTTGTATCTCGAGCCTCCTGTCGGCAGCTTCGACCTGTTCGGCTGGAAGGCGCTGGACGAGATCGCGGACATCGGTTATCAGTCGACGCGGCAGACGATTGACGCGTGGCAATCACGTCAATCGTTTCTCCGAGCAGACTCACGATCGCGGAAGACGCTGCCAGACGTGACCGGGACGCTGGCGGGTTGCGCGTAATCGGCGCCATCCCAGCGCCGTCAGCCGCGCCGCGCCTTCTCGATCGTCGCGACGTCGATCTTCTTCATCGGCATCATCGCCTCGAAGGCACGCTTCGCTTCGGCGCCACCGGCCGCAAGCGCCTCGGTCAGAACGCGCGGTGTGATCTGCCACGAGAGACCCCAACGGTCCTTGCACCAGCCGCACTGGCTTTCCGTGCCGCCATTGCCGACGATCGCATTCCAGTAGCGATCCGTCTCGTTCTGATCGTCGGTGGCGATCTGGAAGGAAAATGCCTCGCTGTGCTTGAACGTCGGACCGCCGTTGAGACCGAGACAGGGAATGCCCAGAACGGTGAACTCCACCGTGAGCACGTCGCCCTGCTTGCCGCCAGGATAGTCACTGGGCGCCTCATGAACGGCCGTCACTGCACTGTCCGGAAACGTTGCAGCATAGAAGCGCGCTGCCTCATGCGCGTCCTTGTTGAACCAGAGGCAGATCGTGTTCTTCGGCGTCATGGTCATGTGCTCCTCGTGGGTCGATTCGAGTCGCCGCGCTCGCGTGGGCGAATATCTCGCTGCTCGTGAACCTCCACGCGACTAGCTTCCGGCGACGCCTTTCAATTGCCGCGCGATGAACGCCTTGACCATCTCGCGCGCTCGGTCCGTCTGCGGCCCTTCCTTCGCCACCCACTCGTGCTCGCAGCCTTCGAACAGCTCGTAGCGAATGTCGCCACCGGCCGTCTTGTATGTCTCCGCGAACCGCTTCTGCGCGGGCGGGATCATGTTGTCGTCGAGCGCGCCCTGCATGATCAGCATCGGCACCAGCGTGACGGGCTCGCGACGCTGGAGGATTTCCACGGGGTTGCTCTCGTGGATGGTGTCCCACGGGTTGAAGAAGGTGGTGTTGCTCTTCACCATGTCCGCGCGTTTGAGATGCTCCGCGTTCTCATAGCGCGCCCATGTGTCGCTGATCGGCGAACGCATCGCCAGGTACGCGACGCTGGCGTCCACCGCTGGTGCTCCCGGCGGCAGCGGGATGGCGTTGTATCGCTGATCGCGCGGACGCATCGCCAGCAACTCCGCCACGTGACCGCCGCTGGAGCTGCCGTAGATACCAATCTTCGACGGATCACCGTTCCACATCGGCGCCTTCCATTTGAGCCACCGAACGGCATAGTTGGCATCCTGCACACCGGCCGGGTAAGGCGCCTCCGGTGCGCGCGTCATGTCGATCGCCACCACCAGCACGCCGCTCGATGCAATGGCGCGGTCCATCGGTTGTTCAGCGAAACGGTCTTTGTTGTTCCAGGCGCCGCCATGGAGATCGAGGACGGTCGGGAACGGTCCCGCACCCACGGGCTGATAGACACGCGCCATCAGCATGCGTCCAGCTGCGTTGCGCCGCAGCTCGATCTCGCTGACCGTGATATCGAACTTCGCGGCGGGGTTGTAGTTCGTCTTCGTGGCGTCCGCTGCCGCTTCCGCCAACCGTGGCAACGAGACGCCGGCAAGAGCCGGCAGACCGGCCGCGAGTCCCGTCAGCATCCCGAGAAAGTCACGACGTCCGGATAGATGGCTTCGCATGCACTCCTCCAGGCCCAACCGGCTCAATGCCAGGAAACACACTATGTGACAGCACCAACAACGACCGCAAGTGAGGCAACCTCGAGGGCGTGCTCACATCCGCTCGTCACAAGCGCTTCACCTGACGTGCGCGCGATCTCGTTCGTTTTCAGCGCAGACGTACTCCAGGATGTCACTGTCGGCGACCAGCCGTTCGGTGAACCTGATCGTGAATGGCTTCACGAACGTCTTCGGGTCCTCGATCGTGACCTGCACGTCGAGGTGACCGAAATCCCGGCGGCGAAATCGCTCCTGCACCCGCAACGCTTCGCTGTGCGGGTGACCCATCACATCGAGCCATGTCCTGTCGTTGAAGCCGACGGTATCGACCACGAGCGCGTCGTTCTCCCATTTCCCCACGGAATAACCGAGCCACGCCGGAGTCGGGTCGGGCGGATGCTTCCGCCCATCGAGGTGTACCTGCCGGAACGACCCGTCCCCTTCGTGCAGTATCGCGATCATGTCGCGGGACTGAATGATTCTGAAAGGCCGTGGAAGGAGCTCGGCATGAGGCACACCGGCCGGTAGGCAGTTTGCCATCGGGCGATCGATACGCGTACTCGCTCGGCGTTTCTTGTACAGGTCGGCAGCTTCGGGCAGCAGCAGTGAATCGTCACCGTTGTGGTCCGCCAGGATGTTGATCATGTATTTCGAGAACGTGCTCGGATCGTCTCCCAACGCCTGCGGCGCAACGGCGGCGCCGAACAGCCGATTCATTTCCTCGCGCGGAGTCGACTCGATCTGCCAGACACCCGATAAATCCGGTCTGCCGTCCGGAGCGCGCGGTGCCGGCGCGGCAAGATTGGGCTTGCCGTCGGCAGTCCTGGGGATGCGTGGAGTCGGAGAGTTCAACCACTGACTGAAGGCCAACAAACCCGACAACACGATCGCCAGCGGTAAGGTGGCAAGCGACATACGGCGCCGAGTCTACCCGAATGCGGATGCCCTCTCCAGCCAGGCACGGCAAAATCTGCCATCTTGCGTTCCCGCAACGACGATGGGATCGTCGTCTCGATGAGCGCGAGCGGATCCGCTTACGACGGCGTGACGGAGCGGCTGCAGACGCAGTTCGGCCATCGCACGTTCCGTCGCGGACAGGAACAGATCGTTGCCGCGGTGATGAGCGGACGCGACGTGCTGGCCGTGATGCCGACCGGGTCGGGCAAGTCGCTTGGCTACCAGCTTCCAGCGGTGCTGCTGCCGGGAATCACCCTGGTCGTCTCCCCGCTCATCGCGCTGATGAAGGACCAGGTCGATGAACTGAATCGCCGCGGCATCCCTTCGGGCGCGTTGCATTCGATGATGTCGGGAGATACGCGCGACACGGTCGTGAAGGCCGTGCGCACCGGGCGACTTCAGCTGCTGTATGTCGCGCCCGAACGGTTCGCGTCGCATCAGTTCGTGCAACTGCTCGGCACCGTCGACATTGCGCGGTTCATCGTCGACGAGGCGCATTGCGTGTCGGAGTGGGGCCACGATTTCCGCCCGGACTATCGGCGGCTGCGCGATGCTGCGGCGACGTGTCGGCGCAGCGATCGACAGCCAGGTCGGCCGCCGATCGCGGCATTCACGGCGACGGCGACACCGGAAGTGCGCGAGGACATCACAACGTTGCTCGGACTCCGCGATCCACAAGTACTGGTCGCCGGGTTCGATCGGCCGAACATCTTTCTGCGCGTCGAACGGGTCGACGGCGAGCTCGAGAAGGACGATCTGCTCCCACGCCTCGTGCGAGACCGCCGCGCGCTCGTGTACGCGGCGACGCGGAAGAGCGCCGAAGCTGCCGCTTCGTGCCTCGTGGGCGCGCGCATCCGGGCTGAGGCGTATCACGCCGGCCTCGAGGACGAACACCGTACGCGCGTTCAGGATGCGTTTGCCGCGGGAGCGCTGCCGGTCGTCTGCGCGACCAATGCGTTCGGGATGGGGATCGATCGTCCGGACGTGGAAGCGGTGGTCCATTACGCGATTCCGGGATCGATCGAGGCGTACTACCAGGAGATCGGGCGCGGCGGCCGCGATGGTCGTCCGGCGACCGCGACGCTGCTGTGGGATCACACCGATGTGGCGACACGCGAGTTTCTGATCGACAGCCCGCGTCGCGACAAGCCGGGTCGCACCGAGCCCCGCAACGAAGAAGAGATCGCGCGGCGGAAGGCGCTCGACCATCGAAAGCTGCACGGGATGATCGAGTACGCCGACACGACGGCGTGCCTGCGCTCGACGATCCTCCACTACTTCGGCGATGCCGCCGCACGAGAACGGTGCGACGCATGCAGCAATTGCCGGCCCGACGCGATCGATGCTTACGACCGTGAACTGCTGCGCAAGATCCTCGCCGGCATCGCTCGCGGCGGCGAGCGATATGGACGGCAGCGCATTACCGCGATGCTGCTGGGTAAAGACGACGACCTGCCGCGGGCGCTGACGACAGTCTCGACGTTCGGGCTGCTTCGCGACCAGACCGCCGATGCCGTGCGCGAGTGGATCAGCGCCGCGGTCACCGCCGGTCTCATCGTGGTGTCGAACGATCAATACAGGACGCTCAGCCTCACCACTCGCGGCCGGGAGTTCATGCACGGCCGCGCCGACGACATCAGCGTCCGTCGTCCTCCCCGAATTTCACCATGGTCGCGGTCGCGTCGCGCACGCGATGAGTACCGGGAACTCTTGGATGAGTTCCGCCTCAGCGGCGAACGTCGCTTCCGCTCTCGGCGGTGACTGCAGCGCTGGAAACTCGAGAGGATCGGCCCGTCCGATGCTGTGTCGCTTCGCGCGGTGTGCTGCCTGCACAATCCGATCGATACAGGTGTGCCATGTCAGCAAAACGCAGCGCGACGAAATCGAGAAACGAGGTCAAGAGCGATCCGGCTGTTTCGTACAACGATTTCAAGGAGCGCGAGGGACAGCGATATACCGGCATGAAGATCGGTCGAAGCCACAAGTGGTATTACGACTCGGACCTGACGTCGTCAATCTGCCACCGTTCGGACGGTCGCCCCAGCGAGCGAGTAACTGGTGCTGCGGCCACCGGCTTGATTGCGAACCAGGATCCCGCGTTCGACGAGCTGCTGAATGTCGCGCAGCGCTGTGTCGGTCGAGCTCTTCGTAAGTGCCGCCCACTTCGACGTCGTCAGCTTTCCCTCGAAGCCTTCGAGCAACGTGTTGATCACCAGTCGCTGACGCTCGTTCAGCGGCACATGGCGCAGCTTCTCCCAGTAGCGCGCCCTCTCGATGACGTCTGAGAGCGCAGCCTGGGCACCCTCGATCGCGCGCGTGAGACACGCGAGAAACCACTCCATCCAAGCCGTGACGTCCAGCGTCTCTCGCTGCGTCCGCTCGAGGATGGCGTAGTACTCGCCGCGCTCCTCGCGGATCTGTCCCGACATGCTGTAGAACCGCTGCGGGCTCCCTTCCGACCTGGCCAGCGACATGTCCGCGATGGCCCGCGCAATCCGGCCATTGCCGTCGTCGAACGGATGAATCGTCACGAACCAGAGGTGCGCCAGCGCTGCCTTCAGCACCGGCTCCGTCGTTGTGTTGCCGTTGAACCACTCGAGGAACTGTCGCATCTCGTCCTCGAGACGATCGGCCGCCGGCGCTTCGAAGTGCACGCGCTCGCGACCGACCGGTCCGGAAACCACCTGCATCGGCGCCGCGCTGTCATGGCGCCAGGCAGCCACGGTGATCCGATGCATTCCGCTCCTGCCAGTGGGGAACAACGACGCGTGCCATCCGAACAGCCGCTCCGAGGTCAGCGGCTGGCCGTAGTGCTGCGTCGCGTCCAGCATCATCTCCACGACACCTTCGACGTGGCGGTCCGCAGGCTGCAACCCGCCGATATCGATCCCGAGTCGGCGCGCGACCGACGAGCGGACCTGATCGGCGTCCAGCTTCTCGCCCTCGATTTCGCTGCTCTTCAGAACGTCTTCGGTCAGCGTGCGGAGAACGGCTTCCTCGCGGATCTTGAAGCCGAGCGCCTCCATCTGGCCAACGAGGCGCCCCTGTTGGTGCCGGGCTGCAGACAGAAGGGCTCCCAGTCGCGCATCATCCCAACGAAACTCGGGCCAGCCCTGAAGCTCATGAATATAGGCCACTAATCACCGCACAATGTGCGGTGATTATATGCCATATTCGCCGCAACGGGTGATAATCACCGCATGATGTGCGGGGAATAGCCAGCCCAATCACCGCAGGCGGTGAACATCGGAGAGGGCGCCGCCTCGCCGATGTAAAACACTTCTGGCCTCGGAGGATGTGAATGCCACTGGGATTCCAGGTTCAGTTGAACGACGACAGACCGATCCGGGCTGGGGACGATGCGATGAGCGTTCTGACGGCCATGGTCACCTACGTCGCATCGAGACGGGAGATCGAGGTCCATGTCGGCGGACTGCTCGTGCATCAGTCGTCGGGAAAGGAAAACGTGGAGTGGCTCCAGCGGGAGTTGCGAGTTGGCGACCGGGTCGTTCTGACCGTGACGGATTCCAGCGACGTCGACCCGCCGGCGCATCGGAGATCCGAGGATCCCGAACGTGCGGAGCAGATGGAGCGCGAGTACTACGAGCGACTGAAGGCTCGATTCGACCCTACTTGATCCGCTCCTGCCAATTCGTCAGCACGTGAATCGTCTGACTGGCGGCGTACGGATACTCGGCGACGAGAAATCGGTCGGCGTCCGGCGTCATCACGACACTGCCATGATTGCGCGGCGGTTGAAACAGCGGCATCGGCTGCCCCGCTGAAATAGATTCGCCGTGCGCGTCGATGGCGACGGCCATGACGCGGTCGTCCATCGATGCGACCAGCACCTCTTTGCCGTCGCGCCGCCACCAGATCGCGCCTGCACCATCGGTCGAGATTTGCAGCGGATTGCCGCCGAGCGACGGCGGATCCTGATCCCCACGAAAACGCACGACATAGGCTTCGGTACGACCGGTGCGGTCCGAGATGAAGCCGATCCAACGCCCATCCGGTGAGAAGACGGCGCCAGCGTCATTGGTGGGCCCGGTCAGCAGCGGCGTGATCTTCTTCGGGTCGTTCAACGGAAAGACCAGGGTTTCCAATCCCAGGCCGGACACGACCCTCAAGACGAGGACGTACCGCCGATCGGGCGACCACGCCACTGCTGTCATCGGACCTTTGTCGCGCATCAGCTCGACGGGCGGGGTCGCGGCATCGAGACGCAGGCGCATCATCGTGGTGAAACCCTGGTCGTTGCCACGGTAAAGCAGTTCGCTCCCGTCTGACGACCACAGCGGCGTCTCGTCGTAGTCGGGACTCGGACTCACCCTGCGCGACCGGCGCGTCGCGAAGTCATAGACGAAGACGTCCCCGGTGCCGTTGGCCGGTTGGTTATACGCGAGGCGGCGTCCGTCGGGCGCTATCGTGAGCTGCTGCGCTGCGCCACTTTCGATCGGCAGGGCGTCGAGGCGGCGACCGTCGCGTGCGTACCACGTCAGGCGCGACTCCGTCGCTCGTGGTGTGGCCCATGCGATGACGCCCGTTCGCGAGACCGAGGCCATCACACCCCGCTGCGACTCGAGGACACGGACGCCAGACGCAATCGTTGCCGGCTCACCACTCATCGCGGCGCGCTCGGCGTCGAACGGCTGCGCGAGCAGATCGCCGTTCTGCACCCAGAGCAGGTACCCCGGACGACCATTCAGCGGAGGCGCGTAGATGCCGCTCGACAGCGACGAAACGAGCCGCATCGGATTGCTTCCATCGATCTCGGCGACGTAGATCCCGCTGTTCTCGAGACGGATACTCCGCACGAAGTAGAGAAACTTCCGGCCGCCGGGCAGTATCAGCGGCCAGTAGTGCGCGTTCTCGCCGCGGCTGGTATCGAGATGGGTCACCGGTTCCGGCGTGCCGCCGCGCGCCGAGACACGTGAGATCGCGCCGGCGCCGGTGGCAAACAGAATCAGATCGTCTTCACCCCATGTGCCGCCCCGGGGATTAGTTACATCGGCGATCGGTTGTGGAAGGCCCGCGGCAAGGTCGAGCGTCTTCAGCTTGCCTTGGATGAAAAACGCGATCCGCCGGCTGTCGGGCGCCCAGAACTGATATAACGCGCCCTCGGTGCCCTCCAATGGTTTCGCATCGTCGCGCGCGAGCGAGCGGACCCAGAGCAAGGCGCGCGTCCCCATTGCCGCGCGGAACACGATCCTCGTGCCGTCGGGCGACAGTGCCACGTTGCCCGAGTTGGTGTCGATCAGGAACTGTGAGTCGGGAGGCGGGGCGATCTCGAGTTCGACACTCTCCCGTGTCGTCGTCGCGGGCTGCCGCATCGCAAAGAGAGCGGCGGCCGCAAGCGAGGCAACGGCGATGACCCCTGGAACCGCGCGCGACACGAGCCGACGACCTGCGACGGGCGCGAGCGTCTCGCGCGGCTGCGCAACCACCGCACCCGGTCGTGCAGCCGCGTCATCGAGGGCAATGCGCGCCTCACCGATGTCCCGGAGGCGCCGCTTCGGATCGCGTTCGAGGCAGCGCGCCAGCAGCGCACGGACGGCGGGCGGCGTCACCGCGGGCAGGCGATCGAGTTGCGGCTCGTCCCGCATCACGGCGGCCAACGTCTCGGTGATCGTGTCGCCGCCAAAGACCGCGCGGCCCGTGAGCATCTCGAACAGGACGCACCCGAACGCCCAGATGTCCGCGCGCTTGTCGACCGGCCTGCCCTTCGCCTGTTCCGGCGACATGTACGCCGCGGTGCCAAGGATCACACCCGCGCTGGTCATCAACGCTGGGCTCGTCAACGTCGGCGAGTTCTGCGCGTCCGATGCTGCCGCTCCGGTGCCTTCGCTCGCTTTTGCGAGACCGAAGTCGAGCACTTTGACGACGCCGTCCTGCGTGACCTTGATATTCGCCGGCTTCAAATCGCGATGGATGATGCCGCGCTCGTGCGCCGCGTCGAGCGCGTCGGCGACGTGCCTCGCGATCGCGACGGCGTCCTCGACGGCAAGGGGTCCGCGCGCGATCCGGTCGGCGAGCGTGTCGCCGTCGACGAACTCCATCACGATCGCGTTGACCGATTCGGCGACGCCGTACACCGCGGCGATGTTGGGATGGTTCAGCGCGGCGAGGACGGTGGCCTCGCGCTCGAAGCGGGCGAGACGGTCGGGATCGCGCGACAGTGCCGCCGGCAGCACCTTGAGTGCCACGTCTCGATGCAGCTTCGTGTCGCGCGCGGTAGACCTCGCCCATACCACCGGCGCCGACAACACCGATTACTTCGAACGGACCGACGCGTGCGCCAGGAACGAGCCCCATCGAATCAGCGTTCGCTACCGCGCCATCGCCGTGCACTCCGTGGGCAGTGCGGGAAATTGCCTTGGCTCTGTGGATGTCGACAGCCGGCGCCACTCGCGATCGGCTTCGTCGGAAAACCACCACGCGAGGTTCTCGCCGCAGCCGGTGTCAGCGGGATCGAGCGCATCCTGTTCTTCGCACGACGAACTTCCGGACGGGCACAGCAGCCGCACGTGAAAGTGTTCCTCGTGCCCCCACCACGGGCGAAGTCGATACAGCCAGGGTGCCGTTTGATAGTTCTGGCACATGTAGCGCTTGATCGGCGGGCTGACAAAGATCCGGTTCACACGATCGTCATCAGCTGCGGCAGCAAGCAGCCGCGCCTGCGCCTCATCCCAGTTCGCGCGCAGACGGGTGCGACCAACAACGAAACGAGTTGCGGAGAGCCGCTCGCGTTCTGCTTCGGTCGGATGTCTCGCGAGCGTGAGGAACCAGACGTCGGCGTCGAGTCCGTTCTGATGGCTCGCATGGCCCGTCAGCATCGGGCCACCGCGCGGCGGAGCGATGTCGCCGATGAGCAGTTGCGTCCCGTACTTGGCGTGTGTCGTTGACGCCAGATTCGTGAGGTAGCTGAGAAGGGATGGGTGACCGTAGAACCTGTGGCGCGACGGACGCATCACCGAATAGCCGTCACCGTCGAGCGGCAGCGCTTCGGCACCTTGGAGGCAACCAGCGGCATACGCACCAATCGCCGCGGCGGGACCACTCATTGGCTCCCGTATCTTCGCCCACTCGGCGAACAGCTCGCGCCGGGTCGTCTCGGCGGGTGTGGATGCGCGGGCAGTGGTGGCCCGTCCTGTCTGGCCGGCTTGCGCGTGCGCATGGTGCCACGAGGCGAGCACCACCAGCATGACAGCGAGCCCGACCGGAGTTTTCATCAATCGGTGGCGAAGCAATACAACAACCCGACTCCGCCCCAGCTCACCAGGTCGCGCTGACTGCAGCCGGTGGTCGCATGCGAGGAGTTCCACGACTGGTTGCCGTTGCCCACTCGATCGGAGTGGCCGACCTGCGCCGAGCCCGTGCTGTTGCTCGTCCAGTTGTTGCACGTGTGGTCTGCGGTGTCGGTGAAGGCGCGGCCATCGGGTTGCGAGCCGGTCAGGATGTCGTGGCGGGTCGGCAACGGATCGCCAATGCCGTTGATCAGTTCTCCCTTTTCAGTCAGCGCGAATTCCTTCGTCAGGTTGCTGCCGCGTCGCGCTTCGTCGAGCGTGTCTCCGTGTATTTCGGACTGGATGATCGGGCGATAGAGCCGCCGGCCCGCATAGTCGGTGAGTCGTTCTTTCGAGTTGAACCACGGGCCCTTCCCAATCCGATCGCGCGCGTTCACAGCCGGCTGCCCGGGACGAGCCTGCGTGCTGAGATACGCGCGCCACGTTTTGCTGCCGGCGCCCACGGCCGTCGCCAGCTTCAGGCAGTGGCCATCCGCTCCGGCCAGGCCGCCCAGGTTTCCTCCGTCTCCGATCGGTTCACTGGTCACGAAGAACGTCATCAGGCTCGAAGGGATCCGATCCGAGGTCGGCATCGGCAACGTGCCGCGCCCTTGTCCCGCGAGCGTGACCGAGACGAGGACGGCGCACATCGCCATCCACAGGAATGTCTTCTTCATCTCGTCAATTGATGGCGAAGCAGTAGAACATCCCGACGCCATGCGTCCTGTTCAACGCGGTCTGGCTGCAGCCGGTCGTGCCATGGGAGGAGTTCCACGACCCGTTGTTGCCGCCATTGCGATCGGGAAACCCGATTTGCGCGTTGGGCCCTCCGCGATCCGCATCGAGTCCGCCTTGCGCCTGGCCAGGAACGGGATCCGTGTTGCTCGTCCAGTTGCTGCACGTATGGTCGGCACCCGGCGGGAAGGCCCGACCATCGAGCTGCGAACCTGTCAGCATCTCGTGGCGATTCGTATATGGCGTGGTCTTCGTGTATTCCCACTCGCTGTCACGCGGAACCTGGTAGTCATTGAGGCCCGGCACGATCTGCCCCTTCTCGGTGAGACCCGTGCGCTTGGTCAGGTTGTTACCGAGCCGCGCGAGCTCGAGGGAGTCTCCATGCAGGTGGGCGAGATCGCGAGCGATCATCACACCCTCGAAGTTGTACCAAGGCCCGGTTCCAATCCGATCGCGGCCGTTGACGGCAGGCTGGTCGGGGCGAGCTTGCGTGCTCAGATACGCGTGCCACGTCCGATTGCCCGCGCCGACGGCGGTGGCGAGCTTCTGACAATGCGCATCGGCACCAGCCAACCCACCCAGATTGCCGCCGTCGCCGATCGGCTCGCTCGTGACGAAGAACGTCATCGGCGTGCCGCCCTGCATCCCGTGCTGCGCCACCACGTCGGAAGACGCGAGGCCCGAAACGGTGAGGATTCCAGTAAAGAGCAATGCTCGTTTCATGCGCAACACCACCACTTGCATCAACGATGCGGGGCGGGCCTTTATGGCCCGCCAGCGCGGACCGTCAAGGTCCGCGCCGCTTCTCAAAAACACGTGAGCCCTCTCAGTTCGTCTTCGTGGTCGGGAACGTCGCCAGGAACTCGGCATGCGTGCCGACGCGGCCGTGAACCGGCACGTGGCGGTCGGGCACGATCTTGTACTTGATCAGATTCTGCTGCAGTGTGCGCGACGCGGCCGTCGGCGCCGCCGGCGGCGCGCCCGGCGCGGGTGGCGAATAGAGATCCGCGTTGAACAGGATCTTCTCTTTCGGCAGGTAGACCATCAGCATGTCCTCGCTGTGATTGCCCTGACGCAGCGATTGATCGCCAAGCTCATAGGCCATGTCCTGCACGTGGAGCACCTCGACGATCCGCTCGCCATCGGTGATGACGTACTTTCCGGTCGTGTTCGCAGGGCCCGAAACAGTCTCGATTGGCGCAGGACGACGGCTGATCCAGTACATCGGGTTGAATTCGGCAAACCGGTCCGGATAGAGCGTGCGCGGCGCGGGGCTGAACAGGATGTCGAGGTAGTACTGCTTGTTCGCTTCGGAGGTGACGATGGTCGTCCCTTGCGAGAGGTAGGTGCGCAATCCACCTGAATGATCGAAGTGATGGTGCGTGTTGACCACGTACTTGAGCTGCTTGCCGGGCGCGAGCTTCTCGGCCTCGGCGATGACGGCGAGCGACCGCGCCTCGTTGTTCGGGGCCTCGATCACGGCGACGTAATCCTTGAAATCGACGAGCAGGCTGTTGTGCGTGCCGCCGCCGAGCAGCCACACCCCTTCGGCGAGCTTCGTGCTCTCGACGCGTGCAGGGGGTGTGACGGCCGTCCGCACCGCGTCCGGCACAGGCAGTTTCGTGACTGGCGGATTGATCTTCACGCCCGTGAGCCGGTACTCGTAGTAATTGTGCGCGGGGTTCATGCGCGGATCGCCCTGATGCGTGTGGAACTGCATCGGGAACTTGACGCCGTTGAAGTCGCGATACTGCGTGTAGCGCATCTCGTAGTTCATGTCGCCGTAGAACGGGTTCGGAAACCAGGTGTCCACGAGCTCGACGAGATTCTGATCGTTGATGGTGCCGACGATCCTGTACTTGCCGAGATAGCTGAAGGAGACGAGCGTCACCCATCGGCCGAACTGCGACAGCCCGAAGTCGGAAGCGCCGACGTAGCGGATCTTGATCGCCTTGGCGTCGGTCGCCGCCAACGCCGCCTTGAGGAAGCCATGCGGCGTGATCGCGATTTCGAGCTGACGGAGCTCTCCGTACGGCGCGCCATCGAGATACGGACGCGTGAGCGGCACCGGCATGTTGTCGCGCATGTCCCAGGCGTAGGCGCCGCTGGCGATTGACGTCACCGGCGTATCGGTGAGCGGCACGCGGCCGAACGTCGGGTAGTTCCCCTGGCGCCGCGTGTAGTCCTCGCGCGACCACTTGGCGTCGTAGTCGATCGAGCGCGTGTAGTTGGCGATCTCGATCGTCGGCCACCCGCCTTCGACCGCGTACTGCTGACCAATCAGCGATGTGAACCCCGCGCCGGAATACTCGACGGTCTTCAGGGCGTCGCCGCCCATCGCTTTCATGGCGGCCTGCAGCGCCGCGCGCGCGTCGACCTCCTGGGCAAACGCCGATCGACCCAGCACTCCGACCGCCACGATGACAACGACTACCAGTTGCTTTCGCACTCTTCGTTCCTCCCCGACGAGCGAAAGTCTACACTCATCTGGACTCGCGTATCCTGAAGTTCGGGAGGAGCCGGACACATGCACACTGAATTCGGCGTGGCGCCCACGGATGCCGGGATCGTACGAAAGGCCGCCTCCGAGCTCGGTCTCGAGATTGCGCATGAACGGAGGAACGAGGCGCTGGCACCGAGGCCTGGACATATTTCCGCGTGCTTCTTGATGATCCGTTCGTCCAGGGTGCGCGGGATTTTTCCGAAGCGCGCCCGTCTCCATGTTCGCGATGATTCTTATCCTTACCCTGGCCGGGAACGTGACAGAACTGGGCGACGAGCGGAAACGACAGCTGATGCTCGAAGCGGTTCGATAGCGATCCAGTTGCCACTGTGAGGGTGTACGGGTGGCAGCGGCGGGGCGATCGAAGGTATGAAGCGGAACAGGCACTACGCTACTCGTCCATAGGCGAGGCCATTCTGCAGGCGCTCGATCGCTTCGTGGCCGAGGCCGTCTCCAGCAACGCTCGCATGTTCGAGGGCGTCACGCGGAAACGGCAGCAGCACGACGAACTCTTGTCGGGCTACTACGACGTCCGGCACGTTCCAGAGAAAGACAGATTCCGTTGGGAGACGACCCTCGCCTTCGAGAACGAGCAGGAGGAACAGCAACAGCGTCGTCGAGCCGAGGCGGACGCAGCTCGCGCGTACGAGTTCGGACGCGCCCCCCGAAGTCGACCGATCTTCGGTATGCCGCTGACTCCGAAACGCCGGTAGCGACTATTTCTTGATGAATTCCACGCGACGGTTGTTCGCCTTGCCAGCCGCCGTGTCGTTCTTGTCGATCGGCTGCGTCTCTCCCCTCCCGTCGGTTTCGAGCCGCGTCGCCTCGATCTTGAACTCGGACACCAGCGCGTTCTTCACCGACGCAGCTCGCCGCTTCGACAGATCCATGTTTGCCGCATCGTCACCGTCGGAGTCGGTGTGGCCGACGATCTGCACCTTCACGTCGGCATTCTCGGTCAGCACGCCGGCAATCTCCTTGAGCGATCCATACGACTCGCCCTTCACACGATCGCTGTTCACGTCGAAGAGGATGCCGTGCGTAATCCACTTGCCCTCGGTGAGGATCTTGTTGCGCGTATCGGGGGCGCCGGTCGCCACACGCAGGTTCGCAAGGTAGTACTCGCAGTCGCCGCACCCGCCGGGCACGAAGAACATGAGCGCGTTGAACTTCGCCGACGCACTCACGGCGCGCGGCAGGTCCCACACTTTTTCCTGATTCATGTAGACGCGAACGCGCTGGCGTTGCCGCCACATCGAGATGTGGATCGGATTGCCGCGACCGGCTGCCAGTTGCGGCGTGCGCGTCTGGTTTGCCGCGGCGCTCGTACTGTCCTGACGCGGGATCGCTTGCGACGTGCCGTCAGCGGAGCCTGGGTGCGCGGTAACGATGAAGCTGTTGGGTCCCGTCTGCCAGTCCGCAACACGCTTCGGATCGGCCAGCTGCACGATCGCGGTCTGCAGCGGAAAGCCGGCGCTGAACGTGGGCGGCACGGCCAGATCGAACTCGAGGGTGAAGTTGTCGGGCAACTCAGTGATGAATTCAGGGAGGAAGAACCCGGCCCTGGTCAGCTTCAGCCAGCGTCCGGACTTCCCCGCGATCGTCACGATTTCGCCCGAGGCGTTGGTATTCCACTTCGCCGGGAAATCGCCGATGGCGTCCTGAGTGAAATCTTCCACCGCGACCACTCTCTCTCCCGGCACGAAGTCGTACTTGCTGTAGACCTCGAACGCCGGTGCCGCGGGGGCCGCCGCAGGTGCCGGCGACGCTGATGCCGCCGGCGCGTCCGCGGGTGCGGCCGACGGTGCAGCCGCCGGTGTTGCCGGCGCTGGCGTGGCGGCCGGTTGCTCCGCGGCCGGGGCTTTCTTCGCCTCCTCCGCCTTCTTCCGGGCTTCTTCGGCTCTCTTCGCTTCTTCCGCGGCCTTTCGTGCCGCGTCCCTGATCGCGCCGAACTGCCCGAATGCGGGCGAAACGGCGGGGCCCGACAGTGCGGCGACGAGCGCCGCGACAATCCACACACTCAGAGAAACGGTCGATTGAGAAGTGCGCACAGTACCCTCCTTACAAACGAGCCCGGAGGTGACGACAGTCCGGCTGCCTTACAGCTGAGCTGATAGTCTACGCCGAGTTGGCGGACGATTGCGGCGCGGTGGATTGGGTGGCAAAGCTGCGGCCCGGCGCCCTTGTCCCGAACGGGTCGAGCGGCCGCCATCTCCTGGCGTGCCCACCGCTGAAGGGTCTTGACGTCTCCTGTTGACATTCTAGATGAGTCCAGGCATCCTCCTCTAGAATGCCAAAAGAAGTCCTCCAGGGCACACTCGATCTCATGGTGCTGCGGACGCTGGATGTCATGGGGCCGCAGCACGGATTCGGACTGGCCAAACGGATCCTCCAGGTGTCTCAGGGCCTCCTCGACCTGAATCAGGGCACGCTCTACCCCGCCCTCCTTCGGCTCGAGCAGCGCCGCTGGATCAAGTCCCGGTGGGGTGTGTCCGAGAACAACCGCAAGGCCAAGTTCTTCGAGCTCACCGCGCGCGGCCGCAAGCAGATTGACGAGGAAACCAGGAACTGGGAGACCACTGTGGCCCTGATGGCGAAGTTCCTCGCGAAGACGGGGGACCTGTGAGCTGGCGGTGGATCGTCGACGTCTTTCGCCGGCGCCGTCTCGATGCCGACCTCGACTCGCAGCTGGCGTATCACCTCGATGCGCTCGAGGCTGAAGGACGCGCGCGAGGAATGTCTCCTGCCGATGCCCGTGCCGCGGCGCGCCGCGACATGGGTGGCCTGACGCAGATCAAGGATGCGTATCGCGATCAACTCCGCCTGCCTGCGGTCGAGACGATCTGGCAGGACGTGCGGTACGCGGTTCGCGCCATGCGCCGCAGCGTCACGTTCACGGTCGTGGTCGTGTCGACGCTCGCGATCGGCATCGGTGCGAACACCACCGTGTTCGCCGTCCTCGATAGCGTCCTGCTCCAGCCGCTGGCGTATCCGACGGCGGATGAATTGGTGGCGCTGAAGCTGAGCGCACCTGGCGCTCCGGGATTGGCGGACGGCCTGAGACTCTCTCCGTCCATGTATCGCACCTTCGCCGACCGGAACCGCGTCTTTCAATCGCTGGGCGTGTGGGTGGCGACACGCGGGACGGTGACCGACGTGGGCGAACCGGAAGAAGTGCGCGCCATCGGTGTCAGCGACGGTCTGCTCCGGACCTTCAACGTACCGCCCGCGGCCGGTCGCTGGTTCGTGACCGGCGACCATCTGGGTGCCCGGCGACCGCCCCCGACCCCCTTGCGCCAATACACGACGGTGATGCTCAGTTACGGCTACTGGCAGCGCCGTTTCGCCGGGCAGCTGTCGGTCGTCGGGCGCACCCTCATGGTGGATGGGCTCCCGAAGACGATCGTCGGCGTGATGCCGAAGGAATTCAGAGTCGTCGATGCCGACACGGAGCTGATCTTTCCATTGGCGTTCGATGACTCCCGCTTCACGCTGGCCGGCTTCAACTATCAGGGCGTCGCCCGGCTCCGTCCCGGAGTGACGATTGCTCAGGCGAACGCCGACGTGGCGAGCCTGATTCCCGTCTGGATGCGGTCATGGTCCGACGGACCCGGCACGACGTCACGAATCTACGAGACCTGGAACATCAGACCCGACCTTCGTCCGCTCAAGGGCGAAGTGATCGCGGGCGTGACCGACGTGCTGTGGGTGGTGATGGCCACCATCGGCCTCGTGATGCTCATCGCCTGCGCGAACATCACGAACCTGCTGCTGGTGCGAGCAGAGGTGCGGCAGAAGGAGTTGGCGGTGCGCGCGGCGCTCGGAGCGGGCCGCGCGCGGATCATTCGGGGCCTTCTCGTCGAAAGCGTGCTACTGGGGCTCCTTGGCGGCGCACTCGGAGCAGCACTCGCGTACGCCGGCGTGCGCGTGCTGCTGGCCATTGGCCCTGCGAATCTTCCGCGGCTGAATGAAATCTCAGTGGACGCGCGCACCGTGGGATTCGCCGCCATGCTGTCGCTGGTCTCGAGCGTGATGTTCGGATTGATCCCGGCGTGGAAGTACACGGCGCCGCGAATTGCGGCCACGCTGGGCACGCTCGGCCGGACGACGAGCGTGAGCCGGCAGCGGCACCGCGTCCGCAGCGCGCTGGTGGTGGTGCAAGTCGCGATCGCCCTGGTGCTCCTCGTAAGCGCCGGCCTGATGATTCGCACGTTTCAATCGATACGACACGTGGATCCCGGATTCACAGAAGCCGAGCACCTCCAGCTCCTGCGCATGTTCTTCTCCCAAACGGCTGGGACCGACCCTGAACGCGTGACGCGCATGCAGAACGCCATTCAGGATCAGCTCGCGTCGATCCCGGGCGTCTCCTCAGCGGCATTTGGCAGCGCAATGCCCATGGAGGGATTCGGCCCGAACCTGGGCGTCGTGAACTTTGGCCGCATCTACACACAAGACCAGCAGGGTCTGACGGCGGACAACGGGCCGGTACGATTGTTCAAGTACGCGTCGCCGGGGTTCTTCCGCACCGCGGGCACCCGGGTAATTTCCGGCCGCGAAATCGCGTGGACCGAAGTCTACGATCTCAGACCGGTCGTCGTCGTGTCCGAGAACCTTGCCCGCGAGCTCTGGGGCACACCGTCGGCCGCAGTGGGCAAATACATCCGCCATCTGCCCGACATGCCGTGGCATGAAGTCATTGGCGTCGTTCAGGACGTCCGCGAGAACGGCGTCTACGAACACACGCCGGCGACCGTCTACTGGCCCACCATGTCGGCGTCCTTGAATGCCAGGCCCGGTCAGCCGAATGCCATCCGCGGCGTGACCTTCGTCGTCCGCAGCGAGCGCACGAATACACCAGCTTTTCTGAACCAGCTACGGCAGGCCGTCTGGTCGGTGAATCCCTCGTTGCCCGCGTCGCCACGTACGATGCGCGAAGTCTACGACCGGTCGCTCGCGCGGACGTCCTTCACGCTGGTGATGCTGGCTATCGCCGCGTCGATGGCGCTGTTTCTGGGCGTCGTCGGCATCTACGGCGTGATCTCTTATGTCGTCTCGCAGCGAACGCGCGAGATCGGCATTCGCGCCACGCTCGGCGCGCAGCAGCGCGAGTTGCAACGCATGTTCGTGCGCCACGGGTTGGTGCTGGCGGCTGTGGGTGTCGCGATCGGACTGGGCGCAGCTGCCGGACTGACGCGACTGATGTCGACGTTGTTGTACGGCATCACACCACTGGATCCGATGACGTACGCGGTGGTGCCCGTCATCCTGGTCATTGCCACGCTGCTCGCGAGTTGCCTGCCGGCGCGACGGGCCGCATCCGTCGATCCGATCGAAGCCCTCAGGTCTGAATAGCTTCCCGTGAGGCCGCCGGCGCTGAGCCGGACGGCCGCGTGTCGTCTTGTCTCCCTCGATTTCGATTGATCAGATAGCGGCACCGACCGCGTGTTACGCGGGGCTCTGTGACCGAGCTGAGCCGTAAGTCACGGATCCGCCAATTGCGGTTCCCGGCGGCAGAAGGCGCGTGTCATGAAGACGTCGCGGTTGCGTTGAACAGCGTGTGGAACGCGGCTGAACGAGAGACGTCGGGGACACTGCCATGAAGTTTGATGCCGTCATCGTCGGCGCGCGTTGCGCGGGAGCCGCCATGGCGCTGTTGCTCGCGCGAGCTGGCGCCCGGGTGCTGGTCGTCGACAAAGGCGTGTATGGCTCCGACACCGTGTCGACGCATGCCCTGATGCGAGGCGCCGTGCTGCAACTGCACCAGTGGGGAATCCTGCCCGCCATCGTGGCGGCCGGCACCCCACCGGTGCAGTCCACAACGTTCAGCTATCGCCAGCAGGACGTCATGGTGCCGATCGAACCGAAGTACGGAGTCGGCGCACTGTACGCGCCGCGGCGCACGCTGCTCGATCGAGTCCTGGTGGACGCCGCTCGCGCGCACGGCGCAGAGTTCCGTTATGGGGTTCGCATCGACGATGTGATCCAAGACGTTGGCGGACGCGTATGCGGCATCGATGCCGCCGTGGGTGGCACACGCGAGCGGATCGCCGCGGAGATCGTCATCGGCGCCGACGGGCTCTATTCGACCATCGCACAGCGTGTCGGCGCGGAGCGTGTTCTCGAAGGGCGGCACGCGACCGGAGTGCTCTACAGCTACTGGGAAGGACTGCCAGTCGACGGCTACTACTGGAAATTTCAGACCGACGCGAGCATCGGCATCATCCCGACCAACGGCGGCGCCACCTGTGTGTTCGCGTCGATACCGGCGGAACGCTTTCGTGAAGAGGCGCGCGGGAATGCCGCTTCCGCGTACCGTCGTCTCATTCGCCTGGCATCCCCCTCATTCGATGCGCGGCTCGACGAGGCACGTCAGGTGGAGCCGGTGCGTGGATTCGGCGGACACATCGGTTTTCTGAAGCGCGGCGCGGGTCCCGGATGGGCGCTCGTGGGCGATGCGGGGTACTTCAAGGATCCGCTGACCGCGCATGGCATCACCGACGCGCTCCGCGATGCCCGACTACTGGCGCGCGCCATCGTGCGAGGCACCGCGGCCGCATTTGCAGACTACGAGACCATGCGACGCGATCTCTCGCAGCGATTGTTCGAGCTCACGGACGAGATCGCGTCATTTGCGTGGAGCGACAGCGAAGTCCAGGTGTTGCATCGCGCATTCAGCAGCGAAATGTCGCGCGAGGTGCGCGCCCTTGCCGCGTTGGAGCCGTTGCCTGCGTATCACCGTCGGCCCACGGGCCGCCTGAAGGCGACGCCCATGAGCGCGGCGCACGTCGCCTGACGTCCGGCTGGATGGTGGATGGTGGATGGTGGACAGTGGATGGTGGGAGGTGGGGTGGTTGGTGGTTGATCGGCAGTGACCATCAACGACCACTGCAATGACGTAACTACCACCCACGATCCACCAACCACCACCCGTCCCTTCATGGTCGAAACAGGCGATTCACCTTGATCACGAAGGCGCGATTGCGGAGGGCTGCGGTCTGAGATGGCGACGCTGTGTCGTAGTCGTCCGTGTAGACGACGAACAGTTCGCTGCCCGGGGCATATTCCCATCGGAGCCGCAGATTGCTCCCCACCGAGGTCGTGGTCGAGTTGTACTGGACGATGCTGCTGACGAACATGCGTGGGGTGACGGTGTAGGTCGCACGCGTGCGAAAGACGGTCGCGGTGAACGAGGCCTGCGGCAGATCGATGAAGTTCTCGGACACGCTCGGTTCGAGCGAGACGCGCGGCGTGATTTCCATACGCGCGGTATTCACCGAGATGGACTGCTGCGTGCCGCCGTAATACGTGCCTGTTTCGTAGACGATTGCCCCCGAGATCTTCCGCTGCTGACCGCCAGTGTACGAGAGCTGCAGCGTGTGAAAGTCGTAGCCGCCAACGGGAATGCGGACGCCTCGCGCGACGTCGAATGGGCGCGCCAGACGATCGAAGGTGTCGGTGTACATGATGCCGGCCACGTCGGTGTTGACCAGCTCGGTTTGAAACAGGCCGACGGTCTCGCGCGTGTCGAGCCTGTTCTGATTGTTTGTCAGGTAGTTGAGGCTCGCCTGCGTGGTGAACTTCCGCACGTGCGGTATCCGCTTCGGTCGCGGGCTGAACCGCGTCTGAACAAAGTTGCGTCGCATGTCCGTTCGTCGCAGGAACCCGATCTCGGGCAGGAAATTCGGCTCGACCACGAGCCGCTCCGCCATGAACCCATAGCGATCGCCGTTGTAGTCGAAGAGGCCGCGGTAGCTGAGGTCGTCGCCCGATCGTCCTTTGGTTTGCGTTCCGGCCACGTACGTGTCGAATCGCACGTTCTGATAGAACGAGAACGTCGCGTCGACGCCGTAGCCGAGATTCGAGCCGATGCGTCCGGGCGTCGCGCTGCGATGCGTGACCATGGCGCCGATGCTGCTGCGGCGCAGGATGTCGCGTTTGGCGCGCGCAACGGTGAACGTCGCGGCATCGATGCCTTGCGATTGGCCCTGCAGCGGATCGAGCTCGCCGGCACGGACGCTGAGCAGACCCATCGTGAACCGTCCCGATTTGCCCGACAGTCGTCCGCCGGCACGAAGCGGTGGAACGCGCCCGCCGTCCAGACCGATCCGCCGGCTGAAAAACAGATACGGCGTGACGCCACTCCCCGCTCCGAGACCGGCGCTCGCGCGTCCGGCAAACGCGAAGGTCCCGAGGTTCTCGAGGAAAAAGTCTCGCTTCTCGGGAAAGAACAAGTTGAAGCGCGTGAGGTTCACCTGCTGCTCGTCGACCTCGACCTGCGCGAAATCAGTGTTGACCGTGACGTCGGCCGCCAGATTCTGCGAGAGGCCGTATTTGAGATCGCCGCCGATTCGATTCGTGGCGTCGTTGGACAGGGGAGGCGTGACAGTCGTATCCGTTGCCACGCCCGACAGGGCGTACGGCTTCAGCTCGATCACGCGGGTGCCGGAAGGGACCTGCAGACCGACGAGCGTCGCCGCCGATGAGACCTTGAGGATCCCGCGAAACGTCGTCAACGCGCGTGGCACCTGCGCGAGATACGACCACTCGTTCTTCCAGCGAACGACACGGCGCAGGTTGATGCCCCACGTCTGATCGCGGCCCGCCTGATAGCGGAGCGACTTGAACGGGATGGCCATCTCCACCGTCCATCCGCCATCGAACTCGCCGGTCTCGAATTTCCAGACCGTGTTCCAATCGACGTTGGGTGGCCCTTCGTCGGTGATCTGACTGTCGCCCATGCCACCGATCGCATTCGCCGTGAACAGGTAGCCGTTGCGGCGATCGTGAAATGTGTCGAGAAGCACCGCGAACGTGTCGTTCTGCCGGAGCTGGTTCGCATCGCGGCGCATCTCGTTGGCGACGCGCCGCTCGGGGTGCGACTCCCAGCAGCGCGCCGCCACGTAGATCATGTCGTCGTCGAAAAAGACCCAGGCCTCGGTCTTCTCGGTGGCGGGCTTCCCTTCGTCGGGCTCCTGCTGAACGAACGAAGCGATCGCGTCGGTGGTGCTGTACAGTGCTTCGTCGAGCCGTCCATCCACGCGAACTGTGGCGCGCACCGCACGGACCGTCGGGGCGGCGGACCCGCGGAGCGGCGGTGAATTCTGCGCGGCGACGTGCGCGGGGACGATCACGAGAGCGATGAGCGCGCCGATAACGGCGGTGCGGCCGTCGGGCGGCATGCCGACGCATCCTACCCGCAGTCACTTGCATTGTGCAAGTGACTCGTGGAGAGTACGCGAACGATGACGAAGACGCGGGAGAAACGGACGACAACGAGTGCGCCGCGTCGGTCTCGCTGTCCCGTCGCCTGTACGCTCGACGTCCTTGGCGACCGCTGGACGCTGCTCGTGGTGCGCGACTTGGTTCGCGGCAAGCGGCGCTTCGCCGAGTTCCTGGATTCCGCCGAACATATCCCCACGAATATCCTGGCGGATCGCTTGAAGCGGCTGGTCAGCCTTGGCGTCATCCAGTCGCGGCGCTACAGCGACCATCCGCCGCGCCTCGAGTATCAACTCACCGCGAAGGGCGAGGATTTGCGACCGGTCCTGCGTGCGATGGTCGAATGGGGGGTCAAGCACGCGGGCGGCAAGATGCCGCCGATACTCCCGCCGCGGCTGGACGATCATCGTGAGTGAGCGAGAGCACGACACGATACACGCGAGTCCGGCGTCTCGCGGAGCGGCGACCCTTCGCCAGAGCCTGATCCTCGCGGGATCGCTCGCCGCCGTCATCACGCTGATGGCCACGTCGGACCTCGAGAACTACGACCATTCCTTCATCTCGCTGGACCGAGGCACGGCATTCGAAACGGTGAAAGTCCTCGGCCGTCCGGTGTTCACACTCGCTCTCGGACTTGGCGTCCGCCTGCCGCTGCATGGTGGCCTTCAGTCGTCGCCTGCCGCATGGCTGGCACCGTATGTTCCGGAGCCAATCACCTACTGGCTGCTGCTCACACTGGCAATCGGCTCGGCTGCCTTTCTGGCTCGACACGCCCTCGAGCCGCTGTGTGGGCGCGTGATCGCCACTGGCGCGACGTGGCTGCTCTTCTGGTCGTTGCCGATCGTGAACTACACCGTCACGGACGACTGGCCCGAGACGGCGATGACATATTGCGCGTTCGTCGCGTGCGTCTTCGCACCGCATGCGCTGGTCGAGATCCGCTGCGGTCCCAGTGACGCGAAGCGGCGCGCGATCGCAAGCCTGTCGATCCTCGCTCTGTTATGGGGGCTGCTGGAGATTTCACATCCCGGCTACTGGCCGTTGCTCGCCATCGCGCTCCTGATGAATGCCGTGCTCGTCGCGATCCGGACGGAGCGCCCGCTCCGTTCGCGGCTGGCGATCATCGCGGTCGTCGGGTGTGTGTCGTGTGTGGCGATCGCGGCGATTGCGCCGGACGTCATTCGCGAGATGGTGGTCGCCGGAGATGCGCTCGCCACGATGAAGCGGACCGACCGCGGACCCGAGGGCGGCAGTTTCTGGTCGGCGAATTCTCCGTTCACCCTGCACGGCAGCGCCCGCCGCAACTTCACGTTCTTCGCCATGACGGTATCCGCCCTGGGAATCGGGTTGGGATCCGAGAGTGCGACGCGACGCCGGCTCGCGCTGGGCAGTGGAATCGCCGCGTGTGCGTGCGGAATGGCGGCGGCAACCCTGTCGACGGGCGGATTCAGGCTGGCCCCGAGCGTGCTCTGGGCGCTTCGCGATCCCGCCATTGGATTTGCGGTGCTCAGCGCCGCATGCGCCGCGGGCACTCTGCAGGCCAATCGCCTGGTGCGCGCGATCGGACTCACGACAACTGCTGTCCTGCTCGCCCTGACGGCCCTGCAAGGTCCCATCGTCGCCACCGCCACGGCGTTTCAGGAGTGGAATCGGCACGACCTGTTCGACGGATGGGTCGCGCCGCGCGGCACCATGCGGCCGAACATGCGGATGTCTCGGCGCGGGTTGCCGGCCGACCGCGTGGTGAAGGGCAGCCGCATCGCACTGTGGCCGGAGGTCGCGCGAACAATGCGAAACCACAAGGCCGCACAAGCCGACTTCGTCGACGCGGGCTATGTCCTGCTCACGGCAACGACCAAACAGCGGACGATGGCCAGGCTCTCCCAGCCGAACGATATCCTGTTCGAGCAGGCGATCTCTTTGCCTCCGGACATCTTGTGCAGCGAACCCGCCGTCCAGTTCCTCCAATTGGAGTATCTGCTGGCACCCGCTCCGGTCGCCTGCGATGTGTGGACGCCGGTGAATCCGCCTCTCGTCGTCGACGAATGGCTGACCGTCTATGCCGCCGCGACGCCCGACCGTCAGGTTCGAATCCTGCCCGCCCAAGCCCTGTCAGACGCGTTGCGTCGCGAACCGGCGCTTTCGAGTCGTTCGTCGCTGCTGTCGGCACTGTCTCCGCTTCGCGGAAGCGCGCTGTCGATCGGCCCTCGTGATGTCGTGATCCATCAGGACGATCCAGCTGCGGCATCGGGATTGACGTTCGTGCTGCCGCTCGCCTTCGATTCGGCGTGGACGACATCGAATGGACGCATCCACGAAGTCGCGGGGCTGGTGGCGCTCGCGGGAACGGATCAGCGCGACGTCGTTCTCCGATTCGTCCCTGACGGTGTCGCAGTCCTCCGGTCGGTCGCAACAATCGTTGCTCAGATCTTCGTCTGCTGTGGACTCATCGGTCTCGCGCTGGTCGCCCCGAACACCGTCCGGGCTGACACGCGTCTGGATCTCGTGTCGGATCGCGTCCTGCGACGACTCGGTCGAGCGGCGATGTCGATCGTGGGGCGGCTAGTTCCGGGGCTCGATCTGTTACAGGTTCTCTACGCGGCGATCCTCGTCGTCAACCTCGATTGGCAGCCGACGTACGTGGGCGGAACCGGCCTCCTCGTGGCGCTCCTGTTGCCCGCCTCAGCGCTCGTGATCACACGGTTGGGGCGCCGATCCTCCACATGTGGCTGGATTGGCGGAGGTCTCCTGTCGGCGGCGATCCTGTGGACGCTGGTGAAAGGAAGCGTCGCCGTCAATGCGATCGACGACCCACTCTTTTGGGTGATCGTTGCCGCCGTGGGACTCGCGTTGGCATTCGTGACACGCCGGCGACCCCTCGTCTCCGCTGTCGCGTCGGCCACGGCGGCAGCGACAGCGACGCTCGCCATACTGCTGCCGCTTGCCACGAACTTCGCGTCGGCGTTCCCACGAGCGGATCCTCATCGCATTCGTGAATTGTTTACCGCATTCTTCATTCACCTCGGTCCGGCGGCGACGATCGCTCTCGTCGTGCTCGCCGTGTGCGTCATTGCGAGTCACCTGAACCGGTGGCGCACCTGGGGGCCGACGGCGGTCGGCGCACGCGCGGCGCTGATTACCGGCGCGGTCCTCTCCCTTGCCGGTGCAGCGCCGTCATCACTCGGCCCGCTATGGATGGTGACTGCCGGCGTGCTGATGGGACTCGCCGACGTCGACAGCCGTGCACGAATCCAACACGAGTCGCGCGAGCCCCGCCAATCGGCTGCGAGCCCTTGACAGTCCGTGGTGGAAGTCCCGGCGTGGCACCGAGACCGGTGAGGCGCCCCGATCGCAAGGCGCGACGACTGAGAATATCGGCCCATATTTGATGGAGGAGCAACGCAGCGAGCGGGGATGCATCGCCGGTCGAATGCCGCCGCGACTTCCATCACGGATGCCAAGTCAACGGACGACTGGCCGGACGGTACAATGCCAGTAGCGGCGACACGATGTCTGCCCTCGAGAATTTATGAAAACACTTCTGAATGCGACGCTGTTTCTTGCTCTTGCTTCGGCGATCACGCGGGCCCAGACGAACGCCGGTGCCGTGAAGCCCGAACCGAACCTGCCTTTCACCATGACGCCGGTGGCGACGTTCAATCTGCCCTGGCGCATCGCGTTTCTGCCAGATGGGCGCATGGTGATCACCGAGAAGGTCGGTCCGGTCTGGCTGGTCACGCAAAAGGGGGACAAGACGCCGATCGGCAACGTTCCCGCGGTCCTCTACCAGGGACAGGGCGGCATGCTGGGGGTGTTCGTCTCGCCGCATTACGCAACCGACCGCAGCATCTATCTCACCTACGCGGAGCCGGGTGACGATGGATCGAGCCTGGCGCTCGCCCGGGCGCGTCTGGCCATCGGAGCGAACGACGCGAAGCTCGAGGGCTTGCAGGTGCTGTGGCGTCAAATGCCAAAGGGCCGTGGCGGACAGTTCGGGGCGCAGGTCGCGTTCGCACCGGACGGTCAGTCGCTGTTCCTGACGGTTGGCGATCGGCAGCGCATGACGCCGGCGCAGGATCCCGATCAGGCGCTGGGGAAGATTCTTCATCTGACGCTCGACGGCAAGCCGGCAGCGGGGAATCCGCGGGCGGGACAGAAGGGCGCGGCGAGCGTTCCATTGATCAATCCACCGCGCGATACGGAAGCGGCCAAGACCGCGCCCGTGGTCAGCACATACACGTTCCCCGGACCGAATCTCGCGCCATCGGAGACGTGGACGACCGGTCATCGCACGCCCTACGGTCTTGCATTCGGGCCCGATGGCCGGCTATGGGAAGTGGAGCATGGCCCGAGAGGCGGCGACGAACTGAACTTGATCGAACCTGGAAAGAACTACGGCTGGCCGCTCGTGTCGTACTCCATGAACTACAACGGCGTGCCGATCCCGAGCCCGGATACGCGGTCAGATCTGACGAAGCCGGTCATCTACTGGACGCCTGTCATCGCACCGGGCAACCTCACCTTCTACAACGGCGCGATGTTCCCGCAGTGGCGCGGCTCGGCCCTGGTGAGTGGCATTGCGAGTCACACCCTCAACCGCATCACGTTCGACGGAAAGGGTGGAGCGACGCCCGCTGAACGCTGGGACGTCGGGCACCGCATTCGCGACGTGGAAGTCGGCCCGGACGGCGCGCTCTGGATGCTCGAGGACGGTAACCCCGGCGGCCTGTTCCGTGTCACGCCGAAGTAGCGTCACCCCTTCAGTCCGGCCCAGCGGAGCATCGAGATCATCGGGCACCAGTCCGTCAGGCCCGACTGGAAAAGATTCGCGCCGACGAAGAGCGTGAACCAGAGAAACGCCGGATGAACCCAGATGCCGAGCGCCGTACTCGCTAGCACGAAGGCACCTGCGATCAATCGATACGTCTGTGTGAGAGTCATGCCGTCCTCCATGGGTGTGCTCTTCATCGTTTCTTCTGCAATGGAAGAGCTGGCAGAAGGGTAGCACCCCATTGCGTCCTGCTCAGCGCGGCGGAGCCGCAGTCCTGCGCTGCCTCATTCTTGGGGGCGGTCTTGCGGCGCTCATCACGCTCATGGGCACGTCGGACCTCGAGAACTACGACCATTCCTTCGTCTCGCTGGATCGAGGCACAGGGTTCGACACACTGAAGGTTCTCGGGCGTCCGGTGTTCACGCTGGCTCTGGGTCTGGGAGTACGACTTCCGCTGCATGGCGGTCTTCAGGCGTCGCCCGCAGCGCTGCTGGCGCCGTATCTCCCGGAGCCGCTCACGTATTGGCTGCTGCTCACGCTTGCCATCGGCACGGCGGCCTTGCTCGTTCGATATGCGCTCGAGCCCCTGTGTGGACGGGTGATCAGTGCCCTCGCGACCTGCCTGCTGTTCTGGTCGTTGCCGATCGTGAACTACACAATCGCAGATGACTGGCCCGAGACGGCGCTGACCTATTGCGCGTTCGTGGTGTGCATCTTCGCTCCGCACGCTCTCGTCGAGGTGCGCGCCGGTCGCGCTGATTCGAAACACCGCACGATCGCCAGCGTGTCGATCCTCGGGCTGTTATGGAGCTCGCTGGCCGCCTCGCATGCCGGTTACTGGCCCTTGCTCGCCGTCGCACTTCTGTTGAGCGCAGGGTTCGTCGCGATCCGGACAGACCATCCGCTGCGAGAGCGGCTGACGATCATCGCGATCGTCGGCGCGGTGTCGTGTGCAGCGATTGCGGCGATTGCGCCGGACGTGGTTCGCGAGATGTCGGTCGCCGGAGATGCGCTCGCCTCGATGAGACGGCCGCCACGAGGACCGGAGGGCAGTCTGTGGTCGGCGAACTCGCCGTTGGTCGTGTACGGCAGCGCACGCCGGACCTTCATGTTCCTCGGTATGACGCTGGCCGCACTGGTGATCGGGCTCGGGTGTGAAAGTACATCGCGCCGCCGGCTGATCGTAGGCAGTGCGATCGCCGCATGCGCGGGCGGTGTTGCGGCGACCACGCTCTCCACTGACGGATGGCGATGGGCTCCGAGCGTCCTGTCGGCGCTTCGCGATCCCGCGATCGGATTTGCCGTGTTCGCTGCCGCGTGTGCAGCGGGCAGCCTGCAGGCCAATCGCGTGGCGCGGGCGATCGGACCGAGAACCGCAGGTGCCCTGCTCCTGTTGACCAGCCTGCAGGGTCCCATCGTCGCCACCGCCGCCGTGCTCGACCAGCACGACCTGCAGGAGCTCCTCGACGAACGGGTCGCGCCGCGCGGCACGACGCCGCCGCGACAGCGGATCTCACAGAGAGGGTTGACGGCCGACCGCGTGGCACAGGGCAGCCGCATCGCGTTGTGGCCTGGGGCGGCAGCAACCATGCGAAATCAAAGGAGGTCGCAAGCCGACTACGTGGACGCCGGGTATGTGTTGCTGACCGCGACGTTGAAACAGCGGACGATGGCCCGACTCTTCGAGCCCAATGACGTCCTGTTCGAGCAATGGACGTATATGCCGCCTGACGTTCTCTGCAGCGAATCTGCGATTCAGCTCCTCCAGGTGGAGTATCTGCTGGCACCAGCTCCAGTGCCCTGTAATACGTGGTCACCGATGAATCCGCCGCTCATCGTCGACGAATGGCTGACCGTCCATACACCCACCGCGGTGCTCGATCGTCAGGTGCGCGCTCTCCCTGCCACGGCACTGTCAGACGCGTTGCGGCGCGAGCCGGCGCTTGGAGGCCGGTCGTCGTTGCTGGCGGCGTTGTCTCCAGTGCGCCGAAGCTCGCTGACGATCGGTTCTCGCGATGTCGCCATTCATCAGGAGGCTGCATCGGCTTCGACCGGGCTGACGTTCGTGCTGCCGCTCGCCTTCGATTCCGCATGGACCGCGTCGAGTGGGCGCATACACGACATCGCGGGCCTCGTAGGACTCACGGGCGCGGATCAACCGGACATCGTTCTCAGATTCGCGCCCGACACGGTAGCCGAACTCCGTTCGATTGCGACAACCGTCGCGCAGATCATCGCCTGCCTGGGATTGATAGGTCTGGCTGTCGTCGGTATGCCCTTCAGGCGTTGAAACTGGCGATACCCGCCGCGAGCGCAAGAGGCTCGATCACAACCGACGTTCGTCGGCGATCGGTAAATTCAGCGCGAGGCGTGCACCGTCGGACAGGCGCGTTGTGAACAGCACCCCTCCGCAGGCCTCCGCCACATGCCGGAGCGCGACGAGCGGAGCCACCGCGACGGCGTCGATCACATCGGCGCCGCGTGGCCAGGTTGCCGGAACTGGAACAGATCGCTGCGTCACCGACAACGCCACCTGGCCCGCTGGTTCCCGCGTCGCGGTCACGGTCAGCACGGGACGTTCGGAGCACGCAAGCGATGCCGCAATCATCAACGCCCCGCCAAACAGGGCAGACGCCAGCAGCTCCTGATTGACACGGATGACGGTGCTCTCCGCAACATCGACCTCCGTCGTGACAGTGAATCGGCGCAACTGCGCTTCGGCCTCGAGCATGTCGACGACGTCCTGCACGACCGCCGCCGCAGCGACGACCCGCCGATCGATCACGACACCGTTTCGCAACGCCTGCGCCACTTGGAACAACGCGCGCGCACGCCGACCCTCCGCGCAAATCAGGTCACGCGCCACCGCGCGCGCCAACTGAGGTCCACTCTCGGTGAGAAGCGACGTCGATGAGACGACCGCCGACAGCGAGGCAGCAATCGCGTCGTCGAGGAGGCGGAGGTTCGTCGCGCGCGATTCGTTCGTGGCCGAATCGGTATTCCCGGTTTCCGCCACGTGGCGCTCTCTGTTCGGACGAGGTTGAGAGACTCTCAACGCCGCGGCAACGGCCTTCGCCTCGTCGTCGTCGATGCGCCGCACGAGGCAGGGCACTTCCTGCAGTCCGGCCTGCCTGGCCGCCGCCAGTCTCTTCATGCCGGCGATCAACCGATACCGCCGCTCGCGCTTCTGCACGATCAATGGTTCGATCACACCGTGCTGGCGAACCGAGTCGACCAGCGACGGCGGGATCGCATTCGTGTCGTCACTGTCCTCGATCGCTTGTACACGAATCATCTGCACGCGGACGATCGCCGGCGTGTCGAGCTCGTCGACATAGTGCGCGTCGGCGCGCATCCGATAGGTGGGCGGCAATCCTTCGCGAACGACGTTCCGGGCATCGTCGGACGCAGGCGTCAGCGCGGATTGAACCGCGGCAAATGGCGAGACGGCATGGTCGGTTGTCTCGAGAGCTCGGGTCACGTCGGACACAGTTCCCCCACGAACAACGGCCGGAGATGATTACAAGAGGTGGATAAGGTAGTGTGTGACGAACATCGTGATTAGGGCAACGTCCCTTGCCAGGTAGCAACGGAAGGCTTACGTGGTGAAACGCGGACCTACTCGACGGTCATTCGTGCTCGGCACCGCGACAACGGCGCTCGCCCCTTTTTTCCCGAACGCTCCCACGACCATGCAGACCACATCGGCGGCAGACGCGACCGGCAGCTCTCACCTCTTTCGTGTGCGGACGATCACCGCCGGCGTGGCGATGCAGAGTCTCGGCGAGGCCGGCCGCGTCGAAGCGGCTCTGAATGCGTTGCTTCGCAGCAAGACGCTGTTCGAAGAACGCGGCTACCAGGTGCAAACGATTCGTGTCGTCACGCCGTCATTGCTCGCCAATGCCTCACCCGACCAGCGCAAGTCGGCGTTGGCCGACATCTCGCGACTGGATTCGCTCGCCGCGGAGCACGGCGCGGTTCTCAGCATCGGTTCGATCCTGGCGCTCGATCACGCCGCACCGGATCTCTCGTCGTGGGCCGCCGAGGTCTCGCGTGCCACCCGCGCTGCCAACTTCAGCGTCACCGTCGCCGCCCAGGGCCGCACCTCGCCCAGTTCCGCCGCGGCTGCCGCCGAGATCGTCGCGACGCTCGCGCGAGTCGCGCCGCAGGGCGTCGCCAACTTCCGCTTTGCAGCCGCCGCCAATGTGCCACCGGGCACACCGTTCTTCCCTGTGGCCAATCACGACGGCAGCGACAGCCTGGCCATCGGGCTGGAATCGCCGCGCCTGCTGCGACAGGCGATCGCGAATCGCAGCGTCGAACAGGCGACTCAGTCGATCCGCGACACGCTGGACAAGGCGTTCGCTCCGGTCGCGGCGCTCGCAGACCAATGTGCGCGCACAGAACGTCGCCGCTTCCTCGGCATCGATGCCTCTCCCGCACCAGGGATGGACAGCAGCATCGGCGAGATGATCGAGACGTTGACCGGGACGCCGTTCGGCAGTGCATCGACGCTCGAAGCGTGTGCGGCGATCACTGCGGCATTGAAACAGCTGTCTGTGCCGACTTGCGGCTATTCAGGACTGATGCTGCCCGTACTGGAAGATCCGGTACTGGCTCGTCGCGCCGCGGAACATCGCTACGGGGTCAACGAGCTGCTTTTGTTCTCCGCGGTCTGTGGGACCGGACTTGATGTCGTGCCACTCCCGGGAGATACGCCTGGTCCCGTGCTTGCCAGAATCATTCGTGACGTCGCGACGATGTCCGTCAGGCTGAACAAGCCGTTGTCCGCACGCCTGTTTCCTGTTCCCGGTAAGGCGGTCGGAGAAGAAGTTGCGTTCGACGATCCGCTGCTGACCAAGAGCGTGACACTGCCGGTTGCCTGACCGCACGAGACGTCGCAACCATTAGCGCGTGCGCGCGGCGATCAACCGTTGACGTCTTCGCCAACTCGGGAAAGCGCTTCTCGTATCAAAGCGGGTGCGATGCGAAAGCCCTCTTTCATTAGCGCTTCGCTTCGAGCACCGGCTTGAGCGGAGAAAACACTCCCGATTCTTTCGCCTGCACCAGCACTCCGATAGTTCCCCGCACCGTCAGACCGCGTTCCTGCGCCACCTTGCGACCCACTCGCTCATCGATGAGGAGAAGCTCGGCGTGCAACGACGCCGCGATAAGAATGGCTGCCGTCTCTCCTGGGTCGAGTCCGAGATCTGCCGAGTGCAGCGGATTGTCGACGATGCGCAGATACTGAGCCCGCCGGATCTCGTCGGCACCCGGCGCTGACGGGCGGCGCTGGACCGCTTCGTCCCAGACGAGACGCGGTACGATGACGTCGCCGAAGAGCGCTTCCAGTACGTAAAGGTGTCCAATGCGCGAGAGGTAGATCAACGGTGAACTGCCGGCGACGACCACCACGCGGTCGCTCAGTTCAGACGTCGCGGAATTCCTTCGAGCTCTCGCTTGAAGTCTTCGAAGTCGTAGTCAATTGCGTTCAGACCGTGACGCCCCGCCTCGATGAGGAAGTCGTCCAGCGTCATCTCGAGTGCTCGCGCCGCGCTGACTCGTGTAAGGCGGCCGGCGCGGACCACGTCGATCACGAGCAGTAGCCGAGCGCGAGCGGCCAGTTCCTCACTCGATTCTCCAGACAAGGGCGCCGGAACGTCCACGGTGATTTGCATGACGTCTCTACGATTCTAACCGGCGGACCCGCACGGTTGCATCTCTCGAGGGGACGGGCGAAGGAGCCTGCAGCGATCGTACTTCCGCCGGCGTCAGCAGTCGCCACGTGCGAATCTGCAACCCGCCGATCGCGATCGGACCGATCTTCACGCGCACGAGTTTGAGCACCGTCGCATCGAGCGCCTCGATCATGCGGCGGACCTGCCGGTTCCGGCCTTCTGTGAGCGTGATCTCGAGATGTGTGTACTTCTCGGAATCGCGCACGCGACGCACACGCGCCGGCCGCGTCGGGCCGTCGGCCAGCTCGATTCCATCGCGCAGCTGCTGCAGCTGTTCGTCGCTCAGACGCTTCGATGCTTTGACCAGATACGTCTTCGGCACGTGCGAGTCGGGGTTGGTCACGCGCTCGGCGAGCTGGTTGTCGTTGGTCATCAGCAGCAGGCCGGACGTGTCGAGATCGAGCCGCCCGACCGGCGACACGAACGTGCCGACGTCTGTGATCAGGTCGTAGACCGTCGGCCGTCCTTGTGGATCGCGGTAGGTGGTGAGATACCCGGTCGGCTTGTAGAGCAGCAGATAGACGCGCTCACGCGTTTTCAACGGCCGGTCATCCAGCCGCACGCGATCGCGTTCGAGATCGACCCACAGGTCCGGATCGCGCACGACGTGTCCGTTGACCTTCACGCGACCCGCCCGGATCTGGTCGCGCGCATCGACGCGCGAGCCGACGCCCGCCTTCGACAGCACCCGCTCGAGCGTCTTCAGAGGCCTCTTTTTTGTTGGAGGTGTTCGCACGACTAATCGCTCGCGTTGTACATCTACGGTACGCTACGCTCCAGTTCCCCTCCGAGCTTGCGTCAGCTGAGTTGTAACTCCTCACGCGAGCATGCGTGATCGATTGATGGATCCACCAGACGCACAGCGCGAGCACGGCGACCCTGCGCTCGGCCTCGAGGATACGGCCGCTGGCGGTCCCGGGACGGATGGGGTGCGGTCCCACGACCCTGTCGCCCTCCCTGTGACTCAGGTCGTCACGATCGGGCGGTACCACGTTGTCCGCCTCCTGCAGCGCGGCGGTATGGGCGAGGTGTATCTCGCGCGGGATCCTGTGCTCGACAGAGAGCTCGCCATCAAGGTCATCGCCAGTGAGCTGGAGGACGAATCGGCGAAGCGGCGATTCATCGGCGAGACACGCGCCGCCGGGCGACTGCGCCATCCGAACATCGTCACCATCTTCGATGCCGGCGAACATGAGGGGCGCCCGTACCTGGCGATGGAGTACGTGCCGGGGGAAACGTTTCGCAGTCTCATTCGACGCGGCGCGCCGCTCTCGCTGGAGCGCCGACTCGAACTGATCGAAGGCGCCTGCGCCGGTCTGGCCCACGCGCACGCCGCCGGCGTCGTCCATCTCGATATCAAACCCGACAACCTGATGGTCGACACCGGTGGTGTCGTGAAGGTCCTCGACTTCGGCATCGCCCGGGTGCTGCAGGGAGAAGCGCACACGACACGACACCTGCTCGGCACGCTGCGGTACATGTCGCCCGAGCAGATGGTTGGCGGACCGTTGGACTACAAGTGCGACGTGTTCTCACTCGGATGTTCCTTGTACGAGCTCGTCGCGTACGCGCCCGCGTTCGAGGGCAGCACCCACGAGATCATCAATCGCATCGAGCAGGGCCCTGTCCCGAGGCTCTTGGAAGTCATTCCGGGAATCGACCCTCGCCTGGACGTCATCGTCGCGCGAGCGATGGCGGTCGAACGATCCGAGCGCTACGACAGCGTGGAGGATCTCCGCGTCGACATCGCGCGCTGCCGCATGGAGCTGGCGGCGGACAGCCGTTCGGCGATGCCGCCCGCGGTTTCCGACGCAAGCACGCGGCTGCCGCGCGGTTCGCGCGGCAGCGCGACGCCATCACCTGTTCGGGCGCGGACTGCATCCGCAAGGTGGCGCAATCGTGCCGTCGCCGCGGTTGCGGTCGCAGGACTGGTTGCCGCGACAGGCGCGTACTTCACCGGCGCGCTCACGTCCTGGAATCGCACTGCGACAAGCACTGTGACGAGCACGCCGACGATCGCGGTTCCATCCTCTCCCGCTTCCGAGCAACCTGCGCAGGCGGTCAGTCCTGAAGACGCAGCGGTCACCGAGCAAAGGACGCCGTCGCCGTCGCCGACGCCGACGGCAGGAGGTCGTCAGACAGCGGATCCCTCGGCACGATCGGTGGCGCCAGACGCGCGCGGTACTGCCGGTCTGCGCGCCCGGGAGACACCGCCACCATCGACACTTCCTTCGACTGTCGCGTCGGGAACCGCCGGCGCGATCGTTCCACCCGCACCGCCAGCTGTCGCGAATCCACAGACTGAGTCACCGCGATCGTCCGAGCAGACGCCGACAGGCGGGCGAACGGGAAGTGCGGAGCCCTTCGACAGAGGTCAGGGCACGCCAGAGAAGGTGAGAGGGCCCTCGGACTCGGACGCGATTCTCGATACCCTCCGGCGATATGAAGCCGCGTATGAAAGCCTGGACGCGTCGCGGGTGCTGGAGGTCTTTCCGGCACTCGGCCGTGACCAGGTCGAGCAGCTCCGGGCGAGTTTCGCGCGAATGACGGCATACCGCGTCGAGATCCAAGACCCGCGCGTCGAGGTTCACGAGACAGACGCAACGGCGTACGCCGTCGTCGAGCGACACATGACACCACGTGTCGGACGACCGGTGAGCAATGCGGTCAACACTGAATTTCATTTGCGACGCGACGGCAGCCGTTGGGTGGTGACCGCCGTCGACGCGCGATAATGCGGGCCGCCTGAAGGCGGCCCGACATCGGCTCGGTATGAGGTCCTGGAGCCGAGCCTCCTCACAGTCAGAACAGGTAATCGATGCCGATCGCCGGCGTCACGCGATCGCGGAGACCCGCACTCGTCATCGGAAACAGGAGGTTTGCCGTCACCAGAACCGTCCGCCACGGATTGAACCGGACGCTGGCCGCTCCCAGATAGAGGCGCAGATCACCGGGGACGAACGCAAGCTCGGTATGACTAATGCGTTGAACTCCAGTCGCCGGCTGCGGCCGTCCGCCGCCGCCACCACCACCGCCTCCGCCGCCGGCGCCCGCGCCGGCAAGCGCATACTCGAAGGTCTTCTCCGCCGGACGCATCCGGCCCGCGTCCTTGAGGATGCGGCCGAGCACATCGAACGACATCGTGAACCGCGACGTGACCGCGAGGTCTGCGCCGGCCGTGGCCATCATTTCATCGTGCAGCTCCGCGTCCGGCAGCGCCCCATGGCTCGAGAACGTCCAGCCGACATTCACATGTGGTGAGACGGGCCCGCGATGAAACGAGGCGATGCCGAACAGCTTTGTCTGGACACCGCCGGTACCGAGCAGATTGCTTTCGTCGCCTGTCGGCAGGCGCGCCTCCACCGCGGCGGCGAGTCCCAGCGGAGTGCCTGCGGTAAACGCGTACTTGCCGCGAACGACGATGTCTCCCAGGCCCGATGCGACTCCGGAAAGTCGAAAGACCTTCTGATCGGGATCTGTTCCATCGAACTGATGCGTTGCGGGTTCCTGCGCGGTGGACAGGCGTTCGATGCGGGCGAGCACGCTGGCGTCCGCCTTGACTCGCAGAAACGGCACGGCAACACCGATGTCGAGCCGGTCGAGAACACCGTAGGTGGCGAAGACGACCGAGGTGTCGCTCACCAGATCGAGCGTGAGGGCTGCCTCGATGAGATCGCCCTCGAAAGGCGGGCTCAGCCGGGAACCATCGGGAATGGAGTCGTTGGCAGCCCCGCGGCTGCAGCAATCCGTATGTGGAATGTAGAACTTGATGTCGCGCTGCCGCAGGTTCAACCCCTCGAAGGTGTCGTAGGCGGCGTGCTGGTATCCGAATCCCAGACTGACCTTCCCTCTTCCCGTCGTCAGCGCCCGTTCAGCGAATGACGGACCGAAGCTATCGCTGGTGCGACTCAACGTGCCAAGTGCGGGATCGAAGAGATACGTGAAGCCGCCAGCGGGTGTGCCGATCGGATATGTCGAGATCAGCAGCGTGAGCGCCTGGTTGACCTGTTCGGGAACTTGGAGTTGATCAGCGCCCGGTCGGAAATGCGCGACGTGCAGCGGCTGATCGGGCAGGTTCGACGGCCGCAAGGTGATCGTATTGCCCAGCAGCTCCGGAAGAATCACAGCGAGCGGCGTATCTTGCGCAAGGCTGACAGCCGGCGCGAGCGACAGCAGGCTGCCAACCGCGACGGCACGAAGGAAGACGGATCGTCTCATGGTTTGCGGCTCCTGAAGTGCCGGGGGGAGCCATGATCACGAGAACGTCGACTCTACCTCAATCGAACGGACGCTCGTGCTGCCGTTCATTGACAAACACATCCAGAAGTCGTTGAATGCGCGGGCACCTCACTCGCTCACTGAAGGAGGAAGACAGTGCGTGGAGCGTTGAAGTCCGTCCTGTTGTTCGCGGCGGCTCTTCTGCTGCCGTGCCTTGCCCATGCGCAAGGAACTCTCACCGGTACCGTCAGGGATGAATCCGGCGGCGTGCTGCCGGGAGTCACGGTCGAGGCCGCGAGCCCGGCCCTCATCGAAAAGGTGCGCACGGCTGATACCGACAGCACCGGCCAGTACCGGATCACCGGCCTGAATCCCGGCACGTACTCGCTGACATTCAGGCTGCAGGGCTTCAACGTCATCAGACGTGAGGGGATCGAACTCAGTGGCACCGCCACGCTGACCATTCCGATCGAGCTGAAGGTTGGCGCGCTGGCGGAGACGGTGACGGTCAGTGGCGAGACACCGGTCGTCGACGTGCAAAGCACGCAGCGCGAGACGGTCCTCAGCGCCGAGGTGGTCGCGGCCGTTCCCGGCAACCGATCCGTTGGCACCCTGTTGAACGCGGTCCCGGGCCTCAACGTGAACGACGGCGCACTCGCGTCCTCGCCGACGATGACCTTCTTCGCCGCGCGCGGCGGGCCGATCAATGAAGGACGCATGACGATCAACGGCATGACGATCGCGGCGCCATTCAACGGCGGCGGCGTGTCGACCTACATCCTGGATTCGGTCAACGTCGACGAAGTCGCGGTGTCGGTGGCTGGCGGGCTCGGCGAGACGGACGTGGGCGGGCCGATCATGAACCTCGTGCCGCGTTCGGGCGGCAACACGTTCCGCGGCTCGGCGTTCTTCAACAACGCGGGCGACTGGTCGCGCGGCAACAACCTGACCCCGGCCTTGACAGCGCCACCCCCGGGACCCAATCTCCAGGAGCCGCCGGGCATCATCAACTCGTACGACGCGAGCGCCTCGTACGGCGGCCCGATCAAACACGATCGACTCTGGTTCTTCGGCAGCTATCGCTCTCTGAAAACGGCGGCATCGGTGCAAAACGTCGTCCTGAACAGGAACGCCTACGACGCGTCGCGATGGGACTGGATCGCAGACCCGAGCGTCACGGCGCGGACAGTCCAGGGTCGCGCGTCGTACATCGGCCGGATCACTGCGCAGGTGTCCGCCAAACATCGCGTGTCCTACAACCAGGAATATCAGCGACGCTGCGAAGGATCGACGTTGAAGCTGGAAACCGACACCGGCTGCAACAAGCGCGGTGAGGACTGGGTCGGATTGGGCGCGGGTGCGACGACGCCGTCGCCAGAAGCCAATCCGAGTTACTTCGGCAACCTTCCATATCACGTCAACCAGGTGATCTGGACGGCGCCGATGACCAACAAGCTGCTGCTCGAAGCGGGCTTCACCCGTTTCATGTTCCGCGGCGGAACGACTGGCCGTCCGGCGCCAGACGGCATCACGAACTTGATTTCGGTCACCGAACAGTCCACGGCGATCAATCCAGCGACGGGCCTGCCGTATGCGCCGCGCGCGAATTTCATCTATCGCGCCCCGGCAACCTGGAATCCCAATTACGCCAATCCGAACAACTGGCGCGCGTCGGCGTCGTACGTCACAGGCGCGCACGAAATGAAGGTCGGCTATCAGGGCGCCTACATCCGCGTCAATAACTGGTACTTCGTCAACGAGCAACAGCTGGCATACCGGTTCAACCAGGGCGTGCCGAATCAGTTCACGTTCCGGCTGCCGGAGTGGCACCAGGCCGATCGCACGGGAACCGCGGCGCTGTACGTCCAGGACAAGTGGACACGCAGCCGGCTGACGCTGCAGGGCGCACTGCGCTACGACCGCGCGTGGAGCTTCACTCCGGCGGAGATGAACGGGACGGAGTTGACGTCGCCGTTCAACGCGGCACCCATTAGCTTCCCGCGGACGCCCGGCGTCGATTCGTTCAACGACATCACGCCGCGCTTCGGCGCCGCGTATGACGTGTTCGGCAACGGCAAAACGGCGGTGAAGTTCAATCTCGGTCACTACCTCGATGCCGCCACCAACGACAGCGAGTACACGAGCAACAGCCCGGCCGCCCGCATCGTCCGCATGGCGTCGCGCAACTGGCAAGACACGAACAACAACAAGGTCATCGACTGCGTCATCATGAACTTCGCCGCCAACGGCGAATGCGCGGCGTTGACCGGCGACGCGGTGAACTTCGGCGCCGTGTCGGGCACGGTCACGCAAGTGAACCAGGACACACTGCGCGGCTGGGGCGTCCGTCAGAACGACTGGCAGTGGGGCGTCACGCTGCAGCACCAGGTGATCCCGCGCGTGTCGGCGGAGGTCGCCTACAACCGTCGCTGGTTCAACGGGAACAAGATTACGGACAATACGCTTCGGGGTCCCGGCGACTATGACGACTTCACCCTCACGGCGCCGCAGGATCCGCGGTTGCCGGACGGCGGCGGCTATCCGATCACACTGGGGATGCTGACGGCGGCGGGTGCCGCTCGCGGCACCCAGAACTACATCACCTTCGAAGACGACTTCGGTGGTGACCACACCATTCGCTGGCAGGGTGTCGATGTCACGGTGAACGCGCGCCTCCGGCAGGGGCTCACGTTGCAAGTCGGGACGCAGACCGGGCGAACCGTCGAGGACAGCTGCGCGATATCACGCGCTGCCGATACGACGGTCACCGTCAACATGCAACCAGGCAGAGGAGAGACGCTGACCAACCTGGGCACGATCAAAGATGCCCGCAACTGCCACGATGCGGACCCGTTCCAGACGACGGTGCGAGGCCTCGCGTCGTACACGGTTCCGAAGGTCGACGTGCTCGTCAGCGGCACGCTGCGCTCGCAGCCGCCGCTCGAACGCGTCGCCACCTGGCAGGTACCGAACAGCGTGATTCAGGCGGCCGCTGGCCGTCTGCCGCCGGGAGCACTCGCCACCGGCATCACGACCGTCGAGATCCTGGACAACGACCATCGGATGTACGCGCAGCGACGAACGCAGATCGACATGCGGTTCGCGAAGATCCTTCGATTCGGCACGCGTCGCACCGACGTCGGCGTAGACCTCGGGAATCTCCTGAACACCAATTACACGACGACGTTCGAGAATGCGTATCAGTACAGCGTGGGCAATGCGGGGCAGGGCGGCACGTGGAACAACCCGACAGCGATCTACGCACCGCGCTTCGTTCGCTGGAACGTGACCGTGGACTTCTGAACGGATGATGGGTGGCAGGGGGTAGATAGTGGTTGCGTTGTGAAATCCACTAACTACCACCCGCCATCCGCCACCGACCATCCAATGCGGCCCTTCCGTTCAATTCGGATGATATGTAGACACGACGATGCCGCATGGGTAGGCCGTTGATGTCGTCAGCTTCAACGGCGTGCCTCGTAACCCCGGCGCCTTGCCTCGAGATGCGGGGACGAAGTAGAACTCTGTGGTCTCTATATCTGCTTCTGAGGGCCGCCTAAAGGCGGCCCCTACAAGCGTGGGTCGTAAGGGAGGAGTAGCTGTGAAACGACTGGCTCTCGTCGCAATCTGCCTCGCGTCTCTCTCCGGGAGCGCGTGGGCACAGGACGCAAAGACGGTCATCGCCAACGCGCAGAAGGCGCTGGGCGACGTCAAGTCCATTACCTATTCGGGATCGGCGAAGGATGTGGCCTTCCAGCAGTGCGGCGCGAACAAAGCCGACACGATGTGCAAGGACACACACAATCCGATGCGGCCGATCGCCAACTACGTTCGCGTGATCGATCTCGCCGCTCCGGCGTCGCGGGCGACTGGGGCGACGAACAACATCGGGCCCGGCGGCTCGACGACCATCACGCCCGGAACGTTCTTCCAGCAGGTCACGGCGCAACAGGCGGACGTGGCGCAGCCATGGGGCAACTCGGTCGAGTTCTACATCACGCCGTGGGGATTCCTGAAAGGCGCGGCCGAGAACAACGCGACCGCAATGAAACGCGGCGGCACGACCGTCATCTCCTGGAGTCCGACCGTCAAAGCGCCTTCCGGCAAGAACTACGTGATCAACGGTTACGTGAACGACAAGAACATGGTCGAGCGGGTCGAGACGTGGCTCGGCGAAAACATCATGGGCGACATGCACATCCTCGCCACCTACAGCGGTTGGAAGGACTTCGGCGGAGCCATCGCTCCCACGAAGATCGTGCAGACCCGCGGTGAATGGCCGTTCTTCGAAGTCGATGTGACGTCGGCAAAGGCCAATCCCGCCGACGTCGCGACGCTCGCTCCGGCGCCGGCACCGCCGGCAGGCCGTGGCGGTCCTGGTGGTCCGCCTGCCGGTGGAGGGGGTCGCGGCGGCGCACCGCCTGCGCTGATGGTCACGACCGAGAAACTGGGTGAGGGTCTGTATCGCCTGACGACCGGTCCCGGCAGTTACGACTCGGTGCTGGTGGAATTCAAGGACCACATCATGATGCTCGAAGCCGGGCAGTCCCAGGTCCGCGCGCTCGCCTACGTCGCCAAGACGAAAGAACTGTTCCCGAACAAGCCGATTCGTTACGTCATGAACACGCATCCGCATTCCGATCACACGGGCGGATTGCCGGTGCTGGTCGCCGAGGGCGCGACGATCATCACGCAGAAGAACAACGAGGCGTTCCTGGAGAAGGCACTCAACACTCCACGGACGCTCCTGGACGACACGCTGTCGAAGAACCCGAAGAAGGCAAAGATCGAAGCGGTCGCGGAGAAGAAGGTCTACTCGGATGGGACGCGGACCGTGGAGATGTACCACACTGCACCGGTTCCGCACTCGAACGGTCTGATGATCGCCTACATCCCGAAAGAGAAGATTCTCTTCCAGGGCGATTTCTCGTTACCGAACCCCGGCGAGCCGGCAAACGATCACGTCAAGGCGGTCGCCCCGATCATCCTCGACAAGTTGAAGCTCGACTTCGACCGCTACATCAACGTGCACACGTCCGACATGCCGCAAACCAAGGCGGACTTCGTGAAAGCTGTCGAACTCCGCAAGAAGGCCGACGGCGCCGCGACGAATTAGCCCGGCACGATTCTCAGACGCTCCGCGGACGCGGAGCGCATCTGCTCCCGCAGCAACGGCGGTCACCACGGCCGCCGTCGTTCGGTTCGGAGAGACGAACGGAATCGAGCGTCGTGGGAATCCGCAGCGCGGCGGCTTCACGGAGGCGGACCGATGAGTGGACTGGAAGATGACGTCAACCACCACGCGGCGGAACTGGCCCGCCTCACCATGAAGGCCGCCGATCAAGGGCCGGTGCCGCTCCCCGAAGATGAAGTCGCGAACCTCGGGAAGGTCATCGCGATTGAACGACAACTGCTGATCGACGCCATGAGCGCTCTTCTCGAGAACGAGGATCCCGACGTGGCGACCAGTCCCGGTGTCGCAGCGTTTGACGCGGGGTTCATGTACGGACTCGCGTTCGCTCGCGCCCTTGACGATGCCAAAATATCGATCGATCGCGCGCGGCGCGCTCGACTGCTGAAAATCGCTGGCGGACGAGATATCACACGGTCGGTGTGAGAATACGCCCTCCCATACCGCTGCTTCTCGTCGCCGCGTGGGCCACTCTGCTCATCGTCTTCATGGTGGCGCGGCCGTCACCACGCTCGCCCGTGTCCTGGCTCCTGATTGGATCGGCGATGGCCGCCGGTGTCCGCTACATGCAGCTCTCGAGTCGAGAGAGCAGCCAGACGCAGCGTGAGACGCAGGCCTGGCTGCTGGAGGTCAGCGCGCTCGTCGACGTGCACGACTATCGGGACGATGACCACCTTCCCGAGTATCTCGACCAAGCAGAACGGCGGCGGGTGATCGCCGAGCTGCGACGCATGCCGGCTGGTTCGCGCAGCCTTCGAGACGCGCTCGCGATCGTGAGCCCTGAGCTCCTCGATCGCGACGACGACTCGTCATCCCCTGAAGGCTGATTTGTGACGAACGACCGCGTCTGACCCCTTCTCAACACGACGGCGCCACGGGCGTGAGTGGCGAGCAGCGCAGGATGCGACGACTGCTCATGTCGCCGAGCTGACGGCCAAGCGGATCGGCAATGCGAGCGTTCGCCGCCATCCCTCCGACAAACGTCACGGCATCGGCGCCGACAGCAGCACCGACACCCGCGGCCGCGCCGAACGAGCCGACGGGCATTTCGGGTTGATCGAAGAGGGCGTACACAGGCTGATCATGCAGCGAGATCTCGGTCTGCATCAGGCTATCACCCGGCAGGAGCTCCACCGCAATCACCGACAGCGGCGTGTCGCGCGGCAGCGCGAGGTCGTCGAGCGCCGCCTCGACGTCGCTGGCGCGGAACTCCGCCACCCCGGTCACGTCGCGCGTCTTCGGCGCCACCACCTTGCCGTCCTCGGTGTCGAACCGCGGCATCGCCGGCGCGCGGCCCAGCAGCACGTTGCGACGCATGGTCGCGTCCGCCTGGACGACCTGCGCGTAGAGCAACACCCAGATGCGCGTACGCGGATCCATCGGCGGAAGGGTGAGTCGTTTGTCGTTGAAGACGGCGGTCGCAAACGGAGCAGCGACGACAATCCGTTCGGGCGGCGCGTTTGGTGACGCCGGCTTCACGCGAAACGCGGTGCATCGTAGTGTCGGGGCCGGATGCTGCACGCCGTTGACGACGAGCGGGCGCCCGAACCGTGCCTGCGCGGTGGACCAGATCGCCTTGTGTCCCACTCGCAGCTCGTACGTCCAGAAGCCAAAGAGGTCCGGCGCGTCCGGCTCGATGCCCGGCGGCAGCGGCAGCACGAAGTACTTCGAGCGGACGTCGCCAGCCTGCAGTGTGCCTTCCTCCATCTCGGTCATCGCGTCAAGGCCGGACGAATCTTCCGGCTGATTCGGCACGATGATGCGCATCGGCTCCGGATCCACGGCCAGCGGCGGCGGTTCCGGTGGGTGCGGGAGGAGCTTCTCGACGATATCGAACAGCGTCGTCGGTCCAATGGGAAGTTCCGGTACCGGCAGCAGCAGATGCGTGATCGCTCCCGAGAGCAGCGGATCGGGACCGTATTCGAGCACGCGGGCATACAGAGCGTCGTTGGGATCGTCGACCGGCGCATCCATCTCGAACCAGAGCACCCGACGTCGAGGCTCGGTCGCCGAATAGTCATCGTGGGCGACGTACGGCGACAGCGCGATGCCTGCGGCCACGAGGTTCGGCATCTGCCGCGGCCGCACCGCGACCGGCAACTCGATCCCGCGCGAGCGCGCCAGCGCCGCGCCCGCCGCCGGCAGACCTCGCAGTTGCGGTTCGACTGTCCACTCGGGAGTCGGCTTCCGCGGAAACTGGCCGGCCGGCGGATTGGGATCGACGGCATCGAAAAAGATCACCCGCGTGCGCGCACGTCGGTCCAGCCCCGGGACGCCGCTGCCTGCAACCGCTGTCGCCGACACGACGAAGGGCACCTGCACGTGGCCGACCACGCGCGGCGGGTCGGCGACCGCATCGCGCCGTCTGACGACGAGTCCCACGTCGTCGAGGCCGTCCCACGTCCAGTCGCGATCGATGGTGAGCTGAAACACCGCGAGCCAGTGTCCGAGCAACTCGCTGTTGGTGGCGAACGTGACCGCACCGCGGTCGCCGCTCAGCACGTGACGCACGGCGTTGGACGCGCCGAACACCACACGCTCGCCGGCGCGCGCGGTCAGCCTCAGTCCGCTGGCCGCGACGTCGAGATGATCCGCGAGGCGCTGGACCATGTCGTCGGCGGGCTGCAGCAGAATGCCGTTCAGCTCCTGTTCCGCCGCCAGCGCCATCAACACGCCCGATTCATCCGACGCATCACTTCGTGTCGCGACGTTGATCGTCAGACCCTCCCGCACCCAGTCCGCGCCGAAGTAATCCGGCTTGTCGGCGCAGAACGGCGTCAGACGCAGGCGAACGTCGCGTGCGCGCGGGATCGTGAGCGTGGTCGTCCCGGCAGCGGGCGCAGCAATGCCCGCGACGTCGGCGATGTCGTCGTAATTCAGCACGAGTGACAGCGCCGTGCCTGGATTGAGCACGTCGTTGGCATTGAAAGCGGGAAACGGGATCTCCACCGTGTACAGCACACGGTAGTCGCCATCCCGCAGGCCATCCGGACCCAGGTCGTGCGCCGGTACGCGCACCTGCACCGAGACGCGAAGATGCGTGACGTCAGGATCGTTGGCACCCACGCCCGCTCCCGCGGCGCGGGCCGCCGGCGCAGCGGCGAGGAGCGCCTGCACGACGGATGGATCGTCGATGCCGGCAAACACGAGCTCGGGGTAGCCGATCAGCGGCCGCCAGACATCGATGGTGTTGACCATCGGCGCAGCGACGTTCGCCTGACCGGCCGGTGGCAGTGGAATGTCGGTCTCGATGCGAACCGATTTCGGCGGAACGTTGCGCAGGAACCGCGTTGCCGCGACGGGAGCCGCAGCCGGGTTGAGCGACGCGCGCGAGACGAGTGGTCCACCGCCAGTCAGATCGCACAAGCGACAGCGAAACTCGTATCGCGCGCCGTAGCGCAAAGGAACGAGTGTGCCCGACGGGCCGTAGATCGCCGGCGGCACCTGAATCGGGTTGCCATCAGCATCGAGTGGTGAGGTCCCCGCGAGTTGAAACAGTGTCGCGTCCGTCACAACGAGCGAACCGCCTTGCCAGCGTCCGAAATGCTGCGGGAGCCATGCGCGTCCGTCGGTGGCGTGCTTCGACATCACGGGCACCGGCTCGACCGATAACTCGTCGTCGAACGTGGCACTGAACACCGGTGCCGCGGCGAGCGGTGGAAAGACGAGCGGCGCAGGATTCCCCGCACTATCGATCGACCGCGCGAGGCAGAGCGAATTCCAGCTGTTGAGCGTTGGATGATCGGGAAGGCGTGCGTCGACTCGATACCCGGATATGCCAAGCGGCGCTTCCTCCACCTTCGTCGCCGATCCGAGACGAACACTCATCGCCTCGAGTTGACGGTTCAGCCACATCGTTACCTGCTCGTCGTCCCAGCCGAGATCGATGCCGGCGTCTGTCGCCGGTCGCAGCTCGTTGTGACCGCTGCTCGCAGCATCTGCGGTCTTTGCCTGCGCCGAGTGCACGATCTTGGCGAACCCATCGTCGTAGATCGCTGCCTCACGCAGCGGCGTGTCGTAATCGCCCGAGGCGGTGAGACCCACCGGCAGCAAGGTCGCCGCAAATACTTGCCGATCGGCTCCTGCCTCGAGCACCGGCAAACGGGCCGCGTAGCTTCGTACCGCCGTCGGAGGCGCCGGCTGCAACCCCGCTGGATCGAGCTCGACGTACAGCCAGCCACCCGCGGCGAGTCCACCAGGAATCGACAGCAGCGGCAGGTCGTGAATGAGCCCGAGCGCGCGCGCCACCAGTGGCTGGCGAAGCGCGAAACTGAGCACGGCGCCCCATGTCAGATCCGGCTTCGGCTTGGGATCCTTCTTGTCGGCCGCCTTGGTATCGCGAAGCGCGCACCCGAATTCGTCGCCGACGGTTGTCCCTGGCCCGGGCCGCTCGAAGCGAAAGGCCTTCGTGTAGCTGTCGGGCAACTGCTTGCGGATGTTGACGCCCGACAAACGTGAGGCGCGCACCGGGGCGGGCTCGGGCGCGACTGGTACGAGCTCGCTCTTGAGGGCCTGAAAGAGAGGGAGTGCACCGGCGGGCGGAGTCGCCACGAACGTCGTCGGCATTCCGCCGGGCGCCGCGCTCGGATTGGGACCAAGCAGCGAATCGAGACCCGGCAACACCATCGCGCGCAGCGACCACGCTGTGCCCGCGAATGCCGGCAGATTCGTTCCGGGCGGCGGCACCGTGGGATCACCGATGGGGAGGAGGAGAATGCGCGCCTCCAGTCCGGCGGGACTCCACCGCTGCGGGAACGCGAGAATCGAGAGGACAACGTCGGAGAGCGCCATCGCGAAGACCTCAGAGAAGCGGAATGGGAATAGCCGGCGTCTCGATGTCCTGGCGGAACTGCCAGTAGCCATCCCAGTCGACATCGACCACCCAGCAGATGCTGATGTGAATTCCCACCGAGACCGATCCGGTGATTCCCACCGTGAACGGCCCGACCGGATTCGGCGGCGGAATCGATGGCGGCAGATACGGCGGTTTCAAGAGCGCGTCCGGCGGGATCACGCCGAGACCACACGCGAGCGTGATCGTGGCGCTCGCCAGGCCACCGAGCACGTCGACGCTGGCGCGGCCTGAGAGGATCACGCGCAGCTCGAACGGCGTCGGTCCCGTGTTGATCTCGAACGCGAGCGCGACGCTTGCCGCGCCCGAGGCGATGCCCAGATCGATCGCCAGGCCCAGCCCCAGGCCTGCCTGGACCAGAACGTCGAGACCCTGCGCGCTGATGCCGACGCGCACGACTCCGGTACCAGCCAGCGGCGAGACGATCCAGCGGAACGGCTTTTCGGAGGTGCCGAGGCCGGCGACGAAGCGCACATCGAAGGGTGCGAGCGCGACGTCGAATCCCATGTCGGCCGTGACGTCGGTGATCTGTCCCGCGCCGAGCGGAAGCTTCGGCAACGCGAACGAGTTCCGTATCGTCAACCGTCCCTGCGAGAACGCGACGCGGATGCCCGCGTCCTTGCCCCCGGGGAGAAAGCGGGCGACCTGTTGCACGTTGGTGAAGATCGTCTGCAGCGCGCTGAGGATGCCTTCGTAACGTACGTTCAGGTCGTGCACGGTCGGCGCACTGTGCTCGTCGACCTTCACCGACGCGAAGATCTGAATGAGCGCGGCGCCGCGGAACACCACCGTGAAGCCGACGCGCTGCAACGTCAGCGACCAGCGTGGCGACGCCGTCGGATTGACGGTGATGGACGCGGTCGTGGGTTTCGGCGGACTGTGCTCGTCCTCGTATGTGATAAGCACCTGGATGCCGTCGGCGCCGCCGAGATCAGCGAGCACCGCTTTCTTGCCCGCGGGGATCTCGAACGTATCGGTGAATCCCACCTGGCCATTGGTGACCGCCAGCGACGTCAGATTCTTGAAGTCGAACGCCTCCGTGAGCGCAGGAAAGATTCCGGCCGCGTTGAGCAACGCACCAACGTCGGCGAGCTGCGGCGGCTTGGGAACGCTGATCGGATCGGGATCGTTGCCGACGCGCGGCCGCGGGAAGAACACCTTCTGCGTGCCGAGCGACTGCACGAGACCGTATCGCGTGGCCGGCATAGCGGCGTCGGCGAGCTTCGAAATGTCGTGCGGGTCGGCAAGGTGCCAACGGTTCGCCACGTTCGCCGGCCCCTTCGGTCGCACCACGGGCACCGGGAATGTCGGGTCCAGCGCATTCGGCGCCTGATCGGCTTGTCCGATGCGCGCGACACTCCACTGTCCGTCACGTGGCAGCGCCGGCGATCCGCGCACGGCGGCAACGAGATGGCGCGGTGTGTCGTCGGTGCAGCTGGCCGATACATGGACGGCGCTGAAGCGAAGCCCGGGATCCGCGGCGGTGCCGCCGAAGGCGAGACCGCAATGGATCGGCGCAATAGCGGGACCCGTGACCGCGAGCAGATCAGCGACTTGCTGAGCGTCGGCGGGCCGCACTCTGGGAACGGGGTTGCCGTTCGCCATCGGCAGGTCGTAGGTCGGTCCATCGATGAGGATCCACCCGGAAATGTTGCGGCTCACGACCCGTCGGCCCTGCGATCCTTCGGTGACGAGCAGTCGCGGATTCGTGCTCTGCACGAATTCCAGATCGGCGTCGAAGCGAACGGGCTGCCAGACACTCTGCGGGTTCGCGCCGCTCTTCACCTTCGGCAGCGGGAATTGGGGACCGTCCAGCCGTATGTTCCGAACATCGACGAGCGCTTCCATCGCGCCCGGGTGAATCCGATCCGGCGTGAATGCTGGATCGACGATCGGATTGCCTGTGTTGTCGCCTTGGTATGCGAACCGGCCATCGCTCGTCGCGATCCATCCACTGTCTTCGCGAAGGACCCACCCGCCTTTCGCGCGATCCATCGTGATCGTGCGGACGACTTTGATGTACCAGGGGTAGATCACGCTCTGCATCTGCACGACTTCGTGAGCGGTCCTGCCCACGAGCACGCTGAACTGCACCTGCACGATCGCGGGACCCACCGCCTTGGCGAAGCGCCAGTCGCTGAACACACTCGCGCCGTATCCAGACCAGTCGTACTGACGAAGCGGCACGCCCGGTGCGGAAGTGGGCGCCGCGGGCCCGAAGTCGTGATCAAGCCGCCAGTGCAGATTCGTACTGAGCACACTCTTGGCGTAGTTGTTGTCGGCGCACAGCTCCACGCGTCCAGGCAGCAGCGGATCCATGCTGTCGGCAGGCAGCACGCCGCGCCCCCTGATCGACAGCTGGTGGCCGCCTTCGAGGTCGGGCGCGAATGCCGGACGATTGAGAAAGACCCGATTGCCCTCCGGGATGAAGGCGGACTCGTCCGTCTGCGCCGTGGCGCCGGCGTGAACCAGCGCCGTCAGCCCGAACGACAGCGGAAGTCGTGCCGCGAACTGTCGCCGCGCGTTGATCGCGTCGTTGAACGCGGTGAGCAGTGGAATCGGCTCCACCGGCCGCAGTTCGACGACGTCGGCGAGGAGCGTTGCCGGTCCACCGTCATGCGGTGGCGGTGACAACGGGTCATCACCGTCGGTCGGCTTCGGCGCCCTGGTGAGCATCGGCTCCCAGGAGATCGGCGGCAGCGTCATCACCGCGACGTCGCGGCCGCGCGCGACCAGCGACATGCCTTGAATGGCGGCGGCGCGTTCCGGCAGGACGACGCCGAACTGATCTGCGCGGCTCGAGATATCGAGCATGACGCGCGGCGTCCCGAGTCGCCCGACCATCGCGGCATACACGGGCAGCGGCTCGCCTGTCGGCAGATCGGTCGCAAACGACAGCGCCGGACGCTGCGGGTCCGGCCATCCAACGACGGCCGAGACCCACCCGCTGTCGACGTCCTGTCGGCGATCGAATCCGAAGTTGGCGGCGTACGGATCCGGAAGCGTCGGCAGCGTCGCCCTGTGCGCACAACGGAGGATGAGCACACCGCTGTCGACCGCGCCCTGGTTGAACCGCCCGGCAACACCACACCACGCCGGTGGACGCACTTTCAGCAACGCGTTTTCGAGCGCGAATGCGAGGTGCGGCGCCGACTGTGCCTGCGGATCTGCAGCAACGACACCGACGGTCGTGCCGGCAGCATTCTGGAAGAAGATCAGCCATGCGACCGGCATGTGGATCCGAACGCGAAGGCCGTCGGCAGCGACGGGTCGATCGAGATGCGCCGCCGCGGCGCCGCTGAACAGCACTGCGTCGTTACCCGATTGGCTGATGTGGATCACGAACGAGGACGCCTCACTCGTCACGGCCACGCTCGAGCGTCGCAACGGATCGCTGGCGGTCTCATTCCACAGCAGCAGCTCCTGCGTGATTTGCGCCGGCAGGAGTGAGACGAACGTGACGAGCGTCGCCGGTGCGAGCGACAGGACGACCTTCGGCGAAGTGACCGGCTGCGACTGACCGATCCAGCTGACGGTCGTCGCCGGCGACAGCTCGAGCCACAACGCACCCGCACCCGCGGCTTCACCGAGTGCCGCGGGAGATGTTGCTGTGACAGGGAGGGCCCAGCCGCTCCGCGCGATCGGAACCGTGTCTCCAATCTGCCAGACCTGTGAACGCACGGAGGCAAACGTGAACGCCTCTGTCGATGCCTGTCCGGGAATGACGACCGCACGCGCGATCGGGTCGTAGAACGGCGCGTCCTCGGATCGGGTGATCGTGACGTCCGTACCCCACGCGGTCGATGACGCCTCGCTGAACGTGACCACAGCGGGTTTGCCGTGTTCGAGCACGATCTGCACCCGCCGCGGCAATTCGACGCGCGCGTGGGCGGCATCCGCGCCAGGCCCATCCGCCGGGTCGAGATTCTGTGGAGGATCGACCTCGAGGTTCAGGTCGATCCGCCACTGACCATCCAGCGTGATCGTGTCCGCGGTTGACGCGCTGACACCCTGCAGGCGCGCCGTCCCGCGCGTGATGCGCAGCCCCACGAACTCGTCGCTCGGCCGGCCCGGAACGAGCTCGCGCGCGGCGATCCAGATGCTGCCGGCCACGAGCCGCAGCTGGCTGGCCGCTGTCGGCACACGTCGTATCGACACGCGCGCGAGAAGACGGACGAACCCGAAGGGCGCCGTGCGTGCTTCGATCGTGACGAGACGTGGAATCCGATACGCGTCGATCCAGAACTGCTCTCCCAATTCGTTGAGGAAGGGACCGCGCGTGAGGTGCGGGACGATGCCGTGCGTCCATGCTGGCGCCAGAGGATCGAGAGCGGTCAGCGGTGTCGAGCGAAGCGCGACGACCTCGCGCGGGGGCGACGGACTCGCTTCGGTCGGCACGTATGGAGCGCGCGCACCCTCCAACTCGATCAATCGTCCGGCAGCGACAGCGCGACGCGCCGGTCGACCGAGCACGACATCGTTGTGGATACCGCGCACGATCGACTCCGCAGCCTGTCCCGCGGCAAGCGCGGACCGGACGGATGCTCGCGCGGCGTCGAGATCACGCTCGGTCGTACCAGGTCCGGGGCGAAGGAAGCTCAGTCGTTGCAGAGGATCGAAAGGCGCGTCCATGACGCGCGGAGCATATGTCCGCGTCGATCACCATTCAATGCAAATGCGTATGGCTCGACCGTAATGCACGGTTCAGGCGCCGATATAATCGCGACGTGGGCCCGTCGCAATCAGTCAACGACCTCGCCGCCGGACAGATGGCGCTCGACGCGGGCGATTGGCGGGAAGCGCAAGGCGCGTTCGAGCGATATCTGACGGTGGACGAAGCGCCAGAGGCCTTCGAAGGTCTCGGCCTTGCCGCGTGGTGGCTCGATTCGGCGGACGTCGTATTCGATTCGCGTGAGCGTGCGTTTCGTTTGTATCGCGCCCGCGGCGATCAGCGATCCGCCGCGCGCATGGCTGTCTGGATCGCCTGGGACACGGCGGCGTTTCGCGGCGAAGAAGGCGTCGCCAAAGGATGGCTGCAACGGGCGCGACGACTCCTCGAAGGACTGCCTCCGTCCCCAGAGCACGCGTTTCTCGCCGCGCGCGCGGCCGTCTTCACACTGCTCGACGATGGCGACCCGGAAGCGGCGGAGACGCTCGCGCAGGAAGCGATCGGCGTGGCGCAGTCGATCGGCGCGATCGATTACGAGATGGTCGGTCGCGCGCTCCTGGGTTTTGCACTGGTCACCACCGGACGCGTGACCGAGGGGCTGCGTGAGCTCGACGAAGTGAGCGCCGCCATTCTCGCCGGCGAGCTCACCGATCGCGTCCTCATTGCGCTGGCCGGCTGCTATGTGATCGGCGCCTGCGATCGGGCACGCGATCATGGACGGGCTGTCCAGTGGTGCGACCGCGTCAAGGAGCACAGTCGGCGATGGGGGTTGAGACCGCTCTTCGCCGTGTGCCGGACGCAATATGCGTCGGTCTGCATGTGGCGCGGCGCGTGGGACGAAGCCGAACGCGAGTTGACGAGCGCGTGCGACGAGCTCGCGGTGTGCCGCCCGGCGATGACGACCGACGGCCTCGCCCGATTGGGCGAGCTGCGGCGGCGTCAAGGTCGGCTCGACGAGGCCGCCTCGCTCTTCGACCGCAGCGCCGGACATCCGCTCGCCTCGCTCGGTCGTGCCGCCCTCGCACTCGATCGCGGTGACGCGCAGAGCGCAACCGAACTCGCGGAACGGCATCTGCGGAAGCTGCCCGTCGCCAACCGCACCGAACGTGCGGCGGCACTCGAGCTGCTCATTCGTGCGCACGCGTCCGCGGGACGCAAGGCCGATCTGTCGCGCGCACAGGCCGCGCTGGACGAACTGCGACGCATCGCCCAGACGGCGCACACGTCTCCCTTGCTGGCATCGGCAAGTCTTGCCGCGGGACTGATTTCTTCAGCCACCGGTGATCTTGCGACCGCACGCCGCGAGCTCGAAGACGCGGTCGACCTGTTCGACCGCAGCGGCGCGCCGTTCGAAGCGGCCCGCGCGCGCATCGATCTCGCGTCGGTGATGGAGGGACTGGGTCGAACGGATGCGGCCCTGGCGGACGTGAATCGCGCGCTCGAGGATCTGACGCGGCTCGATGCGCGAACGGCGATTGCCTCGGCTCACGCGCTTCGCGATCGACTGACGTCGTCGCCGCCCACCGAATCCGTCGCGACGAAAGGCAGCACCGGCGGCCTGACAGGACGCGAGGTCGAGGTACTGCGCCTCATTTCAAATGGTCTCAGCAACCAGGCTATCGGCGAACGCCTCTGTATCAGCGAGCATACGGTTCATCGGCACGTCGCAAATACCCTCGCCAAACTGGACGTCTCATCGCGATCGGCCGCCGTCGCCCTCGCGGCCAAGCTCGGCCTTTTGTAAGGCTGGCCCGAACGGGCCATTTTGACTTCTGTCGACAAAATGACCGGATCCGGCGAAGCCACGCCCGCGCGACGTTGCTACAGTCCTTCACCATGACAACGACACAAACTTCTCAGACCACGTCAACGTCCACCGCGAGCCAGCGAGCGAACGCCCTGGCCGACCGTCTCGAGCAGGGTGCGCGCGCGCTTGCCGCCTTCGCGACCTCATTGAGTGACGCCGAGTGGAACACACGCGTCCCGCACGACGGACGCACGATCGGCGTCACCGTCCATCACGTCGCCAGCATCTACCCGCTGGAGATTGAGCTCGCGCAGGCCATCGCCGCCGGCAAGCCCGTCGCGGGTGTGAGCTGGGACGATGTGCATGCGCTGAACGCCAAACACGCGCAGGAGAACGCCGCGGTCACGAAGGACGCTGCGCTCGATCTCCTTCGCACCAACAGCGCGGCGGCTGCGGCGGCTATCCGTGCCCTCACCGACGAACAGCTCGGCCAGGCCACATCGAACTCGCTGTACAGCGATGCGCCGCTCACGTGCCAGTTCTTCATCGAGGACCATGCGATGCGACACAGCTATCACCATCTCGCACGGATGCGAAAGGCCCTCGGGCGGTAGTTCTCTCGTAACAGGATTCGGCCATGACAACCACTGCCACTACTCCACACACACCGACCACGATGCCCGATCTGGCTGCCGTCAAAGCGAAGCAACAGGTCATGTGGGCGTCGGGCGACTTCGCCGTCATCGGCACCACGCTGCAGATCGTCGGCGAGCAGCTGTGCGAGGCGGTCGACCTCCGCAGCGGCGAAACCGTCCTCGACGTCGCCGCCGGAAACGGCAATGCGACGCTGGCCGCGGCACGTCGCTTCGCGCGCGTCACATCCACCGACTACGTGCCCGCGCTGCTCGAACGCGGACGACGCCGCGCCGAAGCCGAGGGCCTCGAGGTGACCTTCGAGGTTGCGGATGCCGAAGCGCTTCCGTACGCGACGGCCAGCTTCGATGTCGTCCTGTCGACCTACGGCGTGATGTTCGCCCCCGACCATGCCAGGTCGTCGCGCGAGCTGCTTCGCGTGTGCAGGCTGGGAGGCCGGATCGGCGTCGCCTGCTGGACGCCCGAAGGATTTCTCGGCGAGATGTTCCGCACGATGGCGAAGCACGTGCCGCCGCCGGCCGGTGTGCAGTCTCCGCTGCTGTGGGGAAAGCCTGACTACATCCAGACGCTCTTCGCAGAAGCGGCCACCATCACGAACACGCGTCGGACGTTTGCGTTCCGCTACGAATCGGCCGAGCACTTCGTCCATGTGTTCCGCACGTTCTACGGCCCGACGCACAAAGCGTTCGCTGCGCTCGACGCCGCAGGACAGGCGGCGCTCGAGACCGACCTGCTTGCGCTGCTTCGACGTTCCGATGTCGGCGGCGGTGGCGGTCTGGTCGTGCCGGCCGAGTACCTGGAGTCCGTCATGACGCGCTGATTGGACGGTCGGTGGTGGATTGTCGTTGGTAGGCCGCGTGTCGCAACGGCCGCGAACGTCGAACAACCACGACCCACCCACCATCCACCAACCGGACGACGATGCTGAAACTGATGTGCGTGCTCGCCCACCCCGACGACGAGTCGTTGGGGACGGGCGGGACGCTGGCGAAGTACGCAGCGGAAGGGGTCGAGACGTACGTGCTCACGGCGACGCGTGGTGAGCGAGGTCGATTCGGCGACGGGGGCGAGCGGCCGTGCGCGGACGTTGTTGGCGCGACCCGTGAAGCGGAGTTGCGGGCCGCAGCGAAGGAGCTCGGTGTGCGCGAGGTCACGATGCTCGGATATCCGGACGGCGCGCTCGACGACGTCGATCCGGCGACGGCGCAGACGGCGATCGCCGGGCATCTGCGCCGCGTCGGACCAGATGTGGTGGTCACGTTCGGCCCCGAGGGTGCATACGGACATCCCGACCACATCGCGATCTCGCAGTTCACCACCGCCGCTGTTGTACGCGCGGCGGACTCGGGCCATCGCGTTTCGAAGCTGTATCACATCGCGTGGAGCGCAGCGACGTGGGCCGCGTATCAGTCGGCGCTCAAGAAGCTCACGAGCACGGTCGACGGTGCGGAGCGAGAGGTGGTCCCGTCGCCGGAGTGGGGAATCACGACCCGGATCGACACGAGCGCAGTGTCGTCGACAGTGTGGCGCGCGGTGCAGTGCCACCGGACCCAGATGAGCATTTACAAGAATCTCGAAGGACTCCGGCGGAGCACCATCGGGCGCTGTGGGGCGTGCAGGAGTTCTATCGCGCGTTCAGCCTGGTGAACGGCGGCCGTACGCGGGAGTCGGATCTGTTCGAAGGGCTGCGATGATGTCGACCGATCCTGCGGACACGCTGACCGATCGCTGCGCACCACTCGAGATGAGCGGCGCCCGGTTCCGCGCGCTCGCCCACGATCTCGTCAATCAGATCGCCGACTGGCTGGAGCGTCTGCCGGATGGTCCGGTCATGCGCGACGAATCGCCGACCGATCTGCGTCGCGCCTTGAAGGCGGACGCGTCGCTGCCGGATATCGGCAGCGATGCCGGTGTGATCCTGGACGAGGCGGCGCAGCTGCTGTTCCGTCACTCGCTCTTCAACGGACATCCCCGCTTCTTTGGCTACATCACATCCAGTCCGGCACCGATCGGCGCGCTCGGCGATCTTCTCGCCTCGGCGGTCAACGCCAATGTCGGCGCGTGGCGACTGGCGCCGATGGCCACCGAGATCGAAGCGCAGACAGTCCGCTGGATCGCGGAGCTGATTGGATTTCCCGGTGAGGGCGGTCTGCTCGTCAGCGGCGGGAACATGGCGAACTTCGTCTGCTTCCTCGCCGCGCGCACGGCGAAGGCGCCGCAGGCGCGAGCCACGGGTCTGAAGGGAACGTCAGCGCCGCTCTTCGTCTACGCGTCAACCGAGACGCACACGTGGCTGCAGAAGGCGGCGGATCTGTTCGGCGTGGGAACGGACGCGATTCGGTGGATCGCGACCGACGCGCAGCAGCGGATGGACGTCACCGCGCTCGAGCGGCAGATCGTTGCCGATCGCGACGCCGGCGGGCTGCCGTTTCTCGTGGTCGGCACTGGTGGAACCGTCAGCACCGGTGTTGTCGATCCGCTCGCAGAGATCGCCGACGTCTGCCGGCGCCACGATGTGTGGTTTCACGTCGACGGTGCATACGGAGCGATGGCCGCGCGCGTGCCCGGAGCGCCGGAGAGCCTGCGCGCGTTGAGCGAAGCCGACTCGGTGGCCGTCGATCCGCACAAGTGGCTGTACGCTCCGCTCGAAGCCGGCTGCGCGCTCGTCCGTCGTCGCAGCGATCTGCTGCGCACCTTCTCCTACCATCCGAGTTACTACCACTTCGACACTGAGGTCACGAATTACTTCGATTACGGCCCGCAGAATTCGCGCGGGTTTCGGGCACTCAAGGTGTGGCTGGCACTGCGTCAGGTGGGCTGGTCCGGGTACCAGCAGATGATCGGCGACGACATGCGGCTCGCGAAGCAGTTGCATGCGCTCGTGCAGCAGCATCCGGAGTTCGAGGCGCTGACGCAGCACCTGAGCATCACGACGTTCCGCTACGTCCCCCGCGATCTGCGAGCAACCGTCGGCACGCCGGCGACGGAAGAGTCCCTGCAGCAACTGAATCAGGAGCTGCTGTCGCGCGTCGAGCGGAGCGGCGACGCGTTCCTGTCCAACGCGATGATCGACGGCCGGTTCGCGCTGCGCGCCTGCATCGTGAACTTCCGCACGTCGCAGGCCGATATCGACGCGCTGCTCCCATTACTTGCACGGCTCGGAGGCGACACGGATCCGCGTTGAAGGAGAAGTGATCATGCCATTCACGACAGGGACCTACGCGGGCCGGTACGAGATCGTGCCGGCGCTCGGCTTCGGCGGAATGGGAGAAGTGTTTCGCGCCCGCGAGACGAAGCGCGATCACACTGGTGCCGTAAGGATCCCCGAGACCGTCGCCGTGAGAGCAGCCTCGCGCCAGAGGCTGCGTGCCGCCCAGGGCTCGAATACGAGGCGCCGGCGCTGGACGCGCCGCATGATTGACGCCTTGCGCCGATCGCCAGCGTCATCGAAGTAGTCTCGGTCGCACTTCCGACTCCGCGATCGTAGGGGCCACCTTCAGGTGGCCCGATCCGTATAATCCCAACGTCCCCATGTCACTCGCGGCGGGCGCGCGCATCGGACCGTACGAGATCGTGTCGGCGATCGGCGCTGGCGGTATGGGCGAAGTCTTTCGCGCGCGCGACACGAAGCTGAATCGCGACGTCGCGATCAAGATCCTTCCCGACAGCGTTGCGGCGGATGAAGAACGCCGCGCACGGTTCGAGCGCGAGGCACAGACGCTCGCCGCGGTCAATCATTCACGCATCGCGCAGATCTATGGCGTGATCGAAGGGCCGCCTGAAGGCGGCCCCCACAACGTGGATGTGGGAAGCGGCCCGCACAATGCGGGTGTGGCGGCCGGACCTGGCCTGCCTATGCTCGCGCTCGTGATGGAGTTCGTCGCCGGCGAGGACCTCGCGCAGCGACTGGGCCGCGGTCCACTTCCACTGGACGAAGCGCTCGCCATTGCGGTGCAGATCGCGGAAGGACTCGAAGCCGCGCACGAACGGGGAATCGTCCATCGCGATCTGAAGCCGGCCAACGTGAAAGTGACGCCGCACGGGCACGTCAAAGTGCTCGATTTCGGTCTGGCGAAGGCGGTGGCCGCCGAGACGTCAGGGCCGATCGCGAGCTCGAACTCTCCTACCTTCACCAGCCCAGTTCACGTGACTCAGGCCGGCAGCCTGATGGGCACGGCACCGTATCTCGCACCCGAACAGGTCCGCGGCAAGCCGGCGGATCGCAGGGCTGATATCTGGGCGTTCGGATGCCTCCTCTACGAAATGCTCACTGGTCATCCACCGTTCGCCGGCGAATCGATTCCCGATTTGCTCGGCGCGATCGTCAGAGATCCGCCGCGGTTGGACGACCTTCCCGCGTCGACACCGTCGTCCATTCGTCGGCTGCTGACGCGATGCCTGATCAAGGATCCGGTCCGCCGGCTCCGCGACATCGGCGAAGCTCGCATCGCGCTGGAGGATCAGCTGGCGGGCACGGCCGATGCCACGCTGTCCGTGTCTGCAACGCGGCCGGGCGCCACGCGGGTGCTCGCCATCGCGTCGATCGTGCTCGCGTCGGTCCTCGTTGTCGTCGGTCTTCTGTGGTGGCGCAGCGGGTCCGCGGCGGCGGCACCGGTCGTTCGATTCGACGTGACGCCACCGACCAAGGCGTTCCTGAAACTGGATTTGCGCCCGGCGATCGCGCTGTCACCGGACGGATCGCTGCTGGTCTACGTTGCGACGTTCGATGGCATCTCACGGCTCTACGTGCGCACGCGCGATTCGGTCGAATCGAGATCGCTGCCAGGCACGGAAGGCGCCTCGAGTCCATCGTTCTCGCCCGACGGACGATGGATCGCGTTTTTCGCAGATGGCAAGGTCAAGAAAGTCGCGCTCCAGGGAGCACCCGTCACGCTGGCCAGTGCAGCGGACGTGCGCGGCATCGCCTGGCTGGACGACCACACGCTGATCTTCCCGCCCGCCGCTGCCGATGGCCTCGTCAGCATGTCGGCCGACGGTGGACCAACGCAACCGGTGTCAACGCTCGCACCGACCGAGCGCACGCATCGCTGGCCCGACGTCCTTTCAGGGGGCAAGGCGGTGATCTTCACGGTCGGCTCACCGGCGAGCCCGGACAATTACGACGACGCGACGATCGAAGCCGTCACGCTCGCGACCGGCGATCGGCGAGTCGTGTGGCGTGGCGCCGCGATGGCGCGATATTCACGGACCGGACATCTGATCCTGTCGCGCGGGTCAGCACTCTACGCAGTGCCGTTCGATCCGGACACGCTGGCGACGCGAGGAAATCCGACACAGGTCGTGCAGGGAGTGGAGCGTGACGTCACGACCGGAGCAGCGCACTTCGCGACCGCAACCGACGGCACGTTTGCGATGGTGCCAGGCAACGTGCAGAGCGGGCTGTTCCGACTGGTGTGGGTCGACAAAGAGGGGGCCGCCCAGCCGCTCGATCTGGCGCCCGCGATGTACCACGACATCCGCGTCTCGCCCGACGGCACACGCATCGCGTTGTTGAACGGTCCGAGCGATATTGCGGATATCTGGATCTACGACATCATCCGACACACGAACACGCGTTTGACCTTCACCGGGAACAACGCCGCACCGACATGGTCGGCAGACGGGAAAGACATCGTCTATACCTCGTTCGATGCGACCGGCCGCACGTCGACGGTGTATCGCAAGCCTGCCGATGGCAGCCGTGAAGCCGATGTCGTCGCCACCCCGGGCGCCCGCTCATACGTGGCCTGGCTGTCGAAGGACGGAAGCGATGCGGTTCTCGACTTCGTCAACCCGAGTGCGGGAATGGCGGACGTCGTGAAGATGTCGCTCCAGGCGAACGCTCGACCATCTCCCCTCGTTGCCGACCGGGCCGATACCTACGGGTCGTCAGTGTCGCCCGATGGTCGGTGGGTGGCCTATCACTCTGACGAGACCGGCCGGCCGGAGATCTACGTGCGTGACATGGCGGGCAGCGGACGCTGGCAGGTGTCGACCACCGGCGGTGAGGAGCCGCACTGGTCAACGGACGGACGCGAGCTGTACTACCGCATCGGCAATCGGATGATGGTGGCGCCGGTCGAGAGCGGAGGCACGTTTCGATCGGGCACGCCGCGACTGCTCTTCGAAGGCGTGTACAACTTGCGATCCGACTCGCTGCGCAGCTATGACGTCGATCCGGTGAGCGGACGATTCCTGATGATTCGCCCGCTCGACGAGGGTCAGCCACCGCCGTCGATCCGCGTGACGATCAACTGGTTCGACGAGCTGCGGCGTCTGGTCGTGGCGAGGTGACGCTGACCGCTCCCCTTCATTGATGATGCAATAATCGCTGTCCCATGCGTCTGCAGCCGGGCGCGATCATCGGGCACTACCAGGTCACCGCGCAGATCGGCTCCGGCGGCATGGGCGAGGTCTATCGCGCGCGCGACACGAAGCTGCAGCGCGACGTCGCCATCAAGGTTCTCTCCGATACGGTTGCCGCGGATGCGGATCGCATCGCACGCTTCGAGCGCGAGGCGCTCGCGGTCGCGGCGCTCTCGCATCCGGGCATCCTTGCGATCCACGATTTCGGGCAGTCCGACGGCATCACCTACGCGGTGATGGAACTGCTGGAGGGCGAGACGCTTCGCCATCGCCTCGACTCCGGCCGCCTGCCGCCGCGTCGCGCCATCGAGCTCGCGTCGCAGATCGTACGCGCGCTTGCCGCCGCCCATCACAAGGGCATCGTTCATCGCGACGTCAAACCCGAGAACATCTTCCTGACCAGCGACGGTCGCGTGAAGGTGCTCGACTTCGGACTGGCGCGGTTGACCACCCCGTTGCCGAAGGCGGCGGGCGCCTCGATGACACGACTCGACACGGCTGCCGGAATCGTGCTCGGCACGGTCGGCTACATGTCGCCGGAGCAGGTGCGAGGCACGACGGCGGATCATCGCTCCGATATCTTTTCGTTCGGCGTCGTCTTCTACGAGATGCTCACGGGGAGGCGGCCGTTCGTCGGCGACAGCGCCGTCGAGACGATGAACGCGATCCTCACGCAGGATCCTCCGCCACTCGACGTGGGCGATACGTCGCTCGCACCGGATCTCACGAGGCTGCTGGAGCACTGCCTCGAAAAGGACCCTGGAGATCGTTTCGAGTCAGCGCAGGATCTCGCGTTCAATCTGGACGCTCTTCGATCGCGCTCGGACGTCAAGGGCGGCGTGCCGATAACCGCACGCCGACGATGGCGGCCGGCGCTGCTGGCGGCAGGGCTCGTGGTTGCCGCTGCAGTCGGAGCGGGCGGGGCAGCGATGTGGTGGCCGCGTACGAACGACGCGCCGTTGTCCTTCACACGCCTGACGTACGAGCCGGGCACGGTGTGGAATGCGCGTTTCGCGCCCGACGGCCAGAGCGTCGTGTTCGGGGCGACCTGGAACGGCAATCCCATCCGGACGTTTCTGTCGCGGACGGATCGCGTCGGCACGAGCGCGCTCAATCTTCCGAATGCCTCGCTGTTCTCGATCTCGGCGTCAGGTGAGCTCGCCGTTTCGGTCGGCCATACCTTCGACGGCTGGATGGGCGAGGGCACGCTGGCACGCGCGCCAATGCTCGCCAACGCCACGCGCGCGCTCGTCGAGCACGTGCGCGAGGCGGACTGGACACCCGACGGCTCGGACCTGGCGATCGTCCGTCGTGTCGGTGCACTCGAACAGATCGAGTTTCCGATCGGCACGGTGCTCTACCGGACCAGCGGCTACATCTCGCACATCCGCTTCTCGCGCGATGGCCAGCGTCTCGCATTTGCCGATCATCCGCTCTGGGGCGATGACAACGGCGACGTCGCCGTTGTCGATCGAGCGGGGACGAGGACGACGCTGGCAACGGGATTTCAGGGCCTTCGCGGCGTCTCCTGGTCACCCGACGATCGGGAGGTCTGGTTCACCGCTCAGGTCAGCCCGCCGGCGGCCGGGATCGCCTTGCGCGGTGTGTCGCTCGACCGACGAGTGCGAACGATGGTCGCGTTGGGAAGCGACTGGCGCATTCTCGATGTGACCAAGGACGGGCGGGCGCTGATGGCGGGCGAGATCGTCAACAGACCGATCGAGCTGTGGCGCGACAAGGAACCGCAGCCGCACGATTTCACCTTGTTCGATCAGTCGCTCGGGGCAGCCGTGTCCGACGATGGCAAGACGGCATTGATCGCCGATCAGGGCAGCGTCGCCGGCAGCACGTATGCGACATATATGCGTCGGCTCGATCAACCCGAGGCCGTGCGGCTCGGAGATGGGCAATCGGTCGATCTCTCCCCTGACGGACAAGTGGCGCTCTCCATCGTCTACGGTCCACCTTCGCGCCTGTTGCTCCTGCCGATCGGACCGGGCAATACGCGCGAGGTGCCGAATCCGGACAAGCTCACGATCCAGTCCGCCGCATTCGTGCCGCATAGCCGCCGCATCGCGTTCATCGGCAGCCGTGGACGCGAGGCGCTTCGTGCGTACGTGCAGGACCTCGACAGCGGCGCGATCACGCCGTTCACCGAGGTTGGTGTCAGTGCGGCGTCGTATCCGATTCTTCCCGTCTCGCCAGATGGATCGCGCGTGTCATTGCTCGGCCCCGATGGCCGGCCGTATCTGTATCCGATTTCGGGCGGCACCCGCGAACCGGTGCGCGGTGTCGTCAACGGCGAACGTCTGCTGCGATGGGCGGACGACGACACATCGGTGTACGTCTCGAATCTGCTCGGCATCCCGCAGCGCATTACCCGCGTGGATGTGGTCACGGGCAAACGGACACCGCTGAAGGAATTGATGCCGTCGCAGATTGCAGGGGTCCGCCGCACGGAGCTGTCGATCACTCCTGATGGGCGCAGCGTGCTCTTCAGCTATTCGCGCCTGCTCTCCAGCCTCTATGTCGTCGAGGGGATCAAGTAGTGAACCGCCGCGCGTTCCTGACGAGCGCGACTGCCGCTGCGGCCATGCTGCACGGTCGTCGTTCGTCGGGTGCGCAGGGCGGCTCGACGAAGTTGATTCTCCTCGGAACAGGAGGCGGCCCGCGACCGCGCACGGCGAGCGCTGCGTCCGCACAGGTGATCGTGAGCAACGGCACCGCGGACGTGGTCGATTGCGGCGATGGCGTGGCGCGACAGCTCGCGTTTGCGAACGTGCCGCTGACGACGCTGCGCCACGTCTTCATCACGCACCACCATTCGGATCACAACGCCGATTACGGCAACCTGGTCTGGCTCGCGTGGACGGCTGGCTTGAACACCCGCGTCGACACGTGGGGACCGCCTCCGCTCGCCGAGATGACGCGGCTGTTCTTCGCGATGAACGAGTACGACATCAAAACGCGCATGTCGAACGAGGGCCGCGTTCCGCTGCAGCGTCTCGTGCATGTTCACGAGATTCGTACTGGTGGCGCGGTGATGTCCGACGACAACGTCAAAGTGACCGCGGCACTCGTCGATCACCCGCCGGTCGTGCCGGCATTTGCCTTTCGATTCGACGCGCGCGATCGCTCGATCGTGATCTCCGGCGACACCGCACCGTCAGCGAACCTCGCGACCTTGGCGCGCGGCGCCGACGTACTCGTGCACTCGGCGATGTATCCACCGGCCATGGATCGCCTGGTCGCGCGCGTACCGAATGCCGCAGCGCTCAAGGCGAGCATCCTCGCGCATCAGACGTCAGCCGAGGAGGCCGGCCGAATCGCGCAGTCCGCTGGCGTCAAGACGCTCGTGCTCTCGCATCTCGTGCCGCCTGACGATCCGCAAGTGAGCGCCCTATATAGCTCTCACATGATACTTTCGGGGGAAGGTGATCGTGGCAGTCATCGTGTCGAGTACGACCAGTTCCGCTCCCTGCTTCGTGAAGTACACGACGCGACGGCTTACCGAGCCGCCCGGCCGCTGCGGGGCGCGACGCCAGCGGCGTCAAGAACAGCCCCCAACCGCCTGAGGCGGCGACGTACACGACCCGATCTTCCTTCGGCGAGCAACCGGACGATCTATTACGGCGCGAAGCGATCCGAGACGGACATCTGGATGGTCGAGCGGAAATGAGCGGCCGTCCGGCCAGGTCGAGTCCGACGGCTTCGAGTCAGCGCACATCCCGTAAAACGGCACGCGGTTCGGCACCCGACGCGTCGGCGATCAGTTGCACGGCCTGCGTGATCACCGGAAGTCGCAACATGGCACCGACCCATGCCCATCCGAAGTGGATGTGCTCGAGCGCTCGCGCAATGGCGGTTACGCCGGTCGCGACCGTGCCATCAGCGTGCTCATACGTGATGCGCGTCAGCCTCCGCGTCGGGTGCTGCTCCGCGGCAATGATCGTCAGGTTCGCGGCCCGGCGATCGGCGAACCAGTGGCCCACCTGGGAGCACATGTGACAGCTCGCGGCGACGTAGAGACGCGCGGGACCGTCGACATCTGGAAATCGCGGGCGCCACCGCGGCAGCCACGCTCGCACTGCCGCGTGATAGCGCGTCCATTGGTCGCCGAATCGACGCGCCAAATCATCGTCTTCATCCCACGCGGCGAGGCCGACTGAATAGAAATGCGCGATGACGCCGGCTGAGGCAACCCACACATTCCGCAGCACGAGGCCGAGCGCCAGCAGGAGCAGCACCGCCGAGAGCTGCATCGGGTTGCGGACGTACGCGTAGATTCCGGTTCGGACCAGGCGAGGGGGCGCGTCGAACGGGACCGGCGTCCCGCCTCCCCGCTCGACGAACTCCTGCACGGCACTCACGCCGACGATGGCGGGCACGGCAAGCGCCTGAACGATCAGACTGAGTTGCCACAGCGGTCGCACAAATGGGTTCGCCCAATCGGTGCGCGATCCTTCGATCGCTATCGTCGGCAGCACGAACAGCAGGACTCCACTGAACGCGAGCACCTGCAGCACCGCACGGCCGACCAGGTGCTCGTCGCGCGCCGTCCATCGATACAGCAGTTGCGACGGAACGAGCGCGATGGCGAGAGCGGCCGCTTCGCCCACGAGCCATCGCGGCCCGAGATGAACGACCGGTTCGGCGACTGGCATCAATACGATGTCGAGTGCAGCGGCGGCAGTCACCACGCCGGCAAACGGAAGGTCGCGAAACGCCAGCGGCGCAATCGCGCCCCACAGGAGCGTCCACGCGAGATACACATCCACGGGCATGCCGAGCAGCAACCCGCCGCTCGCATCGAAGCGCCACCATCCCATTCGTATTGCCCACACGTGGAGCGCCAGCAGCGCACACGCATTCCAGACGAGCGCCAGCAGAATGCCGGCGCGCGCGCGTGGCCAAGGCCGACGCCAGACCCACAGCACGAGCGTCGGCACGGCAGTCAGATAGATCGCACCTGCGCGAACGGCGAGATGCGGATCAATCGAGATCATGGCGTCGCGACGGCATCAATCAGGTATCGAGCGGCAAGACGCGCGGCATAACGCTCCCACGGACCGAAATACCAGGCGGGGTCGAGCCCGCGGCGATAGCGCAGCGTCCAGGTCACTTCAGTCGACCGTGGGCCCACGGCCTTCCATGCGACTGACGATTCCTGCCACGTGAGATAGTGAGTCATGTGGCTGTTGTCGGACGTCGCTCGCCAGCGCACGAGCTGCGGCCGGCTCTCGACGACATCGAGCACCAGCGTTCCGGTCCGCGGCTCGATGCCGTCGATTCGCATCTCGCCACCGAGAATCTCGATCTCCCAGCGGGCGTCACGATCGCCGTGCGCGATTCGCGTAATCGACGGTCGCGGAAACCCGATCCTGAGGTAGCGAGGGAGCGGGCGAGCGAAACGCGGCTGCTCGTCGATGGCGCGCGCGACGTCGGCCGCCGCCGCCTCCACAACGGCGGTTGCCGTCACGAGCTCGTCGCGGTTGAGCGATGTCGCGGGAACGACGCCCTCCATCGCAAACGGGAGAACGGCGAGGACGATGACGCAGCGCAGCGACGTCCCGGCCGGCTCACGCCAGCGCCTCCTCGTCAGATCGATACTCACGCCAACCAGAACCGCGACCGCATAGAACAGCGGCGCCGACATGAGCACACACAGCACGCCTTCGCCGAGGAACAGGAGTGATACGAGAAGCCCGATCGTCACGGCTTTGCAGATCACGCCGGTCGCCGACCGAGGAGACACACCGAGCGTGACGATGATGGCGAGGACCGAAGGAATTCCGATGAAAAGGGCCGCTGTCTGTTCCAGGTGATGCGCAACGAGAGCCCGATACAAGACCGAGGCGATCGCCACAGCAGCGATGATGACGGCAACGCTGATGCGTGCGCGCGTCGCGGGCTTGGCGCGGAGTGTCAACGCGTCGCGATCATCACGCGTCGCCAGCCACGCGATGAACAACGCCGGCGGCCAGAGGAGCCACAGGATGAGCGCGGCCACATCTGTCATCGCGGGAACAGCGAGACCAGCAATGGCGATCGCAGTGGTCATGACGCGCACGATTATGGTGCCGGGGAGGACGAAGACGACGCTGACGATCGCCAGCAGTGCAAGAACCGCAATGACCCCGTCGCCACTGGCACGGGCGTGTGCGCCGAGGACGAGGATGATAGCGACGAACGCCACTTTCAGCGCGGCGGCGGTCCACATCGGCCGTGACGATGCCGTCATGCGTCACCTCGCGCTGCAGAAGAATGGGCGGGCAGCAGGCCGGCATCGCGCAGGATGGCGATCACCCGGCGACGGATCGGCCGCAGCAGTGGCGACGTGGCCACGCGTCGCGCGTCCACGGCGAAATCGACGGCGGCATCGATCAGGGTGCGCGTGCGCCGCTGATTCGGCGAACCGTCGTAGATGAAGTAGAGCAGGATGCCCATGTGCAACGTCCAGAGCAGCAACGGCGCCGTCTCGCGCACGTCCGGTGGAAAGCGCTCCCCGGCAACCGCTTCGGCGAACACGCCGATGCTCAACTGCCTGTGCTTACGCGTCGCCGACCCGAACCATGACAACGGGTGATCGGGATCGCCGCCGTAGCGGAACAGCGCCCGCAGCAGCGCGCGATCCTTCTCGACGATGTCGATCTTCGTGTGCATCGCCGCGCGCAGCCGCGCACGGAGATCGCCGGCTCGCGTGAACGCCTCCCTCGCCCGCGCGTGGTGCTCCTCCTGGATGTAGTGGTAGTAGGCGCCGACGATGGCTTCCTTGCTGGGGAAGTAGTAGTAGGCGGCACCGAGCGAGAGGTCGGCGGCGGTGGCGATGTCGCGGATGGTCGTCGCGTCGAATCCGCGCTCGCGGAACAGGGCCAGGGCAGTCTCGAGAATCTGCGTTCGCGTTTCTTCGCTGCCGGCGCGTTGTGGAGTCGCACGAGTCACCTTGTTTTTGAACACGTTCAAATCGTGCGCGCGCCGCCGGCTCGCTGTCAACCAGAATTTGAACATGTTCAGAAATCCGTGCGACTGCGCCACCGACGATCAAGACGACGCCGCGATTCTCGCGGTCATCGGCTCAGGAGTGCAGGCGCGCAGCCGTCTCAGGGTAATCGAGCAGGCGTGGGAGCTGTCCGAGGGTCGCGTGTGGAGTCCGACGCCGGAACATCAGGACGCATTCATCGAGGAGATGCGATCGAGCACAACGGCACGACTCACCGGCGCCGATTCTTCCGAAGACGCCGTGCGCGGCGCGGATCTCGTCGTGCTGGCAGGAGCTCGAGCTCTGACCGGGTCGACTATGGCTTCGCGACCGGTGACGGCGGTGGCGTGAGCGGCTTGCCCTGAGTCTCGACGACCCGCCGGGCCAGGTAGTTCACGACCTGCGCATCGGTGCGCGCGGCGGTGAGATACGCGGTTCGCAGCAGCTGCTCCTTGCGCGAGCGGAGGGCGTCGGTGATCTGCTGCTTGACCTGCGGCGTACCCAGATCGCGCTGACCTGCCTGCTCGCGCGCGACGACGAACAGAATGATCAGGGCGCCGTTCTGATTGATGACCCGTGCCCTGCCCGCGGTCATCTGCAGCACGGCATCGCGCATCGCCGGCGGCGCCTGCCTGACCTGTGAGACCGGCACCAGCCCGAGGTCACCACCGCGGGGCGCCGAGTCGGGATCCTCGGAATAGTCACGCGCCAGGTCGGCGAACGAGGCTCCCATATTGAGCCGCTCCATCAACATCTTCACTTTCGCGTTTGCCGCCTCCGGTGAACTCGCGTCGTCACCCGTGCGATTGGCCACCTGCTGATCGCGCACCGGCGTGACGACGATCTGCGCGAGATGAAACGCGTCTTCGGGCAGGTTGAACTGCGCACGGTTCGCGTTGAAGAAATCGGTGACCTGCTGATCGGTCACCGCCGTCTTCTCAGTGACTTCCTTGTCCAACAGCTTCTGTGAGAGCAGGCGTCGACGTATGCCCTCGCGCACGTCGGCGGGCGTGAGATTGCGCTGCGTGAGCTGCTGCTGGAACTGCTCGCCGGTCACATTCTTCTGCAGTTCGGCGTAGGCCGTGTCGATCTCGCTGTCGGTCACCTGCAGGTTCTGCGCGCGCGCTTTCGCGAGCAGGATCTCCTGAAGGATCAGATCGTCGAGCACGCTCAGCTTGGCAGTCGTCGCTTCCTCTTCCGAAAGCGTCTGCGACGGGTCGCCGGCCTGGCGGAACGCCTTCTCGACCTGATCACGCGTGATGTTCGTGCCGTTGACCGTCGCGTAGGTGTCGGTGGAGACCGGCGGTGGCGCCTCAGCCCGCGGCGGCGTCGAGCGACAGCCGGCGAGGAGCACGGACAGGATCAGCGCGCCACTGGTGGCAAAGCTCGTTCGATACGGCATTTCCGCAGAGTACTTCCGACGTCGGCCACAGACAACCTGGTTGGTGGTTGGTGGTTCGTGGTTCGTGGTTCGTGGTTCAGGGTTGGTGGTTGCGCGGGACTGCGCGAACGACTAGTCTGCCGCCATGACCCGCGAGTCCGGCCGGCAACCATCCCGTTTCTCCGCGTCGCGACGCGCGTTTCTGCGCCGGACCGCTGCCGCCGGCGCCGCCATGACGGCTGCTGCCGCGCCGGCTGTGGCGCAATCGACGACTCCGCCTTCGGCGCCCCTCGACTCCGCTCCGGGCGGGCAACCCGCCACGAGCGAGGAACCGCTGACCGGTGGGCGCCCCGGCTCCGATTTCATGGTCGACACGATCAAGGCGCTCGGCTTCGACTACGTGTGCGCCAACCCGGGGTCGAGTTTCCGCGGGCTCCACGAATCGATCATCAACTACGGCGGCAACGAGAAACCCGAACTGATTACGTGCATGCACGAGGAGTCGGCCGTCGCGATGGCGCACGGCTACTTCAAGATCGAAGGGCGGCCGCTCGCGGTCGTGGCGCATGGCACGGTGGGGCTGCAGCACGCGTCGATGGCGCTGTACAACGCCTGGTGCGATCGCGTACCTGTCTATCTGCTGCTCGGCAACACGCTCGACGCGTCGATGCGCGCGCCGGGTGTCGAATGGGTGCACAGCGTGCAGGACGCGGCCGCGATGGTGCGCGACTATACGAAGTGGGACGACACGCCGGTCTCGCTGCCGCACTTCGGTGAATCCGCGATCCGCGCCTACAAGATCGCGATGACACCGCCCTACGGACCTGTCGTCATCGTCGCCGACAGCGAACTGCAGGAGAAGCCGATCGAGTCACACGGAACGCTGCGCGTGCCGCAGATGACGCTCGCAGCGCCGCCGCAGGCCGATTCGGCTGCGGTCGCCGAACTGGCGACGCTGCTCGTCGCAGCCGAGAATCCGCTGTTCATCGCCGACCGCCTCGCGCGAACGCCTGCGGGACTGGCCAGGCTCGTCGAGCTCGCCGAGCTGCTGCAGGCGGGCGTGATCAGCACGCAGCCGAACTCGCTTCCGCCGATTGCCGCCGGCCGATTGAACTTCCCGAATCGTCATCCACTCAACCAGACGCTGCGCAGCGTCGCCGCCATCGGCGAGGCGGACGTGGTCGTCGGGCTCGAGATCGCGAACTTCTTTGGCGCGACCAACATCTTCCGGGATCAACTCGAGCGATCGTCTCGCTCCGCGACCAAGGCCGGCGCGAAGCTGGTCACGATTACCGCCGGTGATCTGATTGGCAAGGCGAACTACCAGGACTTCCAGCGCTACACCGAAGTTCACATGGCGCTGGCCGGCGACGGTGAAGCGACACTGCCGTCGCTGATCGAGGCGGTGAAACGACTGATCACGCCGGACCGTCGGCGAGTGTTCGATGCGCGCGGAAGCAAGCTGGCGGACGCCAGCCGCGCGGCCCTCGATCGCGCACGCAACGATGCCGCCTATGCGTGGGAGGCGTCACCCATCAGTACGGCGCGCTTTGCCGCCGAACTGTGGCAACAGATCCGCCGTGAGGACTGGTCGCTCGTCAACGGCAACTTGAGCGGGTGGCCGCTGCGCCTCTGGAATTTCGAGAAGTCCTACCAATACATCGGCGTGTCCGGTGGATCGGGTATCGGCTACGGGATGCCCGCGTCGGTCGGCGCCGCGCTTGCCAACCGCAAGTACGGCCGGCTGTCGGTGAACATCCAGAACGATGGCGACCTGATGTACGCGCCCGGCGTGCTGTGGACCGCGGCGCATCACAAGATCCCGCTCCTGACCGTCGTCCACAACAACCGCGCCTACCACGAAGAGATGATGCACCTGCAGCGGATGGGGAACCGTCGCAATCGTGGCGTCGATCGCGCGCACATCGGCAACGAGATCGATCATCCCGCGATCGACTACGCGAAAATGGCGCAGAGCATGGGATGGTACGCCGAGGGTCCAATCAGCAATCCGAACGAGCTTGGACCGTCGCTCGCGCGGGCGATTGCCGCAGTCAAGCGCGGAGAGCCGGCGCTCGTCGACGTCATCACGCAGCCGCGGTGATTGGGTGGTGGATGGGTGGTGGTAGATGGTGGGTGGGTGGTGGTTAGTGGCTAGTGGCTGGTGGATCGTTGCGGTTTCCGGGTTCCGGACTCGCGGTCTCTCGATCATGGCCATCGCAGTGACGGCAATTCTCGGCGCGCCTGCGCTCGTGGCACAGACGCCGTCACCAGCCTCAACCCCTGCTGGCAGCGCAGAGAAGGGCCGCCAGACATTCGCGAAGGTCGGTTGCGCGCAGTGTCACGGTCTCGAGGCGCAGGGATCGCCGACCACCGGACCTCGACTCGGACCTGGCGCGCTTCCCTACGCCGCGTTCTCGCGCCTGGTCCGCGCACCGCGAGTGCAGATGCCGCCCTACACCGAAAAGGTCCTCTCCAACGCCGACCTCGCTGACATCTACGCGTTCGTGCAGTCACGGCCCAAGCCGACGCTGCCCCCGCTGCTCCAACCCTGATTCGCGTCACCGCTCATGTCGACGTTCACGGATCGTGTTTTCGCCTCGCTCGCGCAGTTCAACGGTCGCCTCTCGGCGTTCGTCGAAGCAGTCACGAACACGGCCCCCGATCCGCCGCGACTACCGTCCAAGACGTTGAAGGACCTGCTGGAGATTGCCGACCGCGCCCGCACTGGCGCGGACGCCATCTCGCGATCGTTCACCGTGATCGACGTGACCGCGCTCGACATCGTCGATATGCAGGTGCGACTCCAGGGAGAGACGGCTCGTCTTGCGGCGGCACTTCGCGATCTCGGCGACGCGGTGGAGCGGCAGCACTTCGTACGCAACGCGTTCGAGGACGAGCTCGTCGCGCTCGACGAGGCGTCCCACCTCGTGGCAGCTGCCGTGTTTCCGAGCGCGGTTCAGGGCCTGCGCGAGGCAAACGTCAAGTTGTGGGATTTCCAGAAGGTCCAGTGGAAACGCTACACCGACATCCTCAACGACGTGGTCCAGCGCGGCAGAATCTCCTCGGATCAGCAGGTCCGCATCCAGGCGATCGCCGACGACGTGGCGCGCGCGTTCGAGGAAGTGAACACCCTGCTCAACGATCTTGCCGAGAGTCGCGCGACCGATGCTGTCGCGCTGCGTCGCCGTCTGAAGCAGGCACCGGACAGGCTGCGCGCCGCGCTCGACACGGCGAGCGACCGCCTCGAGCAGTCACATTCGAGCACGCTGTCCGCGTTCGGTTCCGTGATCAAAGCATCGGGGAAAGTGGCAGAGGACGTTGCCAGGCTGCTGCAGAAGCTGACCATTCCGGTGTTCCCCACGTACGAGAATCTCGGCACGTGCTGCGACGTCGTCGCGCAACCGATTTACGAGAACAGCGGCGGCGTGCAGGCCTTCGCGCTCTTGAACATCCTCGCGCGTCTGCAGGCCACTGAGGCGTCGGGACGGTCGCTTCTCGACAATCGCCATGCGACGGTCATCCAGCTGTTTCCCGATCGGATCTACTTCGAAGCGGACCGGTCGATCATCGACGACATCGCCGCCGACGCGCACTTCGACCCGGCACCAGCATCGCTGCATCGCTTCAAGGAAGGCAGCTTCAAGCAGAACGTCTTCAGGAAGGGCAACCTGCAGGTGACCTTTGCGAGCCGGCCCGGGAATCGCGTGGTCATCGATGCCGACATGGATCTGTATCGCAACGCGATCCCGCACCTCTTTGGCGAGGTGCTGGTCAATCATCTCACCGGCAGTACGACGGATCAGTTCGCGGTGCGGACGATTCTGGACGATCAGAAGGTCCCACCCATCGGCGGTTTCGGGTTCCTGAACGTGTAAACGGCCATCGTCTCGCGGACCATAAAGGTCCGCGCCGCATTCCCTGGGACGTTCGAACTCGACGCCCCGCGCGTTTTTCGATCGGTCGCTCTCGAGGGCCGCCTGAAGGCGGCCTCCACGAATTAACGCCCTCGTTCTCGCGTCGAGCGGAGGAAAGAAACGTGGCAAAAGTGCTGTGGACCCAGAAGCAGGACATCGGTCCGCGAGGGCGCCATGCTCACGCGATGGCGTTCGATGCCACTCGCGGACGTGTCGTGCTGTTCGGAGGCAATGCGTTCGCCGGAGGAATCTTTGGCGACACGTGGGAATGGGACAGCGAGAGCTGGACGCAGGTGCAGGACATCGGCCCGAGCGCGCGATCGTTCGCGGCGATGGCGTACGACAGCGTGCGGCGGCGGATGGTCCTGTTCGGAGGACGCGACATCGCCGACGCGCTGCTTGGCGACACGTGGGAATGGGATGGCGAGAACTGGACGCAGGTCGCGGACTCCGGCCCCGAGGCGCGATCGCGCCACGCGATGACGTTCGACAGCACTCGGCGGCGCGTCGTTCTTTTCGGCGGTGAATCGTCTGTCTCGCCCCTGAACGACACGTGGGAATGGGACGGCGACGAGTGGGTGCAGGTGGGCGACTCGGGACCCTCGCCACGAGTCAACGCCGCAATCGCGTATGACTCGCTGCGCAATCGCGTCGTGCTGTTCGGCGGCGGCGCCGCGGCAAGCGGTCTCGGCGATACGTGGGAGTGGGACGGCGAAGCGTGGACCGAAGAAGCCGACTTCGGACCGGATCCGTGCCTTGGCGCCGCGATGGTGTTCAAGGCGAACCGCATCGCGCTGTTCGGGGGTACCTCCTCTCTCGACAACAATTTCGCCAATTGGACGACGTTCGGGCGAAGCTGGGAATGGGACGGCCGGCACTGGACCGCACGGCAGGACATGGGTCCCCGTCCGCGAGCGTTTCATTCAATGGCCTTCGATCCGAATCGATCGAGAGTCGTGCTGTTCGGTGGATTGTCCGTGGCGAACAACGGCGGAAACGCGGTGGGCACCATTCATGGCGACACGTGGGAGCAATTCGAGTCCGGTGCCGCGACTGGGCCCGCCGGCGATCTCGTCAGCATCGTCGCCGTTCCGAACCCAGTGTCGGTCGGTGGAGTGGTGGAAGTCACCGTCGCGCTGACGGGCAACGCCCCGGCCGGTCAGGAAATCGCAATCCTTGTGAATGGGCAGCAGGTCGGTGCGATTCCCATCAACGCTGGCGACACGGTCGCGACGACGCAAGTCGGGATCGATCCGAACCTGCCGCCAGGTCAAGCGACGTTGACCGCTCAACTCGGACCCTCCGAGGTCAGCACCACACTGATGATTACGCCCGCGGTCGAGGTGCAGATCGCGTCACTGACCGCCGCGCCGAACCCGGTGACCGGTGGCGAGACGCTCACCTTCACGGTCACGCTCGCGGCTCCCGCGCCGGCCGACACGACCGTGGCGCTCGAAGTCGAGGGACAGATCGTGGCGTCGATCCCGATCGCCGCAGGCGCAACGACGGGTACTTTGCAGCTCCAGACCGGAGCAGGTCAGCCCGCCACGATCACGGTAACCGCGCGATCCGGTCAGTCGCAGGCAAGTGTCGATCTCACGATCCAGTAGCTGGTTGGTAGTTAGTGGTTGGCAGTTAGTCGTTGGTGCGATCTACGACCTACCAACCACCATCCGCCAACCAGCCGCCCGGTGTATGATGCGACGCCAAAACCCCCGTGCCACTGAGCATCAGTGATCTGGAACTGCGTCTGGCCGATGTGCAGGCGCAGTTGGATCGGCTCACTCTCAAAACGGACCACAGCGGCGTACCGGTCGAGGAACGGCTCACCGCGCTTGCCGATCAATACGACGCGTACTTGAAGCGGTGGGCGCTGGCTGTCGAATGGCATGCGCGCGCGGTGACGCAGCTCGAATCGCACGTCAACGAGTGGAAGACGGCGACGACGCGTATCCAGGAAGACGCCTCGGATCGGATGAAGCAGCTCGAGACCGTCGTCGAACGCGAGTGGACGGGTCTCAGAAGAATCCACGAGCAGCCCGTGGCCGCGCTCCGGCAGCAGGCCGCGAGCCTGACCGAGGTCTGCATCGCGACCGCCAATGCCGCGCAGCAGGGATTCGAGCGAGCCGAAGCACGGCTCGCGGCGTTCGAAACCGAGTTCCATCGAAGCATCGGCGAGCTGACCCGCGAACTGCACGCCGCGCTCGCGGAAATGCGATCGCGATCGGGACAGGGCGTCGCGCCACTGCCGGGCGCCGGGTCATGGTCGTTCGAGGACGTGACGCGTCTGCACGGTCAGCTGCGTGATGGATCGCCGCCCGCCCAATCGCCGACGACTGCCGCGTCCTCTCGACTGCTGGCTCCCGCTTCAGACGACAGTCTCGTGTCGAGCCACGCCGGACCACCACGGGGGACAGCGCGACGCACCTTCGATACGGAACCGGTCGATGAGGCTCCCCAACGCCAGCGCTCGTGGACGCCCGTCATCGTGGCTACTGTCGTCGTTCTCATCGCCGTCGCGGCTCTTGGTTTGTATGTTCGGAATCAGGCGCGCGCGAGCGCCGCGCGCGTGCAGCAGGCGGAGGCGACGGCACAGCGAGCGGTGACCGAAGCGACACGCCAGGCGGATACGGCGCGAGCGGAAGCCGCCCGGGAGATCGCCAATACCCGCGAAGTCGCCAGCCGAACACAACGCATCGGCGACATCATGTCAGCGCCCGATCTCGTGCGCTTCCCCCTGTCGACTGGCGGCGGAACGGCAGGCGCCTCGGGACGGGCGTTCTGGAGTCGCTCACGCGGTCTGCTGTTGAGCACGACACAGGTCCCGCCGCCGCCCGATGGCGGCGCCTACCATGTCTGGTTATGGACGCGAGGTGGTCCCGTGCACGCAGGCACGCTCGCGCGCGAAGCGGATAGCACTGGCACGCTGATCGAACCGCCGATCGACGTGCGCCGCGCGGTGATTGGCGTTGCCGTCACCGCCGAGAATGCGAGTGCCAGCGATCAACCGGCGGGGCCGGTGATTCTGACGAGTGTGGCTCCGTCGACCGGCGCGGAGGGCTCCGCCGTCCAGGAATGACGTGCAGCTGACACTCGAACAACTGCTGTCGGTGGTCGGCTCGCTCGACGACAGCCCGGGATTCGATACCGCACGCGAACGATTTCGACGCTTCATCACGAAGCGGATCGCCACCTTCGCCGAGCTGCGTCAGCTGATCGAGCAGGGGCTGCAGCTGCCCGGAACGCAGTCGCATCGGGCGCTCGAGGACCTGGTCCTCACCGTGGGACGGTTCCTCGACTTCGAGGTCGCGTTCGGACCGTACGATCGCACCTCAATCCTGGCGTCGGGTGGTTGGCGTGCGCGACGGCAGCTGTTCATTCATGTCGCGGTGTGGACGTCACAGACACCAACGATCGACCTGGCGCAGCTGACGAGTGGACACCCGAAGGATGGGCAGACTGGCGCGGGTGAAGGAGAGTTGCGAGTCGGCCTCGGCATCGTCACGCCGCTCTTCCCCGCGGCCACGCGACTTCGCGACCTCACCGGCAACCCGACGGAGATCCCCGTTTACGCGCTGTCGCTGAATTGGCTGCTGCAGTTGACTGAAATGGTCGTGCAGGGGCGCGTCAACCAGTCATTCATCGTGGCGCTGCTCACGCGTACGCCGATGCTGGACGATCTCGTGAGTGGTCTCGACGCGCTGATGAACGCGCCGACTGCCCCGTCAGGGTGAGTTCTTAGGCAGTCGATACAGCCGTAGAGGGACCCTGGTACCTCTCAATGAGGCCAGCGGATCGGAGACCGCGCGCGATCCGGATTACACTCCCTCCGATTCGCATGCAGCAACGCAACGGCGCAGGTACGGGAGACGGAGCAGTGGCGGAGTACGACGTCTTCATCAGTTACCGGTGGGTGTCACCAGATAAGGAATGGGTCCGCGGTGCGCTTTTTCCCGCACTCCAAGCCGCCGGGCTGCGGCCTTTCCTCGATGTCGAGGACTTCGTGCCGGGACGGGACGTCCTGCTTGAAATGGAGCGGGCAGGGCAAGCCAGTCGGCACGCCCTCTGTGTCCTCAGTCCGGACTACTTCAGCGAAGAGCGATTCGTGACATTCGAAGCCCTGAATGCGCGACGATCAGATCCCTCTGGCCGGCAATCCAAACTGGTACCACTGCTACTCAGGCCTGCGACGCTACCAGAATGGATCGGCGGGCTGGTGCCTGTAGACTGGACCGACCCGGGCGCTCACAAACGGGAATGGAGCAAGCTGTTGCGCCTGCTTCATGCTCCAAATGTCGAGGCCCCGCCTCCGTCATCCATCGACCAACCAACCGTTCCTCCACGTGCGGTAACGTCGCATCACACTCGTCCGGCCACGACTTGGAAGCCGAACATGGTCATCATGAAAGTGAATCCGCGGGTCGTGAGGCCGTACGCGATCTACGCCATCACGCTCATCGTCGCCAGTGCTCTGGCGCTAGCGATCCCCAGCCTCTGGCAGCAATCGCAGTTCCTTATGCGTTTTGTGAACCGCGAGTCCTTGGCGAAGGCGACACCGATGGTCTGGCAGAGTTTCGGCTGCAGCGCGGGCGGCATCTTCGTGCTCGCCACAATGATGGCCGGCTTCAACATGCAGATCGTGTTCTCCATGGTAAAGATGTTCTTTCTCCTCGCGTTCTTCAGCTTTCTCTGCGCAGTCGTCATGATGCTTCCTTACCGAAGCATGATCCCGCACATGCTCCTCGCGCTACTCCTCATCGCGGCGTTCATCAAACACTTCGTGCTCGGGTCGCTTGGCTATTACTGGAAGCGTCGGTCTCTGGGCGACACAGCGGCTGAGGCGCTGCTTCTGATCGCGTTTGTGAGTCTCATGGCGGGTCCACTTTTGGCAGCGTTTTGAGAGAGGTCGAGTACGTGTCGAACAAATTCAAGCTCAAATGCCCCGGCTGTCCTCACGTCTACGTCGACACATTGATTGAAGGCGTCACCAAACTGATTCACCCTGGCTATACCTACGGCGATCCCTCGCCGAAACTCCCCACGGCGAGGTGCGTCGCCTGCGTGGATTACGTCCTGTTCGAAGCGTGCCAACACTGCTGCCCCGAGGTGTTCGCCGAGTGTCCCCAGTGTACGACGGGGGTTGTTGGCAATCCGACCACTAAGCCTTGTCGATGTTCCTAAGCCCACGTTCGATTGAGTGTTCTCACGGAGGGACCGTCGGCGGTGCATCTTGTTCGGTTCGCCGTCGCATTGCGGGTTGCTCCCTGTTCGCGGGACAGGTCTCTGATCTACTCGCGCAGGTTCGAAGCGGGGTCTACGAAGTGTCGCCGAGTTTCGAAAGTTAGAAAAGGACACGGAGCATCACGTCGATCACTGGGCGTGCTTCGACCCGACCGTATGACGTGATGATTCCGTCGTGAAGCCGCGGTCGGTACACGATCGTGACAACCTCTCGAAATAGGTTCCGTCCAACCGGTGTTGCCTCCCGCACGACGTCCGTCACGCGCTTCGCCTAATCCGCACGGCGCCCTGGTTCACTCTGTCGGCGGTCGCGGTGCTGGGGCTCGGAATCGTGGTCACGACGGCCGTCTTCAGCCTCGTCGATGCCGCGCTGCTTCGACCGTTGCCGTTCCACGACGCCCAGCAACTCGTCATGCCGAAACCTGTCGTTGGCAATGGTTATGACGACGTGTGTACGAGGGGCTTGTCACCGCAGCTCCCGAGGACCAAGAATCAGCGTATCGCGCGATGCAACGAGTGCATATTCGTACAAACGGGTTTGTAGAGCCGCGCATGAGGCTCTCACTTCACGTGCTATTTGACCGTCGTCACGGCGGCAGGAACCGTCGCTGCGCCGGACGCACAAAGCACGCGCAGTGACCGAGCTGCTATCTCGGGGGCTCAAAGGGTCGCGCTCCGCTTTCAGGGTCGGATGCGCGAGTACGTGCTCTATGTGCCGCCAGCACCGAGCGGAGCGCTCGTGCTCGCGTTCCATGGCGGCGGCCAGACCGCCGCTCAAATGCAGGAGATCAGCGGCCTTGAAGCGATCGCCGATCGCGAGCACTTCATCGTTGCGTTTCCCGAGGCCGTCGAACGCTCCTGGGCCGACGGCAGCAATCGGAGGATATCGGAGAAGTTGGGGATCGACGATGTGGGCGTCGCGAGGGCGATTGTCGTCGACGTGGCGACGAGACACGCCATCGATCGTTCCCGCGTGTTCGCCACTGGACTATCCAACGGCGCGATATTCGCCCATCGGCTCGGTTGTGAAGCGGCGGAAACGTTTGCGGCAATCGCGCCGGTTATCGGCACGATCGCCGCCAATATGGCGGCGTCCTGTCGACCATCCACTCCGGTTGCCGTTGTCAGCATCGTGGGCCTCGCCGATCCGTCCGTACCCTTCAACGGCAGTTCCGTTGATGAGCGAGCGGCCGGCATCGCCCTGGAGGGCAGCCGTGCGACGGAACAGATGTGGCAACGACTGAACGGCTGCGCACCGACTGTCACGTCAACGCCGCTCCCGATTTTGGTGCAGGACGGCACATCGGTGGATCGGCGATCGTACGGAGGCTGCCTGGGACATAGCGACGTCGTCTGGTACGAAATCCGCGGAGGCGGCCATCGCTGGGCGCCCCATCGCTATGAAGGACGGCAAGAGGCGCTTGCACGCGACGAGAACGGCGTGTCGTCGCAGAACATCAACGCGAGCGCGGTGATCTGGTCCTTCTTCGCTGCCCACGGGCGCCGGTAGCGCCGTGTGGCGACGTGTTTCGCCGCGGGGTCTCAGTCGCGGCTGGCTGCTCATCTCAATGATGTCCGTGTACCGAACGTGTGCGTTACCCTGGACGGGACCAGATGAACGCCGACTGGGAGCTGGCAGTTGTGGCTGGGGATGTGGAAGCGGTGCGGACGCTCCTGGCATCCGGTGCTGACGTCAATGCGCTGGACCGCTACGGTCAGACAGCTCTGATGATTGCCGCGCACAAGGGCCATGCCCTCGTTGTGCGCGAACTCGTCGACCACGGGGCACGCCTCAATCACACGGCCAAGTTCGGTCTGTCAGCACTGATGCTCGCGGTCATCGCAGATCATCCGGATGTCGTCCGACTGCTGCTTGATGCGGGTGCCGATACAGGGCTCAAAGGTACCGACCGCACGGCGCCGTTTCATGACAAGACGGCACGGGAACTGGCGGACAGTCTGGGGCGGGTCACGTGCGCGGAAATGTTCGACGCGGGAGGCTCATAGTTCGGTCTGGGTGGGCGCGCGCAATCATTCCAACGCCTTGACCGACGCGAGTGCTGACAACGCCTGAAGGCGGCCCCTACGATCGACTACACCCGCGAAGCGGGTATCGCCCCCCAGGGGTTTACTGTTCGAAACTGGCGTTGACGATCGCGTCGACGTCCGCGCGAACGACGACGCTCTCGTGGCGTTCGCCATATTCCGGGTGGCGGAAGACGATCGCGTGTTGTCCGAGCGCCACGTCGACGTTGGCCAATGGCGTTTCGCCGATTGACTCGTTGTCGATTAACACCTCTGCCCAGGGATCCGCGTTCACGCTGATGCGGCCGCGCGGGATCTCGAGCGACAGCTGCGTGACCTGACCGGGGCGGAACGTGACCGTCTGATGGAGGTGAATGCCGAGCGCGGTGTTGACGAGCTCGAAATCATGCGTGCCGACGGACGCGACGATCGTGCCGCCGCTCGTCGTCCCCAGCAGACGATCCCCTTCGAGTACGTGCAGGTCGATTGGTGACACGAGTCGCAAGCCACCCGATCGCGGAATGGCGCGGCGCGGCCGCGGCAGCTCGATATCGCGACGCCTGGCCTCACTCGTCAGTGCGCTCGGTGTCGACGCGACTCCTGCCGGCCCGGTCCCGGTCTCGCTGCTGTCGGCTGCCAGCAACGAGACGCCGCCGGACGACCGCCACAGCATCAGGCCCAACGCGGCTTCGCTCACCGCGATCGCCGTCAACACGATCGCCATCCAGACGGGAACGCCCGCCTGCCATCTCGAACGCGCTGCCGGTACGGCCGCAGGTAACAATGCGGGCGCCGCGTCGCCAGAAAAGACATCCTCGAGCAGATCGCGTTCAAAAGGCGATTCCGGCGCCACGATTGCCGCATCGGAAGGCGAGTTCAGCGCCCGCAGAATGTCCATACCACTCGACTCAGGTGGCGAGGGCAACTTCCTCAGATCGCGATAAGCGCCAGCCGCGTCCGCATAGCCCGCGTTACCGGGCGCCAGCTGTAATGCCATTTCCAGCCACGCCCGCAGCGGCTGCGCCGGTACTCCTCGAGCGGTTGCCGCCTCGCTCCACTTGTCGAGGACCTGACGAAGCTGCGGGAGGTGATCCGCCGTGATCCGACGCCCGACCAGCATCGACAGTGCGAGCACTCCGATCTGGAACACGTCGGTTCGCGCGTCGAATCGACACAGCGGCGCACCGTGTGGCGGCACCAGCAGTCCGAAACGCGTCCACGCCTGGGCCGGCGTCAGATTCAGATGCGTCAGGGCCGCGCCGAGCACGTGCTCGACGATCTTGAGATGCCCTTCGGGCGTGACCAGCACGCGCTCCGCATTCAGTGCCCCGTGCGCAACATCTGCGCCCGCCCCGTGCAATGTCGTCAGCGCCGCAATCGCCTCGCGCACCATCCATGTGACGAACAGCGGATCGACCTTCCGAGCGGAACGCGGCTGTTCGAAGAACGCGGACACGGGTCGACCGGGCGTATGAATCGAAACCAGCGCCAGCGAGGTCTCGCTCTCGAGTCGCTCCACCGCGCGGATCGTCGCAAACGCCGGCGACCTCAGGCGCGCGAGCCGCTCCACGCGCGATCGAAGCGCCTCTTCGAAACCGGGCATGCCACCGAGCGTCGGCTGAAACCGAAGCAATTCCAGGCCGTCAGTGTCGCCGTGATCGAACATCAACAGCCGATCGCCAAAGCCGTCCACCCGTCCGGGGGTGTACCAGCTGGCAAGGCGTTCTGTTGGCGCGGACTCAGGGGGGTACGGATCAGCGACGCATTCCATTGACGTGCTGCACCTTTGCCTACACGGCTGGCGGCTTGGTGGCACACCGGCCCTGTGAGCATTACGACTGTGTTGGAGGAGCGCGTGTCGACGAGCTGATGCGATTCTCCACGAAATGGGATCACAGTCAAGAACACTTCTGTTCCACATTCCGAGTTCCAGGTTCCCGGTTCCGGGGTTCCTTGTTCGAGGTTCCTTTGTTCCAGGTTCGGTCGTTCGCAGTTCGAGGTTCGGAACTTGGAACGTGGAACCAGGAACGTGGAACCTGGAACTTGAAACTTGGAACCACTGGAACCTGGAACTGGGAACCTGGAACCCGGAACGGTATACTCCGTCGCTGCACGAAAAATGACTCCGCCGCGTTGGAGTCACAGTGAAAGGAAGACCGATGCGCCTGTTCCTTGCCCTCGCTCTCGTGTGCGCTACCGCCGCGTCGGCGGGAGCGCAGGCGTTCTCGAACGCCAGCAGCTCGCTCGCGAAGTACTCCGTCGCCAACGACACACCGAGCAAGTCGTGCGAAAGCCTGTCGTCGTTCAAGACCGACGAGATCGTCTCCATCTCGGCACGTGTGGTCGCGGCCACCGCCGACACGCCGCAGCACTGTCGCGTCGTCGGGATGATCAAGCCGGAGGTCGCCTTCGAGGTGAATCTGCCCGACCGCTGGAATCGCCGCTTCTACATGAGCGGCAACGGCGGACTCGCCGGGGATCCGGTCGACGTCGCGATGAATCCGGAGCGCGGGACCGCGCTGACCAACGGCTTCGTCATGGCACGGACCAACACGGGTCACGACAACCGCAAGGAGCCGAGCGGCTCGTTCATCCTCAGCAACCCGCAAAAGGCGATCGATTACGCCTATCGCGCCGTTCACGTCACCGCGGACACGGCCAAGAAGATCGCGATCGAGTACTACGCGAAGCCGATCTCGTTCTCGTACTGGAGCTCGTGCTCGAACGGCGGCCGCCAGGGACTGCTCGAGGTCCAGCGCTACCCCGAGGACTTCGACGGGGTCGTCGCCAACGCGCCATGGGTCGACCAGACCGGGTTCACGATCGGCGCGATCTGGAATCAGAAGGCGCTGACGGAAGTGCCCGTGCCGCTCGAGAAGATCTCACTCGTCGCGCAGAAAGCGATGGCGAAGTGCGATGAGGTCGATGGCCTCAGGGACGGGCTGATCGACGATCCCCGCAAGTGCACCTTCGATCCCACCCGCGACGTTCCCGCATGCAGCGCAGGCGCGGACTCGCCAGACTGCCTGACGCCCGCGCAGGCCGCCACGCTGAAGAAGATCTACGGGGGACCGGTCAGCAAGGGAAAGGCGTTCTTCCCGGGCTTCATGGTCGGCAGCGAACAGATCACGACCGGGCCCAACGGCGCGGCGAGCGGATGGGCGAATGCAATCATCGCGGCGCAACCGAACGCCAAGCCGGCGGACTTCAATCTTGCCGAGGGCGTCTTCAAGTATCTCGTCCTCGATCCCCCGCAGGAGAACTACGACACGCTCTCGCTCGATTTCGACAAGGCTCCAGCCATGGTCACGCGCTGGAGCAAGCTGGCAGACGCGAAGGACGCGGACCTGTCGAAGTTCTCGAAGCGAGGCGGCAAGGTGATCATGACCTACGGGTGGGCCGATCAGATTCTGCAACCGATGATGGGCGTGAACTATTACGAGTCGGTGTCCGCCAAGAACAAGAACGCCTCGGACTTCGCACGCTTGTTCATGGTGCCGGGCATGACGCACTGCGCCGGCGGCATCGGTCCCGATCGGAACGACGCGGTGACGGCGGTGATCGACTGGGTGGAAAAGGGCAAGGCGCCGGATCAGATCGTCGCCAGCAAGGTCACCGACGGCAAGGTGGTGCGCACGCGGCCGCTGTGTCCGTATCCGCAGGTCGCTCGCTACAAGGGTCAGGGCAGCATAGACGACGCGGCGAACTTCAGCTGCAAAGCACCGTAGGTAGCGGCGGACCTTTCAGGTCCGGCTAGGTCGGGCTCCCGCTCGACAACTCACGCACTAACAGCTTTGCGGGTCGTCGCTTCGGATCGCCCCCGTCGAGCCAGAGTGCGATGGCGCGCGGGAGCGCAGCCCGGGCGATCGCTACCAGGCTGCCGATCGCCGCATCGTCGATCTCCTGGAGACGTCCGTGCGCGAGCGCGTTCCTCCACCCGCGCGCCTGAGTGCTGAACCAGGCTGACGCGGACACCGCAGAAGGGTCGCCTGCCAGACTGGCGACTTTGGCAACGAGTGCTTCGAGCGGTACGGGATCGTCAGGCGGACGGAAACGCCCAAGCAATCCTTCAACGAGCGCGATGGCGAGGTTCGCCCGCGCGAGTGGCGGCAGGAAGTCGCTGTCGTGCACGCGGCGGAACGTGCTCAGCCACCGCTCGATATCGGGATGACCTGGTGACTGGGCGTAGCGAGACACCAGGTCCCACATCGGCGACGTGCGGTCGCGATCAGCCGCCTCGATGACATGGTCCGGATCCTTCCGCAGACGCGTGAGCACCGTCTGCCGCAGGACGCTCGGCTCGCGCAACGGCCGGCGTTCGTGCATCACGTGCAAGCCGGCGAGGTCGGGATCGATGAACGCATCGAAGCCGGCCAGGCGGAGGCTGGCGACGGCGAGCTCGCGTGAACGCCTCAGGCTGCGCAGCGCCTGCTGCTCGCTGACGCCGGCATCGGGCATGAACATCGTGAGCGCGGCAATCCGTTCCGGAATCTGGTGCAGCTCACTCAGATAGTCGCGCGCAATGTCTTTGTCCTCGAGCGAGACGACTTCGCTTCCGGTGAGCGGGATGATCCCGGGGCACGGCGGATCGCTCAGCGGCTGCATCTCGGTGCAGCCGAGGCCGGTCAGCGGCGCGTAACACGCGTAGGCATCGTCGACGCCCTGCAAGCCGGCGCTCGTGAACCGCTGGATGAATGGATGCGTGACGACAGGAGGTGAGATGCGAGACGACGCGCGCAGCCCCGGGGGATCGTCGTGGAGCGTCCACGTCGGCGCGCTGAAAGCCGGCAGCGGTTCGCCGTCGAGTGCCGCCCGGAGATCCTCCAGGCTGCGGCCCTCGTGCAGTCCATGTGCGAGGCCGACGATGGCGGCGGCAAGAAGTTGCGCGGCATGGGCAGCCTTGATGGCAGACACGGCATTCGACGCCTGCGCTCCGCCATGCACGCCGGCACTGCGCGCATCGTAGAGTGTGGCTGCCGCGGTCCGAACGCTGCCCGCATCCTGCGCCGCAGGCAGGTGCGACGACCGCACGGCAAACACCTGCTCGAGACCCGAGCGGGCTTCGGGCAGGAGCAGCGCTTCGAGCGCGACGCTGCAGAGCAGCGACTGCTCTGCCTCGGTCAGCGTCGGCGCCGCGGCGGCGCGCAGCACTTGCAGTGCGGCCGCGACATCCTCATGGCGACCGATGAAGTCGATCATCCCCTGCCATTCGACAGCCCGTTGCAGCACGTCTCCCTCGAGCTCCGCGCCGGCGCACGCGGGAGCAAACAGGTACTCCAGGTCCGCATCACCCTGCACGCGAATCGTTCCTCTGGCTTCGGTACCGACGACGAAGGCGTGCTGCTCGTCCACCTGGCCGAACGTCACGCTCCAGCGGGAGGGCGGCAGCAGCGACGCCGGTGCGGCCAACGCGAGCGCCGCGGAAAAGCGATCGACGACAGTGGAATGGAGCGCGACGAGTGCCTCGAGTCCGAGACTGGTCATCGAGTCCCAGCGTGCCGTTGGAATCTTCAACTCGAGGGCCTTGCGCGTCGACGCGGTGATTTGACGGATCAGGCCGTCGCCGGCGGGCACGTCCATGTCGACTCGCAGGAACACCGGGGCGGTCGCCTCGTAGGCGGCACGATGATCGGTGAACGCACCCTGACTGAGGTCGTCGAACACCTCGAACGGCATGCGCCACAGCTGAAAGCCCCGGCCATCGAGGCTCTGTGGCGTCATGCGCAGCAGCGGCAGATGAGAGACGAAAGAGAGCTCCGCCACGGGTCACACCTCGAAATGTACGGGCCACCTTCAGGTGGCCCATGTCAGGTGGCTTCTGTGTTACTTGGCAGATTGGAACCTGTCTCGTCGGAACTGAAGAAGCGTTTCACGAGACGCTGAATCGCCTGGGTGGCCTCGTACCAGCCGAAGCCGGCGAGGAACCCGACGGCAAGGTAGCCAAGCCGCGCGAGGTCGTCTGCCTTGTCAGCGGATCCTCCTCCGGCAAACACGAGCAGTCCACTCTGCAGCAGCGCGAATACGACGAGCCCCAGCACCGAGGCCAGCACCGGAGCAACGAAGTAGCCCCACACGTGACGCGACTGGAAGTCGCCCCTGATCGACGCGTAGTGATGGAAGCTCACGATGCCGAGCGCACCGGCACCGAGCACCGCGCCGAGCATCGCGTGAAAGGCGGACAGGAACACCGGCGGCAGCGTCGCGTCGCTGTTCATGCCGAGCAGCCAGCGCAGACGCATCGAGCCGAACACCCACGCGTCGAGCAGGAGCCACAGCGTGGCAAGCATGTAGGCCAGGACGAAGAGGACGATGATCACGCGGACGGCGAAGGGCGCCTGCGGACCGGGCACCTGAACCGAGACTTCCTCCGTCACTGAGACCGACGCAACCGACTTGATGTCCTGAACCGTGGCCACGGTGGCCCGAACGGTATCACACCCGGGGAGACGCGCGGGTCTCTTGACGCGCTCGTTTGACGGCTGGACTCGCACGGGCATATGGTTGCGCGCGGCTGGTTGGTGGATGGTGGTTGGTCGTTCGTGGATCACCTGCCGAACCACTAACCAGCAAGGGCTCGAACAAGCTGCTCGCCTACGACGCCAAAGGCCACTTTGCAACCATAGGGTCGTCATATGGATGTGTTGACGCCGTTCGGCGACGCATCACCGGACCTTATTGCCGCGCGTGCGCTTCAGCAACGCATCGATCGGAAATACCTGCTGTCACAGCGCCAGCTCGAGACCGTGCTCGCTGGCCTCGCCGCCGACTATCGCGTCGCGCGCGCAGGCGCGGTGCTCGCCGCGCGCTACGAGACGATCTACTTCGACACGATCGATCGCCGGCTGTTCGACGACCATCGGCGCGGGCGCTTGCCCAGATACAAAGTCCGCCTCCGAGATCATTGAGATCGCCGGCAGACGTTTCTGGAAGTGAAGCGCAGGGGCGGCTGCACGACCAAAACGCGACTCGAGCTGCCGTTCACAGGGGCCTGTCGCGACTTCGCTGCGTCGGATTTGGATGACGCCGCGCGCCGTTTCATCGATACATACTGCCCGATTGGCGCCGACCGTCTCACGCCGTGCGTGTGGGTCACGTTCACCCGATTGACCCTGGTCGGCGAGACACTCAACGAGCGTGCGACCTTCGACTGGAACATCGCTTTCGGCGATCACTCCCGGTCCGAACAGCTCCCGAAACTGGTCATCGCCGAAGTCAAGCAGGTGCGATTCGCGAATGCCGGTCCCGTCGTCCATGCGCTGCGCCGCCTGCACATCCGCGAAGAGACGTTGAGCAAATACTGCCTTGCGACCGTACGCCTTGCGCCGGTGCGGGCCAATGCCTTCAAGCCGGCGTTGCGCGCCGTCGAGCGAGTGATCGCATAATCGAACGGCTTCTCGTCCATGTTGCCGCTTTCCGACACCATCACCCAGCTGCTCGGGCGTCTGGCCCTGGACCTGTTCTTCACGGGGATCATCGTGCGGCTGGTGCACTACCGCGTGTATCGCAACCGCGAATACGTCTTCACCTACGTACTCCTGAACCTGGTGACCTTCTCGCTGGTCTACCTGCTCAGCAGCGTGCCGGTGCAGCTCGGGTTCGCGCTCGGCCTCTTCGCGGTGTTCGGCATTCTTCGCTACCGGACCGAAGCGATTCAGGTGCGCAACCTGACGTATCTGTTCGTGGTCATCGCGCTCGCGCTCCTCAACGCGCTGGCGCGCGCGGCGATCGGCGTCCCCGAACTGCTCATCGTCAACGTCGTCATCGTCGGCATGGTGTGCATCCTGGAGGGGGCACCGTTTTCCGGGCGCCAGGCGACGCGGCTGGTTCGCTACGATCGCCTCGATCTGCTGGGCCCCGAGACGTCGGCGGAGCTGCTCGACGATCTGCGGAAACGGACACATCTGCCGGTGGAACGATACGAAATCGGCGACGTCGATCTGCTGCGGGACACCGCGACGATCACGGTGCACTATCGCGCCGATCACTGATCTGGAAAGTCCAGAGGAGAGATGCCATGAGCTTCGAACGAAAGCCGCCGCCGCTGATCATGCGATACGTGATGGGCGCGATGATGGACGGCGTCGTACGACCGGCGGTCTGGACGGCGGAAACGCTCGGCATCACGAATTGGCTGCTCCCGCGAGTGACGGCTCCGATGCGCCGACGCTTCGCGAAACTCAACCCCCTGGCGAATTACACGCCGACGTCACACGACGTCTTCGTCGCCACCTATGTCAAGAGCGGCACGAACTGGATGATGCAGATCGCCCACCAGCTCGTGAATCACGGCGCGGCGGAGTTCGATCACATCCACAGCGTCGTGCCCTGGCCCGACATGAGCGAGCCGATGCGCGGCTACGCTCTTCCAATCGAGGACGACTCGATCTGGAAAGCCTCGCCAGAGCACAAGCGCGTGATCAAGACGCATTTCGACTGGGCGAAGGTCCCGTATTCGCCGGAGGCGCGCTACATCTCGGTCATTCGCGATCCCAAGGACGTGTTCGTCTCGAGCTATCACTTCTTCGTCAGGGCAACGATCGGAACCACGCTGTCGGTCGAATCGTGGCTGGACCTGTTCCTCTCGGAACACTTCCCGGCCTGGGGCCCATGGGCCGCGAGCACCGCGAGCTACTGGTCGTATCGCGATCGTCCCAATGTGCTCGTCCTGTCGTTCAAATCGATGAAGCGCGACCTGCGCTCGGCGGTGCGACGGGTTGCGGAACTGCTCGACGTGCACGTCTCCGAGGACGTGATCGATCGCGTGTGCGAGAAATCGTCGTTCGACTACATGCACCGGCACGACGCCAAGTTCGCGAACTGGAAGATGGTTCCGTGGCGCGGTACCGGCACGATGGTTCGTCGCGGTGCGCAGGGCGGCTCGTCCGAACTGCTCACGCCCGCTCAACAGCGCCGCATCGACGACCACTGTCGCGCGGAACTGCGCCGCCTCGGTTCCGATTTCCCGTACGAGGAGTTCTGCGACGTGGCCGGTGACTCGCTGCCGAGCGGATCCGGAAGTCTGCGCCCCGAGCCTGCAAAGGCCTGAACGCGCCTGGCTGGCAAAACTATCGGGCGCGTCGTTATTTCATCGCCATCACGAGGACCGTGGCGTCGTCCTGGAACTCGCCGCACGCGAACTCGGTCGCGCCGTCGAAGACCGCGTCGACCAGTGCTCGTGCGTCGCTGGCATTGCGCTGGCCGAGGACCGCGAATAGACCTTCATCGCCGAATTCGCGATCGTCGGCCGTTCGTGCTTCCGTGATCCCGTCGGTGAAGAGGAGGACGCGATCGCCGCTCATCAGCTCCGTGCGCGCGTCCTCGAAGTCGGTGTGTTCGAAGGCTCCGAGGACCATGCCGCCGGCGTCGAGCCGCGCGATCGAACCATCCGCGCGCGCCACCATCGGTGGATTGTGACCGGCGTTGCAGTAGGTCATCCGACGCGAGGCCGGATCGTAGACGGCGAAGAAAAAGGTCACGAATCGCCGCACGCCGGCATGACGTGAGAGCTCGTGATTGAGGCGCGTCACGAGGGAGCACGGCGATGCATCGAGAGAGACAAACGCGCGGACCAGCGCCTGCACGTTCGCCATGAGCAACGCCGCCGGCAGTCCTTTCCCGCAGACGTCGCCAATCGAAATCGCGAAGCGCCCGTCGGCAAGCGGGGTCACGTCGTACAGATCGCCGCCAAACGCCGATGCAGGACTCCATCGCGCGGCGACGTCGACGCCGGCAATCGCCGGGATGTCTGCGGGCAGCAGGGAACGCTGGATGGTCTGCGCATCGAGTTGTTCTCTGTCGGCGCGAGACCGGGCACGGCGCAGCGCCCGTCCATCCTCGACTTCGCGGCGAATGGCGGCGGTGAGCGTGTCGTTGTCCCACGGTTTGTGGATGAAGCCGCACGCGCCGCGACGCATCGCTTCCACGGCCGTATCGATGCTGCCCCAGCCGGTCATCACCAGCACCGGCAACAGCGGATCGTGCGCGTGGACATCAGCAAGCAGTTCCAGACCCTCGGTCCCCGACGTCGTATCGCGCGCGTAATTCAGGTCCATCAACAGGAGATCGAAGGCACTGGCGTGCACGCGTTCGCGAACTTCGAGGACCGACCCGGCACTCTCGACATCCAGCCCCTCCTGCCGCAGCAACAGGCCGAGCGCGGCGACGACGTCGGTCTGGTCGTCGGCCACGAGGACGCGAGGTGCGGCTTCGGAAGTCATGTCGCCTGTGGACCTGTATCAATCGCCATGCCGCGGTAAAACCCGCACGGACCTGCATTTACGCGCTGCTTTTCGTTCGGCCGTGGGATCGACCGTCCCGGAATCGGACGCCGGTTGTTCGCTCGATCGCGGTCCGGCGTTTTGTAGGGGCGATGGGACGCCTCGACCGTTCGAGCGTCCATCGAACCCATTCCGAACAACTGAGAGGTGGATATGAAGTCCCCGATTCGTGTCGGTCTTCTCGCCCTTGCCGTCCTCGCCGCCGAAGGAAATTGTTTCCCGCTGTTCGCGCAGAACTGGAACTTCGATGCGCGGAAGATTGCGCTCGGCGGAGTCGGCGGATCCGAGAACCTCGCGACGGCGATGATCGACGAACAGCGCGAGTATCGATCGATCGTCCTGCCATTTGGCCTTCTTCAGGTGTTGCGTGACTTCGACACCTTCGATCCCGACTCCTCGAACTTCGACATGGTGAAAGCGTTCGAGTACGCCGCCAGTCCCATTCACTTCGTCGTCGGACGCGACGACAGCAGCCGCTCGGGCCAGACGCTGTTCGTGAACGACATTCGCAACGCCGAATTGAGCCGCGACTTGAGCCGGTACCGCGGCTTCGCGCCGGCCAACGACCTGCGAGCGGAAGGGCTGGCGACTCCGAGCTTCGGCGGGACGTTCAAACTCGCACGCGGAGAGCACGGCAGCTTTCAGGGAATCTATGTCGGCGCCGGTCCCTACCTGTCGGCCCGTGCGATCGGCGCGATCGATGAAGGATTGACGTCGGTGCTCGCCAGCGGCGTCAACGTTCCGAGCGCACGGTTCCTCATCGCCAACACCGACCAGCTGCAGGCTGCTCTGGCGGTCACGGGCGGTTATCGCGGCCGGTTCGCCTGGCCGGCGGGCATCGGCTCCGGATCCGATCGCGAGGGTCTGTACGTCGCCGCGAACTACAACTACCTGCGCGGCTTTCGCTATGGTGACATCGACATGGCGATCACGATGGAGACGGATCGCACTGGTCTCATCTCGCTCACACCAACACAGCCACCCATCGTGATCACGACGCTCGACGCCGATCGGGGTACCGGCTTTTCGCTCGATGCCGGCGCGGGTGCCGTCGTCAACAACTGGGAATTCGGGTTCGGTGCACGCGGGATCGCGAACCGGATCGACTGGTCGGGCCTCGAGCGAAAACGGTACCTGCTTCAAAGCCTGACGTCAGGTGATTCCGATTTCCAGGAGTCGGGAGCGGTGCCGGCCGGCGACGTGCGCGTGGAGTTGCCGGTCGACTACCGAGCGAATCTTGCATACGCCACGGACAGGTGGACAGCGGCCGCAGAAGTCGGACATGGACTTGGCGGCGGGTCGTTTCACGGCGGATACGAGCACCGGCTCGGCCCGGCGGAGCTGCGTGGAGGCGCGCGGTATACGACGACGAAGTGGAATCCAACCGGCGGCGTGGGCGTCGACCTGAGCCGGCGCGTGTCGCTCGATTTCGCCGCGTACGGAACGACCACGAACATCGAGCGCAAGCGGCAGCTGGCGCTCGCCGTGTCGATGCGGTTCAACGGCAGTCGGTGACTGTTCGACTCGCCATCCGCGGCATTACCGGGCGCGAGGCGAGTCGATGTTCTTCAGCGCCTCACGCACACTGAGGGGACTGAGCGTGGTTCGATGCGCGCGTACGTAGCGGCTGACTTCGCGCGGATTGGTCCACGCATACTGGCGCAGCGCCCACCCGATCGCCTTGCGGATGAAGAACTCACGATCGTCGAGGTTTGGTTCGATGCACGCGTACAGCAGATCGAGGTCGGTGTCCTCCTTGAACCCAAGCTGACTCAGGATGGCCGTACGTCGCTTCCACATGACCGCGTCGCGGGCCCATCGCCGCATGAGCGGCTTCATGCGTCGCGGCTCCGTCCGCAGCACGTCCCCGATCTGGTGACTCGCGATCGTATCGACATAGTCCCACCAGGCGCCGGTGACGATCATCTCCTCGTGCATCGGAATGGCGGCACGCGTGTTGAACGGACGGTACTGTGGCGCGCCGGTCACCGCAATTGCCGCGTAGCGCTCCTCGCGAAACCTGGCGCCGCGCCACAACTCCAGCGCGACATGCGCCCACTCGTCGAAGGACTCGAGCCGATGCGCGCGCAGCGCCTCCTTGCAGATGCGCTTGTGCACGGGCGATGCGACACCCAGGTAGGGCATCGACGATTTCATGTACGCCTGCATCTGCGGCGCGCGCGCCGGGTCGGCTGCCTCGCGCAGGCGTGATCGGATCAGGCGCGTGAGTGAATGCACCTACGAACTCCCAACTGCCCAACTCCCAACCCGCTGACGCTCGAGCCAACTCCCAACTCCCAAGTCCCATTTCCCAAACGAAACTCTCGAACCAGGGCAGTGCCTGGCGGAGGTTGGCGCAGGCATAGCCGGGTCGGGAGTCGACGCGAAGGCGAGCGCGATCAGGGGCGTTCGATGACCACGGTTCCGACTGTCAAGCGTTCATGGTGTTGTGTGAACGGTTAACGGTGGCAGGTCGAGGCCGTCCAGTGTGGCGGTCCACGTCTGACCCGCGGCAATCGGCTGCGACTCCGTGAGCGTGCCGGAGCTGACGAGATCGCCCGGCCCGAGCGGCTCGACACCCGCGCGACGCGAGAGCGCCGAGGCGAGCTCGCCCAGGCACAACGCAGGACTTCGCAGCGAGTTGCGGCCCGATCCTTCGTCGACGAGTTGGCCATCTCTGGTCAGTCGAACGGTGAATCGAGGAAGCTGTTCGGCAAGGGATTCGACGTGTGCCTCGTCGACACGACGCGGCTCGCCAACGAGGAGCGCGCGATGCAGTCCGAACGCGGCCACGAAGTCGGCCGGCTGAAACTTCCAATCGGGAAACGGACAGTCGATGATCTCGAACCCGAGCGCGAGCGATTCGACCGATTGCAGAATCGCAATCGGATCGCTCAGTCCCGGCGCCAGCGGCGCCTTCATCGCGAAGACAATCTCGGGCTCGATCTTCGGCGCGCACATGTTCGCAAGCGACAGCGCTGTGTTCAAAGGGCTGCCTTCAGGCGGTCCGACAAAGCGAACCGTGTCGTCGTACATGTGCGCCCAGACGAGCGTCTCGAGCTTGAGCGCACGCCAGATCGCTTTGTTCGCGTAGCCGACCTTGAGCCCAACGGTCGCGTGCCCGTCCACTGTCCGCATCCGCGCCAGTTCGGCTTCAACCGCATACGCAGCATCCAGATCGAATTCGATGTCGCGTGACGAGAGCGCAGTCGTAGTCTGGCCATGTTCCCACGCGGCCATCAATTCATGCGCGAGCTGAACGGTGTCAATCATCACGAACGATTCGAACGACCCGAACGATTCGAACGACCCGAACGATCCGAACGACCCGAACGACCCGAACGACCCGAACGATCCGGACGATCCGAACGATCCGAACGATCCGGACGATCCGAACGATCCGAACGATCCGAACGATCCGAACGATCCGAACGATTATCGACTCGCCACCGCCACGGGGAGTCGTGCGCGGCTCGGCGCGACCGACGCACGAAGACCGATGGCGATTCCCGCGGCGATGAGCGCCATCACTGCGCTGCCGTAGAATCCGACCGACCACGTGCCGAACTGCTCGAACAGGAATGCGCCGAACCAACCGCCGATGATCGACGCCACGCCCTTGGCCGTGTAGAGCACGGCGTAGTTGGACGTGGCATGGCGCGTCCCGAAGTAGTCGCCAACCGTCGACGGGAACAGCGAGTAGATCTCGCCCCACGTGAAGTAGACGAGGATGAGCGACACCACGAACCACATCGGCGACACACGGCCGAAGGCAACGACCATCAGCAGACAGATCGCCTGCAGCACGAACGCGATCACCATCGCCGTTTCACGACCGATCCGATCCGAGGCCCAGCCCCAGAAGATCCGGCTGCCGCCATTGGCCAGCGGGCTGAGCGACGCGGCCAGCGTCAGGACCGCCGCCGAATATCCCCACGACTGCGCGATCGGCCCGGCCTGCGCCGTCACCAGCAGGCCGCCGGTCGACATCAGCACGAACGCGACGTACATGGCCCAGAACTGCGGCGTGCGCACCACTTCGGCGGTCGTGAACTGGCGCGACCCGAGCTTCGCCTCGGCGGCGCGCGCCGCCGGTTGTGCCGACACGGCGACGGGTGCCGGATGCCGCATGAACTGCGCGACGATGAGGATGATCAGACCCTGGAACACACCGGTCGCGATGAACGCCGCCGCATAGCCGCGGTTGGCGATGATGCGCGAAATGAACGGGATGAAGAGCGCCGTGCCACCGCCGAACCCCGCGGCCATGATCCCGGACGCCAGACCGCGCCGATCCTTGAACCACTTCAGCGCCGATCCAATCGACCCGCTGTAGACGAATGCGGCGCCGGTCCCGGCCAGGCAATACAGGACGTACAGCATCGGCAGGCTCGTCGCGTAGCCCATGCCCGCCCAGCCGAGACCGCACAGCACGCCGGCCGCGCTGATGAACCCCCGCGGACCAAGCCGATCGATCAGCCAGCCGTCGAGCGGCTGCACCCATGTCTGGAAGAGGATGAACAGCGTGAACGCGAACTGGACATCGGACAGCTTCCAGCCTGTCCCCGCCTGGAGTGGCTTGACGAACAGCGTCCAGGAGTACTGCAGGTTGGCGATCATGATCATTGCCACGAGCGACACGCCGAGCTGGGACCAGCGGTTGTTCATCATGACCGTACGACCTCCTCGCGCTGCGGCATGGCAGCACGTCTACTCTCTTCGTCCAGCAGTTTCGCGCAGGCGTACACGGCCCTCGTCGAGGGCATTGGGACATCGAGCCGCTCACCCAGCTCGATTGCCGCGCCGACGATCGCCTCGAGCTCGATCGGCCGTCCCGCTTCCAGATCCTGCAGCATCGACGTCTTGTGCGCGCCGACTTTCTGCGCGCCGGCGATGCGCTGATCGATCGAAATCGGCAGCTCGATATCGAGCTTCTTCGCCACCGCTTCCGTCTCCGTCATCACTTCACGAACGAGACGGATGACCTCCGGATGATGCGTGAGCTGGTCCATCGTCGCGCGCGTCAACGCGCTGATCGGGTTGAACGCGATGTTGCCGAGCAGCTTGACCCAGATCTCGCTGCGGAAACGCGTCGTGACGGGGCACTTGAAGCCCGCAGCGATCAGGGCGTCGGCGAGGGCCCGGCAGCGCTCGGATTTCTCGCCGCTCGGTTCGCCCAGCGTGATGCGGTTGCCCTCGGTGTAATGGATCACGCCAGGCTCGATGATGTCGGTCGCGAAGTAGATCAGCGACCCGATGACGCGATGCGGTTCGATCGCGGACGCAATCACGCCGCCGGGATCGATGCGTTCGAGGCGCAGGCCATCGAGCGGCCCGCCGTGATTCTGGAAATACCACCAGGGGATCCCGTTCTGCGTGCTGACGACCACCGTCTGCGGACCGAGCAGCGGCCGCAGTTGCGGTGCCAGCGCCGTGAGCGCGTGCGCCTTCACGCCGAGCAGGACGACATCGGCCGTGCCGATGCTCGTCAGGTCGCCGGTCACGACCGGCCTGACTTCGAAGTCGCCCTCGGCGGAGTGCACACGAACGCCGCGCTCCTGCATCGCCCGCAGATGCGCCCCGCGTGCGTGCAGCACCACGTCGGCACCGGCCCGTGCGAGACGGGCGCCGATGTACGCACCAATGGCGCCCGCCCCGGCGATGACGATTCTCACGAGGCCTGCGTCGAAAACGCCTGCGCCACCAGCCGACGCTGAATCTTGCCGGTCGCCGTGCGCGGAATCACGTCGGTGAGGTGAATCTGCTTCGGCCGCTTGAAGTCGGACAGCCGCTCCTTGCAATAGGCGAGCAGCTGCTCGCTGGTGGCTGATTCCTTCAGCACCACCGCCGCCGCGACTTCTTCACCCCACGTCGGATGCGGCACACCGAAGCAGACCGCTTCGGCGACGGCGGGATGCGCCAGCAGGACTTCGTCGATCTCGCGCGGCGACACCTTTTCTCCACCGCGATTGATCAGCTCCTTGATCCGGGCCACGAGCGTCAGATAGCCGTTCTCGTCGAGAAAGCCCTGATCACCCGTGCGGAACCAGCCGCCGGAGAATGACGTGGCGTTCGCTTCCGGATTGTTCTCGTATCCCGTGATGACGTTGGGGCCCTGAATGACAACCTCGCCCTGAGTGCCTTTCGGCAGATGGTTTCCCTCTGCATCCATGATGCTGATGCCGACGCCGGTGCCGGGTCCGACCGAGCCCGGTTTGCGCGATGACGGCGGCAGCGGGTTGGACGCCATCTGGTGTGCCGCTTCGGTCATGCCGTAGGCCTCGAGCACCGGCGCACCGAAGGCCGTCTCGAGGTCGGCCATCACCTGCGGGGGCAGCGCTGCGCTGCACGATCGGATGAATCGCAGACGCTCCGCGCCAGGCGGTGGTCCTGCCTTCGCGTCCGCGCGCGCCAGCAGCAGTTGATGGATTGTGGGCACCGCCGAGTACCACGTCGCGCCCTGATCGCGCGCGACGCGCCAGAACGAGAGCGGATTGAACTTCGCCGGCACGACCACGGTTCCGCCGGTCGAGAGTGTCGCTAAGGTCGACGCCACGAGGCCGTGCACATGGAACAGCGGCATCACGCACAACGACACGTCATTCGAGGTCAGAGCGTAGGTCCGTGCCACGTTGCCGGCCGAGATCGACAGGTTTGCGTGCGACAGCGGCACGCGCTTGGGGCGTCCAGTACTCCCGCTCGTGTGCAAAACCAACGCGACGTCGTTCACCGTGGGCGGCTGGACGCCGCCGTTGCGCGACACCCCGGCCAACGAGACGTTGCCGCTCGCATCGGTGTCGACCGTCACGATCGGCACGCGATCGCCAGCCGCGCGCCGTGCGTCGTCGATGCCGTCGGGCGGAAGCAGGAGCAGCTTCGCGTTGGTGTCCTCGAGAAAGAAACGGAACTCGTCTTCCTTGTACCCGGGATTGAGCGGCGCCGCGGTGCCCGCCTGCGATGCGGCCAGGAAGCAGACGACGTTCGCCAGACCATTCGGCAGTGCGCTGGCCACGCGGTCGCCGCGGCCGACGCCGAGCGAGGCGAGCTGTGCGGCAACCGCCTCGACCTGCTCAATCAGGCCGCCATAGCTGACTCTGATGTTCTGTTCGGGCGAGACAAGAGCCGTCTGATCGGCCGGGGCCTGGCGCACGAGGTCGAGGAGCGTCCTCGGCACGGAATTCGACTGGGTCATTGAGTCTCCTGAAACGGACAGCGTTGATCACCGACATCACCATCGTCAACCCGATGCGAGGTTCATCATCCCGGCGAGCCGCGGCCAATGCGCGCTGGCCCGCAGCGGTTCGGTGATCGCACTCCGCAGATAGGCGCCGACCAGGGAGTACCGTTGCTCGATGGCTTTCGCGAACCAGTCCGTCGCCAGATCGACTTCGCCACCGCAGATGTGGAACAAGGCCCAGCCAACGGGCACGCCGTATCCGTTCGCGTCGAATCGATCGAGCAGGGCGCGTCCACGGTCGCCCTTGCCTGTGCGGGCCAACAGACCGGCGTACACGCCGACGCTGGGCGTATACCACGGCGCGAGCGTGAATGCCCGCCCGGCGGGGTCGAGCGCCCTGTCGAACATGCCTCGCGCGACGTGCAGATCCGCCGTGAACGCATGCGTCCAGAAGAAGTTCGGATCGAGCGCCGTGCTCTGCTGGAGCAGCTCCTCCGCATCGGCGTACCGGCGCGACGCGCCGAGCGCCAGCGCCAGCAGCGCGCGATAGGTCAGGTGGAGCGGATCGCCCTGCACGGCGAGCTCGAGCTGCTCGACCGCCTGATCGAGCTGCCCCGATCCCAGGAAATAGCCCCAGCCGATTCCCATGCGCGTCAACGGTGACGGGACGCCGCCGGATGTCGCCAGCGTGAAGCGCCGCGCGGCTTCCGTCCAGTCGTAATCGCACGTCGCTGCGATCATCAGGAGTGGACCGTGCGCATCGACGAGCGTCGGATCGAGCTCGAGTGCGCGTCGCGCCGATTCGCGAATCTGCGGTGCTACCTCACGCGTCGCCGAGAGACCGATCGTCGTTCGGCCAAAGAGGTAATCGGCGTAGAGCGCGTGCGCCAGCGCGAACTGCGGATCGAGCGCAATCGCCTGCTCGTAGAAGATCCTGGCCTGCTCCATCGACTCGGCGGTGACCTTCCAGTGAAAGTGTCGTGCCTTGAGCAGCGCTTCGTAGGCGGGAACCGCCGGCGTATGACGCGACTCCGCGCTCGTCGGCGACAGCTTGATCTCGAGGGCATTGGCAATTGCCGTCGCGATGTCGTCCTGCACTTCGAACACGTCGGCCATCTCGCGGTCGTAGCGCTCCGACCAGAGGTGACTGCCGTCCGAGGCGGTAATGAGCTGCGCGGTGACGCGAATACGATTTCCGGATCGCCGGACGCTGCCCTCGAGCATGTTCGCGACGCCGAGCGTCTCGGCGATCCGGCGGATGTCGACGTTCTGCCCCTTGAACGCGAACGCCGACGTGCGCGCGATGACTTTGATCCCCGGGATCTTCGCCAGCGCGTTGATGATCTCTTCCGCCAGCCCGTCGCTGAAATATTCCTGTTCCTTGTCCGCGCTCATGTTCGTGAACGGCAGCACGGCGATGGACGGTGGCGTATCTGCTGATCCGGCCATCGCGTGTTCGATGGCTTCGCGCACGTCGCGGATCGTCTGGAACCGACCGTCAGGTGACTTGCAGAGACAACGGGAAACGATCGCGCGCACTGGCGCAGGGCCTTCGAGCGGAGCGGGGTCGTCGCGCAGAATCGAGGAAACAACGTCAGCCGAGCACATACCCGCGAACGGCCGGCGCCCGCTGAGCATCTCGTAGAACACGATCCCGAACGAGAAGATGTCGGAGCGCGCATCGACGTCCTCGCCCCGCGCCTGCTCCGGCGACATGTAGGCGGCGGTGCCGACGACGGTCCCTGGCTGCGTGACCACGAGCGTTGCCGCAGCCTCGGCTGACCCGGGCACGTCGCCGGCGTCGCGGTGCAACAGCGCAAGTCCGAAGTCCAGGAGCTTGATTCCGGACGTCGTGACCAGAATGTTGCCTGGCTTGAGATCCCGATGCGTGATGCTCTTGCGGTGCGCGGCGTCGAGCGCATCGCACATCTGCAACGCGAATGCGATCGCCTCGCGAGCCGGCAGGGGACCATGCAACGGATTGCCCTCGACGAATTCCATGACGAGGTAATCCGGGCCGACGTCGTACAGATGACAGACGTGCGGATGGTTCAGCGAGGCGATGGCCAGTGCTTCGCGCTGAAATCGATCGCTGAACCTCGCGTCGATCGTCTTGATCGCAACGGTACGATGCAGGCGGGTGTCGACGGCTTTGTAGACCTCGCCCATGCCGCCGCTGCCGATGCGGGCGATGATTTCGTACGGACCAAGACGAGCACCTGGAGCGAGCGACAAGCCGCGTGGATTATAGCGGCCCGCTTACTTGACCTTCTTCGCCGGCATGTCCCCCTCGACGATCGTCAGAATGAGATCGGTGGCCATGACCTTGGCGTCGGTCACGAACGTCAACGTTCCACCGAGCGGCGGGAACATGAACTTCGTGTCGAGCGCTTTTTGCCCAGCTACCCAGCTACCCAGCTACCCAGCTACCCAGCTACCTAGCTACCCAGCTACCTAGCAGTAGGATCAACGCCGTGTCGAACCCTGGCAAACGACCGACGCGAGACGCCGAGTGACCGGGCCCACACCGGCGACCGCGCTCCTGCTTGCCTGGCGGGCAGGCGATGAAACCGCGCTGGACCAGCTCATTCCACTGGTTCACGCCGAGCTTCGCCAGATGGCGGGCCGGATGATGGCGCGCGAGCGGCAGGGACACACACTGCAGCCGACGGCGCTGGTCAACGAGGTGTTCCTGCGTTTGATCGACGTGCGACGCGTCCAGTGGCAGAACCGCGCGCATTTTCTGGCGATGGCGGCGCGGCTGATGCGCCGCGTGCTGGTCGAAGCGGCGCGATCGCGCGACTCGCAGAAGCGCGGTGGAAAGGTCGTGCGGATAGACGTCGATCCGACCCAGATCGGTGCCGCCACTCCGGGTTCAGACCTCGTCGCGCTGCACGACGCGCTCGATGCGCTCGCCACACTCGACGCGCGCAAAAGCCAGGTCGTGGAGCTCCGGTACTTTGGCGGCCTCAGCGTCCAGGAGGCCGCCGAAGTGCTGCAGGTCTCGCCGGAAACGATCATGCGCGACTGGAAGTTCGCGAAGCTGTGGCTGCTGCGCGAGCTCACGAAACAGTCACAACATTCACGCTGACTTCAATCCGAGCAGGGTCGGGCCGCCCGCACGCGCGAACGTCTCGATGATCGATTGCTGCCGCGTTCGCGCCCGGTCGATCAGCGGGCGCCAGCGCTCGTGTTCGCGTACCGGCGCCAGGACGGGATTGCTCTCGTACGCGGGGACGCACAGAAAGCCTTCGCCCACCGAGCGTTCCAGGGTCGTCATCGCGCGATCGATGCATCCGAGCCGCGCATAGATCTCCGCGACGTAGAACAACCCTTCTCCATCGCTGAACCCGAACGCGTCGAACGCCTGAAGCGCCTCGAGCGCCTCGTCCTCGCACTGCTCGAGCGCCGCGCGCAGCGCCGACGAGAAGCTGCGCAGCAGCGGCACGGCCGCGAAGCGCTCCTCTTCCCGCCGCGCCGTCTCGATCGCCTCGCGATCCCGGCCGAGCGCGGCAAGCGCCCGGGACTCGACCGGGTCGCTGCTGCGATGCGCTTCCTGAGCGGCGAGCTCGAACGCGCCCTGCATGTAATACGTGTGCAGGATGCTGGTCGAGACCTGCGGGTCGAGACGCTGCGCACGCCGATGCGCGGCGACCGATGCCTCGAGCAATCCACCGTAGCGGCAGGCATGCACCAGCGCCGCGTGAATCTGTGGCTCCACTCTCCGCTCACGGACGCGGCGGAGCAGGCGCGCGAGCGCGGCATCGACTCGACCCAGATCGATCTCCAGCTGCGCGAAGTAGTACTGCGCGGGCGCATTGTCGGGATCGAGTTCGAGCGCGTGCATCAGCGCCGATTCCGCCTGCTTCAACTGGTCGCGGTCTTCGTACTTGCCGAGCACGCGATCCAGGCGCCCGCGCTCGGCCCAGGCCGGCGCGAACGAGTCGTCGAGGTCGACCGACTGCTGGAAGCACGCTCGCGCCTGCTTCCAGCTGCTCGTCTCCATCCGCAGCTGCATCCCGTGCAGGTAGAGATCGAATGCCTTCGTGCTCGACGACCGTGAACCCGGTCGTCGCGATTGGTCCTGGTCCGTCAGCGGCAGCGCCGCGACGACTCGCGACGCCAGCGATTCGAGGAGATCGAACACATCGTCGACGGGCACCTGCATCGTGTCGGCGAGCAGAACATCGCCGGCAGGTACCGACACGAGCTCCACGCTCACGCGAAGGCGATCCTTCACGCGGAGAATCGAACCGGTGAGGATCACATCGGCGGCAAGCTCGGAGGCGAGCACGTTGAGGTCCGGCCGCGTGTTCGCGTACCGCGCGGAGGCGAGATTCGATCGCACGACCAGCGATTCCATGCCGGACAGCGAGCTCGCGAGTACATCGGCGACGCTCGCAGGCAGATAGTCGATCTCGGAATCAGGCTTGAGCAGCCTGAACGGGAGCACCGCCAGCCGGAGGACGCGCCGCACCTCGGCGACGTGATTGTCGCCGAACAGCGGCACCAGGCGACGCAGCTCGGCGATCAACGACGCGGCGTCGGGAAATCGATCGTCGGCTCGCTTGGCGAGCGCTCGATGCACGACGCGATCGAGCGCGATGACCACGGGAGATCCGGCCAGCGCCGGCGGAGCATCGAAGAGGACCGAGTGAATGAGCGCCGCGATCGTCTGGCCGCCGAACGGCGGGCGGCCCGCGATCATCTCGAACAGGATCACGGCCAGCGAAAACAGATCGGCGCGCCCGTCCACCACCGAGCCGGTCAACTGTTCGGGCGCCGCGTACTGCGGTGTGCCAACGATCGTTCCGGTGTGGGTCACCGGCGGCGCCGTCGTGCCGACCATCGTGAACGACCGTGCCAGGCCGAAGTCCAGGACCTTGACGCTCGCACCGGTGAGGAAGATGTTCGACGGCTTGAGGTCGCGGTGCACGATGCCGTGCGCGTGCAGGATCTGCAGTGCCTCGGCGACCTGCACGGCGATCTGAATGGCGTCCGCCGGGACGATCGGTCCTGCGCTCAGGCGTGCCGCCAGTGTCGTCCCCTCAATCAGCTCCATCGCGATGAACGGATGGCCGTGCCACTCGCCCAGCTCGAACACCTGACACAGGCGTGGATCGGACAGCGCCGCAGCCACGCGCGCTTCGCGGACAAGGCGCTCCCGCCCGCGTGGATCCGAGGAGTCGTGACGCAGCAGCTTCAGTGCGACGCGGCGGCCGAGGCGATCGTCTTCGGCCACATAGACGACGCCCATGCCGCCCTCGCCGATCTTGTCGAGGATCCGGTAATGGTCGATGCGCTCGGGAACGGCGACGCTCGTGCCGGCGTCGCCTTCGCCAATCTCTGGCTCCGTGAACGCCTCGAGTGAGACTGGCCTGTCGAGGAAGTCGTGCGCTGATTCCTCCAGCGCCAGCAGCGAGTCGACCTCGCCTCTCAGCGTGTCGTCGCCGTCGCACGCCCGATCCAGGAACGCCGCGCGATCGGTGGAACGGCGTTCGAGTGCAGCGTGCAGCAACTGCTCGACGCGGTTCCACCGCTCCGAAGGCATGGGTCAAGACCTTATCGCGATCGCGCGTAATCCGTCATCCCCTGGAAGTCGATCACGACGACCGGCTCGTTGCCAACCACCCAGGCATCGTGGCCCGCCGGCAGCGACGAGATGTCGCCGGCGCGGCAGTCGAACTCGGTGCCGTCGTCCATCACGACGTGCAGCGTTCCGGACACGTGATACTGCAGGTGCGGCGCCTCGCAGCTCTTCGTCTTCGCGATTGGTTTCACGGATGTGGACCACCGCCAACCGGGCTCGAAGATGCCGCGGCCAATCGTCGCGCCACCGATCGTCACCAGTTCCAGCCGTCCGCCCGGAAATTCCCGTATGTCGGTAGCCCGCTCGAAAGACCGTGTTTCCGCCTGCTCAGTCAGATGTGTTGTCATGGTTGCTCTCCTCTGCTGGCCCTAGAGGCGCAAACCGCGGATGAAAACTGTCAACGCCCTCGCGTGTGTCGCCGTCCTCGTCTTTACCTGGTTGACGCTGCGGCACGTGCACGAGTCGGTGTTCCTGGAGGATCAGGTCGATCAGCTGCAGAACTTCGAATCCCTGTGGCATTTCGAGCCCTATGCCTTGCTGGGGCCGGCGATGTCCGACACGCGGCCAACGGCGCACGCACTGGGGCCGACCGGCGCGATCCTGCTCGGCCTGCCGGTCACGCTCGGCCTCGGGATCGACGGCATTCATGCAATTACGAGCCTGCTGATTGCGGTCGCGACAGCGGTCGCATTCGTGACGTTGCTGCGCATCGACGATCGATTTGCCTGGCTGTGGTTCTGGATCTTCTCGGCGACCTGGATCGTGTGGTGGAACGCAGGCCTGCTGTGGGTCAACACGCTGCTGCTGCCGGCGGGGGTGCTCCTGCTCGGGCTGGGCGCGTCGTGTCTGTGGCAGCCGACGCTCTTCAAGCTGGCTCTGCTCGTATTGGTCGCGGTCCTCGCTCTGCACGTGCACCTGGTGGCGCTCGTGACTGCGCCCGTGGTGGCAATCGTGACAGCCGCAACTGGACGCGAAGCACTCCGCCATCCGTGGTCGCGACGCGAGGCGGTCGCGATCGGCCTTCTCGCGCTGGCGGCGTTCGGGCCGTATCTTGTCGCTGAAGTGTTGACCGGCTTCCAGAACTCACGCGCGATGCTCGCGCACCTCCAGAAGACGACCGAGGCGCAGCCACTCGCGATGGCGACCGCGATGCAAACGCTGCTCATCGCTACCGATCCAACCCGGGCATTCACGAGCATCGGCGTCTCCGACGGCGTCGTGCTCGCTATCAGCAGCGCCCTGGCCACGTTCGTCGTCGTCGCTGTCTTTCGACGTATGCGCCACCAGGGATCGTCGGCGACCAGAGAGGCTGGTGCCGGTCGCGTGCTGTTGTGGCTGACGCTCATCGCGATCGCCGCAATCATCGGACAGGCCGTGTTCTTCCTGCTGATGCGCCGCCCGCTCGCCGGCTATCAATACGTCACGCTGCTGGCACCGTTCTACGCCGTCGTGCCCGCGGTGTTTCTACGTCTCGTGCTTGCGCGACCTCTTCAGTCGGGCGCCAGCGTCTCGCTGGTCGCCGGCGCCTGTGTGGTGTTTCTCGTGTGGACCGGTCCCTCGCGCGCCGACGGCTCCATGGCTCCTGCGATGTGGTCGTATCGAAACATCGTGCGCGCGATCGACGATCTGTGCGGCGACGGCGCCGCTGATACCGCCGAAGGTCCAGGCTTCGCCGAAGTCCTGAACCCACGCTACGACGGCGTCCTGCAGTACCTGATGAAACGGAGGTTCTCCAGCTGTCGATACGAGCCCGGCGCCGCGCTGCTGATTGCCGCGAATCGCGAGGGTCACTACGAGGACTGGTACGTCGTCGGCACGAGACGCTATCGTCGCGACACTGTGCGCTTTCCGGGCATCGCGCTGTACCGGCTCGTTAGGCCGCCTTCGCCGGGTTCTGAGCGCTGATCATGCGCGAACCAGCCGGATCGTGTAGTCAGACCACTCCTTGATCTTGCCGTCCTTGATGAAGAACACGCCGACACCTTCCCACGTGAAGCCACGCGGTGACACGAACCGGTCGACCCGACGGTTGATCACGATCGGGCCGGCGGTGAATGTCTCGAGCACCTGAAACTCGACACTCGTGGCGTCGCTGAAGACTTTTGTGTAAGTGGCCACCACTGCCTCGAGTCCGGCGATCGGTGGCATCGTTTCCGTCATGCGATAGACCACGTCGTCCGCCAGAAACGGCCGGATGGCTTCCGCCTGGCGTTTCGAAACCGCGGCGCAGAACTCGGTGACGACTTGCGGGTTCGTCCCTCCTGCGCCGTCGGCCGACTGCGCGGCATCCGCGTCGACTGGAACAAGCGAGGCAATCGCGGAGGCTGCAATCGACGCAAGCAGCAATCGTCGTCCTTCCTCGCGAGGCGCGTCACTGATGGTCGCCCGGTGGATGTCCTTCATCTCGATTCCATTCGTTCTCGCTGCGCTATGTTCTTTTCGCTGCGCTATGTTCTACCGTCACGAATAATTTCATCGCCGCGGCGGAAGAAGTGTGTCACAAAGTCGCGCGCGCTCAGATGCGTAACAGTGTCTGAATTCGGCGTCCGATTTGCGGTGGAACGGGTGGCATGCGGGGTGCGACGATGGTCGCATGACGACTGAACTCCTCGACATCACGGCGTCGGCCATCTCATCGCGCGTGGCGGCGATCGACTGGTCGCCTGTCAGCGACGAGCTCGATGCACATGGGTGCGCTGTCGTCAAAGGCGTTTTGACGATAGACGAATGCACATCGCTCGCAGCCACGTACGGTGCCAATCAGCGGTTTCGCAGCCGTGTCGTCATGGCGAGGCACGGGTTCGGTCGCGGCGAATACAAGTACTTCGCTTATCCACTGCCACCGCTGGTCGAGGGACTGCGGACCGCGTTGTATCCGCCACTCGCGACGGTGGCCAATCGCTGGAACGAGCAGCTGGGTCTCGACGTTCGCTATCCGAGCAACCATCGCGATTTTCTCGACCGGTGTCATGACGCAGGTCAGACGAAGCCGACGCCCCTGCTCCTGCAGTACGGCGCAGGCGATTACAACTGTCTGCATCAGGATCTTTACGGAGAGCACGTGTTCCCGCTGCAGGTGACGTGTCTGCTCTCCAAACAGGGAGTCGACTTCACTGGCGGCGAGTTCGTCTTGACGGAGCAACGCCCGCGCATGCAGTCACGCGTCGAGGTCGTTTCTCTCGATCAGGGAGACGCGGTGATCTTCGCGGTCCGCGAGCGGCCGGTTCACGGCACGCGAGGCTGGTACCGCGTGAACCTGCGCCACGGCGTCAGTCGGCTACGCTCGGGCGATCGTCACACGCTGGGCGTGATCTTCCACGACGGGAAATAGACAGGAGCGTCGTTCGGGACGTTCGGGACGTTCGACGTTCGGGACGTTCGGCGTTCGGCGTTCGACGTTCGGGACGTCTGACGTTCGCACCGTTCGACGTTCAAGACGCCTGAACTGCCGGAACGGTACGAAACGACCCGAACGACCCGAACGACCCGAACGACCCGAACGACCCGAACGACCCGAACGACCCGAACGACCCGAACGATCCGAACGATCTTGTCAGGGAGTCTCGCCGCCGAACGCGTCGCACGACACGCCGGCGTGCCAGTTCGTGTACGTGCCAGTGGCGTTGGTCTTCCACGCCCACACGTGCAGCGTGTAGAAGGCGGGCAGGCCGAACCGGTTGGGCGCCTCGAACCGGTGAAAGAGCTGACCCATCAGCTTTGGTGTGGACCCGTCGGGATGGGCCGCATCCCACGCATCAGCGAAGATCAGAAAGTCGGCGCCAATCAGACGCAGCGTGCCATCCGCCTGCGGCTCGTAGATCACGATCTCCGGCTCGGTGGGATCGACGACCAGGTCGAAGATGCGATCGGTGCGGACGAAGTGCATGCCCATGGCGCCGAATTCCCCACCGCTGACGCAACCGAAGAGTGGCGTAAACAGCTCCTTCCGCGCGACCTCGACGTTCTTGTAACGCGCGGTCGCCGTGCGGACAATGTCGACGAGCGGTCCCGACGGGAGCGGCGCCGCCTGTGTCTGCGTGTGCTCGTCGTGCGCGAAGGCGGACGTGGACGACACGCACCCCATGGCGATGGCGATCAGCGCCGCGTTGACTGAAGTGGACAATCGTGTGACCTTCATGACAGCCTCCTGAGCAATGTCCTCGGGTGTCGACTCACCCCTCACTCGAGAAATCGAAAACCGCCAGTGAAAGACGACACGCCTTCGTTCTCGTCGTTGGTGACTGCGGCCGAGCAAGGCGATCGCGCGGCGGCCGACACGCTGTTCGCAACGCTGTACGACGAGCTGCACCGTATGGCGCGCCGCGAGCTCGCGCGGCGCGGTGGCGGCGTCACGCTGGGCGCGACCACGCTGCTGCACGAGGCCTATCTGGATATCTCGGATCGCGAGGGCGCGGCGTTTCCCGACCGCAACCGGTTCATGGGTTACGCGTCGCGCGTGATGCGGGGACTCATCATCGACTACGCGCGGCGTCGGAAGGCGCAGAAGCGCGGCGGGCAATTCGAGATCACCGCCATCGCGACCGACGTGGCCGACGAAACACCCGGCGCCGACGAGCTCGCGCGCGTCAGCGACGCGCTGGACGAGCTCGATGCGACCGAGCCGCGGCTCGCGCGCATCGTCGACTTCAAATTCTTCTGCGGGTTCTCGTTCGCCGAGATCGGGTCGATGCTCGGACTCTCAGAGCGGACGGTGCAGCGTGATTGGGAGAAGGCGCGAATTTATCTGCATCGCGTCCTGAGAGACGACGCGACCCCCGACCGGCCCGGCGTGTCGTAGGGCGGGTGCGACCGCAGGTCGACCCGCCAGGCCGGGAGCGACCGCGTCGGAGGCCAGGCGAAGCAGACAGTTCACCTGCACGATGTGCCAGTCGCCCGCCGGATAGATCTGCCGGCGCGCCGCCAGAATCTGCCGCAACGACTCTTGAACGGCCGCGCCTTCGCCTCGTCCCATACGCACGCGCGCGAGGTTCGTCGCATAGTTCAGCAGTCGTGGATGCGTGGCCGTGAGCTGCGCCTCGCCGATCCGCACGCACTCCTCGAAGATCGCCTGCGCTTCTTCGAGCCGCCCCTGCTGCTCGAGCGCAATGCCCAGCGAGTTCAACGTCTGCGCGTACTCCACGTGCCGATCGCCGAACACCTGACGCTCGGCCATCAGCGATTCGCGAAGCAGCGCTTCCGCCGCCGCCGGCTGGCCCTTGGCGAGGAGCAGCAGCGCCAGACTTCCTTGGGCCGCGGAGCTGTTGGGATGATTCGGACCGAGCAACCGTATCGTCGTCGCCACGTTCTCCCGCAGGAGTGGCTCCGCGCTTTCGAGATCGCCGCGAAACATCAGCGTGCGACCAAGATCGCTCTTGCTGGTCGCGGTCTCGCGGTGCTCCTCGCCAAAGACCCTGCGGCGAATCGCGAGCGCCTCTCTGAAGAGCGCCTCTGCTTCGTTCGGGCGCCCGCGGCCGCCGAGCGCCCGACCGAGCTCGACGAGCGTGACGGCGACGTCCTTGTCCTCCGAGCCGAGCACGCGGCGCCGCATCGCCAGACTTTCACGCAGGAGCGGTTCGGCGGCCGCCGGGTTTCCCTGTTCGCGATGCAGAACCCCGAGATTGTTGAGCGTCTGCGCCAGCGTCGCGTTCCCCGACCCGAACGACTCGCGGCCGATCGCCAGCGCGCGCTCCAGCAGCGGAAGCGCCTTCGCGTGCAGTCCCATCCGCTCGTACGTGCGGCCGATCACGTTGAGCATGTTGGCCTGCAGCTCCGGTTCGTGCGCCAGCTCCCTGACGATGCGTTCCGCACCGATGTCGAGCTGGTTGCGAACGGTCGGCTCCTTCGCATCGGGCGTGCGATAGGGGTCGGCACCGGTCAGCAGACCCGTCAGGAGCTCGCTCACTTTCGAGGCCTTCGCGGCCTCCACACGTGCGCGGTCGCGTTCTGCGGAGACCCGCACCGTATAGACCACGCTGACGGCGACGAGCACGCTCGCGGCAAGAGCAGACGTGATGACGACGCGACGGTGGCGCCGGAGGAATTTGGCGGTGCGATAACCCAGCGCGTCGCCACGCACGGCGATCGGTTGATGATCGAGCACGCGACGGAGATCGTCGGCGAACTCCGCGACCGATCCGTACCGCTCCGCCGGGTCGTGCTTCAACGCCTTGCCGACGACCGTCTCCAGGTCGCCCTGCAGGAGACGGCGGAGCCGTTCCGGTGTCGTCGCACGGCGCTCGGCGCGGACCGCGCTTTCATGCGGATCGGCGCCGACCATCGTGGCGGACAACCGCTGCGGCTCCGTATCGGTGACGGCTTTGACGAATTCCGCTGGTGAATGTGCATCGGCACCGGTCGGGTGCCGACCCGTGAGCAGCTCGAACAGCAGCACACCCAATGCATAGACGTCGGTCGCCGTCGTGATTGGACCGCCGGTCACCTGTTCCGGTGCGGCGTATTTCGGCGTCAGGGCGTACTCGCCGTCCCGCGTGATAACCGTTCCGACGTCGTCGGCCGCGTCGTGCTCGAGCAACTTCGCGATGCCGAAGTCGAGCAGCTTCACCTCGCCATTCGAGGTCACGAGCACGTTCGACGGTTTCAGGTCGCGATGGACGATCAACCGTGCGTGTGCGTGGGCGACGGCGCCCTGCACGTCGAGAAAGAGGCGAATGCGTTCGTCGATGCCGAGACGCTCCTCGTCGCAGTACCGATCGATGTGCCGGCCTTCGACGTGCTCGAGGACGAGATAAGGTTGGCCCGTCGTCGAGACGCCCGCGTCGATGAGGCGAGCGATATGTGAGTGCGTCAATCGCGCGAGGATGCTGCCTTCGCGCTTGAAGCGCACCTCGCTGGCGCGGCCGACCAGCGCGGCGTTCAGCAGTTTCAGCGCGGCACGACCGTGGAACCGGCCGTCGCTGCGCTCGGCGAGCCACACGCTGCCCATCCCGCCCTGCCCAATCGGCGAGACGAGCGTGTAGGCACCGAGCGTGAGACCGGCCAGCGTCGATTCATCGGGCTCGACCAGCGCGGGGCCGCTGAGGAACCCTTCATTGCTGAGCAGCTGATGTTCCGCGAGCATCGCCTCGACGTCGGCGGCCACCTGCGCATCGCGCGACCAGAGCGACAGCAGACACGCGTCGCGCTCCGAGGGCGGCAGGTCGAGGACCCGATCGAGATGGGGGCTGGCGCTCTGCCAACGATCGCTGCTGATTGCAGGCACGTCGATACAACGCGACATTGCCTGGAAAACCCCGCAACGGGGTCCGCCGCCGGCTCCCGCGAAGTGGAGGGGTACTACGGTGGCGAACAGGAGACAACAAGGGCCCGTTCGAGGCCGCCCCTGCTGAACTGGCGGCCGGACGAGTCATGATGTCGCCGTGGACCTGAAATCGCTCGCGACGCGGCTCGCTCGCGACGTCCAGCAATTCGATTCGCTCGATCGCGCGGAACAACTGGTGTTGATCTTTGGGGCAGCCGTGCTCTTCGGCCTTGGCCTGTGGTGGGGACGAGTGATCTCGGAGCGGCGTCTCCAGCGCTGGTGCCAGCGTGAAGGGTTCGAGCTGCTGGATTGGCGCGGCGTCTGGTTCTTCCAGGGACCGAACGCGCCGTGGCGTTCGCAGTATCAGGAGTGCTATCGAATCGAAGTGCGCGACAGGGAGGGATACGAGCGAACCGGATACCTGGTCTTCGGCCGGTATTGGCTCGCGTGGCCGTTCAGCCGCAAGGTGACCGTGGAGTGGGACTGACGCGCACAAAGGACCGGTGAGTGCCTTGTTCCGCGCCTGCGTGCGAGGGCCTTCGCGGTCCTGCTATTGCCCCTATCTGTTGTTGTCATGCCGCCACCAGCCGTCCTCAATCCGATCTCTGTGATTTCGTCGAAGCGCTTGCCATGTTCAGCTCGTCGACGAACGCATCGAGAAACTCCGGGATCTTCTTACGGAACGACGGATAGTCCGCAACCCACGTGAGGTCTCCATTGGCGAGCATGTCGTAGGAGACAAAGTTGCTGCGCCATTTGGCGCGAAGCTGATAGCGGTATTGCATGCTCCACGAGAAGATCCGATTCATCCAGCGGCGGACGACGCGTGCCTGCCGGTCGTAATCACGAAATTCTGCTCGGAAGAGCCAGCGGAATGGATCGGCCGCATCGTCGGCTCTCAGCCGGTGTCGGTGGTCCCCAGGCTCACCCAACTGGAGGAGGTCGACATACGAAACGCGCCGGACACCATCCTCGCTCGCAATCGACAGGCCGGTCATCACGCGCGCCTTGGATGCCGAGGTCTCGCCGCCTCCTTCTTCAAAGATGTCCCGTGTCGGCAGACCGAGGCCGCGATGAAGACGCGATCGATTTGCGCGACGGCTGCTGAAGATGTCGAGGGCGCGGTCCGCAAGACGATACGATCGACTTCCGTTGGCGACGGCGAGGAACCAGCCGCCACGGACGGCATAATGCCCTGGCAATCGCGCAGCGATGCGCGTCCGGTACTCACTGCCTTCGTTCTGCTGCTGGACGCTTGCGGCACACGCGGTTCGATACCAGTGACGAGACGCCACCGCCTCGAACGCTGGATCGCGCGGCTTGAAGTCGAACGGCTCGGCGGGTTCGAAGTACTGGTCGAAGTCGAGTGAGTCGAGCAGCAGCAGCCATGCCTTGTACCACTGCAGCGAGTATCCGTTGATGGCGGCCTGCAGTCGGCACGCGCGGATACAGCGGTCCGACGATGTGTCTTTGCTATCGGCATGATACGTCTTGTCGTCGGCAATCCGAGAGTAGATGGACGTGAGGGATAGCGGTCGGGAACCTCGTGCATTGACGACATGCGGGAGATTGCCAGACAGGAGGTCCTGCAGGAATAGCCGCGGCCGTGTGGTCCCCCGCGACGAATCGTCCGCGTCGTACAAGGAGAATCCGCTGACGTCTTCCAACGCACGGTCTGCCCACTGCTTCGCCGCCGCGACGTGATCGTTGGCCGCCAACGAGCCATCCTTTTTCAACCATTCAGTGATGCGCCTGGCATCGGCGAAGATCTCGGAAAACCACATTTCGAAGAACAACGCAATCAACGAATCCACTCCGCCGGTAAAAAAGTCGAACGCCGCAATCTTGCGTCGCTGGCGCACTGTCTCCACCTTCGCGACTGCAGTACAGGCCTCGAGAAAATAACGCCATGGCACCACGCCGTGTCCATCCAGAGGGCGGCGGACGGTCAGGTCGAGCGTGTCCTGTCCGTCGATGGCGACACGCGTCATCCGGTCCCACACATCGTGCACGGTGTTGTATTCGGATTTCATCGCGTCATTGCGGATCTGCAGCTCGTGACGGTGCCCCTCGTTCGCGGCTTGTGACAGGGCACGGCTCTGAAGCGGAACCTGTTCGGCGCGACTCCACTGATCTTCATTGACGAGCAGAAAACCAAAATCCCACATCAGCGGGACCCGATCGCGCAGAGGCTCGGTACGGCGGACCGAGTACGGAGCATCACTGAAGAAATCAGCGCGACGTTTGTTTCGCGCACCCATGGCTTGTTGGCTCATGCCTGACGTTCCCTCACGTGACTGGAGCTCGTGTTGGCGCGTCGGCTTGAACAGGTCGAAGACGTCCATATAGTCCTCGCGTCCGTCGCCGAAGTGCGAATCCAACTCGCCGTACAGATAGTCTTGCTGGGACCGCAACGCACCTGGCGTACTGATACCCCAGTACCCGTCAATCATGAACACGAGACTGTGCGTCAGCTTGGTGTCAGCTGGCAGGTGACAGTAGTCACGCAGCGCGTGATAGTCTGGTGCCTTGCGAACGTGAATGACGTCCTTGCCGTCACCGACCGGTGCGAAGAGCCGTTCGAATACCGCCTTCTCTTCCTCGACATATTTCTGGAATGCAGGTGTCTCACCATATAGGACGATTTCCAGCGGAACAGCCGAGGGTTCGCCTCGTTCGACCCCTGCATAGAGCTCGAAGTGCGGATCGACGTCGATGACTCTCGTTTCGCGACCCTCGGCAAGACGCTGCCGCACCGGCTTGAGCTCACGAATCACGCTTGCCTCGCCAGGCATGATCGGCGGCAGTACGGTGATGGCGATTCGCTGCTCTCCGAAGAACGGCACTTTCCACGTGAAGATCTGGTGATCGACCAGCGACCGCAGCGCCCCGTTCATCGCATGCGCGGGGTCCTGATCCGGCCGGCCGCGGTCGGAGTCGACGAGTACGGCGGTGACTCCCAAACGCCGAAGCCGGAACACGATCGTCGGCAAGAACAGTGGATCCGACGCGACGCCAGGATACGTGTCGCGCAACAGTCGCAGATCGCTCATGACTACGCGCACTTCACCCGCGAAGCGCGTCGGTCCGAGCGCAGGCTGGCTCGGTGGATGGCCGATCAGGTGCAGGGCGTGCGTGACGCATTCGCGCGTGATCTGCCACAGCTGCTGCGACGACGCGTCCACCAGCTCGAGACGCCGGACAATGACGTAGCGTTCGATGATGCGAACCAGTGCATGCCGACAGACGTCAGCCAGCGTCTCCGATTCGCCTTCACGTAGCCATGGCTCTGGGCTCCACGCGCGATCGTCGGCGATCATCTTCTCGGTGAAGAGTCCGTGCTTTTCCAGAACTGGAACGATCTTCTCTTTCCAGAGCCGGTCAAGGATCCGATCGGCAAGGCGTTCGGCCGATGTGTCGTGAGTCGCCAGGAAGACGACCGGCGTGATCAAACCGCTCGATGCGCGTAGTAGTGCCAGCGCCACGATAAAGCGTTGATACGCCTCTTGTGACTCGGCAGTCGCCAGTCCCCGGCTTTCGTAGTACTCCTTAAGTTTGTCCTCCTCCTCCGGAAACGGTTGCCATTTCACGAACGATACGACGTCGTGTCTGGCCGACAGCGGCCTTTTGAACTTCTCCGCCACTGCCTGATGCGCTGTTCGCAGTTCCTGCTCGGAGAGAAGTCGCCAGGCCCCTGGCTCTGGGGTGTCGGCATCCGGGTGGCCAAACCAATCACGGCCGTCGACCGTCGACCGCGCGAGGTTGCGAACGTGGATGCGCTGTCCCTCGAAATCGCTTTGCCCGCGTGGGCGGTATAGCCAATCGCCGGGAACGCTGTTCATTCGCGAGCGAACGAACTCCGGAATCGCCATGTGGGGGTCCACCTGCTGGTCCTTCAAGAACGACCAGATCTCTTCGTCCGATCCGCCTTTACACCGCTGCCACCACTGGGTCACGACGTGCAGCGCGTGATCGAGCGCTTCCGGAAAGTAGCGGAACCCCTCCATGAGGAACTGCTCGGCAAGCGACGCCTTCAGCGTGCCTTCCTCGCCGATGAGAGCGGTGATCGATCCGGGCGGTAGCCCGCGAACGTTGGTCTTGATCTGGCCATCGCCCGATCTCAGCGAACCAAGCAGTGAGTCCAGATACGGCACTCCGAATGCGACGTTGAAGTCGAGACGTCGACCAGCTTGCCCTGAGGTGCTGTCGGACCCGATTATTGCCGCGGCATCGGCTGCGGTCGGCAGCGGATTGCTTCTCTCCGCTGGCTCGCCTTCCCGGGGCGGCCGAGTGAGGTCGATGCGACTGGAAAACGTGCCGCTCAAATAGTGCAAGGAGGGAAACACTTGCACGTAGGCGTGATAGGGCTCGTCCTTCAACGTGTCACACTTGCTGCGGAACCTCTCGTGCAGCAACGTCATCGGATCATCCGGGTTCTCCCATCCGCCCGTCGAACTGCCTCGCCCGGAACGAATCTCGAACGGATGCGAGCCGGCGGCAAACGCGCGCGCCCGGCATTTCTCGATCTCCAACACACGGCGAATCCTGTCTTGGGTACCTTGTCGCGTGAGGTGAATGACCGTGTCCGTCACGTATTCTTCGGGGTGGTGCTTACCCAGTTCAGGCTCTTCCACGACGAATACCGTGTGCCAGCTGTTCGATGCGGCGCGAACCATCTGTGCGATTTTGGCGCGTCGCGTCATCGTCTCGCCGAAGCTGTTTCGATCGCCGACCAGCGTTTCGAATCCGGCAACGGAATCGACGATCAGCAGGTTGGGCGGGGAGCCCTTCGATCGCGGGACGCTCGACAGCAGCCGCGCCAGAAACAGCCAGTCATCGCCCGTGGTCTGCGTTGCGAGGTCGAGAAAAGCCACGTCGTAAATTTCACGGCTGCCACCCCGCAGCCTCTCCAAGTATCGGGTCGTCGATTGCGACTTGTCGGAGCTACCTCCGTCGCTTGGGACGCAGTGAAACAGCTCGACGTGAAAAGGGGCCTTCTCGAGACGTTCGCGGCGGAACTTGATATCGGCGAGTTGCGCAAACGGCACGTATCGATGCCACGGGTAATCGAGCCTGAAGTTGTTCCAAACCTTCAGCGCCGACTCGTAGCGCAGGTCGCTCGACACGTAGAAAACCGCGGGGGCAGATTCATCCACGCGACACTCGCCGCTCTCACGAGCGTGGTACCGGAGAGCATGGTAGGTGGCCGCGAGATGTAACGCGAAGACCGACTTGCCGGTCCCGTCCTGGCCGACGATCGTCAGCGAAACGGCCGACTCGAGGCAGATCGCGAGATCTTCGGAGAGGACGTCGTCATACCCGAGCAGCTGATCCAGTTGCGGAATGCCGAACGGCAACGGAGCAACACCAGGCTGTTTGTCCCTATTGGCCATGAAGGTCCTTTTCCAGCGCGGCGTCGACGACTCGCTTCCCGCCGGTCCGTTGTTTCATTGCTCTATCGAGCAGACCCAAACGATTGCAGTTCCAGGCGGGAATCGCCTCCGTCCATTCGCTGCCAAGCCATTCATCGTCTTTCGGCCACTCGCTGTCCTGAGGGAGCAACATTTCCTGCCGGCCGTGGCGCGCGAATCGCCTGGTAACGACTTCGCACAACATCTGCGCAATTGCCTGGCGACCGAGGCTTCCGTGTTGGCGGGCGGACTCACCGTCGCCCGAAAAGTTCGGCATCAGCGAGAAGAGGCCGTCGGCGATCAGGCTCTGCATTCCAGTGCTTGTTCGTCGATACAGAGTGGGGACCACGCCAGCAAATCGTTCGGTGCTGCCGTCGCTCCCCGCTCCGGTCGACGATCCGTTCGCCCTCGGCACCAACGCGGTCAGGCGGTCCATATGCACCACGGCCAGAATGCGCGGCACGTAGATAGCTCGGCTGCCGGGATCGCTAGCCCTGACGGCGTTGAGCACCTTGCTGACACTTTCGACCAGGTGGCCGGCATGCGCAGTCGCGAGCGCTAGGTGACCAGTACCAGCAAACTCGAGGACTCGCGCGAGGTCGCGCTCTTCGCGAATTTCGCCGACGTACACGATTGTCGGCGTCTGCCGTAACGCGCCATCCAGCACCTCCTGCAAGTCCTGACAGTCCTTCAGGCGCTGGCGAGGTGTGTAATCGAAGCAGCGATCCTTGTCCGCCAACGTCAGAATCGGGGAGCTCGCGTCTTCCTTGAAATCCAGAAACACCTTTTCGATCGGATCCTCGAAAGTGACGAGATGAGGTCGCCTTCCCCCTGGGCGATGGGGAATCTGGCTCTCCAGCCACTTGCAAACCAAACCTCGTGCGGCTTCGGATTTGAGTGAGCCAGTTCTTCCCGTGACTAACATCAGTCCGTGCTTTGGTGTCTCTTCTTCCGCGATGAGCGTGTACAGACATTCGACAATATCAGCCACCGAAAAGAGAACGGGGAATGGCGACTGTGGTGGAAAGTACGAGAGACTGGGAAACCAACGACTCTGACGCAGGCTGTCCTTCGCGCGCTCGACATAGTCGTCGGCGTCGACGATCTGTGGCGCATGGGGGTGATCGCAACCTTTCTTGTAATCCCACCGCACGGAAACGGTCCACGCGCCGTCGCCAAACGCCCGGCTCATCTGCAGCCGTGCTTCGCTTCCACAGAAAGTCTCCTGAAACTCGAAAGAGGTACGCGGGGCACCTTCGTCATTTCTGACACCCGCTCGGTCCGCACAATACAAGTACCAGGGGTGGTCCACAGCGCACGTCCGACCCGCACCTTCCAGCATGCCAATTTGATCCTCGTCAACCCCGCTGCGACGGAAGTCGTGGTGCAGCCCTTCGTTGATTTGCGTGTCGCTCAACAGGATCGTGAAATCGGAATCTAAATAGAACTTGCTGGCGAGGAACTCCGCGCACACATGGTTGCGAATCTTCGCGTCGATGGCACTCGGCGGCTGTGGCATGTCAGGCCTCTTGGCTTTACTTGGTTCCATCGGTCGCGGCGGACACATTCCCGACCTTGACCGCACATGAATCGGCCCGAGGCCTTCCTGGCCTGTCCTGCCGCGTATGACGACTGAAGGATTTCGGCCGCGCATTCTTGCAGCGCGGTCCACTTCAGGTCAATAACGGATTGTCGAAGAGGAGCTAACGATGGACTCGTCGCACGCTAACAGGCTCCGGGCGTGACATGCCGTAAAATTCCCGAGCCAATTCGCCGTGCCTGCGCTTCCACGTCTGCGTCACCGCAAAGAGTGGCAGTTCTTCGCCGCTCTGCCAAAAGCCGACGGCCGTCTCGCATTCCTGTGGTGGGCCATCGTCCTGCTCCACGGTCTCGCGCCGGCGCTGCTGGCGGTCGCGACCGGCGTCCTGGTCGGTGCCGTTCAGCGCGGCGACAGCCTGACCACTCCGCTCGTCGTTGTCGGCGTGCTGTTCGTGCTCCTGCAGGTGTTGACGCCGTTGCAGACGGCGATCAGTCACAACCTCGGCGATCGCACGGCGGGATTCCTCTACGAGCGGCTCACGGCCGCGTGTGTCCGACCGCAGGGAATGGCGCATCTCGAAAACGGCTCGCTGCAGATGGACCTCACGGTGGCGCGCGACTTCGACCTCGGTATGACCGGTCCGCCGCTCTCGTATTCCATGGACTTCATCGCTGGCGGTCTGGTCGGGATGATCGGCGGTCTGGCGTCGGCCGTCGTGCTCGCCGGCTTCGCGTGGTGGGCGCCAATCGTCCTCGCCGGCGCGTGGCTGGCGACGCACTGGCTGCTGCGCGAGAGCGCCGTCTGGTTCGATCGGAACACGGATGTCGTGCGCGCCGCTCAGCGCGATGCCGACTACGCCTATCGTCTCGCAGTCGATCCTCCGGCAAGCAAGGAACTGCGTCTCTTCGGCCTCGTCGGGTGGACGATCGATCGTTTCATCTCCCGGCGCACCCGCCTGCATCAACTGCAGTACGAAGCCACTCGGCTGCGCGAGCGCCCGTTGGTGTGGAGTCTGCTGCTGGTGGGATCCGCGAATGTGCTCGTGCTCTGGGCGCTCGCAGCCGCCGCCGCGGCCGGTCGGCTCAATCTTGGTGAGATCGTCGTCTACGCCCAGTGCGCCGTCGGCACGTCGTTGATCGCGTTTGGCGGATTGAACTGGGCGCTGGATGGCGCCGCGGCGCCGGTGGCGGCTGTTGCACGACTCGAGCAGGCAACGACATCACTCGGGCAGTTGTCCTCGGGACGGCGCAGCGCCACCGATCATCCGGCCCGCGATATCCGATTCCGCAACGTGACGTTCGCGTATCCCGGCGGCGCGAGCGTGCTCGACGGATTCGATCTGACAATCGGCGCCGGCTCCTCACTCGCCATCGTCGGACAGAATGGCGCCGGCAAGACGACGCTCGCGAAGCTGATCTGCCGTCTTTATGATCCGCAGCACGGGGCGATCGACGTCGATGGCGTCGATCTGCGCGAGTTCGATCTGCGGTCGTGGCGATCGCGCGTGGCGGCCGTGTTCCAGGATTTCATCCGCCTCGAGTTGCCGCTGCGCGACAACGTCGCGCCGAACGGTGCGCCTGACGCATTGATCGTCGACGCGCTCGAGGCAGCGGGAGCGGCCACGCTCGCAAAGCTCGATACGGTGCTGTCACGCGCGTACGCGGGCGGCACCGATCTCTCCGGTGGCCAATGGCAACGGATTGCGCTCGCCCGCGCGCTGTGTGCGGTCAAGGTGGGCGCCGGCGTCGTGATTCTCGACGAACCGACCGCGCAGCTCGACGTCCGCGGCGAAGCGGAAATCTTCCAACGCCTGCTTGCGGCGACGAGGCACTGCACGACCATCCTCATCTCGCATCGTTTTTCGACCGTCCGGCATGCCGATCGGATCTGCGTGCTCGAGAAGGGCAAGGTCGTCGAGCTCGGCTCGCACGACGAGCTGATGGCGCTCGGCGGCCGCTATCGCACGATGTTCGATCTGCAGGCGCAGCGCTTCGCGGCAGAAGACGAGGAAGGGAAGGCGTATGACGTCCTCGCCTGAGACCGCCGCGCCCACGGTGCCTGAGACGCTGCCGCCGGCGCTCGCGTCGATGTGGCGCCTGTGCAAGCTTGGCTATCAGCACGAGCCGGCGCTGATCGTGACGGCGTTCACCCTGGCACTCGTCGCGGCTCTGCCGGACGCGCTGCTCGCCTACTGGTTCAAGCTGCTGGGTGAAGGGGTCGTGAGCGCGGACTGGTCGCGCGTGCGATTCGCCGGCGTCGCGCTCGGGGTGTCCGCGACCGCCACGTGGTTCCTGCAGACCGTCAGCACACGCGTGCAGCGACGGTTCCGCGACAAAGTGACCATCGCGCTCGAGTCGCACGTGGCCACGATGCTCGCGTCGATTCCGACGATCGCGCATCAGGAACGCCCGGAGTACCTCGATCGCCTGTCGGTCCTGCGCCATCAGGTGTTCATGCTCGACCACATGTACATGTCGCTCTTCACGACATGTGCGTGGCTCCTCCGCCTGGGCGTGACGATCGCGCTGCTCGTCTCGATTCATCCGGCGCTTGCGCTGCTGGTGCTGTTTGCGCTGCCGCCCGTGGTCACAACGAGCTGGCGTCCCGGGATCGAGCGGCGCGCGTATGAACAGGGTGCGCCGTCGACACGACTGGCGCGCCATCTCTTCGATCTGACGACAACCGCGACCGCGGGCAAGGAAGTTCGGGTCACCGGAATCGGCGAACGCCTTGCCAGCGATCGGCGGCGCGCATTCGACGCCGGCAACGCACCCATTGCCTCCGCGCGCGTGACATCGGCGCTGTGGCACTCGCTCGCATGGGCGGTGTTCGGCGGGGGCTATGTCGGTGCGATCGTGTTCGTGGCGTTCGGCATCCACGCTTCGGCAGGCAACGTGTTGCTGGCGATTGCCGCCGGCGCGCGATTGTCCATGTATGTCGGCGCCACGGTTGGAGAGATCGGGTTCCTGCGTGGTGTCTGGCTGGATGCGTCCAGGCGACTGGCGTGGCTGGAGGATTACTCGAATGCGATCGCCGCCACCGCCGACCTCCGTGCGCCCACACGCTTGTCAGACGGCATCCGCTTCGAGCACGTGTCCTTTGCGTATCCCGGCACAGACCGTCTCGTGCTGAACGACGTCAATCTGCATCTGCCGGCCGGCGCCGTGGTCGCGGTCGTGGGCGAGAACGGCGCCGGCAAGACCACGCTCGTGAAGCTGCTCGCCAAGATGTACACGCCGACGGGTGGCCGCATCGTGGTCGACGGGGTCGATCTCGCGCGCATGCCCGCCGAGGACTGGCGCACGCGAATGGCCGGTGCGTTCCAGGACTTCTTCAGATTCGAGTTCCGCGCGCGGCAGGCGGTCGGCATCGGTGATCTTCCCCGCATGGATATGGAACCGGCGGTCGTGACCGCGGTCGCCCGTGCCGGTGCCGACGATGTGATCGTGCGGTTGCCGGCGGCGTTGGACACGCAGCTCGGCCCGGCGTGGCCCGAGGGAGTGGACGTGAGCTTCGGTCAGTGGCAGAAGCTCGCGCTGGCGCGCGGCTTCATGCGCGACGCGCCGCTGGTGCTCGTGCTCGACGAACCGACGGCCGCGCTCGACGCCGAGACCGAGCATGCGCTCTTCGAACGCTACGCCTCGGCCGTGCGCGAGGACGCCGACGCCGGGCGCATCACGATCCTGGTCTCACACCGCTTCTCCACCGTGCGCATGGCGGATCTGATCGTCGTGCTCGACGGCGCTCACGTCGTGGAGATCGGGACCCATGACGCGCTGCTCGCCCGAGGCGGCCAATACGCGCAGCTCTACACGATTCAAGCGGCGGCATACAAATAGCCTCAGTCGCGCAGAGGTGGTCAATGAGTGACGCCAACATGACGGCGGACGAGTCGAAGACGGAGCTTCTCGCCCTGCGGGAGCAGCTGCTCCGCGTTCGGGAGACCGACCTCTTTGCTCTCCGCGAGAAGGTCACCTCTCTGGAAATGAGACTGACGCGATGGTTGACCGTCTTTGCTGTTGTCGGGACGGTGCTCGGTGTTCTTGGCATCAAGCAGTACGGCGACTTGAACGACTTGATCAACAGGAGCATGACGACCAGGATCGAGGAGTCTCTTGGCTACTACGAACAGGTGTCTCGTGCGATCGTGCTGGTCAACAACGGAGCCTGTGCATCTGCCCTGCAGATTCTCGAAGATTTGTCCGAGCGACGCCCTGAAGACGAAGTCGTGTTCCTGAATGCGATGCATTGCTTCAACGATCGAGAAGAATACGACGAGGGATATCTGTTCCTGTCGAACCTCAGGGCGCGGGGCGTGTTTCCACGGCGCTATCGACTGTTACTCAGCTACAACAACGCGGGGTTTCTGGTATTGGTGCGATCGTTCAGCCAGCCTGGTTACGAGAAAGAAGCGCTGCAACTGCTTCAGCGCGCCGAACAGATTGGAATCGCGGAAGACAACAGGGACATGGATCTTCCCTTGTACAATCTGACGCTCCTGCACGTCGCCAATGGCGACATCGACAAGGCGCGCGTTTATTCGAGTCGCTTGCAAGGGTTGAATCTTCAGGGACCCGATTGGAGAAACGCCGTCGGCTCACGTTGGTTCGGCCTGCTCGAAACGAAACGGCCCGACGCTAGGAAGCTCCTCGATCAACTGCTTCCACGCACGAAGACGGGGGCGAGTGTCGGCTCGACCAACAATTAAGCTGTTCGCTCACACCCGGCGGTAAGATACGCCGCATGATCGACACCATCGCTTCGCTCCTGACCGCATACGAGACCGGCGCGTTCACGCGACGACAGCTGCTGCACGCGCTGGCGATGGTGGCGGCGCCGACCGCCGCGGCTGCGCAGGCATCGACCCAGAGCGCCATGAAGGGGCGCTTCCTGCATCACGTCAACGTGCAGGTCTCCGACGTCGCGCGATCGGAGAAGTTCTATCGCACGCTGCTCGGCGTGCCGCCCTCGCGCGTCGTCCAGGGGCCCGACAATCACGGACTCGACCTGCCGGGTGGCGGCATCATCATCCTGCAGCGCAGCGACACGCCGGGACGGATCGATCATTTCTGCATCGGTGTCGAGACCTGGGACGCCGATCGCCTTCGCGCCGCGACGCGCGCTGCCGGTCTCGATCGCGTGCAGGGAAACGCGAGTGACAACTTCTACGTGGTCGATCCGGACGGCCTGCGCGTCCAGGTCTCGGCCGTCGACTGGCCGGCGTAACGAACGGCGCGGAGCGATGAGCCGTTCGACTGCCATCGTCTTTCTGCTGGCGAGTGCGTTCGGCTCATGGCCCCAACCAGTCCTCGCTCAGCCGGCACCGCGGCCGTGCGTCGACACGTCAGGCAGGGCTCCGAGGGTTGCGTTCCGGGACGAGGGAGATCGCGCGCTGATTTCCGCGAGTTCCGCGAGCGATTGCGTGAAGCGGCGGCGCGCAAGGATTTCGCCTCGGTGACGACGTTTCTGCTTCCTGAGATCCAGGTCGATTTCGACGGTTCATCCGGGCCCGCTGCGTTCAGGCACCTGCACGTCGACAATTCCGACGAAGACTTCTGGAGCGACTTTGTCGCGGTTCTGAATGGGGGAGGCCGTTTTTCGGCGCCGACCACGTTCGCGGCACCATATTCATTCACCGAGTACCCCGAGGGGCTGGATGCGTTCGAGTGCCTGGTCGTTCTTGGCAGCAACGTCCGGGTGCGCGAACGACCGGCCGCCGACGCTCCCGTCCTCGTGCAGCTCGATCGGGATGTCGTTCGGGCGAGCGCAGACGACAATCCCGTTCCCGGGTGGCAGCGAGTCGAGACTGCCGATGGCGTGACCGGCTTCGTCGCGTCGCGCTACGTGCGCAGTCCGATCGACCATCGCGCGATCTTCAGCTTCCGCGACGGACGCTGGTGGCTGACGGTGTATGTCGCGGGAGACTGAGACGGATGTGGCGTGAATGGGCGACGCCGGACGAGCCGTGAAACGCGCGGCGGGCTGGATTGCTGGTGTCGGCGGGGTCATGATCGCAACGCTCGCGATGCGACCGTCGCCGGCGGCGACCGTGAGCGGGCACGTGCGCGTCCTCCTGCTCACCGTGAGCCATTGGACGGCATCGTGACTGTCGCGACTGCGCAACGAGATCGCGTCAGCGCGATTGCGGCGACCAAGCCGACCGAGGCGCTGAGCCTCGCCCGGGCGATTGCTGATCCGTGGTTCAGGTGCCAGGCGTTGAGCATGGTCGCCGTGCACCTGACCGATCGACGGACGCGCATTTCGGCGATCGACGAGGCCTTGCGGGCCGCGAACGAACTCGTCGAGCCCAACCGTGTCGCGAGCGTCTCCGCATGGGCGATCAAGGCGTTGGCCCTCTGCGAGGAAACTCCTCGACTCGACGCAGAGACCGCGCGACTGCTGACGATCATCGCGACGGAGCCAAGTCCGGTTCGCCGGCTCGATGCCTTGCGCCTCCTCCTCGGAAGCGTCATCGCGACACGGAGTGGCACGGCGCGTGAGGTCGCGCAGGCATTCGCAGCCGCCTGCTTGGCGCCGCTCGCGAGCGGTCAGCGAAACAGGAAAGGCGAGTCGTGTCTCGAGGAATGTCTTCCGGCTATCGCGCATCTCGACGCTGCGTTCGCCGAACGGCTCCGCGTCCAGCTGCCGACCAGTGGTGCCGCCCGTGCCGCGCAAGCAATTGAGACAGTGGGGAATGTTTCTCTTGCCGAACTTGTCTCGTGGCCGAATCTGAGCGCGCGCTAGAGCATGCCGCCGGGTGTGTCAGGCGTGAAGCAGCGTTAGATCCAGCTCTGAAACCACATCCACTTGTTGACCTCACTCGCGCCGATTGCCGCGCCCGAGAGTACCGGAAGGAAGTACACAAAGACGCCGGTTGCCGCGGCGAGCAAGACCCATTTCGCCCAGAGGTGTCGAATGAGCCCGCCACGCTGGAACGCATACGCAAGCGCAAGGCTCAACGTCATCCCTGCGGGGTAGTAGTAGTAATACAACGATAGTGGCCTGCGGACGACCACCCAGCTGCCGAAGAAGACAAGATAGAAGAAGAGAATGAGGAACGCTTCGCGCGAGCGAACGCGAAGCCATTCGACGGCGCAGACAGCCAGCGCGATCATTCCGCCCCACATCACCAGCGGATTCCCCAACAGCAGGACACCGTGCACGCGATCGCCATCGGGCTCAAAGGCATACCAGATCGGCCGGTTCAGAAACGGCCATTGATACCAGTAACTGAGATAGGGATGCCGGCCCGGAATCGTGAGCTGCCGCTCATACATGTAAGCCTGCATCTGAAGGAAATCAGTGAAGGCCGTGTACCACGGTCCGTGATGCTCGATGAGGAGCCGTGGAATGAAGCACAAGAAGTAGGCGAGCAGCGGGTAGATGACGAGACAGCGCATCGCTCGCCACGGCGTGACGCCGGCGAATGGATTTTTCGTCGACCGCTGAACGACGCGGATCAGGAGGACGATCCCCAGGCACACCGCCCACACGATCAGACCAAACCATTTCGTTGCACTCGCAAACCCGAGCATCCAGCCCGCACAGGCCAGAGAACGTCGCTTCCGCCCGGCTTCGAGCTCCGGATCCCACGCGGCCGTGAATGCCGCGCATGCCCACGCCAGGAACGCGGACATGAACGTATCGAGCATGCCGATCCTGGCCTGCACGTAGAGGAGATGGTTGACGAGCGTGAGCAGGGCCGCCCACAGCGCGAGCCCTCGATCCCTGAAGAGCGCAAGCGCCCACAGATACATCCCCACGAGCGTCAGCGCACCGAAAACGGTGCTCATGAATCGCCAGCCGAGCGGTCGATCGCCGAACAGGGCGATGCCGGCGGCGATCAACAGCTTGCCGAGCGGCGGATGCTCCCTGTTGGGATCCGATTCGAACTGCAGAACTTGCTTGGCCGCGGGTACGTAATGTGACTCGTCGAAGTTGTATCGCCTCGGCGTGTCAATGCCGATCAGAAAGAGAATCTGCGCGGCGACGTAGAGGCACACGCAAGTACGCGTTATGCGAGTGTGGAGTCGCACGTCGTTCGGATCGTTCGGATCGTTCGAGTCGTTCGGATCGTTCGTCGTTCGAGTCATTCGAATCGATCGAACGGTCGTGAAGACCGAACGGGTACGACCCGAACGTTCGAACGTTCCGAACGACCCGAACGATTTAGCACAGTTGTGGTTCTGCCCGAGCGGTCGACCAGTCAGCCGGGTGCTCGAACAGGTGATCGATCGCGCTGACGATCTCCACCGCGTTGTGCACGCGGAGGGATCCCGTCGCCACGTCGTTGGTGCTGCGCGCTCGATCGAGCCACACGCTTTTCACGCCGAACGCCTGCGCCGGCGCGATGTCTCGATCGACGCTGCTCGACACATGCACCCAGTCACCCTTCCGCACGCGCGTGATCAGCTCGAAGGCGCGGAAGTGCCACGGCGCCGGCTTGTAGCCGAGGACGCGCTCCGCCGTGACGAACAGGTCGAACGGCCTGCGGAACGACCGGTGCGTCGCCTCGAACAGGTTGTCGTCGCAGTTGGTGAGGACGGCAAGCTTGTAGCCCTTCGCCCGCAGCCTCGCCAGCGCCGACTCCACGTCGTCGAACGGACGCCGCGCCTGCCTGTCGACGAGCGTGTCGTAGCAATTGAAGGTCACCCATCGCGTTCGTGTGACCGGAGACACTGTCGAACCCTCCTTCCTTTCTGTTTCTCGCCACAAATGAAAAGGGCCATCACCCTGTTCGGATGATGGCCCTCGATGGCTGGGAGCAAGTCCCGCTCTACATCATCCGACTGACCTGTATCGGTGCAGGCACGTGAAGTCACCCACCCCAGCGTCCATGCGCACCTGGACCGGGCTCTCGACGAGCGCGATCACGGCGTGCAGGCGCTTTGAAATGAAGGTCATGGAATACACGGGACGCTCCGCGAATGTGCTGCCTATGTTAACGCACTTCCTCGGAAAGACGAACACATTTCCTCGTCCTCGTCGTTCGGGCCGTTCGGCGTTTGCGTCGTTCGATTCGTTCGGAACGTTCGAGCCGTTGGAGGGACGTTCGGGACGTCTGCACAATCGACTCAGAACGATCCGAACGATTCGAACCGTGACGAACGATTCGAACGTCCGAACGTTTCGAACGACCCGAACGAACGTCAATCTCTGCAGATCGCGGGCAGGATCTGTTCGATCGGCTCGCGGAACACCGCGTCCGCCATGTGATCGAACGGCGTGGGTTCCGCGTTGACGATCACGAGACGGGCGCCGATGCCCTTCGCGAGCGGAACGGCGCCCGCGATCGGGTACACCTGCAGGCTCGTGCCGATCGTGAGCAGGACGTCGGCGTCTTCAGCCGCACGCATCGCACGGTCGATCACCTCAGGAACCAGCGGCTGGCCGAACGAGATCGTCGCGCTCTTCAGAATCCCGCCGCAGTGCTCACACGGTGGGTCGTCTTCGCCGGCCTGCAGGCGCGCCAGCACCGACTGCATGTCCCCGCGCCATCCGCATGCCATGCACATCACCTCGCGCATGGTCCCGTGCACTTCGATCACGTTGTCCGGCGAGTTGCCGGCAATCTGATGCAGGCCGTCGATGTTCTGTGTGATGAGCGCGTGCAGCTTGCCGCGACGTTCCAGGTCGGCCAGCGCGCGATGCCCGGCATTCGGCACGGCGTGCCACGCGGGATGATCGCGACGACTCTTCCACGCTCGGATTCGGACCGCGGGATCGGACATGTAGTAATGGATGTTCGACAGCTTCTCCGCTTCCGGATCGCGCGTCCACACGCCTTGCGGTCCGCGAAAATCGGGAATGCCGGACGCGGTCGATATGCCAGCGCCGGTCAGCGCGACGATGCGCGAGGACTGCTCGATCCAGCCGCGGACGGTGTCGATCACGCGTCCAGCTCGCGAACGGGCCGCACCTCGATGCTGCCTTCGCGCGCCGGAGGAATCTTGGCGGCCATCTGGATCGCTTCGTTGAGGTCACGCGCATCCAGGAGATAGAAGCCGGCCAGCTGCTCCTTCGTTTCCGCGAACGGACCGTCGGTGACCGACATCTTTCCGTTGCGGACGCGCACGGTGGCTGCGGTGCTCGCGGGATAGAGCGGCTCCGCCGCGAGCAGCACGCCGCTCTTTCGGAATCCATCGCCGCACGCCTTGCACTCGGTGTCCGCGACGGCTCGCAATTTCTCTTCTTCCAGATACACGAGGCAGATGTATTTCACCAAATCTCCTCCGGGCCGCCTGAAGGCGGCCCCGACGATCGAGTTATCCCAGCTCCTTCAAGCGTCGTTCAAGAAAGCGCCGTTCCGGTTCGAGACGCGTCAAGGCGAGCGCCTGTTCGTACGCGGCCCGGGCTTCGTCGACTCGTCCGAGGCGCCGGCAGAGATCCGCGCGTGCCGCGTACGCGAGCCGATAATTGTTCAACTCACCGCGACCCAGCACGTCGTCGACCAGTGCCAGACCAGCCTCCGGCCCATCGCGCATCGCGACCGCGACGGCGCGATTGAGCGCGATGACGGGAGAGGGATCGACACGCGCAAGCACGTCGTACAGCTCCACGATTTCCGCCCAGTCCGTTTCGGCCGCCGAGGGCGCGGTGGCGTGCGACGCCGCGATCGCCGCCTGGATGCAATACGGGCCGACGCGTCCCGACGCGAACGCCCGCTCGACCAGCCGCGTGCCCTCCTCGACGTATGCGCGATTCCACGCTGCGCGATCCTGTTCCTCGAGCAGCACGACCTCGCCATCGGGCGACGTCCGCGCGGCGCGCCGCGACTCGTGCAGCAGCATCAACGCGAGCAGACCCAGCGCTTCCGGATCGGGCAGCAGCTCCACGATCAGCCGCCCGAGCCGAATCGCCTCGCCGGAGAGATCGTGTCGCGTCAGCGATGCACCCGACGTCGCGGCGTATCCTTCGTTGAACACCAGGTAGATCACGCGCAGCACGGCATCGAGTCGATCGGGCAGCTCCGCTTCCGTCGGGACCTGATAGGGAATCTTCGCGTCTCGAATCTTCGCCTTCGCGCGAACGATGCGCTGCGCCAGGGTCGGCGCCGGCGTGAGGAACGCGCGCGATATCTCCTCCGTGGTCAACGCGCACACTTCACGCAGCGTCAGCGCCACCTGCGCGTCGGGCGAGAGCGCCGGGTGACAACACGTGAAGATCAATCGCAGCCGATCGTCTTCGACGCTTTCCTGATCGGTCCACTCGACCGGGTCGACAGACGCGGAGTCGGCCGCCTCGCCGGCTTCATCGAGCGGTGAGAAGCGCGCGCGCCGGCGCATCGCGTCGATCGCCTTGAAGCGGCCCGCCGACACCAGCCAGGCGCGCGGATTGGCGGGCACGCCGTCGCGTGGCCACTGCTCGAGCGCAGCGCGAAACGCGTCGTGGAGCGCCTCTTCCGCTGCGTCGAAATCGCCGAGCAGGCGAATCAACGTCGCCAGCACGCGGCGCGACTCGGCCTCGTACACCGCGCTGACGGCATCCTGAATGGACGTGGTGGTCACGACGGAGATCCATCACATCATCTCGATCGCCCTCGGTGCAACTCTCCCGCGGGCGCAACTCCCAACATCCACGTCCCAACTTCCACACAACCGGGCAAAAACCGACGCGCAGCTCAATCTCACCCACGGACGCCGCCCGTAGCACGCCGCTTGGCAGTTGGAGATTGGGAGTTGGGAGTTGGGAGTTGACACGTGCTGTTCAAGGTTTCAGCGAAGCTGCCGATTCTGACAATGCCTTGACCTTTACATCTCGTCGCGTCGTCGTGCCCGCGCTTGCGGCCGTGTGGCTTGGTCTGGCCGGAACAGGGCTCTGGGTGCTGTGGGCGTACGAGAATCGCCCGGGCACCGACGCCACCGCACCGCAGCAGTGGCCGGGAGACACGCGACTGGCACGGGCGGATGGTCGACCGACGCTGGTGTTCCTCGCGCACCCGCGTTGTTCCTGCACACGCGCGTCTCTGACCGAGCTCACTGAAATCCTGGCACGGGCGACCACGCGACCGAAGACTCACATCGTCTTCATCCGGCCGGACGGCTTCGAGCGGAATTGGGAAAAGACGGACCTGTGGAAGCGCGCGATGTCGCTGCCCGGCGTCACGGTGACGCGTGACGATGCGGGTGTCGAAGCGGCACGTTTTGGCGCGGCAACCTCGGGTCAGACGCTGCTCTATGACGCGGCCGGCACGCTGCTCTTCAGCGGCGGCATCACGGGTTCGCGCGGACACGAAGGGGAAAACGCAGGCGAGTTGGCGCTGGTCAACGCGATCAACAGCGGAACCGCGCGCGCACGCGCGAGCGTGTTCGGCTGTCCGCTCTTCTCATGGACCCTGTGACCCCGTTGATTGCCGACTCGTCGCCCGCCACCGATCCCGGCGTCGCCGCACGCGCCGTCGAGCTGTGCCAGGACTACGAACAGAAGATCCACGTGCGCACCGACCGGCTGTTCGCCGGCCTGATGGGGCTGCAGTGGGTCGCCGGCGTGCTGTTCGCGTTGTGGGTGTCGCCACTGGCGTGGGCGGGCGGCACGAGCCGCACGCATCTTCACGTCTGGGCGGCGCTGTTCCTCGGCGGACTCCTCAGCGTGTTTCCCGCCGCCCTCGCGCTGCTCCGCCCGGGCGAGCGATCGACACGGTATGTGATCGCCGTCGCGCAGATGCTGATGGGCGCGCTGCTCATCCACCTCACGGGCGGCCGCATCGAAACGCACTTTCACGTCTTTGGATCGCTCGCGTTTCTCGCCTTCTACCGCGACTGGCGCGTCCTGGTCCCCGCCACTGTCGTGGTCGCCCTCGATCATCTGCTGCGCGGGTACTTTTTTCCGCAGTCGGTGTACGGCGTGATCGCGGCAAGCCCGTGGCGATGGCTCGAGCACGCCGGCTGGGTCGTCTTCGAAGACGTGTTTCTCCTGTTGAGCGTCTACCGCAGCATTCGCGAAATGCGCGACCGCGCGGAGCGGACCGCCGCGCTCGAACACCAGCTGCGCACGCGCGCCGTGCTGGTCGAGGATCTGCGCAAGGCGCAAAAGCAGGCGGAGGTGGCCTCGCGCGCCAAGAGCGATTTCCTGGCCAGCATGAGCCACGAGCTGCGCACGCCGCTGAACGCGATCATCCTCTACAGCGAGCTGCTCGAAGAAGAAGCGATGGATCGCCCCGGTGATCAGTCCGTCGAGGATCTGCGCAAGATTCAATCGGCTGGCAAGCACCTGCTCGAGCTGATCAACGGCATCCTCGATCTCTCCAAGATCGAAGCCGGCAAGATGTCGGTGACGCCGGAGGAATTCGACGTCCGCTCCATGCTGAGTGACGTGGTCGACACCGTTCGTCCCCTCGTCCACAAGAACAGCAACCGGCTGACGGTGAACGTCGCGGACTCGGTCACCACCGTCAATGCCGACGTCACCAAGACGCGACAGATCGTGCTCAACCTGGTGAGCAACGCGGCAAAGTTCACCCGCCTCGGCAGCGTCACGATCGACGTCACTCGTTCCAGTGGGGGCGCGCGCGACTACATCGAGTTCCGGATCAGCGACACCGGCGTCGGCATGACGCCCGAGCAGACCCGCCGCATCTTCGAGCCGTTCACGCAGGCGGATGTGACAACGGCCCGCAAGTATGGCGGCACGGGCTTGGGCCTCGCGATCGTGTCGAGCCTGTGCCAGTTGATGGACGGCAGCATCAGCGTCGACAGCCGGCCCGACGCGGGTTCGCGCTTCACCGTGCTGCTGCCCGTGCAGCCGCTCCAGCCGGCCGAGAATCACGCCGACGCCGCGGCGTAACGGCTCGCCGCGACAGGTCCTTCCCATGCCTCGCATCATGATCGTGGAAGACAACGAATTCAGTCGCGATGCTCTCGCCCGGCGACTGGTGCGCCGCGGGTTCGAGGTCGCCGTGGCCTGTGACGGACTGCAGGCGCTGACGGCCGCTCACGAGTCTCGTCCCGATCTGATTCTGATGGACCTGGGGCTCCCCGGCATCGATGGATGGGAGGCCACGCGTCGCCTGAAAGCGGACGCCGCCACGCAGCACATCCCTGTCATCGTGTTGAGTGCGCATGCGATGGTGACCGATCGCGAGCTTGCACTTGCCGTCGGCGGCGACGATTTCGACGCCAAGCCGGTCCGATTCGAACGACTGCTCGAGAAGATTCAGGCGCTACTATGACTGACCAAACGTCGCTGCTCGTAATCGAAGACAACGACGCCAACCGCGACGCGCTCTCGCGGCGGCTGCGAACCAGAGGCTATGCCGTCACCGAAGCGTCCGACGGCGCCGAAGGCCTGGCGCTCGCCGAAAGCGGCGCGTTCGATCTGGTCCTGCTCGACATCGGCATGCCCGGGATGAACGGGCTGCACGTGCTCGAGCAGATTCGCCGCACGCGTTCGCGCACCGAGCTCCCGGTCGTGATGGCGACCGCCCGCTCGCAGGGCGCCGACATCGTCGAGGCGTTCCGCCTGGGCGCCAACGACTACGTCGCCAAGCCGATCGACTTCGCCGTCGCGCTCGCGCGCATCGAGACACACCTCGCGCACAAACAAGCGGTGCGTGACCTGCGTGCCAGCGAGGAGCGCTATGCGCTCGCCGTGCAGGGCGCCAACGACGGCCTGTGGGACTGGGATCTGCACAAGAAGGCGGTCTACTGGTCGCCGCGCTGGAAGGCGATTCTCGGGTGCGACACGAGCGACATCAGTAGCGAACCCGAGGAGTGGTTCTCGCGCGTCCACGAGGACGACGTGAACCGGGTGCGCGCCGCGGTGCACGTCTATCTGCAGAGCGGACAGGGACACTTCGAGAGCGAACACCGCATGCGCCATCGCAACGGGTCTTACCGGTGGGTGAGATGTCGTGGCGCTGCAGTACGCGATGCCGAGCGCGTCGCCACGCGATTCGCCGGATCGATTGCCGACATCACCGACAGCAAGATCGTCGACCCGTTGACCGGACTCGCCAATCGGCTGCTGTTCGTCGATGTGCTGGAGCGGGCGATTCAACGTGCCCGGCGGCCCTCCGCTTCCGCCACGGCTTCGTCGGAGAAGCCCGGGTCATCGTTTGCGCTGCTCGTCATCGGTCTCGACCGGTTCCGCAGCGTCAATGAAAGCCTCGGCCCGGTCATGGCCGATCGACTGCTCGCCGCCGTGGCGCGACGTCTGTACGCGATGGTACGGGGCGACGCCACGCGACGGGCGACGCGATCGTTCACCCTCGCGCGATTGGGCGGGGACGAGTTCACGCTCCTGCTCGAGGATCAGGGCGACGCCGCCAACGCGTTGCGCCTGGCGCAGCAACTGCTCGACGAATTCCGCCGCCAGTTCGACATCGACGATCGCCACGTGTTCGTGTCGGCCGCCGTCGGGATTGCCGTCAGCAGCACCGGCTACGAGAACGCCGATGACGTCCTGCGCGATGCCGCGCTGGCACTGAGCCGGGCGAAGTCGAATGCGACGCACCGGTGCGAGCTGTTCGATCCGGCGATGCGGCACGCCGCCCTCTCACGATTGCGCGTCGAGAACGAGCTGCGGCAGGCGATGAACTCCAACGCGCTGCTGCTCCACTATCAGCCGATCGTGTCGCTGGGCAGCGGTGCGATCGAGGGATTCGAGGCGCTGATCCGCTATCAACACGTCTCGCGTGGGCTGGTCAAGGCGGCCGACTTCATCGGCATCGCGGAGGAAACCGGCATCATCTTCGACATCGAGCGTCGCGCGCTGGTCGATGCCTGCCGGCAGATTCGCCTGTGGCAGCAGCAATTCGGCGCCGCCGCGCCGAGCTACGTCGCGGTGAACCTGTCCAGCCGACGGTTCACGGAACGCGACCTCGTGTCGGAGGTTCGCAGCGCGCTCGAGGAGACCGGCGCGCAGGCATACAGTCTAAAGCTGGAGATCACCGAGGCGGCCTTCATCGGCGACGTCGCCAAGGGCCGCGCGACGCTGGCGGCGTTGCGGGCGATGGGCGTGAGCTGCAGCCTCGACGACTTCGGGACCGGCTACTCGTCGCTCAGCTATCTGCAGGGTCTGCCCGTCAACACCGTGAAAGTCGATCAGTCCTTCATCGCGAAGATGGTGGAGACGGCCGGCGCCGACATGGTGCGCGCCATCGTCGCTCTCGCGCACACGTTCCATCTCGATGTCGTCGCGGAAGGCGTGGAGCAGCCCGATCAGGCCGAGATGCTCCGGCGCTTCGACTGCGACTTCGTCCAGGGGTATCACTACTCCCCGCCCGTCGACGTCGCCCGGGCCGACGCGCTCATCAGCCAGCAACCGTGGCGAGCCGTGCGTGACGCGGCGTAGGTCTCACGCGTCACGCTCGAAGGAATCAGGTTTCAGGTATCGGGATTGAGGGCTGGGCCAGGATTCAGGAATGCGGATCGGGTACGGATCTCAACGCTGGTTTCCAGGATCTGAATCCTAGCCCAGCCCTGAATCCTGATCCCCGAATCCTGAATCCTGCTACTTGCGCTTCCGCTGCCCGTCGATCGCGCGGGCGAGGGCGAGCAGTCGCGTGGTCGGTTCGATGTGCTCGCGGGCGGCGGCATTCAGGTTCACGCCGAACACGACGTGATCGTTCTCGACCACGAAGTTGATCACTGCGCCGACCATGTCGTCGGTGTTGATCTCGCTGACGGTCAGAACGCCGGATGGCACCGTGCGGGCAATCGAGTCGATTTCATTCCATCTCGACTCGGTGATGAACAGCACCTCGCACGCGCCGGCTTTGCGTGCATCGGCAAGCCGCTGCACGACCACCTGACGACCCTTGATCGGTGCAGAGGCCAACTCGTCGAGGATCGGACCGATAGGACTCTCGCCGAAGACGCATACCGGCAGCACGCCGGCGATCGGTCGCGGCGGGCGCCATTCAACCAGCCGGATGAAGTTCAGCAGGTAGGAGCCCTTGGTTCGGTACTCGGAGATGGTCGTCACGCCTGCGTGACCCGGGGTGACAGAAGCAAACACCGCTGCCAGGACAAGGAGGATCCCGAGTGAGCCACGGGAACGCCAGCATCGCCGAGTCGAGATCACACGCATTGCTCAGTTGTTCACATTCCAGCCTGATCTGACGGTCGAGCAGCCGGGCCCGAGGACGACGGATCCCTCGCGGGGAATTCGGTCGTCTTCGGACTTAATCGAGCCAAACCGGCCACAGCTTTAGGACTGATCCACGAATTGGCTCCATGCCAGCGTCTGGCAAAACGGCTCAACGCTGTTTCGCAATGACGCGTGGCATGACCAGGTCGTGTAGCGTCCATGTGGACGATGCATGGACGGGTCATTTCTTGCAACCGATCTGGTTGCCGAGGGGATTGGAATCTCGCTATCCTATGAGGTCCACCAGGGATTTTTTTATCGTTTCCCTCGGCTGGGCGTCCTGATTCGGCTGTCATCGAGTCGGATGCGTTCCGCGCACGTCCCCCAAGTCGTGGTCGAGTGATTCGGAGCGAGCGTTCATGACCAACAGATCACTGGTTGTCGGCTGCATCGCGACGTTGTCGCTGGTAGCCGTCGTGGCTGCGCAAACGGGTGCACAACAGTCACCCCCAGCGACACCGCCCGCGACCTCAGCACCCGCGAGCGGCGGGGCCGGTGCGCGCGCCCAAGCCGCCACACCCCAGCAGGCGCAGGCTCAGCTCGTGACGACGGCCGAGCAGGAAAAGCAGATGCTGAACCAGTACTGCGTGGCCTGTCATGGCGAGCGCGCCAAGGCCAGCGGGATGGATTCCGCACGCAAGCTCACGCTGGACGCGATGGATCCGGGCAACGTGTTGAAGGACGGGGAGAAGTGGGAGGTCGTCGTCCGGAAGCTGCGCGCGGGGATGATGCCCCCTACCGGCATGCGCCGACCCGACGCGCCCGTCTACGAATCGATGATCACGTTCCTCGAGAACGAGCTCGACAAGCATGCGACGACCTACATGCCGCCACCGGGGCTGCATCGCCTGAATCGCACCGAATACGCCAACGTGATCCGCGACGTGCTCGATCTCGACATCGACGCGTCGAAGTATCTGCCGAGTGACGACTCCACACATGGCTTCGACAACCAGGCCGCGGCGCTGGGTCTGTCGTCAACACTCGTCGAGGCCTACGTGTCGGCCGCGCAGAAGATCGCGCGACTGGCGCTGGGCAGGGCCGAGCCGCCAACACTCATGGTGTATCGCACGCCTGAGGACTCGTCGCAGGACTATCACATCGAAGGACTGCCCTTCGGCACACGCGGCGGCCTGCTGGTCAACCACACGTTCCCGTCCGATGGTGAATACACAATCACTGTGACGCCAATCTTCGGCGACAACATGTCGCCGACCGGCTTCGGCTCGGTCCCGTGCGAGCGGCTCGAGATCCTGCTCGACAACGATCGCGTCGGGATGATGAATTGGAACGGCGGCGGGCGGAACACTCCGACCAACTGTCCTGGCCAGACCGGTCGCGGCGCGGGCGCGCGAGGAGCCGCTGCGGGCGGGGGTGGAGCGGCCGCTGGCGGGCGTGGAGCGGCTCCCGCCGGGGCAGCCGGTCAGACGGGGCAGAACGCACAGGCCGGGCAAGACGGACAGGGCTCGGCGCTCGCCGCACTGTTCGGCGGCGGACAGGCCGGTCCCGAAGCGTTCTTCGGCGGACGCGGCGGCACGCCGATGCGCGTGAAGACCAAGATTACCGCCGGCGAACACACCGTTGGTGCGACGTTCCTTGCGACCAACTACGCGCCGCTCCTCGATCTCGATCAGCACTTCATGCGATCGACGCTGCAGACCGGTCCAACGCCGGGATACACCTTCTTCCCGCACGTCGGCACGATCCGCATCGAGGGACCGTTCGAAGCGACCTCGGCCAAGACGTCTCCGAGCCGCCAGCGCATCTTCGTGTGCACCCCAACGGGTGCAGACGAGGCGGCCTGCGCGAAGAAGATCATCACGAACCTCGCGACGAAGATGTTCCGGCGTCCAGCGACGGCGAATGACATCCAGCAGTTGACGGAGTTCTACGAGTTCGGCCGCAAGGAAGGCGGCTTCGAGGATGGCGTCGAGATGGTGCTGGCGCGCGTGCTCGCGTCGCCGCAGTTCATCTACCGCATCGAGGAGGAGCCGGCGGTGAAACCGGGCGAGCCGTATCGCATCAGCGACGTCGACCTCGCCTCGCGGCTGTCGTTCTTCCTCTGGAGCACGGGCCCCGACGATCAGCTGCTCAAGCTGGCGAGCCAGAACAAGCTGCACGAACCGGTCGTGCTCGATCAGCAGGTCAAGCGGATGCTGAAGGATCCCAAGGCTTCCGCGATCGCAATCAACTTCGCCGGGCAGTGGCTGAACCTCCGCGGTCTGCAGAGCACGAGCCCGATCCCGATGATCTATCCCGACTTCGACGACCCGCTGCGGCAGGCGGAACGACGTGAGGTGGAGCTGCTCTTCGAAAGCATCATCCGCGAGGATCGCAGTGTCGTCGATCTCCTGACAGCCAACGATACCTACGTCAACGAGCGGCTCGCCAAGCATTACGGCATCCCGCGCATCTACGGCAGCGCGTTCCGGCGCGTCGAACTGCCGCCGGAGATGGATTACCGGCGCGGACTGCTCGGCAAGGCCGCGATCCTGACCACCACCGCGAAGCCGGAACGCAATTCTCCGGTCACGCGCGGCAAGTGGATCATGACGAACATCCTCGGCATGAGCCCGCCGGACCCGCCGCCGAACGTTCCGCCGCTACCGCCGCGCGCCGCCGATCCCAACGCGAAGGAACCGACGATGCGCCAGAAGATGGAGACGCATCGCGTGCGCCCCGACTGCGTGCAGTGCCATCGCCTGATGGATCCGATCGGGTTCTCGCTCGAGAACTTCGACGCCATCGCGCTGTGGCGCACGCAGGACGAAGGGCAGCCGATCGACCCGAAGTCACAGCTGTTCGACAACACCCCGGTGAACGGTCCGGTGGAGCTGCGCAACTGGCTCGTGTCGAAGTATCAGCGCGCGTTCGTGCAGGTGGCGAGCGAGAAGCTCCTCACCTACGCCCTCGGTCGCGGCGTCGGCGTGACGGCAGGCGCGTGGCAGGACATGCCGCTCGTGCGTGCGATCGCGCGCGACGCGGAGAAGAACGGCAACAAGTTCTCGGCGATCGTGCTGGGCGTCGTCAAGAGCAAGCCGTTCCAGATGAACATGAAAATGGAAGGCGTCGAGGCGTCGACGAGCACACCGACTCATACCGCGACAAGGAACAACTAGTCATGCCATTCATCACGAAGAAGCACATTCCTCGGAGAACGTTCCTGCAAGGTGCGGGCGTGACGCTCGCGTTGCCGCTGCTCGAGTCGATGGTTCCGGCGAGCACCGCACTGGCGCAGACAGTTGCGGGCCAACCGAAGCAGCGCTTCATGGGGATCTTCTATCCCCACGGCATGGCGCCGGGACATTGGGAGCCGGGCACGGCAGACGGTCCGCTGCCCGACAAGCTGCCCTACATCCTCGAGAGCCTGAAGAACGTCAAGGACCAGACGACGGTCATGACCGGGTTGTGGTCGCAATCGGCGGAGCCGCCCGAGGGCACGACGGGTTCCGACCACTGGGTCGCGGCCGCGTTCCTGACAGCGATCAAACCGCGCAAGACCGCGGGCTCCGATGCGAGCGTCGGCAGCCCGACGATCGATCAGCAGATCGCGGCGAAGATCGGTCAGGAAACGCTGCTGCCCTCGCTGCAGCTCGCGGTCGAGGATCCCAACTCGAGCTCCAGCAACTGCGGCGAAGGCTACAGCTGCTCGTACACGAACACGATTTCGTGGGTCGGTCTGCCGTCGCCTGAAGGTCCGGGCGTCGACAAGACGATGATGGCGACCAGCCCGCTCCCGATGGAGCTGAACCCGCAGGTCGTGTTCGAGCGTCTGTTCGGCAGCGGCGCCACTCCGGAAGTGCGCGCGCAGCGCATGAAGCAAAGCCGCAGCATCCTCGACTCGCTGCTGACGGAGCTCTCGGGCCTGCGCAAGGATCTGCCGCCGTCGGACCTGCAGACGATCAGCCAGTACACGGATGAAATCCGCGAGATCGAACGGCGGATTCAACTCGCCGCGAAGGCATCGACGGACGTGCCGGAGATGGATCTGCCGCCCGGGATTCCCGAGCAGTTCGATCAGCACATCAAGCTGCAGATGGACCTGGCGGCGCTCGCGTTCAAGGCGGACATCACGCGGGTGATCACACTGCTCGGTGCACGCGATCTCACGAGCCGCTCGTATCCATTCCCGAAGAGCGAGCTCTTCCCGAATGGTGGTGTCAGCGTCAGCTTCCACGGCGGCTCGCACCACCAGGACGATCCGATCCAGATCAAGAAATATGCGGACCTGAATCGCTATCACGTCTCGACGCTCGCGTACATGGCGGAGAAGCTGAAGGGGATCAAGGACGGCACCGGCACGCTGCTGGACAGCTCGCTGATTCTCTACGGGACCAACATGGGCAACTCGAATCAGCACCAGCACTACGACGTGGCGCACTTCCTCGTCGGCGGTGCCAACGGTCAGCTGAAAGGCAATCGTCATCTGCACTACGAGCGGAAGACGGTTCCGACAGGCAATCTTCTGTTGAGCGTCCTCGACCTGTACGGCATTCGCAACGAAAAGCAGGGCGATAGCACGGGTCGACTGCCTCGCCTGGTGTGATGGGAGGTCCGCCTGAAGGCGGACCCTACGGTACGAAACGTAGCGCCACCCTCAGGTGGCCCAAAATCGTAGGGGCCACCTTCAGGTGGCCGAAAATCGTAGGGGCCACCTTCAGGTGGCCCATTCAGCGGCGCGGACCTTCATGGTCCGCGAGGGATCACGATGAGAGCACGACAGATCGTTGCATCGATGACGATCGCGATCGTCTGCGCCGCGGCAACAGGCCTCGCCGCCGGCAAGAGCGACGTCGCCGATGCGGTTCAGAAGCGGGACAGGGCCGCGCTCAAGACGCTGCTCACGCAGAAGGCGGACGTAAACGCCGCGCAGGTCGATGGCGCGACAGCGCTGCACTGGGCGGTGTACTGGGACGACGTCGAGACCGCCGGCATGCTGATCAAGGCGGGGGCAAAGCCCGATGTCGCCAATCGCGAAGGCGCCACGCCGCTGCAGATGGCCTCGCTCTTCGGCAGCACGAAGATGGTCGACCTGCTGCTGACGGCCGGGGCCAACGCGAAGCAGGTCGCGCCCAACGGCGAGACGATGGTGATGTTCGCCGCGCGGAATGGCAATCCCGAGATCATCAAGCTGCTCGTCAAGGGCGGCGCGGACGTCAACGCAAGGGAGCGTCTGCGTCTGACGACGGCGCTCATGTGGGCCGCCGAACAGCGGCATCCGGAAGCGGTCAAGGCCCTGATCGAGCTCGGCGCCAACGTGGCGGCGAAGTCAGGCCCAGCGGGACTGCCGCGCAACTACATGGCCAACCGCGTCAACGTGACGACGGTCAAGACTGCGGCCGAGCGTTACAAGCGTGCGGTCGCGGCCGGGCGCACCTACGAAGAGCAGCTCGCAATCGAACAGAAGGAAGGACGCGACCTTGGTGGTCAGCGAGGCCTCGCGACGCCGCTCGGGCCCGACGGGAATCCGTTGCCGCCCGACCAGGCCGCGCGCGATCGCGCGTCGCTGGAACGCGCGCGGCAGCAGGCGAATGCCGGCGCACCGGATGCGAATCGCAACTCCGCCGGCGGTGGAGCTGCCGAACCGGCCGCCACGCAGCGTGCGCAACAGCCGGCCGCACAACCGGCCGCTGGAGGTGGACGCGCGCAGGGCCCAAGCGCGGCGACCGGCCAGAACGCGCAGGGTGCGCGGCAGGGTGGAGCACGTCAGGGCGGCGCAGCTGCAAACCCTGACGTCGCCGCTGCCGCGGCAGCCGCGGGTCTCGACCCGGACGACCTCGAGGTGATCGTCGCGGGTCTGGTCGGAACCGGCGGTGGCGGCCTGACGCCGCTGATCTTCGCGAGCCGCGAAGGCGACATCGAATCGGTCAAGGCGCTGCTCGACGCCGGCGCCGACGTGAACCAGACGTCTGAATACGGCTGGACGCCGCTGCTCACCGCGGTCAACAACCGGCACTGGAAACTGGCGCAGCTCCTGATCGAGCGCGGCGCGGATCCCAACATCGCGAACAAGGGCGGGTGGACACCGCTCTACCTTGCAACCGATATCCGCAACATCGAGGGCGGCGACTATCCCGTCGCGCGACCGGACATGGACTCGCTGGAGTTCATCAAGTTCCTGCTCGACCACAAGGCGGATCCGAACGCGCGCATCAAGGACAACACGCTGACGCGCACGATCTTCACGATGCAGTGGTTCTTCGAGGACGGCGCGACCGCGTTCGTGCGTGCGGCGCAGTCGGGCGACACGGCTCTGATGAAACTGCTCCTCGACTACAAGGCAGATCCGAAGCTTGCGACCAACTACGGCGACACGGCGCTCACGGTCGCGGCGGGCATTGGGTGGGTCGAGGGTGTCACCTACGAGCGCTCCGTCAAAGACAACTTCGAAGCGGTGAAGTTGCTGCTCGACCTCGGCATCGATCCCAACGCCGCGAATCGCGACGGCCGCACGCCGCTGATGGGCGCCGCGCTCAAGGGCCGCACCGATGTCATTCAGCTGCTCGTCGATCGCGGCGCGAAAGTCGACCAGCGCGACAACGGCAGCCGCGACACCGACAAGGTCGGCTCCGCACTCGCCGGTCACACGTGGCAGGCAGTCGACTATGCTGACGGTCTCGTTCGCGTCGGCGTGCAGTCAGCCGTCGCGCGACCCGAAGCCGGCGCGCTGCTGCGGAAGCTCTTGACCGAACGCGGCCTGCCCGTGCCGCCACCGAACCGCGTCGTCGACTCGATCTGCGTCGTGGAGCTCTGTAAGGAAAGAACGCCGGATCAGTAGAAGGAATCAGGTATCGGGTATCAGGATTCAGGGCTGGGCCAGGAGTCAGGCCCGTCAGGAAACAGGTCCGTAGGGGCCGCCTTCAGGCGGCCCTTTTTATTGCGCGAAATTTCTCGCGAGATACGCGAGGACGATCGGGAAGTCCTGCTCTGAGAGCGGGGCGCCCTCGTTCAGCATCGAGTTCAGCGTCTCCTGCCATTCCTCCGGTGAGCGGCGACCGTTGCGAATGCGCGCCAGGTCATGGCACATCGTGCAGATGTTCAGCACCACATCCTTGCCTCTGCCGTCCGGCATCGGCCCGTGTGCCTCGACGAGGTAATTGACGAGGACGGGCACATCGGCATCGGACACGTCGGCGCCCTTCTGCAGCATGTTCTGCACGACGTCGTTCCAGCCTTCCTTGTCGTGCGCCGACGTCTGGATAGGTCGCAGATCGTGGCAGCCGGAGCAGGCGCTGTTGAGAATCTGCTCGCCGCGATTCGCCTGCTGCGCGCCGGCATTGGCGCCGAGCGCGATGACGAGCGCAGCGGCGCTCAGCGGCATCGCGAAAAGAAGAGCGTTCCTGCCGGAGATGACCTTCACAACTTTGATGTTATCAGACGTGCGCTGGACGAGACGCCGCGCGTAGACTCCCAACGCCCAACTCCCTGACGTCCGAACCAACTCCCAACGTTCGAGTCAAGTTTTGGGAGTTGGGAGTTGGCGTCAGCGAAGCGGGTGGGGAGTTGACATCGTCAGGAACCGATCTCGCACGTTCCGTAGCTCTGCGAGACCGAAGGCTCCGAGATGAATTTGCCGACTGACATCTGCAGATAGCCATGCCGCGCGTGGACCGCTTTGAGCTTTTTCGGCGAGGCCTCCTGCGCGAACACTGTCGTTACGTTGAGCTGACCGACCGACGTCTCGACGAAGTAGATGCTCCACCCGGACAGCACGGCGCTGACGAAGACGCGGCCTGCGGTGCCGACGTATTCGGCGGTGCCGTCCTGCGTGTCGATGTTGTTGACCTCGAAGTTGAGCTCCTGGCTGCGAATCTGCGCCTGCGGCTCGCCTTCTTTCCATGCGACCGCCGCGGCCGTCGGGAAGCGGCATTTGAGCGATTTGACGCCGGCGAGCGGGTTCGGCGGCTCGTTGCCCTGGCCGGCGGAGGCGACGCCGCCAGAGACACAGGCGATAACGGCGCACACCGCGCCGAGCATTCGTCCGCCGGACCGCGTCATCTTGAGCATCAATTTCTCCGCAAACATTGTTACCCAGTATCGCGAACCACAGCCTGGGACACTAGAATTCTGGAAGCCAAATCGAAGGCGTGCTGGCTGGTCGCGTCGTATCCGGGCGACAATAATTGCCGGTAGCGCGGACCTTGTGGGGTCCGCGGTTCGGAGGATTTCTGACCAAGACTGCCGTCGCGTTCGTCCTCGTCGTCGCCGCGTCCGCGCTCGTCATGGCCGGCGGACAGTCGCCGTCCGATGCGCGGCAGCAGGCCAGACTGAAGCAGCTGTTCCCGGCAGCGGCGGCCTTTTCACCCAAAGAGGGCGATCCTCCTCACATCACCGCGTACGGCCCGGCCGCGCAGGGAAAACAGCCGGTTCTCGGATACGCCTTCTACACGACCGATCTCGTGCCGCTCGAGCGCGGGTACGGCGGGCCGATCGTCATGCTCGTGGGCCTCGACATGATGGGCAAGATGACCGGCCTGATGGTCGTCGATCACCACGAGCCGTACGGGGACTTCTCAATCGAGCCGCCGCAGTTCGCGCGGCAGTTCAAAGGGAAAGACGTTCGCGATCCGTTCAAACTGGGTGAGGACATCGACGCCGTGTCGCGCGCCACGATCACGATGTCGAGCGCCTCCAGAGCGATCCGGGGCGCGGTGCGCCGGGCGGCGCGCATGCTCCTGACGGCACCTCCCGCCACCCAATGAACGTGCTGCCCCGCGTGACGCGGACGAGCCTGACGAGGCTCGCCCTTCTTTTGATGTGCCTGCTGGCGGCTTCAGCGGCGGCACTGCGCGCGCCCGTCTTCGCCCAGACTACCGCGGACACGCCGGCGGGCCCGTTCGACTTTCCCGACGAGGACGAGGACGTTCCCACATGGACGTCCGATCTCCGCGCCCAGGCGCTGGACATCGCGCTCGTCAGCGGGTTCACAGTGCTGGCATTCGTGAGCTTCTTCCGCAAGAGCGAGCGGCTGAAGGTCGTTACGCTCGTCGCCGCGGTTGCCTATCTCGGTTTCACCAAGAGTCAGCTCATCTCCATCGTCAACGTGTTCGGACTGGTCGGCGGCAACCTGCCGATCGTCAGATACAACTTCGGATGGTATCTGCTCGCCGTCGTCACGCTGGTGTCGACGGTGCTGTGGGGTCGCGTCTACTGCGGGCGCATATGCGCGTTTGGCGCGCTCACGCAGTTGATCGATCGCGTCGTTCCAGGTCGATGGCAGGTCAAGGTGCCGCGGGCGCTCGAGCGCCGCGCGTCATATGTGAAGTACGCGGTGCTCGCCGGAGTCCTCGTCTACTTCGTGATCACTCGCGATCCATTGATCTATCCGTATGTCGAGCCGTTCTGGCTGTTCGGAGGACTGAGCCACGGCACACGGACGCTGTGGGTCGCGTTGACGATCCTGCTGATCGCCACCGTCTTCGTCCGCAATCTGTATTGCCGGTTCCTGTGTCCGGTCGGCGCGTTTCTCGGCGTCGTGTCGAAGCTGACGGTTTTCCGCATCAAGCGCTGGGGCGAGTGCAAGCATTGCCGGATCTGCGAGAAGGCGTGCGAATGGGGCGCCATTCGCGGGCCGGAAATCGTCCTCACCGAATGCGTCCGCTGCGACGACTGCGAGCGCCTGTATGAGGACACGAAGAAGTGTCCCCACCACCTGATCATCATTCGCAAGGACCAGATCCTGGCGCGCCGCGCGGCCGGGATCTCGGCACCCGCCGGTGCGGCCAAAGCCGGGCATCACATACACCCGCTACATCCGGCGTAACGCGGACCCGTGCCAGACGATGGAGTCTGATGCAGCGGACAGTTCGCCAATCCCCACGCCCGACGGCCGACGAACCGCCAACGTATCCGTCCGTCTTGGGAATTGGGAGTTGGTCTGGCGTGAGTCGTTGGGAATTGACTGCGACGAACGCTTACCGAATTCACTCAAGATCAATTCGAGCATCGGAAGCATTGCTCCAACGCGTTTGGCCCTGATCACCCAGTCCCACAGCGGCTCGAATTTCTTCCAGCCTGCCGCATAGGCGGCGTGACGCAGCCGCGCACGCGACGTGTCGTGCGTCCACGCGCCTCTGAGAATCGATCCCCATCGATAGAAGTCGCGATACGCACGGCGGTAGCCATGCTCCAACGCGTGGGCTGACATTCGCACCGGCTGAAAGACGGTATGTCGCGTGTCGTACAAATCCCAGTCCTCTGTCGTGATCCGGTGCTGCTCTTTCATCCGCGCGTGCAGCGCCGTCCCTGGATACGGCGTGAGGATATGGAACGTCGCCGTCTCGATGCCCTGAGCGATGGCCCACTCGACGGTTCGTTCGAACACCGACTCGTCATCACCGTCCATGCCGAACACGAAGCTGCCGTTGATCATGACGCCGAGATCATGAAGGCGCCTGATCGCGGCCGTGTAACTGCGATTCAGGTTCTGATGCTTCCGCTGTTCGCGGAGGTTGGCGGGATCGAGCGTCTCGAACCCGACGAACAGGCTGCGCAAGCCGCACTCGACGGCCTTCTCGAGCAGATTCGGCGCGAGCACGGACGTGACCGTGCCTGCCGCCTGCCACAGGCGACCCATGCCGCGCATGCCATCGAAGAGTGCCGCCGCGAACCGCGGCGCGCCGAAGAGATGATCGTCGAGAAAGTACAGATGACGGCCCGGCAATCGATCGATCTCGGCGAGGGCCGCATCGACGGTCTGTGTATAGAAGGATCGTCCACCCTCGAAGAATGCTTCCTTGTAGCAGAAGTCGCACACGTGAGGGCACCCCCGCGACACCACGATCGAGTTCGGCACCAGATACAGATGGCGTTTGATGAGATCGCGACGGATCGAGGGGAGCCCTTCGAGCGTGCGGATGTTCGATTGGTAACGGCGTTCCGGCCGGCCGCGACGGAAGTCGTCGAGAAAGCGCGGCCACGTGTCCTCGCCGGGGCCGAGGAAGATCGTGTCCGCGTGCGCCGCGGCCTCCTCGGGCAGCGAGGTCACGTGCAATCCGCCGAGCGCGACGTGAGCGCCCTTCTTCCGATAGTGGTCGGCGATGCGATACGCACGATGGGCCGACGTGATGTAGACCTGAATGACGACGAGGTCGGGCTCGTCGTCCAGGTTCAGCCGCTCGACGTGCTCGTCCTGAACCTCGACCTCGTCGCTGTCACTGAGATAACCGGCCAGCGTTGCCAGACCCAGTGGCGGGAACAGCGAATACTTCACCGGGCGCCAGAAGGGACTTTTGGCCTCGGTCAGCGCCGGAAGGATCATCTTGACCCTCATTGAGCTGACTCCAGCGCCTCGGCGAACAGGCGTTCAACCCGCGACGTTCGTGGCTGCGGCGTGTTGTCACCGCGGCGTTCGCAGACGACGACCCTGACGATGATGACGGTGTCATCCTTGCGAAGCGCGACCCGGACGAGCTCGTCGGCAGTGCTGTCCATGCTTTCCTCCCAGCGCGAGGATCGACGGACGAGCGCGACAAGTCTTCAGCGAATGGTGAGCAGTCGGTGAGATGTGGTTGATATTGGGCGGCTAGTAGCTGGGTGGCTAGGTAGGGCGCCGGGGTAGCTCTATGAAGGGACAAGTGCATTTACCTTGCTACCTATCTGCCCAGCAACCCAGCTACCTACTCCGGCCGGCGTGTCAGTCCCAATGCGGTGCCGAGGCCAAACATCGCCCCTTCACCCATTCCGATGAGTGCACGGGTCAGTGGACCGAAGTCGGGTTCGCCGAGGACGCGGCTGAGTGGCGTGAGCGCGGCTTCGGACCCACCGGCGGCCTCTGCGATCGCGTGAATCGTGCCGCCGACGAGCACTGAACCCGCGAGCGCCAGCAACAGCGCGGCGATCGCACAACTCGCGGCGGTGAGCAGGACGGTCAGCACGCGGAAGCGACCGCGTGGCGCGGCAAGACCGAAGCCCGCGCGCACGGTCGCCGGCGCGAGACCCACACCTGCCGCGGCGCCGATGGCGAGGCCTGCGAACGCTCCACCGATGTCGACGTTGACGCCGACAAGGGTCGCCAGCGCGGCACGCGCGATCCACTGCGCCGCCAGTCCGGCTGCGCCCCCGCTCAACGCGGCACTCGAGACAACGGCGACCGCTTTGCGCGACCTCACGGCGGCCTCGGCGAACGAGATCCCGAACCCGACAGCCGCACCTCCCCACGCACCACAGGCCGCGCCAATCAACGCCAGCACGGCGGCGATGTTCACCGGCGCCGAACTGCCAGGGGCGAACGAGAGCAGCAACCCACCGATCGCTCCGGCAAGTGCGCCCGCGAATGCTCCACCAATCGCGGCGGCAACCGAACGGTGCGCGGCGAGACGCGCAGCGCGACGGATCCGCAGCCGGATCAGCGCGCTCGCCGTCTCGAATACGGCCGGCTGGCCAAACAACGGGACGGCCCCTGCCTCCGCGACATCCCACCGCGTATCGCGCAGCACGGCGCGAGCGTGGATGTGACCGGCCCGTGTTCCCAGCCGCGCGAGTGCTTCAACGGTGCCGAGTTGATGGAGTCGTTCTGCGGCCTCTCGCTGATCCTCGTCGTCGCGAGCCTCCGAAGACTCCCGAGTCAATCGTTGTAAGAGCGGCTCGAAATCGTCAGCCGGGACGACCGGGGTCGGCGCCGCCTCACGATCGGTCGGTGCCGCACTGTCGTCTGCTTCTTCCACGACCTCGCGGAACACGAATTGATAGCCGTGACGCGAAATGGTGCGGATGAAGACCGGGTCGCGCGAGTCGTCGCCGAGGGTGCGACGCAGCGTCCGGATCGCCTGCGCCAGCGCGCTGTCCGACACGATGACGTCGGTCCAGACGCGCTCGAAGATGTCGCGCCGATGCACCGCTTCCTGGCGATGCTCGACCAGGAAGATGAGCAGATCGAGGTAGCGAGGAATCAGACGGATCTCGCGGTCGTCACGCAGCAGCAATCGCTGGCGTGGCGACAGCGTGAACTCACCGAACCGGTAGCGAGGCATGCTGAGGAACTAGGCGGACAGGGCTGATGGGTTGCTGGGTCAAAACACTTGATAGTTTCGCAACACCCAGCTCCCCGGCAACCTAGCTACCTAGCCACTCAGCTACCTCGCGTTACTTCCCGAGCCGCGCAACCACTCCATTCGACTTTCCGTACACAACGGTTGCGGCGGCGGACCAGGCCGGATAGCCGTCGAGCGCCACATGGACGGCGTGCGAGCCGAGACGAAGGCCATCGAGTCGCAGCGGTGTCGTGCCAACGGCCTGTCCGTCGATCCGGACAGTAGCACCGGATGGTTCCGACATGACCATCAACGAGCCCACGTATGCCGACGTCTCCGGCCTGACCGTGGCAATGGCCGTCGTCGGCTTTGTTTCCTTCTTCTTCGGAGTGGCGGCTGCTTTCGCGATACGGACCGGCGGTGGAGTGATCGCTTTCGCCAGGCGTGACCGTGGCGTCGCGGCAATCCGCGAAGTCACGACAGGTACACGAGACATCCGTGCCGGAGCGGTGAACATCGCCAACGATCGCGATGGCAACGGCGCAGGCTCGACAACGCGCGTGGCTTTCATGATTGCGGGTGTCAGCGTCACGTTCGCGGACGCGATGGTCCCGGACGCGACCGTCTCAGGCGCGGCGCTTTCGAGCGCGCTGGGCACGATGCGTGACGGGCGCGCGACCGATGCCGCGATCACCACGGCCAGCACCACGGACACGAAGGCCGCTCTCATCACCATCCGTGGCGCGACGATCGCGGAGGACCCTCGAGCCACTCGACGAAGCGCACGCCGCCCACCCGCACCAGATGCGTTTGTCACCTGCACCATCGACGACCACGGGATCGTGATCGCTCGGCATATCACCACTGCACATGCGGTCCCGATTGCCGCGATTCGCCGGCTCACGCGTGGCACTGCCTGCTTTACGTACTCGAGGAATAGCCCTGTTGCGCGCGCCGTCCACGAGCAGAGCCACGCGATCAGCCGCCACGGGGCAACGATCGCCGTGAACGCGACGGACGTAACCGCTCGTCCGCTCCGCGCGAGCGTTCGATACGCGTAGCGCGCGCACTGCGTGATCGCGACCGCCGTCCACGAGCAGAGCCATGCGATCAGCCGCCACGGGGCAACGATCGCCGTGACCGCGAGGGACGCGACTGCTCGTCCGCTCCGCACGAGCGTCCGATATGCGTAGCGCGCGCACCGCGCGACCGCGGCCGCCGTCCACGACAAGGGCAGCGTCAATATCCGTAGCAACGCCGTCGGGACTGCGACAAGAAATGCTGCCACTCGCCTGGGCCGCGCGCGTAAGACAGGCCCGGCGCGTCGGTGTTGGGTTCGGACGAGGGCGCGCACATCGGCGACGTTGGCCGCCTCGAGCGCGGCGTCGGCCTCCGATGGAAACTGCTTCAACGTGGCGTCGGTGACGTCATCGATGATGTGGAACGTCCAGTCTCGCGCACTGGCCGCGTCGTGCGCCTCGTGCGGCGGCATCTCGCCGCCCACGACACCGGCGACTTCGTGCTGCTCGATCGATAACGCAGGCTCGATCGTCGACTTCTCGTCACCCTCGACTTCGCTGGGAAACACGCTGAGGATCTCGAATGATGTCGGGGGCCTGGAGTCGGTCGGACACTGGTAGTTGACGGGCAGCGAGATGGAGGCGCTGTTCGTGCCCCACTCGACATCTGGCAGCGGCACGATGTTGTTCGATGCGACGAGATCCTGATGGCCCGACGCGTCCCACCAGTTGAGGAATCGAACGAAGACCGCCTGCACCAACTGCCTGTCCGCGCCCGAGATAACGAGGCGAACCTTCGCCGCCTTGAGCTGCGTCTCCATCGCTCGCTCGCCTTTCGCTCTGCTGGGGGCAGAGCCCGGCCGGGGGGTAGCTCAAGAGTTTACGAGGAAGTCGTAGCCGTTTCACGCTCTTTCTTGGCCGAACGGCCGCACAGAACCAAGGTGCCACTACGGAGCGTCTGTGGGCTTCGTGAGGAGAACGAGCCGCCCTTTCAGACCAGAGGACACAAGCAGCTCGTTCTTGTCGGTGACGATCACGCCTTCGACCTCCGGGAGCCGCTCGATCAGATCCATCCCTTCGCGTCCACCGAGGATGAACACGCCGGTCGACAAGCCATCGGCGACGACGGCGCGCGTCGCAACGATCGTGACGCTGCGTGAACGGCGCGCTGGCGCGCCGAGATCGGGATCGAGGATGTGGTGATAGCGGCGGCCGTGATCGATGAAGAACCGTTCGTAATCGCCGGAGGTGCTGAACGTCCCGTCGGTGAGATCGAGTGTGGCGAAGCTGCGGTCGGCGGGACCGCGCGGATCGCGGATGCCGAGGCGCCATGGTCGATCGCCGCGCTTGCCGGCGACGTAGAGATCGCCACCTGCCTGAATCATGAAGTCGCGAAATCCTCGTGCGCGAAGGATCGCCGCCCCACGGTCGACGGCGTAGCCCTTGCCGATCCCGCCGAGATGGACGCGCATCCCCTTCTTCGCGAGATACGCCGTGCCCGCGCTGCGATCGAGATGGAGCTCGCGATAATCGACCAGCGGCAGCCGTGCAGCCACATCGCGCGGAGACGGAACGCGATTGTCCTGGTCCTGATCGAACTTCCACAGACCGGACAACGCGCCGAAGGTTACGTCGAACTTGCCACCGGTCCACTCGCTGATCTGCTGCGCATCCTGCAACACGTCCATCACGTCGACGCTGACCGGCACAGAGTGCAGGCCAGCAGCCGCGTTGATGCGCTCGACGTCGCTTCCGGGCTTCCAGACGCTCATGAGCGCCTCGAGCCGATCGAACTCTTGAAACACCGCTTCGAACGCATCGACGGCGGTCTTCTCGCCGGACGCCGTCCAGACCGTCAGGCGCAACTCGGATCCCATCGAAAGGCGCGAACGCTCGATAAGGTCGCCTTCCGAGGCGCGGACGGTCGAAGCCGCGGACGTGACACGGTCCGCGCCACCTGCCGACTGGCGGCAACCCGCGATTGCAACGACCAACACCAGGCCGCCGACCAATGTGGGGCGCGCCTTGTCAGGCGCGGCGGTGTGATAATTTCCCCGGTACCTCTTATGCCTCTTTACGAATACGAGTGCAGGAACTGCAGTCACGAATTCGAGACGCTGGTGCGCACCGGTGATCCGGCCCCGACATGCCCGGAGTGCGGAAGTGCCGAGCTGTCGAAGCTGCTGCACCATGTAGCGGTCAGCACCGAACACACGCGCGAGTCTAATCTGACCAAGGCGCGCGAACGCGCCAAGAAGGTCAACAAGGACAAGCAGATCGCGCAGTTCGAGTACGAAGAGAAGCACCGCCACCATCATTGATCACCAGACTTCTCGTCGCCTCGGTCATCGTCACCGCAGCCGTCGTCTGTCCGACAGCACAGGAGAAGAGTGCCGATACGGGCGTATACACGGCGGCGCAGGCGGCGCGGGGCGCGGCTCTCTTCGAGTCGCAGTGTGCGTCGTGTCATCGTGACGGCGGCAGCGGTCCGAACCTCGGGGGCGAACGATTCACCCGCACGTTTTCCGATTCGAAGCTGAGCACGCTTTTCAACACGATCAAGACCACCATGCCGCGCATGGCGCCGGGGTCGCTCTCCGACGCGCAATACACGGACGTCGTCGCACATCTGTTGCGTCTGAATGGCTATCCGGACGGAATGAGCGAGCTCGGTATCGGGGACCTCGAGAGGATCAAGATTCCAGGTCAGGCAGGAAGCCTCGACTTCGCGTTGGTGCAGGTCGTCGGCTGCCTGTCGCAAAGCGGCCGCAACTGGATGCTCTCCAGCGCGACCGAGCCGATGCGTACTCGTGAGCCCGAGGCGCCCAAGGACGACGAGGCGGCTCGGCTCGATCCGCTTCCGCCAGGGATGCGGACCTTTCGACTACAGCAGGTCTATTCGAGCCCGGCTGGATGGACCAATCAGCGAGTGGTCGTGAAGGGCTTTCTTGCCAAGGCAGGAGCCGACGAACGGGTCAGCGTAACCTCGATGCGCACGCTCGCGTCCCTGTGTCAGCCATAAGCCTCTTAACCCGTTGACTGATATATAATTTAGGCCCCAATTTTGGGGGTGGTCGCGAGGTAGCTGTACTCGCTATGAAGCTTGGCACGTCCCTCTTGCTCTTGGTCTGTCTGGTCGCCTCCCTCGGGAGTCGTCCCGCGGCTTCGCAGGTCCGCGCGGGTCAGCGTACGCTCCGCGCGCAAACGACCCAGGTCGCGCCGGTCGCCAGTCATGCGCAGACTGCCGATTATCGAGCGCTGCTCGACAAGTACTGCGTGACCTGCCACAACCAAAAGACGAAGACGGCAGACCTGACGCTCGATACCGCCGACCTCAACGACATTCCGGCAGGCGCGGACGTCTGGGAGAAAGTCGTTCGCAAGCTGCGCGCCGGCATGATGCCTCCGGTCGGACTGCCGCGACCGGAACAAGCGCAGGTCGATGCGCTCGTCACGCACCTCGAGACCACGATCGATCAGGCGGCGGCGACGCAGCCCAAGGTGCGCACGCCGACGCTGCATCGACTGAATCGCGCGGAATACGGCAACGCCATTCGCGATCTGCTTGCGCTCGACGAGCTCGACATCGCCTCTCTGCTGCCGGTCGACGAGGAAGCGTACGGCTACGACAACAACGCCAACGTGCTCGGTGTCTCTCCTGCGCTGATGGAGCGGTACTTGTCCGCGGCCGTCAAAATAAGCGGCGTCGCCGTGGCGAACCCCACCATCACGCCGGCGCTCGAAACCTTCCGTGTACGCGGCGACACGTCGCAGGACGATCACATCGACGGCCTGCCGATCGGCACGCGCGGCGGCATTCTGATCCGGCATTACTTCCCGGTCGATGGCGAGTACGTCATCAGCCCGAAGCTGTATCGCGAAACGGTCAACATCATCCGCGGTCTGGAACTGCCGCACGACCTCGAGGTGACGCTCGACGGTGAGCGCGTCGTGCTGGCACGCTTCGGCGGACCTCAGGACGAACAGGCGAACTATCTGCAGCCGACGCTTGCTGGCGACGAGATGGAAAAGCGCTTCCAGAAGCGCCTGAAGGTCAGTGCCGGACTGCACACGATCGCGGTGGCGTTCCTCAAGAAGAGCTCGGCGACGACCCTGGAGTTGCTGCAGCCATTCGACCGCGAGCGCATCGACCCGATCACGCCCGTGGGCATTCCCGAGCTCGATAAGGTCACCATCGAGGGCCCCTTCAACGTGTCACCGACGGCGACGTCCCCAAGCCGCCGGAAGATCTTCACGTGCCGGCCGACGTCCGATCGTGATGCCGCCCCGTGCGCGCGCACGATCCTCACCTCTCTCGCGCGCAAGGCGTACCGCGGCGACGTCAACGACGCCGAGATGCAGCGCCTCGTCGGCTTCTACGATCGCGAACGCAGCAAGGGCAGCAACTTCGACGAGAGCATCGAGACCGCCCTCTCCTACATGCTGGTGAGCCCGCGGTTCCTGTTCCGCGTCGAACGCGATCCGGCTAACGTCGCGCCGGGGTCGATTTATCGCATCAGCGATCTCGAACTCGCCTCACGCCTGTCGTTCTTCATCTGGAGCAGCATTCCGGACGACGAGCTCCTCACCGTCGCGGCACAAGGAAAGCTGCAGAATCCGCTCGTCCTCGAACAGCAGGTTCGGCGCATGCTGAAGGACGAGCGCGCCCGCGCGCTGGGCACCAACTTCGCCGGCCAGTGGCTCTTCCTGCGCAACATGCGCGGCCAGGAACCGGACTCGGACATCTTCCCCGACTTCGATCACAACCTGCGCGTGGCCATGCAGCGCGAGACCGAAATGCTCTTCGAGAGCATCGTGCTCGAGGATCGCCCCGCGCTGACGCTGCTCGACGCCGACTACACGTTCGTCAACGAACGCCTGGCGCGGCATTACGGGATCCCGAACGTCTACGGGTCGCAGTTCCGTCGCGTCCCCGTGACCGAAGACGCGCGACGCGGCATCCTGGGGCATGGAAGCATCCTCACGCTCACGTCATACGCCAATCGCACCGCGCCGGTGATTCGCGGCAAGTACGTGCTGACGAACATTCTCGGCACTCCGCCGCCGGCACCGCCGGCGAACGTCCCGCCGCTCGACGAAACACCCGGCAAGCCGATGACGATGCGCGAGCGGATGGAGGCGCATCGACGGAATCCGGCGTGTGCAGGGTGTCATCGGCTGATGGACCCGATCGGCCTGTCGCTCGAGAACTTCGACGGCATCGGCCGCTGGCGCACCGCGGAGAATGGTCTGGCCATCGATACGAAGGCACAGCTGTTCGACGGCTCGAGTGTGGATGGACCGGTGGCGCTGCGACGCGCGGTGCTGCGGCATCCGGATCTCTTCGTCCGCAACGTGACGGAAAACCTCATGACCTACGCGCTGGGTCACGGGGTCGAGTATTACGACATGCCCTCGGTGCGCGCCATCGTCAGGGACGCCGCGCGCAACAACTACAAGTTCTCGTCCATCGTGCTCGGCATTGTGAAGAGTGTGCCGTTCCAGCGAAGGAGATCGGACTCATGATGATCACCAAGAAGGCCATCGCGCGCCGCACGGTTCTGCGCGGACTCGGCGCCGCGGTCGCGCTCCCCTTGTTGGATGCGATGGTTCCCGCCGCCAAGGCGCTTGCCGCCACGCCGGCAAAGGGGACGCAGCGATTCGGCTTCTTCTACGTGCCGCACGGCTCGATCATGCGGCAGTGGACGCCGGCACAGGAGGGACGCAACTTCGAGTTCTCGCCGATCCTGAAGCCGCTGGAGCGACATCGCGAGCAGCTCACAGTGCTGACGAACCTCGCCAACTACGGCGAGAGCGGGCACTCGGTGAGTACGGCGATGTGGATGAGCGGCACGTTTCCCTCGAAGGGCAGCCTGTTGAAGCTCTCGACCACGGCCGATCAGATCATCGCGCAGCACATCGGTCGCGACACGACGTTCCCGTCGATGGAATTCGCCACTGAAGATCACTCGAGCCATCTAGGCAGCTGCGCCGGCGATTTCCTGTGCTCCTACATGAGCACGATCAGCTGGGCGTCACCCTCGCAACCGCTGCCGATGGAGATCAACCCGCGCGTGGTCTTCGAGCGGATGTTCGGCGGCGACCGCGCCACGCCCGAGGCACGCAAGGCGCGTCTGCAGAAGAACACCAGCATTCTCGACGCGGTCGTCGAAAGCGCGAACGAGCTCAAGATCAAGCTCGGGCCGCACGATCGCGTGCGCGTCGGTGAATACCTCGACAACGTGCGCGAGATCGAGCGCCGCATCGTGCGCGCCGAGCAGCAGCGCGATGAAACCGGCATCGAGGCGCCTGCCACGCCGGTCGGCATCCCGGAAGACTGGGAAGAGCACGTCAACCTGATGTTCGAGCTGATCGCGCTCGCCTATCAGGGCAACATGACGCGTGTCGCGTCGTTCATGATCGCGCGGGAACTGAGCACCCTGAGCTACCCGCAGATCGGCGTCGCGGACGGACATCATCCGGTGTCGCACAACAACAACGTCCCGGAGCAGGTGGCGAAGAAAGCCAAGATCGACATGTACCACCTCGATCTCTTCGCGCAGTTCCTCGACAAGCTGAAGGCGACACCCGACGGCGACGGCAGCATCCTCGATCACTCGCTGTTCCTGTATGGCAGCGGGATGAGCAACGGCAACCAGCACGATCACGAGAACCTGCCGACGCTGGTGATCGGCGGTGGTGCCGGCACCCACAAGGGCAACAACCACATCAAGATGGCAAAGAGCACGCCGCTGTCGAACCTCGTGGTGTCGATCTGCGGCAAAGCCGGCGTGGACATGGAGAAGTTCGGCCAGAGCTCCGGCGCCATCGAGATCTAGCCATGAAGAAGCTTGCCGCTTGCGTCGTCGGCGTCGTTGCGATCGGGTGCCTCTGCGACGCTCGGTGCCTGACCAGCTCCCTCGACAACGTAGGGTCCGCCTTTAGGCGGACCTGGGGCGACGTTGCCTGGGGTGTCACTGCAACGGTTGCCGCCGCAGAACCCGACCTGCGCCTCGTCGCTGCGCTCAAGACGCAGGACACCACGAAAGCGCGCACGCTGATCAGGCAGCGCGTCGATCCCAACGTGGCCGATGCCGAAGGCATGACTGCCCTGCACTGGGCGGCACACTGGAACGACCTTGATACCGTCAAGCTGCTGATCGCGGCCGGGGCGAAGGCCAAGACGGCGAACCGCTATGGCGTGACGCCGCTGCACGAAGCGGCCACCGTCGGCAACGCCGCGATCGTCAACGCGTTGGTCAAGGCGGGCGCCGACGTGAACGCCGCGTACGGCGATGGTGAAACGCCGCTGATGACCGCGGCACACAGCGGCAGCGTCGAGGTCGTGAAGCTGCTCCTCGAGGGCGGCGCCAAGGTCAACGCCGCTGAATCGTTCCGCGGCGAGACGGCGCTGATGCTTGCGGCCGTCGAGAACCACGCGCCCGTCGTCAAGGCGCTCATCGATGCCGGCGCGGACGTCAATGCGCGCACGGCGGAGTACACGTTTCAGAAGCTCACCGGTGGCGCCGGCGGCATCATTCACGATCGGCCGCAGGGGGGGCTGAACGCGCTCATCCTGACCGCTCGCCAGGGCGCGCTCGAATCCGCCGAACACCTGATCGCCGCTGGCGCGGATCTGAAGGTCACCGAGCCCCAGTACGGCTTCACGCCGCTGCAGACCGCGATCTTCAACGGTCACTATGCGTTTGCGAAGTTCCTGATCGACAAGGGAGCCGACGTCAACGATGGGTCACTGTACGTCGTGATGGAGATGCGCAACCTCGCGAAGTATTCCAACAGACCGAATCCGGCGGAGAGCGAGGGCGGCGTCAGCCATCTCGACATCACGAAGCTGCTGCTGGCGAAGGGCGCGGATCCGAACAAGCCGTACGCGAAGAAGATCCCGCCGCGGCAGGCGCAGGGCGATATCAACGTCCCCGGCGGTGCCACGCCGTTGCATCGCGCCGTTCGCGGCACCGATCTCGTGGCGGTGCGCCTGCTCCTCGATGCCGGCGCCAATCCCGCTCTCGCCATCGGCGACGGCTCGACGCCGTTGATGGCTGCCGCAGCCGTCGGCGCACCGCGCGGCGGTGAAGAAGAAGTGACCGAGGCCGCCGCTCGCGCCGAGCCCGTCGACGTGATCAAGGCGCTCGTCGACAAGGGCGCCGACGTGAACACGATGAACGATCTGGGAATGACGGCGATGCATTACGCCGTCCAGCGCGGATCGGAAAAAGTGATCGAGTACCTCGCGAGCAAGGGCGCCAAATTCGACGTCTATAACTACCAGGGCCAGACGCCGAAGGATCTCGCGCGCGGCCGCACGCAGCAGATCATCGCGCGCCTCACGCAGCAGTAACAACACGCACGTCTGCCGAGACTCGCTGCCGGAGGAAGGCACGGATGTGCGCCTGAGACATCTCGTCGCTGGCTGGTGCCTCGTTGTCACAACGGCAGCGGTCGGGTGCCGTACCTCGCCGCAGGCGCCAGCCGCGCCCCGCGACGAGCTGACCCAGTCGCTCGCGGATGTCCGTGGGACGTTTCAATGGCGCGAAGATCTCGGGCGCTATCGCTATTCCGAGAAGCCGCGACTGGAGCAGATTGTCGGTTCGCGACCGCGCGAGGCCACGGTTTCGCGTCTCGTGGATTGTCTGGACGATACGTCACCGTCTCAGTCGACGTTGAACGGCAAGCCTGTGGCCACGGGAATCATCTGCCACGAGGCGCTCACGCAGATGGTGTATCACGAGCCAACTGGCGCTGACGGCGACGTGGCGAACACATGGCCGGGGAACATTTCTCCAACAGCGACGGCGGCAGATCTTCGAGCGGCCAAACAAGCGTGGAAGAAAGTGGTGGAATCGAGGACCTTTACCTACTTGTAGGCGGCGCCCCGCCGCGAGCGACCGAAACGCATGGCGCAGATACCGTCGATCATCAATGGCGTGACTGTGGAATTCGGAACTGGTGTTGTCAACGACGTCGACCAGCGGGTGGTCGACGCTTTGATGCACTGCGTCCGTCCGCACGTCGCGGCAAGCCACACACTGGACAAGATATTCGTCTCCTCGGCATTCGACTCGCACGAGCTTCCCAGCCGGCACATGCAGCACAAGGCGGTCGACATCTCGCGCATCAACGGCACGAAGATCGTCATCGGCTATCCGGGGAACGCGGAGACCAAGGCGATCGTCGACGCCATTCAGGACATCTTCGAGAGCTTCCCTCAGCGGCGTGAGAACTTCGGGCCGCACTTCAAGAAAAAACTGGGCCAGCCGTTTGTTGTCCCCGGACACGACGATCACATCCACCTGTCCGTGAACTGAACACCGCGTTGAACCGTGGACCGACACCTGGCTGAAACGCGGTGGCACGTGGCAGATCGTCGCCGCGCAGGACACCGGCGTCGCCGTAAATAGTGCCGCCATGAACGATCAGAAGAAGCCCTGGAACTACGCTCCGCTCATCACGCTCATCGTGGCAGCGATTCCGGTCACTGTGGGACTCACGCAGTACTACATCACGCGACAGACGGAGTTTCGCAAGCGGTTCTGGGAGGAACAGGTCGCGCTGTATCGCGAGGCCACCGACGCCGCGGCGGAGATTGCGATGTCGCCCGATCTCGCCTCCGCCGCGCCGGCACGTCAACGGTTCTGGAAACTGTACTGGGGCAAGCTCTCGATGATCGAACACCGAGAGGTCGAGCAGGCGATGATCGCATTCGGCCTCGATCTGGCGGCGTGCGAAAAGGGAGACTCCGACAAGTGCTTCGACGTCAACGTGAAGGAAGGCGGCACGTCCACTCTCCTTCGCGGCCGCACGTACGAGCTGGCGCACTGCGCGCGATATTCGCTGGCGATGACGTGGAACCCGGCGAACATTGACGACACCCGCGACAAGTGCAGCTACGCCTCGGGTGCGTCGGCGCAGCGACCGACACAGTGAACTGACTTCGTCCAGGTCTGCCGCATCGAAGAGCCGCTGCTGAAGAAGGGCGGTGTCAGTCGCCTCCCGACCCTTTGAACTGATCGTCCTCGTCTGCAAACAGCACGTTGAAGCTGGTGAGCGAGCCGTAGCAGCCTGTGATGTAGGACTGCAGCTTCACTTTCGCATCCTCGGGCAGATCGGAGGCATTCAGCTGCTGCTCGAGGGTCCGCAGCCGATTCCGCAGCATCACTACCTTGTGGAAAAACGTCTCGATCGGCCAGGTCTTCTCCTGCAGGCCGGGTTTTCCGGGGCGAAGGACGAGCATGCCGTCGCGCCACTTGTCCGCGGGCGTCACCGGCGTGAGTCCTGTTTCTTCACGAATGATTCGGCGGAGCAGCAGTTCGAGATCGTCGGTACTGTCGACTGACATTGGTGGGGCAATCCTTTCGCGATCGCTGACCAGAGCGATTCGGTCGCCTGAGGGCGGTGTGGAAGAGCGTGAGCGTGCAACAGGCTCGCTGGACGACGGCACGTTCGCGGACCCTCCGCCGCCGCGCCGACCGTGGTCGCGTTCGGCGACATTCGCGGCGCCGCCGCTCGTATCGATTCTCGGGCCACCGCGATAGTTGTGCTCGCTGCGGCAGTAATCGCACACGACACGAATGGGCCGTCCGTCTCCGTCGGCGGCCATGACCGTATGGATGCGATCGGTCTTGCAGGCGCGGCAGTAGTCCTCGATCGAGCCGCCAACGCGGTATGAGCGAGTGTTCATGATCACGCGCGCGCGACGTCGAGCAGGACCTTCAACACCGGCTTCGTGCGCGCGTGTTCGAGCGCATTCGCTCCATCCGACAGGTCGAACCGATCGGAGATCAGCGGCGCCACGTCGATGCGTCCTTCGGCCAGCGCCTTCAACGCTTGATCGAAGGGGCCGCAACGCGACCCGACAAGCGTGACTTCGTCGATGACGAACGGCGCCCACGCCAGCGTCTGTTCCCCGGCGACGGTGGTCTTCAAGACGATCGTCCCGCGCGGCCGAACGAGTTTCAACGCTGTCGGCAGACCCGTATCCGAGCCGGTGCAGTCGACAACGATGTCGGCGTTGCGGCCTGCCTCGATCTCGTCGCGCATCGCGGTAGCGATGCCGAGTGCGTGCACGAGCGCCAGCTTGTTCGCATGCTTGCCGACGACGAGCACGTGGTTCGAGAGCCCGGCGAGCACCTGCGCGCACAGGTTCCCGAGGCGGCCGTCCCCGAGCACCACGACGCGATCAGTGGGCTGCACCTGAATCTGCGCCGGGATCTGGAACGCCGCAGCCACCGGTTCGGTGAACACCGCGATGTCGGTCGGCATGTCGTCCGGCACGACGTGCAGGTTGTCCTGCGGCACGGTGATCGTGTCGGCGAACGCACCGTCGTGATTGAAGATGCCGAGGACGGTTCGATTCGAGCAATGCGTGGGCAGGCCTCGCCGGCAGAGGTCGCAGTGCCGGCATGCGCAGTTGATCTCGCCGACGACGCGGCGGCCGGCAAATGGGCCACTTTCGGCGACGCCGACGAACTCGTGCCCGAGGACTCCGCGAAATCCCATATAGCCGCGGATCAGTTGAAGGTCGGTTTCACAGATGCCGGCGCACAGCACACGCACCCGCACTTCGCCCGGCTGGGCCTGCGGATCCGGATAATCACGCCGGACTTTCACTTCGTCCTCTAGAACGATCGCTCGCATGCGTCGATAACGTATCAGAAGGCCGGCAACGCGTCGCGCCCCTGACTAGCCGCTACAAGCTCTGAAGTAAGCTTCTTACCCCTCCATCGTCAGGACTCTTACACTCGCACTGCTCGTATGCCTCGCCGGAAGCGAACTGACGCTTGCACAACCGGTTGCGCCACCCAGTGACGTGACAGCGGGCCTCAGACGAGCGCCAGCCGGGGCACCTCCTCGAGCAGGCGAAGTCGTACTGGACTAATCGCTGAGCTCGTGGTCCGCCTGAAGCGGACTCTACGACGGTTCGCTGAAGCCCGACATTACTTCGCGGACCACAAAAGGTCCGCGCCTCTTCCTGTCTGGCTAACCCCAGCTACTCAGCTACCCAGCCACCCAGCTACCCAAGATTACGGCACCGGTTTCGCGTAATGGCCATCTCAGGAGAAACGAGATGGCTCCGCATCGGCAGCACTGGGCACGGCATCATCGCTTCCTCGCCGGCATTCTCATCGGCGCGATCACCATCGGCTGCGGCCTGCTCATCGCTCAGGATCAAGAGACCCTCCGCATCAAGACGCCGCTCGCCGTCGAGGATCAGCGCTTTCCTGACTACCTCGCCCGCCTGCTCGGTCGTCCGATCACTCACGGCGACTCGTATCGTGTGCTGACGAATGGCGATGTCGCGTTCCCGGCGATGCTCGAGGCGATCAACGCCGCGAAAGAGCGCATCGCGTTCGAGAGCTACATCTACGAGAAGGGCGAGGTCGGCGACCGTTTCACCGCCGCCTTCGCGGCGGCGGCTCAGCGGGGCGTTCGCGTTCGCATGGTCCTCGACTCGGTCGGCTCGGGAACGTTGAGCAGGGACATCGAACGGCGATTGAAGGACGCCGGTGTGTCAATCGGGTGGGTCAAGCCCTTAATCAGCGCGTCGATCGAGGAAGCGAATTACCGTTCGCATCGCAAGGCGCTCGTGGTGGACGGCCTCGTTGGCTTCGTCGGCGGGATGGGCATCGCCGACCAATGGCTGCAGGCAGACGAGGACATGCCCCCCTGGCGCGACACGCAGATCGAGATTCACGGCCCGGCCGTGTCCGACGTCGAAGCCGGCTTCAACCAGAACTGGATGCTGACTGGCGGAGTCGTCGAGCCCGAGGTGCGGCCGAAAGGCCCGGCCCCCACCGGCGGCGCGGAGTCGATCGTCGTATGGAGCTCACCTCAGGGCGGCGAAAACGAGATGAAGGTCCTGTACCTGCTCGCGCTCGCGGCCGCGCGCCACCAGGTCGACATCCAGTCGCCATATCTCATCACCGACGAGTCGTCGAAGTGGAGCATTCACGAGGCGCGACAGCGCGGAGTGAAGGTGCGCCTGCTGGTCGAAGGCGACAAGACCGACGCGAAGGCCGTGAAGTACGCCGGGCGCGCCGACTACGACGACCTGCTCGAAGATGGCGTCCAGATCGCCGAATATCAACCGACGATGATGCACGCGAAAGCGATGGTCGTGGACGACCTCCTGAGCATCGTCGGCTCGTCGAACTTCGACAACCGCTCACTCGAATTGAACGACGAGTTGAACGTCGCCATCTTCGATCGGGCACTCGCCGCGAGACTGCGCGCCGATTTCGAGCGCGACCTCACGAAGTCGAAGACGCTCACGCTCGAGGAATGGCGGTCCCGCCCATACCCGGAGCGGGTACGGGACTGGTTCTGGAGTTATTTCGGAGAGGTGTTCTAACGCCGCGTCGGCCGGTCCGGTGGATTCCTGCGCCGGCTCCGCCTTTGGCGGGGACCCGGCCTACTTCGCTTCGGCGGCGGGGGCCGGTCGTGTCGCGCGATCTGGACCTGTGACCGTCACCTGCGTGCCGGCGGTCGCGCTGCCCCGGTCCGACGCATACCAGCCTCGCGATCCGTAATCGGTCAATGTCAGCAGCAGCAGAATCGCGAGAAAGAAGAACGCCATGCCGACGATCATCTTCGTCAGGCGGCTGCTGTACTTCACGTGCATGAAGAACAGGATGACCAGCGTCGCCTTGAAGATGGCGATGCCGAGCGCGACCGGAAAGTTCAGCGTGCCCAGGTGGAGGAATGCCACGGCGACGGTGATGGCCGTCAGGACCATCAGCGCGCCGAACACGGCGTAGTAGGTGCTCTTCGGAGAAACGTGTCCTGACATGTCCGCGCCCTACACTACGTTGTGCGCTCTGTCCACGAGGTACAGCAGCGGAAACAGGAAGATCCAGACGATGTCGACGAAGTGCCAGTAGAGGCCCGACAGCTCCATCGGCGTATACCACTGCGGCGAGAACTTGTTCTTCGACGCCATCCACAGCATGGCGCTCAGGATACCGAAGCCGATCACCATGTGCAGCGCGTGCAGTCCGGTCAGCCCGAAGTAGAGCGAGAAGAAGATCTCTGCCTGCGGCCCGTACGGCCCTTCGAAGTGGAAGTTGGGACCAGGAACGTGACCCGTCTCGAACTTCTCTTTGTACTCGAACACCTTCACGACGAGGAAGGTGAGTCCTAGGATCATCGTGAGGATCAGGAAGACGATCTGGCCCTTGCGCCACCCGGTCTGCGCGGCGCGGACGGCCAGCGCCATGGTGAGACTGCTGCCGATCAGGACAACTGTGTTGAAGCCGCCAAGAATGATGTTGAGCTCCTGACTGCCCTCTGACCATGCCTCCGGATACCACACGCGGTAGATCAGATAGGCCATCAACAGGCCGCCGAAGAACATCACCTCCGTGACGAGGAACGCCCACATGCCGAGCGTCGACGCCTCGGCCTGCTGCTCCATCGTCTGGAAGTGGTGCTGGTGCGCGGGATGATGGACGTGCTCGTGCTCATGCCCGTGAGCGAGCGCATGCGCGTGCCCGTGGTCGGCGGCGTGGATGGAAGCTCCGTCAGGCAACTTTGATCTCCCGCTTCGAATACTCGTAGGCGCCCTCGGTGACGATCGGCTGCACGGGGAAGTTGTGCGGCAGCGGCGGTGACTGGGTCTGCCACTCCAGGCCGGTCGCGAGCCACGGATTGGCGCCGGCCTTCTCGCCCTTGAACAGCGAGTAGATGAAATAAATCATCGGCAGCAGGTAGCCGATGCCGAGCACCGCCGCACCGCTCGACGACAGCACGTTCAGCACCTGGAATTCCGGCGGATACATGTGATACCGGCGCGGCATGCCCAGGTAGCCGAGGATGAACTGCGGGAAGAACGTCAGGTTGAAGCCGACGAACACCAGCAACGCCGCCAGCTTCGCAAGGTAGTCCGAATACATCCGGCCGGTGATCTTCGGCCAGTAGTAGTGCAGCCCGGCGAAGTAGCCCATGATCGCGCCGCCGACCATGATGTAGTGGAAGTGCGCGACCACGAAGTAGGTGTCGTGGATGTGGATATCGATGCCGAGCGCCGCCGTGAACAGGCCCGTCAGGCCGCCGATGAGGAACAGCCCGAGGAAGCCGAACACCCAGATCATCGGCGCCTTCAACCAGATGGCGCCGCGGTACAGCGTGGCGGTCCAGTTGAACGTCTTGACCGCGGACGGAATCGCGACCGCGTAGGTCAGGAACGAGAACACCAGCGCCGAATACGGCGAGATGCCGGCGACGAACAGGTGGTGCGCCCACACGAGGAATCCGAAGATCGCGATGGCGAGGCTCGAGAACGCGACGAACGAATAACCGAACACGTTCTTGCGCGAGAAGCAGGCGATGACCTCGCTGATCACGCCCATCGGCGGCAGGATCATGATGTAGACCGCCGGGTGCGAGTAGAACCAGAAGAGGTGCTGGAAGAGTACCGGGTCGCCGCCCAGGCGCGGATCGAAGAAGCCGAGCCCGAACGCGCGCTCCACCGCGAGCATCGCCACGGTGATCGCAATCACCGGCGTGCCGAGCACCATCACCAGACTGGTGGCATAGAGCGCCCATACGAACAACGGCAGCCTGAACCAGGTCAGCCCCGGTGCGCGCATCCGGTGGATCGTCACCATGAAATTCAGGCCGGTGAGAATCGACGAGAACCCGGTCACGAACACGCCGATCCCAGCGAGCAGCACATTCGAGTTCGATCCATCAGTGCTGTAGGGCGGGTAGAACGTCCAGCCAGTATCGACGCCGCCGGTGATCATGGCGACGACGGTGAAGGTGAAGCCGATGACGAAGACGTACCAGCTGAGGAGATTGAGCTTCGGGAACGCGACGTCCTTGGCCCCGAGCATGAGCGGCAGGGCGAAGTTGCCGAGGATCGCCGGTACGACGGGGATCAGGACGAAGAACACCATCGCGACGCCGTGCATCGTGAACAGCTTGTTGTACGTGTCGCTCGAGACGAGGTCGCCCTCAGGCGTCGTGAGCTCGAGGCGAACACCGGCCGCGAAGATCGCGCCCAGGATGAACGCGCACGTGACGACCACCATGTACAGAATCGCGATGCGTTTGTGGTCCTTGGTGAACAGCCACGACGCGACGCTGGTGTTGACGTTCAGATAATTGACTGGTGATTCCGTCGCTAGCATGGGGTCCTACCTTGGACCGCTACGCGGCCCAGAACGCGAATTCCTGTTCTCGTCATCGGCGGAGTCCCTCGGCCGGTTGGCCCTGAGGCGTCGGAGCCGCGGCTGGTGCGGCTGGTGCCACCGCCGTCGCCTGCTGGCCGGCTGCCGGGTTCGCAGACAGCGTTTTCACGTACTCGATCAAGCTCGCGAGCTGCTCTTCGGTGACCAGCCCCTGGAACGTCGGCATGATCGGCTGGAAGCCGTTCACGATCTTCATCTGCGGCGTCAGGATCGACTCGCGCACGTAGCTCTCGTCGGCAACGATCTTCTGTCCGGTCTGCAGCGTGACCTGCGATCCGAACACGCCCGCCAGCGACGGTCCGCGGCCGGTGCCGTCGGTAAGGTGGCACGTCGAGCAGGCCAGCTGCTGGAACAACTGTTCACCGCGCGCGGACATCGAGCCGGTCAGACCACCACCGCTCAGCCACGCCTGGTATTCGTCGGGCTCCATCACGATCACGGTCCCGATCATTCCGGAGTGGCGCGTGCCGCAGTACTCGGCGCAGAACAGATGGTATTCACCCGTCTTGGTGGGGGTGAACCAGATCGAGCTGTAGCGGCCAGGAATCGCGTCGGCCTTGACGCGGAACGCCGGGATGTACAGGTCGTGAAGCACGTCCTCGGACGTGAACGTCACCCTGATGGGCCGGCCCACCGGAATGTGCAGCTGATTGATCTCGCGCTGACCGTCGACGTGCTGGAAGCGCCACATCCATCGCTTGCCAGTCGAATACACCTCCAACGTGTGGTCGGGCGGTCGAATCGCGTGGAAGTAGACCGTCGCCGCCCACACGAAGATGGCCATCGCCACGACGAACGGCAGCAGCGACCAGCCGATCTCGAGCGGAATCGATCCGGTGATGGGCGCGCCGACTTTCAGTCCCGTGTCGTCGCGGTACTTGACCGCGAAGTAGAGGACCAGGACGACGACGAGCAGCGCGAAGAAGGCGGTGACCGCAACGATGAAGAAATACAGGTTGTCCACCTCGGGTGCGATGGTGGAGGCCTGCGTCGGAAAGAGGGGAATGCCAGAAAGCATATGCCTTAGTGTGCGAGCGGCGGGTGCGACTCGCGGCGCCACATGACGAACATGAAGGTCGCCATGGCTGCCACGGTCAGCACGCCGCCGGCGCGCACCAGATTCATCACCGTCGCGCCATATCGGCCGGTTTCCGGATCGTAGTGGTAGCAGAACAGCAGCAGCTCGTCGATCGCCGAGCCGATGTGTCCCTGGCCGGACTCGACGAGCGCCAGCCGCAATTCCTTGGGCGAGTATTCGATCCCGTAGAAGTACCGAGCGATCCGCCCCTGGGGTGTGACCACGAGGATGCCGCTCACGTGCGCGTACTGGCCGGTGACTTTGTCGTAGGCGTAGGTGAAGCCGGCCGCATTGGTGACGCGCGTGATCGTCGCTTCGTCACCGGTCAGCAGATGCCATCCACCGGTCGTCTGCTCCGTCTTCCAGTACTTCAGATGCGCCTGCTTCTTCTCCAGCGCAGACGAGGGGTTGTCGCGCGGGTCGAAGCTGACGAGCACGACGTCGAAATCCTGTCCCGCGGTAAATGGCAGCGCTCGCAACGAGGAGGAAATGCCGTTCATCACCTGCGTGCACAGCATCGGGCACGTGTAGTAGACGAACGCGAGCACGACCGGCTTCTGATTGTTGAAGTACTTGCCGAGCGTGACCGGCCGGCCGTATTCGTCCTTGAACGTGGCATCGAGCGGCAGCTGCTCGTCGAGGCGCTGCTTGAAGGTGACGTCCTTCAACTGCTCCGGCTTGAGCTGGGAGGGTGGTCCTGGAGGATCGTTGAACCCGGTGAAGAAGTTCGGAGTCTGGGCGCTCGCTGCGCTCGCGAATGCAAAATGCAAAATGAAAAATGCAAACACTACCCCCTTTCTCAGTGTTTGAATTTTGAATTTTGAATTTTGAATTGCTCCCATGGTCCCCTACTGCCTTCTTCGCTCCATCACGCGACCCGAGCTCGAATCCGATGGCATCAATCCGGGAGTGGGCGCCGGTTCCGCCGCATTCTCCGGACGCGCCTGCAACGTCCCTTTCTGCAGGACAAGCTTCATCGCTTCGTCGATGGGGATGTGGACGGTGCCGGCGTCCTTGTTCGCCCACCCGTAGCTATTCAACTTCTGCTCTTCTTTCAGCCGGAAGTCCGTGATCTCGTTGCTCGGGAACTGCTGCAGCCGCGGCGCCGGCGGCTGGCGCGGCTCGATTGAGGTCGCCAGCGGATACGGCTGTACCTGAGCGGCGTTCGACTGCTGTTTGTAGAGCTCGTAGAGCAGACCGAGGCCGGCGTGAATGATCAGCGCCGAGACGACCAGCCACACGCCGAACTTGAAGATCGTCCAGACGCTCGCGTCGGTGTGCTCGTATTCGGTGCCGGGCGGGTTGACCAGGTACTCGAGATCGGCGTGCGACGCGTTGGCGAGCTCCTCCTGCGAGGCGATGGCCGGTCCGGTATCGTGCCCGTGCGCCATCAGTGACCCCCTCCACTCTGCAGCGACTCGATCAGATACGGATCGTTCGCCGCGAACAGTGGCCGCTTGCCGAGCTCGGTGAAGAACATCCACATGAACAGGCCGCCGATCGCCAGCGGCGCCGCGACGTCGGTCCACGAAACGAAGAACCGGCTCATGACCTCTTCGCCGTGCGCGAAGTGCGCGTTCTCGCCGTTGGGCATGAACTCCGGCGACACGAGCATGAACACGTCGACGAAGCGCATGAACAGCATCCAGTAGGCGATGCGGATCAACTGACTTGGCCGGCGTTTGAGACTGCGCGAGAGCAGCAGCAGCCACGGCACGAAGAAGTGGAAGATGACCAGGAACAGCGCGAGATACTGCCATCCGTTGCGGATGCGCGCCACCATGTACGGGATTTCTTCGACCAGGTTCGCCGCATACGTCAGCATGTACTGGGAGAAGTTGAAGTACGCCCAGAGCATGATGAACGCGAACGTCAGCTTGCCGAGATCGTGGAAGTGGGTCGGCTTGAGCAGACCCGACAGCGGCGGTCGCGGCAGCAGAAACGCCGCCGCGATGATCGTGAAGGACAGCGCCGCGATCCCCTGACCACCCATCATCAGGAACCCGAACAGCGTCGAGTACCAGTGCGGGTTGAGCGACATGATCCAGTCGATGCCGGCGAAGGTGATCGTCAACGCGTAGATGACCAGCCCGGCGCCGCACAGCTTCTGGATCGAGAGGTTGATTATGACGTCGCCGCTGTCCTGACGCAGCGACCACTTGTTCAGCACCCACGCCAGCGCGTTCCACGACGCCAGGTAGAAGACCGCACGGGCGAGGAAGAACCCGGCGTTCAGATACGGCGAGCGATGCCGGAGGATCTCGTCGGCCTGCACGAGATCGGGATGACTCCACGGATAGAGGTCGGTGAAGCCGACTGCGAGCGGAATGAACAGCGCCGCCATCAGCGGCAGCGTGCGGCTCGACGCCTCGAAGATCCGGCGGAAGACGCCCCACTGCCCGCCGGAGAGGTGCTGAATCATCATCAGCGCCAGCGAGCCGAGCGAGATCCCCAGGAACACCATGTAGGTGATGAGCCACGACCGGAACAGGTTGCCGCGATCGACGAAAGCGGCGAGAAGACAGAGCGCGATACCGACGCCGCCGACCATCAGCGCGCGCGAACGCGGCGTGACCAGATCGGCGACCGGCGGCGCGTAGGTCATTTCCACGTCAGCGCGCCTCCTGCTGGCCCGGTTCGCGTGTCTCCGCCTGACCGGCCGGTCGATCCAGGTCCGCCCGGCGATCGGCAGGCACATCGTCCACGGTCGTGCGCTGACTCAGTTGCAGCGCGCGGATATACGCCGCTACGGCCCACCGATCCGCGACCGGCAACTGCGCCGCATAGTCCTGCATCGCTCCGAACCCATGCGTCATGACATCGAAGAAATAGCCGACCGGCGCGTTCCGCAGCCGATCCTCGTGCATCGACGGCGGCTGCCGGAACCCGCGCTGCACGATCATCCCGTTGCCGTCGCCGGTCCGACCGTGGCACGGCGAGCAGAAGACGTTGTAGCGCTCGTGGCCGCGCTGCATCACGTCCGCGGTGACCGCGAACGGGAACGTCTCCGCCGGCTTGCCGTCGACGATGCCTTCGTAGAGGTGGCGATCCTCGCGCAGCTGACCGCGTGGAACCGTGTTCGCGACCAATGTCCGCGCGGACTGACCGTCGGGGAAGAACGCGCTCGCTTCGAGCGGCTCATATCGCGGCGCGTCATGCATGTCCTGTCTGCACGCCCCCACGAAGCACGCGAGGATGATCATGGCCGCGTGCTTCGCCGCGCGCGCGCGACAACTCCCAACTCCCAACCCGCTGACGCTCGAACCAACTCCCAAACTTCGGGCGTGTGCGTTGGGCGTTGGGAGTTGGCCCACCGACAGACGTTGGGAGTTGACAGGCGTGAGGGGGCTAAGGAGCAACTTCGGACACTCCCACTGGATGCAGGCCCTGGAGAAACCGCTTGGTGGCGTCGAGGTCGAAGCGCGGATCCGTGGCCTCGATGCACAGGAAGAAGCGGTCGGTCGACGCGCGCGCGAACGCCGGGACGTTGAACACCGGGTGATAGGGCTGCGGCAGCTTGTTGAGCGCCCACATCCCGACGAATGCGGTCAACGCCGCGCCGAGCACCGTCGTCTCGAACGTCACTGGAATGAAATGCGGCCAGCTGTGAAACGGGCGGCCGCCGATGTTGATCGGATACGCGATGACCTGCGTCCAGTACTCGAGGCTGTAGCCGCCCAATCCACCGAGCAGGCCGCCGAGGAACACCAGTTTCGGAAGCCGCGTGCGACGCAGCCCGAGAGCGTCGTTCAGCTCCTCGATCGGAATGGGCGAATACGCATCCATCTTGCGATAGCCCTCGAGGCGCGCCTTCTCCGTCGCCGTGACGAGTCCGTCCGGCGTCTCGAATTCGGCCATGAGGCCAAAAACCGTTGGGGCGTCTGCTTCGTGCATACCGCTACCCGTGATGCTCCGTGCTCAACTTTGCCTGCGGCACGATCGTCCGCATCTCGAAGATCGCGATCGCCGGCAGGAAGCGGATGAACAGGAAGAACAACGCCAGGAACAACCCGATCGTGCCCGCGAACATGCCGAAGTCCCAGCGCGTCGGCGCATACATGTCCCAGGACGACGGCAGGAAGTCGCGGTGCAGACTGGTGACGATGATGATGAAGCGCTCCAGCCACATGCCGACGTTCACGAACAGCGAGAGGACGAAGAGCAGCGCGACGTTGTCCCGGATCTTGCGGAACCAGAACAACTGGATCATGCAGGCGTTGATCAGGATCAGCGACCAGTAGAACACCGCGTACGGTCCACTCATCCGGTTGAACATCATGTATTGCTCGTAGATGTTCCCGGAGTACCACGAGAAGAACGCTTCGTTCGCGTACCCGTAGGCGACGATCATGCCCGTCACCAGCATGACCTTCGTCATGTTGTGAATGTGGCGCATGGTGATGAAATCCTCCATGCCGTAGAACTTGCGCAGCGGCACGGCGAGCGTCATGACCATCGCGAAGCCGGAGTAGATTGCGCCGGCGACGAAGTAGGGCGGGAAGATCGTCGCGTGCCAGCCGGGCAGCACCGACACGGCGAAGTCGAAGCTCACGACCGAGTGGACCGAGAGCACCAGCGGAGTGGAGATGCCTGCCAGCAGCAGGTAGGCCATCTCATACCGCTGCCAGTGGCGCGCCGACCCGCGCCAGCCGAGTGACAGGACGCCGAAAATCTTCTGTGCGATCGGCGACTTGGCGCGATCGCGCAACGTCGCCATGTCGGGCACGAGACCGGTGAACCAGAAGAGCGCGGAGACCGTGCCGTAGGTCGACACCGCGAACACGTCCCAGATCAGCGGGCTGCGGAACTGCGGCCACAGGCCCATCGTGTTGGGATACGGGAACAGCCAGTAGATGGCGAGCCACGGCCGGCCCGTGTGGAGCAGCGGGAACATCGCCGCGCACGCGACGGCGAACAATGTCATCGCTTCGGCGAACCGGTTGATCGACGTGCGCCACTGTTGGCGGAAGAGCAGCAGGATCGCCGAGATGAGCGTGCCGGCGTGGCCGATGCCGATCCACCAGACGAAGTTGATGATGTCGAACGCCCAGCCGACCGGAACGTTGTTGCCCCAGATCCCGATGCCCGTGAGCAGCAGGTTGGCGATGGTCACGTTGAGGACCATCAGCAGCCCGAACGCGATCGCGAACCCGAGGAACCAGCCGATCGGCGTCCGCTTCGAGAGCACCGCGTGAGAGATGGTCTCGGTGACCGATTCGAAGGTGTGTCCCGGCGTGATGACCGCCGGCGTGCGCGCGACCAGCGCCGCCGTCTCGGGGCTGACAGCGGCCTGGCGGTGAAGCGCCTGTTGCGGTGTTGCCATTACCTCTCCTCGGTCCTCCGGGCCGGCGGCTCGAGCTCGGGATTCGGGTTGCGCACGACCGCCAGGTAACTGGTACGCGGTCGTGTGTTGAGCTCCGCCAGCAGACCGTAGTTGAGCGGGTTCTTCTTCAACTGCGCCACGCGGCTGTTCGGATCGTTGATGTCGCCGAAGACGATCGCGTCGGTCGGACAGGCCGCCTGGCACGCCGTGAGGATCTCGCCGTCGCGGATCCGTCGATCCTCGAGCTTCGAGTTGATGCGCGCCAGATTGATCCGCTGCACGCAGTAGGTGCACTTCTCCATCACGCCGCGGCTGCGCACCGAGACGTCAGGATTGCGCTGCAGCTTGATGCTCTCGGTGTTCCAATCCTGATAAAGGAGAAAGTTGAAGCGGCGGACCTTGTACGGGCAGTTGTTCGAGCAGTAGCGCGTCCCGACACAGCGGTTGTAGACCATGTCGTTCAGGCCTTCGGTGCTGTGCGTCGTCGCCGCGACCGGACAGACGACTTCACACGGCGCGTTCTCGCACTGCTGACACGGCATCGGCTGGTGATACGTGTCGGGCGTGTCGATGTCGCCGGTGTAGTAGCGATCGACGCGCAGCCAATGCATCTCGCGGCCGTTCAGCACCTGCCCCTTGCCCACGACCGGGACGTTGTTCTCGGCCTGACACGCGACGACGCACGAGTTGCAGCCCGTGCAGACGTTCTGGTCGATCGTCATGCCCCACGCGTACCCTTCGTACTTGAAGTCCTGGTACATCGTGATGCCGGTGATCGGCTCCTGCTCCATCTTGGAGGCGAACGTCGGGTCTTCGGAGTAGTTGTCGATCGTGGCGACGCGAACGAGGTTGCGTCCTTCGAGCGACCAGTGATCCTGCGTGCACGCGAGGTCGTAGCTCTCGCCGGTCTTCACCAGCTCCACGCCAGTGAGAGTGTCTGGTGCCGTGCTCGTCCGCAGCGCGTTGCTGTCGAAGCCGATGTTGTTGGCGGCGCGACCCGCACGCGTCCGACCGTAGCCGAGCGAGAGCGTCAGCGTGTCCTGCGCGTGGCCTGGTGCGATCCACACCGGGACGCGCAGTGAGCGACCGCCCTGACGGAGCTCGACGACGTCGCCGCTCACCAGATTGAGCCGCATCGCCGTTGCCGGCGCGATGAGCGCGGGGTTGTCCCACGTCATCTTCGTCATCGACTTCGGGAGCTCCTGCAGCCACGCGTTGTTCGCGAAGCGACCGTCGTAGACGCTCGGATCCGGCCGGAAGACCACTTCGAGGCCTTGTGCGGCCGATGCCGCGGCAGCGGTTGTCGCGAAGTCGCTGCGCAGCGACACCGTCATCGGGGCGAAGGCGGTGTCGGGCATGAACCCGTCGTTCAACCAGCGGCGCCACGCCGTGTCGAACGGCGACGGCGCGGGTGCGGGGCTGAATGTCGCAGGACCCTGATTGGCCGCCGCCTGCGCGCCTCCGTCCTGCAGCGTACCGCCCTGCAACCGTGGGTTCTGCACGTTGGCGCCAGTCTGTTCGGCAGCCGCACCCTGCGGACGCGCGGCAGGTGCACCAATCGCGTTGGCGTTACTCCCTGTGGTGCGACCCGCGACCGGGCCCGCAACCGCACCCGTGCCTGGCGCTGGTGCCGGTGCGGTCGGTGCCGGCACCGCCGGTGCGACGGCGGCAGGCCTGGGTGCTGGCGCATTCTGCGCGGCCGCTGGCGCCGCACCGCGCTGACCCGTATTCGCGGCGGTGCCATTCGGACCGGCAAGGCCGCTTTGCGCCATCCAGTACTCGCGAACCAGTTCGTATCCCGAGCGCTCGCCCGTCGGTCCGATCGCCGCGATCACTTCGTGCGCGGACTTTCCGCCATAGAGCGGTGCAATGAGCGGCTGGATGATCGTGACCGTGCCGTCGGACGACCGCACGTCACTCCACGCCTCGAGGAAGTGCGTTTCCGGAATGTGCCAGTGACAGAGCGCCGCGGTCTCGTCTTCGTACAGCCCGAGGTGCGCGCGCACGGCCACCTTCTCCATCGCCGCGGCGAACTTCAGATCGACGGGCGCCGAATAGACAGGGTTGGCGCCGATGATCAGCAGGAACTCGATCTGTCCCGCGTTCATCTCACCGACCAGTTCGCGAAGCGCCGCGAGCTGATTGCTGGGAACGGCTTCCGGCGTGGCCGTGTAGGTCACCGTCGCGCCCACGTTGCTCAACGTGCTGTTCATGGCGTGGACGAGCGCATGAACGATCGGCGGCTGTCCGTCGCCCGCGACGACGATGCTGCGGCCGCGAGCGGCTTGCAGATCTTTGACGAGGGGCGCGATCCATTTCGTGGCGCTCTCGGGGAGCTGGCCACCCGACACACCCATCACGCCGAGCTCGGTCGCGACCGCGCGCGCAAACGCTTCGATCTGCGTCGCCCGCAGGGGCAGTCGATGGTCCGCCTTCGAGCCGCTGTTGGTCGGATTGCTCTCGACGGCGTAGAGGCGATTGATCTGTGCACGCGTGCTGTCAATCCGCCGCCGCGAGGCAAACGCCCGGGCGTGTTTGACCCCGGCCGCGCCGGTGCACATGAAGTCGGCGTCGAGCGACAGCACGACGTCCGCCTTGTCGAACGCGTACTGCGCCTCTGCGTACTGCCCGAAGGCGAGGCGGCTTCCTTCCCGTGCGTTGTGGACGCCGAACGGCTCCCACTGGACCCACTTTGCTTGCGGATAGGCCTGCAGCAGCTCGCGAATCTGTGCCGCCAGCGTCGGTGACGCGACCGTCTCGGTCACCAATCTGAATCCGGCGCCGCCCTTGGCCTGCTGCGCCATCAGCATGTCCTTCACCGCCGAGACGAAGGCGCTGAACGGACGGATGTCGCCGAGATTGGTGAGCGTCTGTGAGCGATCGGGATCGTAGAGACCGAGGATTGCCGCCTGCGCGAACAGGTCCGTGGCGCCGCGGCTGACGGGATGGTCCGGATTGCCCTCGATCTTGGTCGGGCGTCCTTCATGGCTTTCGACGAGCAGCCCTGTTCCGGCACCGGCAAACGGCATCGCCGTCGCGTAGAACAGCGGCTTACCGGGAACGAGCTCCTCGGGCTGCCGCACGTACGGGACGAGCTCCTCGGTCGGCTGCCGCGTGCAGGCACTGACGCCCGCCAGCGCTAACGATGCGCCCATCAACTTCAGAAACCCGCGACGGCCGACTGGATCGAGCCACTCGGAGGCGTTCTGCGGGAACTCGCGGTGCAGGAACTCCTTGAATTCGGCGGTTTCCGACAGCGCCTCCAGGCTGCGCCAGTATTCGCGCCCGCGAGTTCCCTCCAATCGGGCGCGCAGCGCCTCGACGTCGTGTCGTTCGTTCATGAGCGCATCACCGGTGGCACGTGGAGCAGCTTGTCAGCGACTGAATGCCGTATTCCTTCACCAGCTGCGGACCAAGCACCGCTTGCGGCACCGGCGGCCGATATCCCATCGTCGTGACCTCGCTGCGCGGGCGAACGAAATTCTCCGGGTTGCGGTGGCACTCGATGCACCATTCCATCTGCAGGGACCTGGCTTGCAGCGTCAGCGGCATCTGGTCGATCCGGCCGTGGCACACCTCGCAGCCCATGCCCTTCTTCACGTGGATGCTGTGATTGAAGTACACGAAGTCCGGCAGGTCGTGTACGCGAATCCAGTGCAGCGGTTTGTCCTCGCGGAAGCTGGCGCGAACGGGTTCGAGAATCGGTTCGGTGTTGAACAACTGCGAGTGGCAGTTCATGCAGGTCTTGGTCGGCGGGATCCCGGCGAACGGCGATGTTTCCACCGACGTGTGACAGTAACGACAGTCGATCCCGTCGTCGCTGACGTGGTGCAGATGGCTGAACTGAATCGGCTGCTCGATGTACTCGTTTGCGCGCGTGACGTAGGACGAGCGGCCGAGGACCATCGCCAGAAGAAGCAGACCAGCGACGACTGAGAGCAGGCCGACGAGACTGACCTTGGACAGGGTGTTGGCGCTGCGATGGAAGATCTGCGGCATCAGATGCTGAACGCGTGCGCGCCCGTCAGGCGGACTCGGTGGTTAGAGCCCTGCCGGGTGGGACAGGGTGACTCGCCAACCCGGCGCGCAAGGACCGCGCATCGGGGACCCCACTGCGGGACAACGATCCCGTGTGACCAATCGAGATCTGTACCACGTTGTGAAAAAAGGATCAAGCTCGCGGCCCTCCCTGATCCGTGCTCACAAGCGTGCGATTCTACGCGGGAAGCGGTCGATCATCTACAGTAGAATCCCCAGGTCGACGGACATGAGCGACAGGAAGTACCGCCAGCGCGGCTATCAGGACGACGATCGCGACCGACAACCTCGGCCTTCGACACCACGGGCTCAGCCTGAACCGGGTGCTCCGGCCGGAGCGCGTCGCATCTCCCAGGACGGCCCCCGCAACATCAACATGCCCGGCTACCGCGAGGTCGTCCGCTGCGCGCAGTGCGGGACGGTACTCGCGCCCGACGTCGGCTTCGATACCCGCTGTACGAAGTGCGGCACGGATCTTCACAGTTGCGTTCAGTGTGTCTCCTTCGATCCGGGCAGTACGTTCGAGTGCATGCAGACGATCCCTGCCCGCGTCTCGCCGAAGAACGCGCGCAACGCGTGCGCGCTCTATTCGCCGCGCACCACCGTCGAACGCGAAACGACGACTCCCAAGGTCAACGATGCGCGGACGGCGTTTGACGACCTGTTCAAATTTTAGGTGGCTAGGTTGTTGGGTAGATGAGTAGCTGGGGAAGGCAAGTGTTCTGACCGAGCTACCTCTCTGCCCAGCAACCCAGCTACCCTACGTTCATGGCACTTCTCTCTGACTCGGATCGTCAAGCCGTTCGCAACCAGCTCTCTGGCATTACTCACCCGGTGACGCTGCTCTTCTTTACGCAGACGTTCGGCGAACCGGAAACAGCGCGACTCACGAAACAGATCGTCGACGAGCTCGCCTCGTTGAATGACCGCGTGACGGTCGAGGAAGTGAACTTCGTCCTCGACAGGGAGCGCGCCGCCCAGTTCGGAGTCGATCAGATACCGGCGATCGTGGTGATGCGCGACGGCGAGGACACGCGGATGCGATTCCTCGGCGCGCCGGCCGGTTACGAGTTCATGTCACTGATCGAGGCCGTGACGATAGCCGGCGGAGAAGATTCAGGGTTATCCGAGGCGAGCCGGGACCTCATTCGCGAGCACGTCACGCAACCGACCAACATTCAGGTGTTCGTCACTCCGACTTGACCGCACTGTCCGCGAGCCGTGTCGCTCGCTCACCGGATGGCTGTCGAGAGCCCGCATATCCAGGCGACCTGCGTCGAAGCCACCGAGTTCCTCGATCTTTCACGCCGCTACCGAGTCAGCGGCGTGCCGAAGACGATTGTCAACGGCACTATCGAGATCCTTGGCGCGCTGCCCGAGGACGCCTTCGTCCGCGAAGTGCTTGGGCGACCGCCAGCGGACTCCTCGTCATCGGCGCCAGCCTGACCTCAGCAGTCGCCTCGGGTTCAGCCGGCGCGTTATAGAATGCACCGCAACAGCAGCTCGCTCGAGAGTCAACGGGCTGCAAGAACTGGGGTTCGATGGCCAATTCCGTGGCCGATCCGCCTGCCTCATCCATCTTGCCGTCGACGCTCCACGTCGACGCGAACGTTGCGCTGACAACGCCTCCCCCGCCGGCGCCCAAGCCAGACCCGCCCAAGAAGAAGCATCCGATCGAGTATCTGCAGGCGCTGACGCCGCTCATCATCGCCGCCGTCGGCTGGTTCGTGACCGATGCGGTGCGCTCGGGGTTCGAGCGGCAGCGGTTGCAACTCTCGAATGTGACCGAGATGCGCGACCTCCTGGTCAAACTGGTCGGCCCGTCGGTAACACTGCAGGATGCGCAAGCGGCCGCCTCGACGCTGAGCGCGTTCGGCGAGCCGGCCGTGCCGCCGCTGGTCACCGCCCTGGCCGGCGCCGACGATGTGCGAACGCCGCCGATCGAAGACGCGCTGCGGGCGATCGGACTCAATCACGCGCAGGCGGTGTGTGACCCGTTGCTGCGCATCATTGGGCGACCGACAGGTCGGTTCACCTGGCTGCTCCATCGATCGGCGATTCGGGTCGTTGGCGACATCGACTGTCCCAAGGCCGGCCCGGTGTTGCAGGGATTCAAGAATGCGATCGCGAACGGCACGCTCAAGACGTATGACCCGGCGAACGACGATTGGATCGTGGTACCACCCGAGGCAGCACAGTTGCTGAACGCGGATCTCGATCGGGCCATGGCGCAACGGTGACGCGGCGATGCGATGCGGCGCGGACCGAACGGGCGGGGTCCCCGGCGCGCACGCTTGCGCGCTGGGGTGGCTGTGGTCCGCGAGGAGGATTCGTGAAACCACTCGTGCTGCTCGCCTGCGCCCTTCTTCTTTCCGCGACCACGACGGCGCAGGCGCAAATTGCGCCGTGCAGTGGCGTCCAGGATCCGGGCACGAAGATTCTGCTCGACGAAATCGTGGCCTCGACGCCCGGCGCAGCCAACCTGCTGCAACCGCTCGCGAGCCGCCTGGACGCGGGGCTGCTGCAGGTGCAAACGGAACTTGGCCTGGACCTCAATCTCAAAGTGCTGCCGTGCGTGAATCGCAAGCCCACGGGCCCCGCCGACTTCACGCGATCCGTCGTCGATCAGTTGAACGTGCGCAACGTCGTGATGGAGGTGTGGGGAGTCACCACCGAGGTGAAGGATGCCCAGGGTCGAGCGATGCAGGAGGCGTCGGTCGGCTACGTGCTCGTGCCGGTGCGATTGAATGAACTGCAGTCGCAGCGGCCGCCGGGTGCGTTCGTGATCCCGTATCGTGCGCGCCCGTCGGATCCCGCCGCGGATCTGCTGCGGCTCGTCGATCAATCCGGTCGGCTCGCCGCATACGCGACGCTCGCGGCGGGCTCGCGTGCGCTGCGGGCCGCGCAGGACGCTGCCGCCGGCAGACGACCGCGCAACACGACCGACGATGACTGGGCGGTCGCGCGCAAGCGTCTCTGTGCCGCTCAGGCGTTGTTCGGATCGCTGAAGCCGCCCGCTGCAGCGTCGGATATGCAACTGACCGATTACGCGCGCACGCTCGCGTCGCAAACGATCACCGGCGCCAAAGCCGATCAGAAATATGCGGGAGCGTTGAAGCTCCAGCCGGAGAACCTCCCATGTCCCACAGGACGCTGAAGACGCTGCTCGTCGGGTTCGGGCTGTTGATTCTGCTGCCCGTTCACGCATATGCGGTTGAATTCAGCCGACCGTGCGACTCCCCCTCGGTGTTCGCGAACGCTGCGGTCAACGTGGTCGTGCTGCCGTATAGCCAGCCTGCCGCATTCAAGGAGACGCTCACCAAATCCGGCGAGCAGCTCGCGGCGCTCGTGCAGCTCGAGTCGATGCTGGCGATCGCGAAATACGGAAGCGTCGGGCTCGTGCAGCTCGTTGGCGACCCGCGCGAGGGCTGCACGCCGGACGAAGTGCTGGCCAAGCTGCTCGGGCAGAAGAACGGCGCGATGGAAGCGCTGCGCCCAGGCGGCGGTCTCGTCCTGGTGTGGGGTCGAATCTACGAATCGGGTCCCGATCTGTTCGTGCAAAGCTTCATCCGCTTCGTGCGACGCGGCGTCAACGAAACGATCGACATCCCCGTGGCGAATCGGACGCTGCGCGGTCAGCTCACGAGTCAGGCGTTTGCGTGCACGCCGCGAAGAATCGCCGTGCGCGACCTGGAAGACGTGCAGAAGCAGTACACGTCGGCGCGCCTGCTGCACGCACAGCCCGATCTCTCGTCGGCGGCGGTGACGCTGCCGGACGGTGCGGGACCGTTGTCGTTTTTCATCACCGACGTGCGTGGTGACTGGGTGCAGCTGGAGCCGATGGCGCGAGCGCCCGGGCGCAGCAACCGCTTCCCGCGCGGATGGCTGCAGGCGCGGGCCTCCGCTCCGGATTGGTCGTTGCGACGTCAGCTCCCTGAACTGGGCTTCGTGGAGGCGGCTGTCGGCTACCTCGCCGCACGCGTGCCACGCGACGCATCGACGCAACAACGCACCGGCGCGCTCGCGAATGCGACGACGGCGCTGTCCGACTATCTGGGACGCTGGCGCGACAACGCAGTGCTCGACGCGGATCCAAGCGCGCCTACCGGGACCGCCTTTGCGCTTGCCGTCCCTCGGCAGCTCGGCGCGTTCATCCGACTGTTGAAGGACGGGGTCACCGACGCGTCACTCGACGCCGCGCAAGCCGATTTCCAGCGCGCCGTGACGCAGGCGCCGCACAGCGCTGAAGCGCGCGCGCTCACCGCACTGACCGGTTTCGCGCTTTCCTATCGACGCGCACGTCCCGACCAGTCACCACGCTCATTCCTGAACGATCTGCAGATCGCTCTCGGTGCGGATCCAAGTAACAAGCTCCTGATCGCGAACGTCGTGACCGCGTACGATCTGATGTTGACGCCGCCGGCCTTCACACCGTCGAACTGGAGGATCACCGGCTCCGAACGCCAGGAGCTCACGCGTCAGCGCGATGCCCTCAAACCATTGGCGGGCAGTTAGCGTTGGCGAGTGAGGTGTCACGGGGAACAATTCTTTTGCTCGCGACGCGCCACCACCACCGCGGGTGAACAGACCCGCGGTCCAACCTGTTGGTCATCGGGAGGACGAGCAAAGTCGCCCCCGGCAAGGCTTCTTTGAGTCTCGAACGCTTGATAGTTGCGCGTAAACGTCGTCTCTCCTGGATGTTCGCGGCAATTCAGAAGGTTGCACGATCTTTGCTACCCACCAAAGTTCACTGTTTCACGCGAATCGATTGTGGAGCTCGACGCCCCTCGACCTGGCAGAAGTGGAGTCAATGACCTTCGTGCGACGTTACGGCCTCCGTGCATCCCGGCTTCTCACGCTTCTCGTGTTCGTCGCGTGGGCCTCGCCCGCGCTCAGCGCCCCGATCGCGTATGACGAGGCGACGGACCCGGATTTGTCCCGGACTGGTTCCCCGCTGACGACGTTTACGCTTGACGTCGGCACCAACACCATCACAGGAGCGGAGGCCTTCCTCACCGTCGACCCTTTCATTGATCTTGACTCATTTGCTTTCATCGTCCCGGCGGGGCTGACTGTGACCAGCGTGACGCTCTCCCTGACAGGGGGCAGTAACACCTTCGCACGGTGGAGCCTGTACTCGGGAAGCGCGAACAGCCTCTCCGGCACCTTCTTGACCAATTTGGGTGGAATCGGCGGGACCACGCCGGTTCTCTCTCTCGTGCCTCTGTCAGCAGGCACGTACAATTTCAGCGACCCTGCGATCGCGTGCGGCCCGTGCGACGAGCCACAGTTTTTCCCTTATACGTTCTCGTTCGAGGTCGCGGCGGCTCCAGTCCCCGAGCCGGCATCGCTCTCGCTCCTCGGCCTCTCCGTGGCGGGTCTCGCTGCACGCCGCTGGCGGCAGCGGCGACAGAACTGACGCTGACCGACTCCCACCCATTTCTAACCGTGAGCCTTCACGGTTCGAAGTTCCGCTTACTCCTATGAGCGTTCAGTCGTCTGCGGCAGTGCTCGCTGACGGCTGGACGCCAAACATAGGAGTCCTCGATGAAGAGCACGATCGTTGCGCTGGCCGGTGTCGCGGTGGTGGCATTGCCCTGTCTCGTCAGCGCGCAGAAAATCGACCCGTGTGCGATGCTGACCACGACCGAGCTGCAGCAGGCATTTCCCGGGACCAAAGCGGGAAGGCTGGATCGCAAGTCGGAAAAGGTCGGGATCCTCACGTGTGAGTGGGTCCACGCGACAGGACGCGTGGTGCTCGTGGCCGGCAACGACGCGCCCGAGGATTCGCCGGTGGATGAAGCGAAGACCTTCATGGCAGCGTTCGTCGATCCGACGCGGCCAGACGCCGAACGTCGCGTCCGCGTCGAAACCTTGCCAGGCGTCGGCGACAAGTCAGTCGCGATCCTGGAGCTCAAGGATCCGGCGAAAGGCTTTACAGAGGACGGTGCGCTCCTGGTGGTTCGACGCGGGAACCGGCAGGTCGTGCTGCTCGCGGTTCCTCCCGGGGATCTGGCTCGCCGCCCACGTGCCGACGTGCTCAAAGCTCTCGCAGAGTTGGGCAGGGCGATCGCGAAGCGCTTGGGTTGATCGGCGCTGCACCCTGAACTGACGACGGATTCGCCCTCGTTGGCGCGATCGCGCCAGCGAGACCGAAGCCGTCTCCCGAAGCCATTCGAGCACGGCGAAACTGGCGGAGGGAGAGGGATTCGAACCCCCGGGCCCCTTTCGGAGCCAACGGTTTTCAAGACCGCCGCCTTAAACCGCTCGGCCATCCCTCCGACAGCGCGACTCCCAACTCCGGTCTGGAACCAACGCCTGATGTCCTGGAGTTGGAGGTCGGGAGTTGGGAGTTTTCGCTGCCCTCAGTTTACTGACACTCCGCCGGCAAGGTAAGCGACTGCGTGATCGTGACCTTCGTCCCCTTGATGGTCGCCTTGGCGCCGACGCCCACGCCGTAGTACGCGAACGCCGTCCACACGCGGCAGGCGTCACCGGCCTGATAGTGAGGCGCGTCCGATTGCTGCGCCTGCGTCACTGCCTGCAGGATGCCATCACGCATCTGCTCGTAGGTTGGGCGCTCCGGGGTGGCCTTCATCCCCTGCACCATGTATTCGAACAGGTGCGGAACGCGACCGCCGAACAGACTCGCCTCGGACATCAGCTTCCATCCGATGGCGCCGTACAGCTCGCCGTCGTTGTGCACCTCGCCGCTGTTCATGTCCTTGTAGCGCAGCGGATAGTTCGTGTACGGATAGCGCCGGATGCCGGCCGAGTCACTGGCCGAGTACTCGCCGATGCGGTCGTCGCCGTTCATCAGCATGGCGCACACGTCGCTCATGCCTTCCCCGACCGCACCGGCGATCGGGCCGTCCATGCGGCCAATCATCCGCCACGTCAGGCCATGGCAGTACTCGTGGAACACGATGTCGGAGTCGACGTCGCCGTCGCGCTGCAGCGGCGCCGTTGCCGACTTCCGCACCTTCGTGCTCTGCCCAAGTTTGGTCTTCAGCGTGTCGCCGTCGGTCTGGCCCACCATCACCGATGGAATCGAGATCGTGCGGCTGGTGCCCCCCATGGTGAAGATCGAGTCGCCGGCGTTGTTCGCGATGATCGCGGCGATGGCCCCGGCACTCTGAGCGTTCTTGACCTTGGTGACGAAATCGCAGGTGCCGCGATCGATCAGCGCGATCTTCCCGCTCATCGATCCCGCCGGCAGCGTCGTGCAGGCATCGCTCGTCGGGGCCACGCCGTCATTGACGAGCGCCAGCACACCAGTGACGCCGGTCGTGGTCAACGCCGCACCGAACTGTGCACCCGCCGCGGCAAACGTGCTCGCGCCAACGACGACCTGATGCGTGCCGGTCCCGGTCCACAGATACATCTGCATGCGGGGCGATGATCCGTCGGCCGGCGTGGCGAAGTTCGCGTTGTCGGTGCCGCTGCCGTCCTGCGCCTCGGCGTTGACCGGGTCGTTCCCCAATCCGCCGTTGCTGAAGTTGGTCTTCTGAAAGTTGGCTTCGCTCTCCGTGAAGCCGTGCGAATACAGCGTGTCGTGGAGCACGTTGTTCAAGTAGAACAGGTTCTGCACCGCGACTTCCTTGTTGCCGAGGGTCGATGGTGACGAGGAGAGGTCGGCGGCGGTAATGAAGTTCGCGTCGGGAATCAGTGTGCTTCCGGCAACGGTATCGGCCGCGTTGTTGGCATCGGTATCGAGGTATGCGAACACGTTGTTGCCGGAAATCCGCGTGCTCAGCTGATCGGTCGGGCTCACCCATCCGCTCGGAGACTGGGCGTTGCCGGAACCGGGACCGGAGACGATCGCCTGGCCCGTGGCAGTCGGATTGATCGTGAAAACACGGTACGAATCGGTGTTGGTTCGCGACTCGTCATCGAGAATCGCACCGTCGCCGCCAACCAGCGTGTAGTGCAGCTGATTGGCCTGCTGTGTCCACGTCTCGATCAGATAACCGGCACTCAGCGATCCATCCGCTTCGGGAATCGCGACGTCCTTTGCCGATGGCGCGCTGCGGAAAAAGCCCGACGGGACGTCGGCCAGATCGGGATAGAGGTAACGGATTGCCGCGCCAACCGCCTGCTGCGCGTTGACACTCGCGCGCCCGACCGCACCACGAACGGTCACGAGATTCTCGACGAGGAACACGAGCTCACCGCGCTCGTCGAACGCCGCTTTCGCGTACGTCCCGTACACCGGAAGACCGGCAGCGCGTTGTTCGAAGCGCGCCTGACTGATGCCGTAGCGCGCGGCACTGCGGGCGGCCTGCACGAGCGATTGAACGGTCGCCTCGTCTCGTCCCTGGTCGCGCAGGTACTGCGCGAGCACCGCGGCCGGTGACGCGTTGGACGGCGGCGTCAACGTGCCGCCAAGCTGCGAGGCGGTGCGGGCGGGCGGCGCATCGAATGGCCTGCGGCCCTGCGCCGACGCTGTCACGGCAACCGCCAGCACTGCGGCCGAGGCGGCAAATGTTTTCAAAGACACGTACATCGTCACAGACCTCCCACGGATCTGAAGTTCGGAAGACGGGGAACTCATCATGCTAAGAGGGCACAACGCGTTCCGTAAGACGACCTAACGGCCGCGCGTGCAAAAGGAGGCGGGGCGATGTGGGCGTGTGCACCGTCAGGCGCCGCAACCGGCCGGCAGTCGGCCGCTCACGTGCCTAAAGGTTGTGCACGCCCAGACAATCTTTGGAATCCGCCCGCCTGAAGGCGGACGCTACGGCGAGGCGCAGTCAGCGTTTACGGATGACGTCCTGACCGCCCATGAACGGGCGCAGCGCCTCTGGAATGACGACCGACCCGTCTTCCTGCTGGCCGTTCTCGAGAATGGCGATCAATGTCCGGCCAACAGCGAGTCCCGACCCGTTCAGGGTATGGACGAACTCCGCCTTGCCGGTTCCCTGTGGACGGAACTTGATGTTGGCGCGACGGGCCTGGAACGCTTCCGTGTTGCTGCAGGACGAGATCTCACGATAGGCGTTCTGCCCGGGCAGCCACACCTCGATGTCGTACGTCTTAGCGGAGGCAAACCCCATGTCGCCCGTGCACAGCAGTACGGTGCGATATGGCAGCTCCAGGCGTTTCAACACTTCTTCTGCATTCGACGTCAAACGCTCGAGCTCGTCGTGTGAACGATCGGGCGTCGTGAACGCCATCAACTCGACCTTGTCGAACTGATGCTGTCGAATGAGGCCGCGCACATCCGCCCCATACGAACCGGCCTCACTGCGGAAGCACGGAGTGTAGGCGGTATATCGCAGCGGCAATGTCCGTCCATCCAGAATTTCGCCGCGATAGAGGTTGGTCAGCGGCACTTCCGCCGTCGGCACCAGATAGAGGTCCCACTCGCCGGCGATCTTGAACAGGTCCGCTTCGAACTTCGGGAGGTTCCCGGTCCCCGTGAGCGACGCCGTGTTCGCCATGAACGGCGGTTCCACTTCCGTGTAGCCGTGCGCGCCGGTATGGAGGTGCAGCATGAAGTTGATCAGCGCACGCGCGAGCTTCGCGCCGTCACCAATCAACACCGTGAACCGCGCGCCCGCGATCTTGGTGCCGCGTTCGAAGTCGATGATGCCGAGCGCCGGTCCGAGATCCCAGTGCGCCTGCGGTGTGAACGAAAACGCCCGCGGCGTACCGCATCTGCGGACTTCGAGGTTATCGTCCGCACTCTTCCCCACCGGCACGCTGGCGTGCGGCACATTGGGGATCAGCAGCAGGCTGCGCTGACGCCGCTGTTCGACGTTTTCGAGCTCCCCCTCGAGCAGCTTGATGTGCTGTGCGCGCTGGCGGTTGACTTCCTGAATCGGGGCGGTGTCGACGCCCTGCTTCTTCGCACGCCCGACCTCTTGCGCCGCTTCGTTCTGTTCGCGCTTCAAACCCTCGATTTGCGGGAGCAGACGACGCCGGGCCGCTTCGAGCTCGGCGAGCTCATCCAGCTGCGTGCTGAAGTCGACGCCACGGTTCTGCAGCGCCGTGCGCACGCCTTGGAGGTTGTCGCGAACAAACGCGGGATCGAGCATTTTCGCGATTGTACCTTCGCGGAGGGACAGATCCCGCCGTGTGGCCATCGATTGCCGAACACTGGACTAAAATCGGCCGAGAGGGACCAACGAGTGGCTAGTATTCGCAAAGCGGTGATTGCCGTGGCTGGGTCTGGGACGCGGTTTCTTCCGGTCACGAAGGCCATGCCGAAGGAGATGCTCCCGATTGTCGACAAGCCGATCATTCAGTTGATCGTCGAGGAGCTGGTCGACGCAGGCATTCAGGACATCATCCTGGTGACGAAGTGGGACAAGCGGCCGCTCGAAGATCACTTCGACCAGAACTGGGCGCTCGTTCAGGAGTTGAAGCAGTCCGGCAAGGAGTCGCTGCTCGGCACGATCAATCGCCTCTCGGAGCTCGCCAACTTCGTCTACATCCGGCAGCGCGGTCCGTACGGGAACGGGACACCGGTGCTATCAGCAGCCAGCCTCCTCGGCGACGAGCCGTTCATCTACGCGTGGGGCGACGACCTGGTCAAAGCGTCCGTGTCGTTTTGCAGCCAGCTGGTCGACGACTTCGACGCGCACGGCTTCCCGATCATTGGCGTGCAGCAGGTGCCGCTCGAAGATGTCTCCCGCTACGGCATCGTCAAGCTGCGCACCGGCACGCGCGAGATCGAGGACATCGTCGAAAAGCCGGCGGTGGCCGAGGCACCATCGCAGCTTGCCGACTTCGGTCGCATGGTGCTGACCGCCGACATCGTCAACGTGCTGAAGCGAACGGCCCTCGGCAAGGGCAACGAGTTGTGGATCGTCGACGCGATTCGTGACTATGTCAGGAGTGGCGGAAAGTTCTATGCGAAGGAAGTCGAGAACGGCAGCTGGTTGACGACTGGAGATCCGCTGAACTATCTGAAGGCCGTCCTCGCCTATGCGCTCGATCGCGACGACATCCGCGGGCCGCTGCTCCAGTACATGGACACGCTGCTCCAGAGCGAGCTGCGGCCGTCGTGACGACCCGTTTCGCGGACCATCAAGGTCCGCGCCGCATCTGGCTCACTCTTTAGACGAGGACGTCGACCCGGTCTTGGTGCCCGAATCGGTCGACTTCGATGTGCCCTCGCTTGCTCCGCCCGCGGATTTGTCCGAGCTCGTGCTCTCCGACTTCCCTTCCGTGGAGCTGTCCTTCTTGCCCTCCCCCTTGCTCTCACTCGCGCCGCCGCTCTTGCCCTTTTGCGCGTAGTCGGTGACGTACCAGCCGGTTCCCTTGAACTGAATCGCCGGCGTCGACAACAGTCGAACGACCGGTCCTTTGCCGCACTTCTTGCACACGTCAACCGGCGGATCGGAGAACTTCTGGATCACTTCGAACCGCTCGCCGCAGCTCTCGCAGTGGTATTCGTACAGCGGCATGGTCAGTCCAGGGTGACGTCGGTCGCTTCTTTGAGCAGCAAGCGACGATGCGCCCAGAATGGCGCACTGCCTTGGGCCAGCAAGGCATCGTGAAAGGCGCGCAGCGAGTACTTGCTGCCCTGCTGCTCCTTGTAGTCGCGCCGCAGCTTCAACAGCATCAGCTTTCCAACCGAGTACACGAGATACGTCGGGTCGAACGTCCCACGCTCGGCTTCGCGTCGCGCGTTGGCCTCTTCGAGAAACGCTTCGTCGCGGAAGAAGCGCATCCCCTGCTCGACCGACATGTCCTCGCAGTGCAGACGAATCGCGACCACCACGCGCGCCAGCCGCACGAGCGCTTCCGAGAGCTGACCCAGACGAATCGACGCATCGCCGCGGCGGAAACCCGCCTCCATCATCATCTGCTCGCAGTAGTGAGCCCAGCCCTCGACGAACGAGCTCGGCGCGAAGAACGTCGACTTGCGGACCTTCGACTCGACGCCGCGCAGATGGCGCGACTGGAGGAAATGTCCTGGGAACACCTCGTGAATCGACACGTTCCACAGCGTGGGGATGTTGAAGTCGCGCAGGTGTTCCTCCTGACGTTCGGGCGGCCAGCTGCGATCGACGTCCGTCAGGTAGTAATACGCGCGACTCGGCTTGCTCTCGAAAGGGCCAGGCGTCCACATACTGGCGAACGCCCAGCGATAGAAGTCGGGTGAGGGCGCGACGACGACGGGCTCGCCGTCGGGGACGGTGACGATTCCCTGCCGCTGAACGAACTCCGTGAGCTCGATGACCTGTTGTTGTCCGACGGAGACCAGCTGCCCCGGCTGCGGATGGTCCTCCTTCGCGCGTCGCCAGGTGTCGATCGGATCGCCGCCATTCAACCGGCCGGCAACGGAGCGGAACTCCTCCTGGACCTCGCCGAGCTCGCGCAGCGCGATCGTCAGCAATCGCTCCGCGGTCAGGGTAATCCCTTCCTCGTGCTTCAGTTTCTGCTCGAATCTTTCGCGGCCGAGCCGGAACGACGCTTTCGCCCGCGGCGCGAGGTCGGTCTCGAGGTAATCGATGTAGCTCTTGATCGCTGTCGCCGCTTCGGTCGACGTGTCCGCGAGATCACCGAGGATGTGCAGATCGTCCAGGCTCGAAAAGGCGCGGGGCAAATCGGCTTCGATGAACCTCAGGGTACCGCGCCACGTCTCGAGTCCCACCTTGACGAAGATGCCTGGCGCTTCCTTGATGTTGTCGCGCGCGGACTGCACGAGGCGCATCACCTGCCGCAGTTTCGAGACGACCCGGCGCGCCCGCTCGGGCTCTGGCGCGTAGGCGAACAACGCCTGTGTGGCGAGGCTCGTGCCGAGCGCGTCGGCGTAGATGTGCGGGTTGCGGTCCCAGTTGCGGGCGACTTCGAGCTCGAACATCCGCGCCTCGATGTTCGCGGCGACGATCGGATGCTCGACCTGCTCGACCGGTGGCAGCAACGCCGCATCGATCTGGTGAAGCCGACGGCCGAACCCGGAAAGGGTGCGGACGTGCGCGTCGATGGCCGGCCGGCTCAGATCTTCGAGCAGGTCGTCATGCAGGTGAACGCCATCCAGGCTGGCCTGGCTGGGAAGGACCTCCTGCAGGTAGGCGAGGTAATCGTCGACGAAATGCGGAAACGGCTCCGATGGGTACATGCCCAGTCATGGGTGGCGCTCGGTGTCGTGACTCGAGGAGCGCGCATCCCGCCAATGGTACAATGATCCGCGTTCTGCACGATAACCCGCAGATGTCCGGCACTTTGTACGTGGTCGCCACCCCGATCGGCAATCTCGAGGACATCACGCTGCGTGCGTTGCGGGTGCTGCGGGAAGCCGACATCATCGCGGCCGAGGACACTCGCCGTACGGCCAAGCTGCTGACACACTACGGCATCGATACTCCGACGCTGAGCGTCCACGAGCACAATATGCGGTCGCGCATTCCGCAGCTCCTGGACCGGTTGCGAAGCGGTGCTCAGGTTGCGCTCGTCACCGATGCTGGCGTTCCTGGGGTATCTGACCCTGGTGTCGAGCTCGTTCAAGTGTGTGCGGAAGCCGGGATTCCTGTGGACCCGGTTCCAGGCCCGAACGCAGCCCTCACTGCGGCGGTCGCCTCGGGATTTCCGATGACACCGTTGACGGTTCTTGGATTTCCGCCCGTTCGGGGAAAAGCCAGAACAGACTGGTTTCTGGTTTTAGCCCAAATAGAACACACGGCCACTTTCTTCGAGGCGCCTCATAGAATTGCGCAAACGCTCGGAGAGCTCGATCGTTGTTTGGTCAAAAGACAGATTTGCCTGGCGCGCGAACTGACGAAGGCACACCAGGAGATCGTTCGTGGCTCCGCCGGTGAGCTCCGTCAACAGCTCGGGGTTCCTCGCGGCGAGTTCACTATCGTAGTTGGGCCAGCCTCCAACAGTCTTGAAACGAAAGAGTTACAGATATCTGACGACGAGGCGTTGCGCGAATTTGGTGAATTAACCAATAACTCGGGGGTTCGACGACGAGAGGCGATTGCGGTCGTGGCCAAGAAATTTGGTCGTTCGACCAGATACATCTACGCCGCAGTTGAACGCGCCAAGAACGCGGCCCGATAGCCTGCATGTCGACCGACACCCACGTCGTCGTACTCGCGGCCGGCCAGGGCACGCGCATGAAGTCGCAGCTGCCCAAGGTCCTGCACCAGATTGCCGGCCGGCCGATGATTGAGCACGTCCTGCGCGCCGCCCAGGCGGTGATACCGACAACGGTCACAGTCATTGTCGGGCATCGCGCCGATCTGGTTCGCGAACGCTTTTCCGACGCGGCGGCAGGGTCGCTGCAGTTCGCGCTCCAGGAACCCCAGCGAGGCACCGCACACGCGCTTCAACAGGCAGAGGCCGCTCTGAGCGGACACACCGGCACGGTCATTTTGCTGTCGGGCGACGTGCCGCTGCTGAAGGGCGCGACGCTGCAGAGACTGCTCCACACCCATCGTGGTGCAAACGCCGCGGCCACCGTGGTCACAGCCACAGTCGACCGCCCGTACGGCTACGGCCGGATCGTCAGAACGAAGGGTCGCATCGCGCGGATCGTCGAGGAGCGGGACGCGTCACCGGCGGAGCGGCAGATCAAGGAAATCAACAGCGGCATCTACGCGTTCGATCTGGCGCCGCTGTTCGACTCGCTGCGCGGCATCGCCGCGCAGAATGCCCAAGGCGAGTTCTACCTGACCGATCTGATCGCGATCTATCGGCGGCGGAAACTGGTGGTGGAGACCTTATCAGTCGATAACTCCGAGGAAATCCGGGGGATTAACAGCCGCACCGAACTTGCGGATGTGAGCAGGCTCGTGAGACAGACAAAGAATGAAGAACTGATGGCGGCCGGCGTGACGTTGATCGATCCGGCCACGACTTACATCGACCCCGACGTCGAGGTCGGTCCCGACACGGTGATTCATCCAGGGGTCGCGCTCGAGGGGCACACCCGGGTCGGCGCCGCATGCGAGATACAGGCGCACGTGCGGATCGCCGATTCTCAGATCGGTGATCGCGTCACCATCAACAACTTTTGCCTGATCCTTGGTGCGCGAGTTGCAAACGGCGCGACCGTTGGACCGTTTGCTCATCTGCGACCCGAGACGGTCGTGCACGAACGCGCAAAGGTTGGCAACTTCGTGGAGTTGAAGAAGACCTCGCTGGGTGCCGGCTCGAAAGTCAATCATCTGTCGTATCTCGGCGACGCGACCGTCGGCGCAGACGTGAATGTTGGCGCCGGCACGATCACCTGCAACTACGACGGCGAGAAGAAGAGTGAAACGGTGATTGAGGACGGTGCCTTCATCGGCAGCGACTCACAACTGATCGCGCCGGTGCGAGTCGGGAAGGGTGCCTACGTGGGCGCGGGATCGTCGATCACCGAGGACGTTCCGGCCGGCGCGCTCGGGATCGCCCGTGGTCGCCAGTCGAACGTCGAAGGATGGGCGGAGCGGAAGAAGGGGAACAAGGTAGCTGGGTAGCTGGGTCGCTAGGTAGCTGGGGAAGAAACCCGGAAGCGAAGCGACCTATCTGCTCAGCAACCCAGCTACCTGACAAGGATCAAGTCTATGTGCGGCATCATCGGCTACATCGGTTCGAAGCCTGTCGTGAACGTCCTGCTGGACGGCCTGCGACGCATGGAGTATCGCGGCTACGACTCGGCCGGCGTCGCGCTCGTGAGCCCCGAGGGGATCTCACTGCGCCGCTCGGCAGGGAAGCTGGCCAACCTGGAAACCGCGATCAAGAACGAACCGATCGATGGGTTGTACGGCGTCGGACACACACGGTGGGCCACTCACGGCCGACCAACCGAAGAGAACGCCCATCCGCACCGTGACTGCACCGGCCACATCGTCGTCGTCCACAACGGCATCATCGAGAACTACCTCGAACTGAAGCACGAGCTGCAGGAGCAGGGGCACGACTTCAAGACCGAGACGGATACGGAAATCGTTGCCCACCTCGTCGAGCGCGAGATGCGCGACGACGGCCTCGAGAATGCGGTGCGACGAGCGCTCGTGTACATGCGCGGCATGTTCGCGCTGGTGCTGGTATCCGTCGAGGACGCGGAAAAGATCGTCGCCGTCCGCAACGGGCCGCCGATCGTCGTCGGTCTGGGTCAGGACGAGTTCTTCGTCGCCTCCGACATTCCCGCGATTCTCAGCCACACGCGCGACGTCGTGTTCCTCGGCGACGAGGAAATGGCAGTGATCACGCGATCGGGCGTGCAGTTCACCGACTACGCGGGTCGTCAGGTCTCGAAGACGACGCAGCGCGTGATGTGGGATCCAATCGCGGCGGAAAAGGGCGGCCACAAGCACTTCATGCTCAAGGAAATCTTCGAGCAGCCGGCTGCCGCGCGCGACACGATTCTCGGACGCGTCTCCCTAGACCGCGGTCAGATCTTCCTCGAGGATCTGAACATCGACGAGGAGACGTTCCGCGCGCTGCAGAAGGTCACCATAATCGCCTGTGGAACGTCGTGGCACGCGGGCCTCGTGGGGAAGTTCCTGATCGAGAGGTTGGCGCAGGTCCCGGTCGAAGTCGACTACGGGTCCGAGTACCGCTATCGCAGCCCCATCATCGCCAGCAACGAGCTCGCGATCGTGATCACGCAGTCGGGCGAGACGGCCGACACGCTGGCCGCGTTGCGTGAGGCCAAGCGCAAGGGTGCCAGCAGCATCGCGATCTGCAACGTGGTCGGCAGCATGGCGACGCGTGAAGCCAACGGCACGGTCTACACGCACGCGGGCCCGGAGATCGGCGTTGCCTCCACGAAGGCCTTCACGTCGCAGCTCGTCGCTCTGCAGTTGCTCGCGTTGCACATGGCGCAGGTGCGCGGCACACTCTCGGCGGAGCAGATCCGCAGGCACATCGAGGAGCTGCTGCAGCTGCCGACGGTCATCGAGCAGACGATCAAGGCATCGGCAGCGATGGAACGCGTGGCGGAGAAGTTCCACAACCGCAGCGATTTCCTGTTCCTGGGGCGCGGCATCAACTACCCGATCGCGCTCGAAGGCGCGCTGAAGCTCAAGGAGATCTCCTACATCCACGCCGAAGGGTATCCGGCCGGAGAAATGAAGCACGGCCCGATCGCGCTCATCGACGAGAGCATGCCCGTGGTGGCGATCGCCCCCGACGATCACGTGTTCGAGAAGATGGTCGGCAACGTGCAGGAAGCCAAGGCGCGCGGTGGATCGGTGATCGCAATCACCAGCGCCGGCGACGCACGCATGCAACCAGTGCTCGACCCGCAGCGCGATGTGCTGCTCGCGATGCCGCGCACGACGCCGCTGCTGACGCCAATCGTGATGACGATCCCGCTGCAGCTGCTCGCGTACTACATCGCGGTGCGTCGCGGTTGCGACGTCGATCAGCCACGCAATCTCGCGAAATCAGTCACCGTCGAATAGGAATATTGCGGGCCGCCTAAAGGCGGCCCCTACGATCGTTGAAGGGTCGCGCGTCCAGCTCGGTGATCGTTGAAGGCGTCGCGAATCCAGCTCGGTGGTCGATTCCGGCGTAGGGGCCGCCTTCAGGCGGCCCCGAAGACGACGACGGTAAGATAGAGGCTTGGATCTTCTCTCGAGCCTCAACCCCGAACAACAGGACGCCGTTCTTCACACCAGCGGACCGCTGCTGATCCTCGCCGGTGCGGGCTCGGGCAAGACTCGAGTCATCGCTCACCGTATCGCGCACATCGTCAGCAGCGGACTGTGTCCGCCGGATCGCGTGCTCGCGGTGACGTTCACCAACAAAGCCGCGGAAGAGATGCGCACGCGTGTCGAGACACTGCTCCAGGCCGATTGTCGGCAGATGTGGATCTCGACGTTTCACGCCTTGTGCGCACGACTGTTGCGACGTGAGGCGCCGCACATCGGTCTGTCGCGCGACTTCGTTATCTACGATTCGACCGACCAGCTGTCGGTCATGAAGCAGGCGCTGCGTGAAATCGGCGTGGACGACAGCTCGTTACAGCCCCGCCTGGCGCTCTCGCGCATCAGCCAGGCGAAGAACCGCATGGAGGGGCCGGAGACGTTCACCGCTAGCTCCTGGAATCCGCGCGAAGAGCAGATTGGAAAGCTGTACTCGATGTACGTGCGCGCGCTGAAGGACGCGAACGCGCTCGACTTCGACGATCTGCTGCTCAAGACCGTGGAGCTCTTCGAGAAGGCCGAGGCCGTGCGGGAACGCTACAGCACGAAGTTCCTGTTCTCGATGGTCGACGAGTATCAGGACACGAACCGGCCGCAATACGTGCTCGTCCAGCGCTTGGCGGCGAAACACCGCAACCTGTGCGTCGTCGGCGATCCGGACCAGTCGATCTACAAGTGGCGCGGCGCCGACCTCAGGAACATCCTCGATTTCGAGCACGACTTTCCCGAAGCCAAGACCGTGCGCCTGGAGCGCAATTACCGCTCGACGCAGATCATTCTCGACGCGGCATCGGCGGTCATTGCGCAGAACCGGAATCGGAAGGAGAAGCGCCTCTATACCGAACGGAAGGGAGGGGCGCGGATTCTCTCCTACCGCGGCGCCGACGATCTCGACGAAGCGGAATTCATCGCCAGGACGTCGCATCGCGCGCTGCACGAGGATACGGAAAACTCCGTAGCGATCCTTTATCGCACCAATGCTCAGTCGCGCACGCTCGAAGATGCGCTGCGGCGCGCGAACATTGCCTACAAGATCATCGGCGGCGTCAGGTTCTACGAGCGGAAGGAGATCAAGGACGCGCTGGCGTACCTCAAGCTCGTGCTGAACCCGCACGACGACGTCAGTCTGCGGCGCGTGATCAACGTGCCGACGCGCGGGATCGGCAAGGGGGTGATGGAGTCACTCGAATCGGTGGAGCTCACGGAGGAGGCCACGGACCTGCCGCCCCTGCTGGCGGGCCTGCAGCCGGTCGCCACGAACAATTCCTTGTGGGCGCGGTTGGTGCACGCGATCGACGGCCGAATGCTGGCGCCGAGGGCGCTCAGCTCGCTCACCGCTTTCCGCGATCTCCTCATCGCTCTGACGGAGATGGCACGGCGCGAGACGATCTCGATCGCACTCGGGAAAGTGCTCGATCAGAGCGGCTATCTGAAGGACCTGCGCGAGGAGCGGAGCGAAGAAGCCGAAGGCCGGGTCGAGAACCTGCTCGAACTCGTATCGGCGGCGCGTGAGTACGAAACGCGCAACCCCGAGCCGTCGCTCGGCGGTTTTGTCGATCAGTTGTCGTTGCTCTCGGATGTCGACGAGGAGGCCGGCTCGCGCGACGCGCGCGTGCTGATGATGACGCTGCACACCGCGAAGGGGCTCGAGTTTCCGGTGGTGATCATCGCGGGCCTCGAGGAGGGGCTGTTCCCGCATTCGCGATCGGCGGATGACGAGGCGGAGCTCGAAGAGGAAAGGCGCCTCTGTTACGTCGGGATCACGCGAGCGGAGCGGCGTCTGGTCCTGACATCGGCGGCGCGCCGGCGCGTGTTCGGCGATTATCAGGGCACGGAACCGTCGCGCTTCATCGACGAAATCCCTGCCGAGTTGATCGAGGAAGTGCCCGCCTCGTTCGCCCTTCCGCAACCGACGTTCTCCCAGTTCCGGGGCGGCGGCTACGGAAAGAGCGGCGGCTACCGTGGGCGCGTACGGGAAGAACCGGAGGTCTACGCGTACGAGGACGAGGACCAGTCCGTACGGGCTGGACTCAAACCCGGGTTGCGGGTCAAGCACCCGCAGTTCGGCGTGGGAACCGTGATCTCCGTGGAGCCACTGGACGACGACACGAAGCTGATCGTGCGATTCAATTCGGTGGGGCAGAAGACGCTGCGCGCGAAGTACGCGAAGCTCGAAGTTGCGTAATCATCCAGCGGCCGCCGACCGGCCGCTCGAACATCACATCCAACCGCTCTGGAACGATCTGATCGTCCGGCGTTCGCACCTGCGCGCGCAGGATGCCGTGTTTCGCTTCGATCGCCTTGCCGCTCTCCATCCGTGGCGGCGCGGCCGCCACACGCTCGATGTCGAACTGCTGCACGATCCCGTCTGTGCGCGGCTCGAACGTCGCCGTTCCCATGTTGCTGAGGACAGTCGTATCACGCAGTCGTGCCGCCTCGAAGAAGTCGATCAGCGCCTGGCGCTCCTGCGGGTAGCGGCGGCAACCGGCGCCGCTCAGTGCGGCCAGAAGCGATAGCACGAGCATCAGGCGCACGCTACTCCTCGCCTTCGACTTCCGCCTCTTCTTCCTTCTCCGCAAGACGCGCGATAGAGACCGCGCGGTCGTCGCCTTCGATGTCGATCAGCCGCACGCCTTGCGTCGCGCGGCCGATCGTCCTGATACCGCCGGCGGCCATGCGCAGAATCTTGCCCTGCTGCGTGATCAGCATGACCTCATCGTCTTCCGTGACCTGGATGATGCCGACGACCTTTCCGTTGCGGTCGCTGGTCTGAATGTTGATGATGCCGACGCCTCCGCGCGACTGCACGCGATACTCCTCGATCCCGGTCCGCTTGCCGTAGCCCTGTTCGGTCACCGTGAGGATCGTTCCGCCCGGGCTGAGTACTTCCATCGCGACCACCTCGTCGCCCTCGCGCAGCGTGATCCCGCGCACGCCGTACGCGCCGCGACCCATCGATCGGACGTCGTCTTCGTTGAAACGGATCGACATGCCGTCGCGCGTGCCGATGAACATCTCGTGGCTGCCGTCGGAGATCCGGGCAGCAATCACCGAATCCCCTTCCTCGACTCCCATCGCGATGATGCCGCCTGCCCGCGGGTTGCTGAAGGCCGACAGCTCGGTCTTCTTGATCACACCGCGACGTGTCCCCATCACCACGAACTTGTTGTCCTCGAACTCCTTGACGGCGAGCAGCGCCGCAATGCGCTCGCCTTCCTCCATCGACACCAGATTGGCGATCGCCTTGCCCCGGCCATCGGGACCCACGTCCGGAATCTCGTGGACCTTCAGCCAGTAGGCACGCCCTCGATCCGAGAAGATCATGATGTACGCGTGCGTCGACGCGACGAAGAGGTGACTGACGAAGTCCTCCTCGCGCGTGCGCATGCCGATGCGCCCCTTGCCTCCGCGCCGCTGGTTCCGGTAGTTCGTGATCGCCGTCCGCTTGATGTAGCCCGTGTTGCTGACGGTGATCGCCATGTCCTCTTCGGCGATCAGGTCCTCGATGCGGAACTCGCCTTCGTCGGCGAGAATCTCCGTCCGCCGCTCGTCGCCGTATTTGTCCTGCACCTTGCGCAGCTCGTCGACGACGATCTGCATCAGCAGGCGATCGCTGGCGAGAATGGCGAGCAGTCGCTCGATCACCTGCAGCAGCTCGGCGAGCTCGTCGAGAATCTTCTGACGCTCCAGACCGGTGAGCCGCTGCAGCTGCATGTCGAGGATGGCCTGCGCCTGCACCGTGGTGAGACCAAACTGCCCGACAAGGCCTTCGCGTGCCTCCGCGGGGTTCTTCGACGCGCGAATGAGCGCGATCACCGCGTCGAGGTGATCGAGCGCGATCTTCAGGCCTTCGAGGATGTGACGCCGCGCTTCGGCCTTCCGCAGCTCGTACTCGGTGCGCCGACGAACGACCTCTCGCCGGAAATCGATGAAGCTGTCGAGGAGGTCGACGATCGGCAGCACCTTCGGCCGCCCACCGACGATGGCCAGCATGATGATGCCGAAGCTGCTCTGAAGCTGCGTGTGCTTGTACAGGTTGTTGAGGATGACCTCGCTGACCTCGCCGCGCTTCAGGTCGATCACGATGCGCATGCCGTCGCGGTCCGATTCGTCGCGGATGTCCGCGATGCCTTCGATCGTCTTCTCCCGCACCAGCTCCGCAATCCGATCGATCAGCCGTGCTTTGTTGACCTGATACGGGATGGCGTTGATCACGATCGATGCGCGATCGCCTTTCTTCGAGTACTCGAGCTCCGACTTCGCGCGCATGATAACGGTGCCGCGGCCGGTCAGATACGCCTGCTGAATGCCCTGCCGGCCGACGATGTAGCCGCCGGTGGGGAAGTCGGGTCCGGGAATGAATTCGAGAATCTTGCGCTGGCGCTCGGAAAGTGTCGGTGGCGCGTCGGACTGCTGGCTTTCGATCGACCACACGAGGGCGTCGATCACCTCGCGCATGTTGTGCGGCGGCACGTTGGTCGCCATGCCGACCGCGATGCCCGCCGATCCGTTGACGAGCAGGTTCGGAAACGGCGTCGGCAACACCGTCGGTTCTTCAGTGGTCTCGTCGTAGTTGGGAACGAAGTCGACGGTCTCCTTCTCGAGATCCGTCATCATCTCGTCGCCCAACGCTTCGAGACGCGCCTCCGTGTAACGCATCGCCGCCGGCGGATCGCCGTCGACGGATCCGAAGTTCCCCTGGCCGTCGACCAGGGGATACCGCATGTTGAAATCCTGCGCGAGGCGAACGAGCGTGTCGTAGATGGGAACGTCGCCGTGCGGGTGATAGTTGCCCATCACCTCGCCGACGATCTTCGCGCACTTGCGATAGCCGCGCGTCGCCGACAGCCCCATCGTCTTCATGCCGTAGAGCACGCGGCGGTGGGCCGGCTTCAAACCGTCGCGGACGTCAGGGAGCGCTCGCCCGATGATTACGCTCATGGCGTAATCCATGTACGAGCGCTTCATCTCGTCTTCGATGTTGACGGGAATTCTGTTTGGCTCTGTAGGAGTCATTGCGTGGTGTCTGAAGGAATCAGGAATCTGGTATCAGGATTCAGGGCTGGTCTAGGAATGAGGCCTGACCCCTGGAGTGCTGAAGCCTGGCCCAGCCCTGAATCCCGATTCCTGATAGCTGATTCCTGCTGCCGCTAGACGTCCAGGTTCCGCACGTCTAGCGCGTTATCCTCGATGAACTTGCGGCGCGGTTCGACCTGGTCGCCCATCAGCGTGGTGAACATCTGATCGGCTTCCGCATGATCCTCGGCGCGCACCTGCAGCAACGTCCGGTTCTCCGGATCCATCGTCGTCGTCCATAGCGTGTCGGGATTCATCTCGCCGAGACCCTTGTAACGATTGACGGCGATGCCCTTCTTGCCGGCGCCGATGAAGAAGTCGACGAAGGCGTCCACGTCGGCCAGCGTCGTATCCGGTTCCTTCTTCGCACGCGGTGCCGTCGGGACCTGACCTTCAGGTGAGGCAGACGACGCCTTCGGTTCGGCCGCGAGCTTCGTGGGTTCGTCGATCGGTGCGCCGCCAATCCCGCTCTCGTCTGCGGTCGCGGTGCCCTCGTCTTCCGGAACTTCCTCGGCAACGGCGGACGTCGCCTTCACCACGACCGGAAACGTGATCTCGCGAATCTCCCGATACGCGGCCGCCAAGGTGCGATATTCACCAGAGCCGGCGAAGTCGACGCCGATCTCGTAGTGTCGCGGATAGCCCTGCGAACGATCGTCGACCGACAGCGCAAACACGTTGTGCTCATCGTCGCGGATCACGTTGACCGTTCGCGTCGGCGTCGTCATCCGAGCCGCGATCACGTCGAGTCGATCCCTGTGGTCGAAGAAGGACCGGTCGCGCGCATCGGCCTGCAGGAGCGCCGCCACGATGTCGCGCGGATGTCCACGGCGCGTGACCTGGTTCAACAGCTTGCGATAACTGGTCACCCGCTGCAGGTTGCGCTCGAGCACGTCGCCAAACATCTCGCTGCCGTCAGCCATCTTCACGACGCGCGACTCGACAGCTCGACGAACCAGGTAGCTTTCGAGATCGCGTTCGTCCTTGATGTACGTCTCGCTGCGTCCGCGCTTCGCGCGGAACAAGGGTGGCTGCGCGATGTAGATATGGCCGCGATCGATCAGCAGCGGCATCTGACGATAGAAAAACGTCAGGAGCAGCGTGCGGATGTGCGATCCGTCGACGTCTGCGTCGGTCATGATGATGACGCGGTGATACCGCAGCTTGTCGGCGTCGAAATCTTCGCTGCCGATTCCACAGCCGAGTGCCGCGATCATCGTCTTGATCTCGTCGCTGCCCAGCATCTTGTCGAAGCGGGCTTTCTCGACGTTCAGAATCTTGCCCTTGATCGGCAGGATTGCCTGGAAGCGACGGTCACGACCCTGCTTCGCCGAGCCGCCGGCCGATTCGCCCTCGACGATGTACAGCTCGCTTTGCGCGGGGTCGCGTTCCTGACAATCCGCCAGTTTGCCGGGAAGGCTGCTGCCATCGAGCGCTCCCTTGCGCCGCACGAGATCGCGCGCCTTGCGCGCCGCTTCCCGTGCACGCGCGGCGTCGACCGCCTTGCCGATGATCCGCTTGGCGACGGCGGGATTCTCTTCGAGATACTGACCGAGCTTGTCGTTGACGATCGTCTCGACAATCCCCTTGACCTCGGTGTTACCCAGCTTGGTCTTGGTCTGCCCCTCGAACTGCGGCTGCGGGATCTTGACGCTGACCACCCCGGTCATGCCTTCACGGATGTCATCGCCGCTGATGCTCGCGTCTTTCAGGTCCTTCGCCAGGCTGCTCTTCGCCGCATAGGCGTTGATCGTTCGCGTCAACGCGGAGCGGAAGCCGGACAGGTGAGTGCCGCCTTCGTGCGTGTTGATGTTGTTGGCGAAGGTGAACACCAGCTCGGTATAACCGTCGTTCCATTGCAGCGCGATCTCGGCCTCGATCCCGTCCCTCGTGCCGCGCATCAAAATCGGCTTGTCGTTGACGTTCGTCTTGTTCTTGTTCAGATGCTCGACGAACGAGACGATTCCGCCGTCGTACTGGAACTTGTGACTCTTGCCATCGCGCTCGTCGTCGAGCGTGATCAGGATGCCGCCGTTGAGAAACGCCAGCTCGCGCAGCCGCTGCGCAAGCGTGTCGAAGCTGAAGTCGGTTGTTTCGAAGACCTGGGCGTCGGGTGTGAACGTGACCTTCGTGCCGCGGCGCTGCGTCGTGCCGGTGACGACGAGATCGGCGACGGGCGTACCCCGCTCGTAACTTTGCTGATAGACCTGCCCGTTGCGCCAGATCTCGAGATCGAGCCGTTCCGAGAGGGCGTTGACGACCGACACACCAACGCCGTGCAGACCTCCCGAAACCTTGTACGCCGAGTTCTCGAACTTGCCTCCGGCGTGCAGCACCGTGAGCACGACTTCCGCGGCCGATCGGCCGTCCGGCATCGGATCGACAGGAATCCCTCGCCCGTTGTCGACGACCGTGACGGAGTTGTCGATGTGGATCGTGACGTTGACCTGATCGGCAAAGCCGGCCAGCGCCTCGTCGATCGAGTTGTCGACGATTTCGTAGACCAGGTGATGGAGTCCCTGCACACCCGTCGACCCGATGTACATGGCGGGTCGCTTGCGGACCGCTTCAAGACCTTCGAGGACCTTGATCTTGTCGGCGCCGTAGTCGTCAGCTGAGCCGTTCACGTTCGAGAGATCGGAGACTGATGCCTCCTGATCGACTGCAGGAGCATCTGGCGTCAGAACGTCTGGCTGATCGGAATTCTGTTGTTCTGGTGGTCTCACTCGTATCCTTGAAGCCGGGCCTTGGTCACTCAAATCCGCATCGGCATGATCACGTACGTGTAGTCGTATCCTTCGCCGGCGATCGGCTGCATCACCGCCTGGCTGACCTCGTCCTTCAGTGAAAGCGACACGAGGTCCGTCTCTGCGACGTTCAGGAAATCGAGTACGTACTGCGCGTTGAACGAGATCGTCATCGCCCCGCCGGCGTAATCGACCGGCAGCTGTTCGCGCGCCTCGCCGAACTCGGAACTGCTCGAGGTGACTTCAACTTTGCCCTTGTCGATCTCGAACTTCACCGCACGCGAGCGCTCGTTGGACAGCAACGCCACCCGCCGCACGGCGCTCGTCAGTCGTTCGCGATCGAATTCGATCTGTTTGTCGTTGCCTTTCGGAATGACGCGTTCGTAGGCCGGGAACTGGCCGTCGATCATTCGCGAGATCAACATGCGATCGCCGAGCTTGAAGAACAGATGATTCTCTCCGCTCTCGAACACCACGTCGCCGTCGCTTTCCGCGAGCAGCTTCCCGAGTTCGAGCAACGTCTTCTTCGGGAGAATCACTCCGACATCCTGCGTGACGCCGACGCTGTGCTTCACTTCGACCAGAGCCAGACGATGACCGTCGGTTGCAACCAGCGTGAGGCTCTCCGGCTTCAACACGAATTTCGCGCCGTTGAGGAAGTAGCGCGTGTCCTCTCCGGTAATCGCAAACTGCGTCTTGGCGATCATCTGCCGCAGCGCGGCACTCGGCAGGGTGGCTCGCGCCGTTCCACTCGCATCCGGCAGCGTCGGAAAGTCCTCGCGCGGCAGCGTCTGCATCCGCGAATCGAACCGATCGGCTGCCACCTTGACGCCGTTCTTGTCCTCTTCGATACGAACGTCGGTTTCGGGCAACGCCTTCACGATCTCGTAGAGCTTCTTGGCCGGGAGTGTGAGCGCGCCACCCTTGGTGACCGACGCGTCGCACCGGCTGCGAAGCGCCACTTCCAGATCGGTCGCCAGCATTCGGACTTCGTTCCCCTTCGCTTCCATGAGGACATTAGCCAGGATGGGAATCGTGTTCTTCCGCTCGACGATGCCTTGGAACAGCTGCAGTTCTCGCAGAAGCGCATTCTTCCCGACAACGAGTTCCATAGGCTTTGCGTTACCTCGGGCGGAGTGACGTGTCCGCGCTAGTGGCGACTGGGAAAAACCGGGTAATTCTCTCTACTGAAGAGATCAGAGGAGATAAGAAATTATACAGAAAATAAGGCTCTGTGCAAAACGCTGTTCGTTCCTGCTAGTCCTTGACATTCAATGATTTACGCTGTTGAAAACGTTGTGCTTTCGGGCGTGGAAACGCGTGTTGAATCTGTGCGGATCTTCACACGTCGACGCATCCACAATCGGCCGCTCACAGACAGCTGTGGATACTGTGGAAATCACTTGATCAGTTCCAGAAAGCCGGCGATCTGGTTGTTGAAAACTTCATCGCGTTTCCGCAGGTCCTCGACCTTCCGGATCGAATGGATCACGGTCGAGTGGTGCTTTCCCCCAAAGCTTCGTCCGATCTCCGGCAGCGATGCGTGCGTCAACGTCTTGCACAGATACATCGCGACCTGACGCGGCATCGCAATCGACTTGGAGTTGTTCCGCGACTTCAGGTCGGTCACTTTGAGCTGATAGTAATCGGCGACGAATTTCTGGATCGAGTCGATCGTGACGGCTTTCTCGTCCTGATCGATCACGTTCTTCAGCACTTCCTGGGCAAGCGGCAGTGAAATCTCACGACCGGTGAGCGATGCGTACGCAATCAATCGGATCAACGATCCCTCGAGTTCGCGGATGTTCGATTTGATGCGCGAGGCAATGTAGAGCGCAACCGTGTCCGGAAGCGGAATGACTTCGGCTTCAGCCTTGCGTTTCAGAATCGCGACCTTCGTCTCGATGTCCGGAGGCTGGATGTCTGCAATCAATCCCCACTCGAAGCGTGACCGCAGGCGTTCTTCGAGTTGCGGGATCTCGTGAGGCGGACGATCGCTGCTGATGACGATCTGCTTCTGCGCGTCGTAGAGCGAGTTGAACGTGTGGAAGAACTCGGTCTGCGTCCCTTCCTTGCCCGAGACGAACTGGATGTCGTCCACGAGGAGCACATCGACGCTGCGATAGCGCTCGCGAAAATCGAGAATCCGCTCGTAGCGAAGCGCATTGATCATCTCGTTCATGAACCGCTCGGACGAGATGTAGGTCAGGCGGAGTCGCGGGTCGTGCTGCAGGACGTACTGCCCCACGGCGTGCATCAAATGGGTTTTGCCGAGGCCCACACCGCCGTAGATGAAGAGCGGGTTGTACGACCGGGACGGCGCTTCAGCAACGGCCCGACAGGCCGCATGGGCAAACTGATTCGACGGCCCGACAATGAACGTGTCGAAGGTGTAACGAGGATTCAACCCAGAGGGAGCGACCTCCTCTTTCCGCTCCTCCTCCGGCTCTTCCGAAATCGTTACCGGCTCGATCGAACTCTCCTCGAGTTGGACCGCACCTTCGTCGACGAACACGAGGGACGCTCCCGGACGGCGGACTTCCGCCAGCGCTTCGGCGAGCACTCCGGAATAGTGTTTCGTGAGCCAATCTTTGAAGAGGGGATTGGGCACCCTGACCGTAATGGAACTACCACCGTCGGCGATGAACGTCGTGGGTTTGAACCAGGTGTAAAAGCTGTGTCGGTTAACCTTGGTCTCGATCCGCGTCAGGATCTGGTCCCAAATGCTCGCGTTCATGGGGGATATCGAGGAAAACGCCGACTTTCGCCCGGCGAGCCGTCAAACTTCCGTCCAAAACCTACTGCCGCCTGCAAAAACGTCCGAACATGAGCCCACGAGGACGGCTTCGCCACGATGAAGACGAGCAAAACAGGCCATTTTCAGAGGATCTCTGTGCTCAGCAGCGCTTTTCCACAGTGTTTTCCACAGGTGTGGAAAACTAGGGAGGAAACCCAATCGACCCTGTTGCGTCCCGGAGGCTTTCGCTGAAGGACGGAGGACTGTAACACAGACCTCCCGCCTTCGCCGCAACAGGTTTGGCACGGCTTGAGCGGGCAGGGCCGCGTTGACACTGCGTTGTAGCGACGACTACCATTGAGGATTCGTCCGGACTCCCCGGGCGCATCTATCGAGATACCACCGTATGCCCAAGGGGAAGCGCACATTCCAGCCCAACACGCGTCGCCGCAAGAAGACACACGGCTTCCGCGTTCGCATGTCAACGAAGAACGGTCGCATCGTCCTCAAGCGTCGCCGGACGAAGGGACGGAAGCGGCTGACAGTCGCTGACGAGCGATGACGCAGGGGCTGCCTCGGACCGAGCGAGTCCGACGGCGGCCTGAGTTCGAACGCATCTACGAAACCGGCGTTCGGATTCACGGGCGTTTCATGACAGTCTTTGTTGCGTCTAATACGCTGGAGCGACCGCGGTTTGGGGTCGCGGCCACGCGGAAGCTGGGATCGGCGGTGGAACGAAATCGCGCCAAGCGGCTGGCGCGGGAGCTGTTCAGGCGCAACAAGGTTGCGGCAGGGCTCGATATCGTAATTGTGCCGCGCCGGGAAATGCTCGATGCTCCGTTTGCCAGCCTCGAATCCGACTATCTCGCCGCCCTCGAGCGCCGCGACCGCGAACGCCGCCGGCCGAATGCAGGGCCTCGCGGCGGGCGCCGTCCTGGGCCTGCTTCGCGCGTATAAGATCCTGCTTTCACCATTGTTTACGGGCAGCTGCCGGTTCCATCCGTCGTGTGCGGACTACATGATGGAAGCGGTCCGACGGCATGGAGCGGCGCACGGAACCTGGCTGGGTCTGCGGCGTCTCGTTCGGTGTCGTCCCTTTGGCGGGTATGGCGTCGACCCGGTTCCCCGCAGCTGACCTCCAAATGGAACGCCGGCTTCTCATCGCGATTTTTCTGTGCTTCATCGTGTTGTACACGTACAACACGTTCCTTGCCCCACCACCGCCGAAGCCCCCGGCATCCAGCAGCACAAAGACTCCCGCGACCGCCGCGACGCCTGCGCCGCAGGCGCAGGCCTCGCCCTCAGCGGCTCAACCGGTCGCGCCTCCCGAACCTGCAGGGCCCGCGGTTGCCACGGTTGTCGGTGAAACAACGGAACGGCAACTGGTTGTCCAGACTCAGACCGTCGAAGTCGTGTTCACCAATCGTGGGGCGCGCGTGTTGCACTGGCGGCTGAAGGATTACCGCGACGATAACGGCGAACCCGTCGATCTCGTGCCCTCGTCCGTTGCGACCGATCAGCAGACTCCTTTCGCGTTGCGTCTCGACGACGCGATGTTGACGAGTCGCGTGAACGGCGCGCTGTTTCGGGTGACGGGCGATGCGGGTGGGCGTGTGGACGCGAGAACGAAGGCAGCCGATCTGGCCTTCGAGTACCAGGACGCGTCCGGCCTCCAGACGCGGAAAGACTTTCGTTTCGATCCGGCCAACTACATAGTCATCGTCTCCGCCTCGGTGAAGAACGGCGCGCAGCCGTTGAACCCGACGATCGTATGGGGTCCCGGTCTCGGCGATCTCGGAGCGGTTGCAGCAGGCGGCAGCATGTTCACCGGCAATGCCATCCAGCCGCCCGAGGCCATCTTCCAGCGCGGTGCCAAGGAAGAGCGCGTGGCGCTGGCGAATCTGGCGTCACAGCCCAATCCCGAAGCGCAGTTTCGATTTGCCGGGATCGACGATCACTACTTCATCGCGACCGCCGTCAATCCTGGACAGGCACGTCTCGAATATCGCTCGGCTGATCTGCAGGTTGGCGGAGCGCCGAGGCCGTTCGTGTGGTACGGCATTCGAGTCGCCGGTCAGCCGCGCAACGTGCGCTTCTATGTCGGGCCCAAGAAGTTCGACACGCTGCAGTCGGTCGATGCGCAGCTGGTGCGCGCGATCAACTTCGGGATCTTCTCGTGGCTCGTCATCCCGCTGCTCAGTGCGCTCAAATGGCTGCACGCATACATCGGGAATTACGGCGCGTCGATCATCGCCCTCACGGTGCTGATCAACGTCGTGATGTTTCCGCTCCGCCACAAGACCGTGGTCTCGATGCGGAAGATGCAGGAAGTGCAGCCGCTGGTGAAAGCCATCCAGGATCGCTACGCCGATCTGAAGATGACCGATCCCGCCAAGCAGAAGATGAACACGGAGGTCATGAACCTGTATCGGGAGAAAGGCGTGAACCCGGCCGCCGGATGCATCCCGATGCTGCTGACGATGCCCGTCCTCTGGGCCTTCTATTCACTGCTGTCGCAGTCGATCGAATTGCGCGGCGCTGATTTCGGCCTGTGGATTCACGACCTGTCTCAACACGATCCCTACTACATCACGCCTATTCTCATGGGCGCGACGATGCTGTGGCAGCAGTGGATGACGCCGTCGACGGGCGATCCGACGCAGCGGCAGATGATGCTCGTGATGCCGTTCGTGTTCACCGGCATGTTTCTGCGCCTGCCAAGCGGTCTGGCGATTTACTATCTGGTGAGCAACGTATTTCAGATAGGGCAGCAGTACTTTACGAACTGGCTGATTGGTCCGCCGCCGGCGCAGGCGCCGCGGCCGCCTGCAGAACGGCGCCTGAAGAGCGCCGGCACCGGTCGCACGGCGGGAGCAGAGAAGCGAAGCTAGTCAACACCCAACCTTTTCACTGAGCCAACACCCAATTCCCAAGCGGATTGGGAGTTGGACTCGAGTGACAGATTGGGAGTTGGGAGTTGATGACCAAGCTATGTCGTTGACGACCGATATCGCGGATTTCGTGCAGAACGTCGTGCGCGTGATGGGAACATCGCTGACCGCGACGATCGAAGAGACACCCGAAGCGACACGCATCAATCTCGAGGGCGAGGATGGAGGCATTCTCGTTCGGCGCGGCGGAGAGGGCCTGCAGGCGCTCCAGCACCTCGTCGCGACGGCGTTTCGTAAGCAGCTTGGCGACGACAATCGCATCGTCGTCGACTGCAACGGGTTCCGGCGCGACAAGGACGCCGAGCTGCGTCAGATGGCGAAGTTCATGGCCGACAAGGCACGCATCAGCGGAGCGGCACAGGAGATCGGGCCACTGAACCCGTACGAACGCCGGATCGTGCATCTGACGATCGCCGAGGATCCCGATGTGAGCTCGGAAAGCATCGGCGACGCGTTCATGAAAACCGTCATCATTTCCGTGAGAAAAGAACACTAAGGGGAGAGGGGGGAGGGGAGAGGGGGACACGAGGTTCCTTGCGTTGCTCCCCCTTTCCCCCTTCCCTCTCCACCCTTTATGTTTTCCCCAGACGATACGATCGTCGCCATCGCGACACCAGCGGGACGTGGCGGGATTGGCGTGGTACGCATCAGCGGTCCCGCGTCCGTCACGATCGCCGCCATCCTCATCGAACGCACGTCGCCGCTGCAGCCTCGCGTGGCGACGTTCACGCGACTGAAGGCGACCAAGAGTGCCACGCCGCCGGCGCGCGCCGGCGACGAGGTCGTCGTCACGTTCTTTCCCATGCCGCGCTCCTACACCGGTCAGGATGTCGTCGAGATCAGTGCGCACGGCAGCCCCGTTGTGCTGCACGGGATTGTCCGCGACGCCGTCGCGGCCGGCGCGCGGCTGGCACGTGCAGGGGAGTTCACACTGCGGGGGTTCCTGAACGGCAAACGCGATTTGATCCAGTCCGAGGCGGTCGCTGATCTGATCGCCGCGTCGACGCCCTTGCAGGCACGGGTCGCATTCGATCAGCTCGATGGCACCTTGACACGTCGCATCGCTGCGATCGACGAGGGCTTGTTCGACACGATCGCGCGGCTGGAGGCGTCGCTCGATTTTCCGGACGAGGGGTATCACTTCATCGAACCGCGCGAGGCGCAACGGCAGGTGCGCGTGACGATCGATGCGATCGATGCGCTGCTCGCCGACGCCCGGCGCGGTCGAATGATTCGTGAAGGCGCGACCGTCGTCATCGCCGGTCGGCCGAACGTTGGCAAGTCGAGTCTGTTCAACAGGCTTGTCGGCGTCGATCGGGCGATCGTGAACGAAGCTCCCGGAACGACGCGCGACCTTGTCAGCGAACGCGTCGATGTCGGCGGCGTCGCCGTGACGCTCGTCGATACCGCCGGCGCGCGTGAGACGGTCGATGCGATCGAGAGCGAAGGGGTCGATCGCGCGGCGCGTGCCGCCGATATTGCCGATCTCGTCCTCATCGTCCTCGATGCGAGGGAGCCGATGAGCGTAGACGACGAGCGACTGATCGATCGCACGAGGGGCATGCGGCGCCTCGTGATCGAAAACAAGATCGATCGGGTCGCGCCCGCGTCTTCACCTCGCACGGAGGTCACGGTTCGTGTGTCGGCGGCGACGGGCCAGGGCCTGGACGAATTGCGCAACCGGATCCGGGGCGCGCTCACAGGTGATGAGAACCTGCGCGAGTCGGCAGCGATCTCCAACGCTCGTCACATTGGACTGTTGGCCGCGGCGCGAGATGATCTGCGTCGAGCGTGTGAGGCGGCAGGCGAGCACACACCAGAGGAGTTTTTGTTGACCGATCTGCAGGCAGCACGGAGCAAGCTGGACGAGATCGTCGGCCTGCGCACGAGCGAAGACGTGCTGACCCATATCTTCGAGCGCTTCTGTATCGGTAAGTAGGGGCCGCCTTCAGGCGGCCCGGAGTATCAAGTGCACTTTGAAGTGATCGTCATCGGCGCCGGACATGCCGGGATAGAAGCCGCGTACGCGGCGGCCCGTCTGGGGTGTCACGTCGGCTTGTGCACGCTGTCACGGGAGACAGTTGGGCACATGCCCTGCAATCCGGCGATCGGCGGCACGGCGAAGGGGCATCTCGTTCGCGAAATCGACGCGCTTGGCGGGTTGATGGGACGAGCCATCGACGCGACCGGCATCCAATTCAAGCTCCTCAATCGAAGCCGTGGACCTGCGGTGTGGTCGCCGCGCGCCCAGGCAGACAAGCGGCTTTATTCGGCGTGGGCCGCAACGGCTCTCGAGCGCGAGCCGAATATCACCTGGCTGTTTGGCAAGGCTGGTCGAGTCCTGACCGCGGCAGATCGGATCGTCGGGCTCGCGATGGAGGATGGCGATCATCACGAGTGCGGAGCTCTCATCGTGACGACGGGGACTTTTCTGAATGGACTGATTCACATCGGACCGGAGCAGCGCCCGGCCGGGCGCCATGGTGAGCCGCCTTCGTGCGAGCTGGCCGAGTCTCTTCGCGCGCGAGGCTTCGAGATGGGGCGCCTGAAAACGGGGACACCCCCACGGCTGCGCAAATCGAGCATCAACTTTTCTCAACAGGTGGAAATTGGTCATTTCACAGAAGAATGCGGCGATCCAGCACCGGTGCCGTTTTCGTTCGTCACGAAGACACAGCCGTCGAATCGGATCCACTGCTGGTTGATGCACACGAACGAGCGGGTGAGGGAACTGGTCAGGACGCACATCGATCAGAGCCCGCTCTACAACGGGCAGATTCAGGGGATCGGTCCGCGCTATTGCCCGTCGCTCGAAGACAAGATCATGCGCTTCCCGGAGCGGGAGCGTCACCAGATCTATCTGGAGCCGGAAGGTCTGGACGTCGACGAGATTTACGTGAACGGCTTCTCGATGTCATTGCCAGCGAGCGTGCAGGAGCAGGTTGTGCGGGCGCTGCCTGGACTCGAGGACGCCGTGATGCTGCGACCGGGCTACGCGATCGAGTACGACTTCGTGCAGCCCACTGAGTTGAAATCGACGCTCGAGACGCACCGAATCCGGAACCTGTTCTTTGCAGGTCAGATCAACGGGACGTCTGGGTATGAGGAGGCGGCGGCTCAGGGACTGGTCGCTGGAATCAACTCGGCTCGCGCGGTTCTCGGTCAGCACCCATTCACCCTCGGCCGAGACGAGGCCTACATTGGAATTCTCGTCGACGATCTCGTTACTCGCGGGTGCCTCGAGCCGTACCGGATGTTCACATCTCGCGCCGAGCATCGGCTGCTGCTTCGAATCGACAACGCCGATCTTCGACTGACTCCCAAGGGCCGCGATGTCGGCCTCGTTGATGACGAGCGCTGGCAACGGTTCGAGGACCGGCGACGACGCTACCGGACGAATCTTTGCGTGGTCGAGGACACGTCCGTTCGTTCGGATCGCGGTGATCGCGTGTCCGGGTCACAGTGGTTGAAGCAGCCTGGCCACAGCCTGGAGCGACTTGTTGATAGCGGCAGCGTTGCGCTTGATCTGGACGAAACTTCGCGAGATTTGGACCTAGCCTCGGTTGAAACGACCGTGAAGTATGAAGGGTACCTGAAGCAGGAGGCATCCCACGCCGCTCGGCTTCGTCGTCAGGAGAAGCGACGGATCCCGGATGGGTTTGTGTTTGGGACCATTCCTGGACTCTCGCGAGAGGTCGTCCAGCGGCTGACGCAGGTTCGGCCTGAGACACTCGGACAGGCATCAAGGATTCCAGGCATGACGCCCGCCGCGATAGCGGTTCTCGGATCCTTTCTCGGCCGACATGAGGCAGACTCGTCGTCTCACGTGTGAACAGTCGCGAATTCCAGGATCGGTTTATTCGAAGAGCCCGCCGCGCCGGAGTATCGATCTCGCCTGAGGTCCGCGCCAAGCTCGAGATCTATTACCGGCTCCTCGCCACCTGGAACGAGAAGATCAACCTGACCGGACTGAATCTCTCCGAGCCGAACGCCGATGCGCTCGACCGTCTGCTTATCGAACCGATCGTGGCCACGCGCCATGTCAGCGCAGGCGTCAGGCGCGCGATCGATATCGGAAGTGGCGGCGGCTCCCCGGCCATCCCCCTGGCGCTGGCGATGCCGAGCATTCAGCTACTGATGGTCGAGTCGAAGACGCGCAAGTCGGTCTTTCTGAAAGAAGCCCTGCGGTCGCTTGATCTTGCCCATGCAGATGTGGCCACGGCTCGCTTCGAGGAGTTGCTGTCTCGACCCGACTTGCACGAAGCGCACGATCTGCTTACCGTGAGAGCGGTTCGTATCGAGACTCGAGTCCTGATGACGCTGCAAGCGTTCGTGCGACCGGGTGGTCAGCTGTTCCTATTCAGGGGGGCGATGACGGCCGATCCGGCTGAGACAGTAACTCCGCCGCTCGCGTGGCATGCGACGTATCCCCTTGTCGAGGCAGCCAGGAGCCGCCTGGTTGTTCTAGACAAGCGCCCGGTCGAGCGCTAAATACAGCCTAGGCAACCACATGCCTGCTTTGGTCGAGCAAGTATGTTCCACGTGGAACACAAATCCATGGCGCCACAAAAACCACCGCCAAAATTTTGTTAAATGACCAATAATGGAGCGCCAGTCAGGCACGGTCGAGCCAGGATCGTTGCCGTCGCGAATCAGAAAGGTGGAGTCGGCAAAACCACCACAGCCATCAACGTGGCAACGTCGATCGCCCAGGCTGGCCATCGCGTACTGCTCGTGGATGTGGACCCGCAGGGAAATCTGACGAGTGGGGTCGGGCTCAAAGGACAACGTGCCGCGGGCGGCACCGTCTACGAAGCGTTGCTGAGCGACGCGCCTGCCGAGCAGTTCGTATTGCCGACGGTCGTCGAACACCTCTCGCTGATGCCAGCCGATCGCAACCTCACCGGCGCGGAGATCGAGCTCGTGTCCATCACGGAGCGAGAGCGGCGCCTGCAGCGCGTGCTCGACGCATTGCGCCCGGACTTCGACTACATGTTCGTCGACTGTCCACCGTCGCTGGGTCTGCTCACGCTCAACGCGTTGGTCGCTGCGGACGCCGTGCTGATTCCGCTCCACTGCGAGTACTTCGCCCTCGAGGGCCTCGCGGAGCTGGTCGGGACGATGCGTCGCGTGCGAGGCGCCCTCAATCCCGCGCTGGACATCGAAGGCGTGCTGCTCACCATGTACGACGAGCGCACGAACCTGGGACAATTGGTCGCGCGCGATGTGCGTGACTTCTTCAAAGAGAAGGTGTTCAACACGATCATCCCGCGCAATGTTCGACTCGGCGAAGCGCCGAGCCACGGGATGCCGGCCGTGTTGTACGACGCGAAGTCGCGCGGTGCCGCAGCATATGTCGCGCTCGCGAAGGAGATGCTCGCGCGGCGTGCCGCGTAACGGATTCGAGACAGACAACGGATCGTGAACGAGGAGCAACAGATGAACGAACGGCGTTCCGCACTCGGCAAGGGCCTCAGCGCGCTGATCCCGGACGCTCCGGAGCCGGCGCGAACCGGCGTCACCGAGATCGACATCGATCTGCTCTCGCCAAATCAGCAGCAGCCGCGCGTGCAAATGGACGACGAGCGGCTGGAGGAACTGACGCAGTCGATCAAGGCCAACGGGATCATTCAGCCGATCCTCGTGCGTCGCGCCGGACTCGAGTATCGAATCATCGCCGGCGAACGGCGCTGGCGCGCGGCGCAGCGCGCCGGCCTGCTGAAGGTGCCGGTCGTCGTTCGCGATGTTCCCGAGGGATCAGACCAGCAGCTGCTCGAGCTCGCGCTGATCGAGAACATCCAGCGCGAGAACCTCAACCCGATCGACGAAGCGACCGCCTATCAGCGGCTCGCCGATCAGTTCGCCCTCACGCAGGATCAGATCGCCGCTGCGGTCGGGAAAGATCGCAGCTCGGTCGCGAACTTCATGCGGCTGCTCAAGCTGCCGGACGAAGTGCGCGCGGAAGTCGCCGCGGGACGGCTCTCGATGGGACATGCGCGCGCGCTGCTCGGCGTCGCCGATCCCGCAGCGCAGCGACACGCGGCGCGGGAGGTGATGTCCCGCGCCTTGTCCGTCCGGGAAACCGAGTCATTGGTGAAAGACCTCGCGACACCCAAGGTCGCGCGTACCCAGAAGCAGGGCCCAGGCGAGGAAGGGGCGGCCGCGGGGCCGGCTGAGAAAGATGTTCACACCCGAGCCGCCGAGGACCGCATGCGTTTCGCGCTCGGGACGAAAGTCCGGATCGTGCGCAGGGGCCAGAGCGGATCGATTGAAATCGACTTCACATCCGAGGACGAGCTGAATCGCCTGTACGAGCTGCTGACCGCGGCCCGCTGAGGCGCGCCTTCGCGACACGGGTGCCCCCGTTGTGGTATAAACAATCGCTTGTACCTGCCAGGTACAAGCTCGGCATACAGGTGAGAAATCAATGAGTACGCGCGCTTCCGCGGCGAGATACGCGCGGGCGCTGTTCGATGTCGCCCTCCACGAGGGCATACTCGACCAGGCCGATCGCGACCTGACCACCGTCGCGGATCTCCTGCAGCACCACGCCGATCTTCAGGCTGTCCTCGTCAGTCCGGCCGTACCCGCGGCTCGTAAGCGCTCTCTGCTCGAGGCAATTGTTCCACGCCTGGAGCTGTCCGGGCCGGTGGGCAAACTGCTCCTGCTGCTGGCGGATCGCGATCGCTTCGCGATGTTTCCGGATCTGCTCGCCGTGTTCCGCGATCGCGTGAGAGAGCATCGCCGGATTCTGGAGGCAGAGGTCACGACGGCGATGCCGATCTCCGCTGAGCGTGAAGCGCAACTGCGACAGCAGTTGACCGCCGCGACCGGGAGACAGGTCACCCTGACGACGAGAGTTGATCCGAACCTGATTGGCGGCGCCGTCACGCGGATCGGCACGATGGTGTACGACGGCAGCCTGGCGAGTCAGCTCACCCGGCTGCGAGAGCGCCTGCTCGCGGGCCACTGATCGCGGCGGATCGGCTTTCAGCCGGACCCGCCCGACGTACGTAGGCCGGGTTCCGCGGAGCGGGCGCGGCAAAGGACTGGAACATGAGCATTCGAGCGGAAGAAATCTCCAAACTGATTCGCGATCAGATCGGCAGCTTCGCGGTGCAGGTCGACGTCGCCGAAGTCGGCACGGTCATCTCGATCGGCGACGGCATCTCGCGCGTGCACGGGGTCGAGCGCGCGATGGCCGGCGAGATGCTCGAATTCCCGCACGGCGTCTTCGGCATCGCGCTCAACCTCGAAGAAGACAGCGTCGGCGCGGTGCTGCTCGGCGACTTCACCGAGATCAAAGAAGGCGACCAGGTGAAGCGCACGGGTCGCATCATCTCCGTACCCGTCGGTGAGGAGATGCTCGGTCGCGTCGTGAATGCGCTCGGCCAGCCAATCGACGGCAAGGGCCCGATCCAGGCGAAGAAGTATCTGCCAATCGAACGTCTGGCGCCGGGCGTCGTCGATCGACAGCCGGTGAAGGAGCCGCTGCAGACCGGGTTGAAGGCGATCGACGGAATGGTGCCGATCGGCCGTGGTCAGCGTGAGCTGATCATCGGCGATCGTCAGACGGGCAAGACCGCCGTTGCCGTCGACGCGATCATCAACCAGCGTGGCAAGGACGTCATCTGCATCTACAACGCGATCGGGCAGAAGCAATCGACGGTCGCGCAAGTCGTCCGCACGCTCGAAGAATACGACGCGATGAGCTACACCATCGTCGTCGCCGCCACGGCATCCGACCCGGCGCCGATGCTCTACGTCGCTCCGTACTCGGCGTGCGCGATCGGCGAATACTTCCGTGACTCAGGTCGCCACGCCCTCGTCGTCTACGACGACCTGTCGAAGCACGCGCAGTCGTATCGCGAGATCTCGCTGTTGCTGCGGCGTCCACCGGGACGCGAGGCGTATCCCGGCGACGTGTTCTATCTGCACTCACGTCTGCTGGAGCGCGCGGCGAAGTTGAACAACGAACACGGCGGCGGGTCGCTGACGGCGCTGCCGATCATCGAGACGCAGGCCGGCGACTTGTCGGCCTACATTCCGACCAACGTCATCTCGATCACCGACGGTCAGATCTTCCTCGAGAGCGACCTGTTCCACCAGGGCGTGCGACCCGCCATCAACGTTGGCAACTCGGTGTCGCGCGTCGGTGGATCGGCACAGATTCGTGCCATGCGGCAGGTTGCCGGGTCGTTGCGACTCGACCTGGCCCAGTACCGCGAGCTCGCCGCATTCGCGCAGTTCGGCAGCGACCTCGACAAAGCGACGCAGGCGCAGCTCAATCGTGGCCGCCGTCTCGTTGAGATCCTGAAGCAGCCGCAATATCAGCCGGTCGCCGTCGAGAAGCAGGTCACGATCATCTACGCCGCCACGAAAGGGTTCCTCGACCCGGTGGCGATCGAGAATCTCCGGCGGTACGAGGAGGAGCTCTATCGCTATCTCGAGACGAGCCAGCCGACCGTGCTGACGACGATCGCGGAGAAGAAGACACTCGACGACGAGCTGCGCACATCGCTCGATGCGGCGGTGAAGGAATTCGGCGCGCGGTTCGCGGCAACCGCGGGAGCCGTCGCGGCCGCATAGCATGCCGTCACTCATCGATCTCCGGCGGCGGATTCGGGCGGTCAAGTCGACGCAGCAGATCACGAAAGCGATGAAGATGATCGCGGCCTCGCGCCTCAAACGCGCGCAGGATCGGATCGTCGCGGCCCGTCCGTTTGCGCAGCGCATGCTGACCGTGTTGAACGGGCTCGTGTCGCGCGTCGATCAGGATCTGCACCCGTTGCTGCGGGTCCCCGAGCAGGCCAGCGGACCGACCCTGTTGATCATCATCTCCGGTGACCGCGGCCTCTCGGGCAGTTTCAACTCGAACGTCATCAAGACGGCGAGTCAGTTCATCGTCAACGAGGCGGGCGGACGTCCGGTGGCACTGGCGCTGGTCGGCCGCAAGGGGCGCGATTTCTTCCGCCGGCGCGGCTTCGAGGTGCGTCACGAGGCGGTCGGCATCTTCCAGCGGTTGTCGTTCAACCACGCCGCGGAAATCGCCAACGTCGCCATCGAGGAGTTCACCGCCGGCCGCGTGTCGAGCGTGTATCTCGTCTACAACGAATTCAAGTCGGTGATGACGCAGCGGATGGTCGTCGAGCGTCTGCTGCCGATCCCGCGCCTCGAAGGCGAGGGAGCCGGCGCCGGGCCGACGACCGACTATCTGTACGAGCCGAGTCCGCAGGAGATCTTCAACGACCTGCTGCCGCGTCACGTGCAGATTCAGGTGTACCGTGCGCTGCTCGAATCGAACGCGGCATTCTTTGCGGCGCAGATGACGGCAATGGATGCCGCCACGCGCAACTCGGCGGAGATGATCGAGAACCTGACGCTCTACATGAACAAGGTGCGGCAGGCGGCGATCACCCGCGAGATCATCGAAGTCGTCTCGGGCGCGTCGGCAACGTAACTCGGGCCACCTGAAGGTGGCCCCCACGATCGTGGGTGGGGGTTGGGGGCTCGTCGCTATCCCGCCGCGAGGCGGACCGAACAGTCTCCACCATCGTAGGGTCCGCCTTTAGGCGGACCGGAACAGAGATATGACAACAGCAACTGCGCAGAAAACCGGCAAAGTCGTTCAGGTCATCGGTCCGGTGATCGACATCGAATTCGCCGAGGGACTTCCCGACATCTACAACGCCGTGCGCGTTGTGTCGGAAGGCGGTCCGGGTGTCGAGACGATCGACGTCGTGTGCGAGGTCGAACAGCACCTGGGCGAGAACCGCGTGCGCGCGGTGGCGATGAAGCCGACCGATGGCATGACCCGCGGCATGACCGCCATCGACACCGGCTCGCCGATCTCGGTTCCCGTGGGGCCGGAAACGCTTGGCCGCGTACTCAACGTGCTCGGTGAGCCGGTCGACTTTCCCGATCGCCCGGTTCCAGCGAAGGAGCACTGGCCGATTCATCGTCACGCGCCGACGCTGGAACAGCAGTCGACCGAACTGAAGATGTTCGAGACGGGCATCAAGGTCATCGACCTGCTCGAACCGTATCTCCAGGGCGGCAAGATCGGCCTGTTCGGCGGCGCCGGCGTCGGGAAGACCGTCATCATCATGGAGCTGATTCACAACATCGCGTTGAAACACGGCGGCGTGTCCGTGTTCGGCGGTGTCGGTGAACGCACGCGCGAGGGCAACGACCTCTGGCTCGAGTTCCAGGAGTCGGGCGTCATCGACATGACGGACATGTCGAAATCTCGCGCCGCACTGGTCTACGGACAGATGACGGAGCCGCCCGGTGCGCGGCTGCGCGTTGGTCTGTCAGCGCTCACGGTGGCCGAGTACTTCCGCGACGCGGAAGGCAAGGACGTGCTGCTCTTCATCGACAACATCTTCCGGTTCACGCAGGCGGGCTCGGAAGTGTCGGCGCTGCTCGGACGCATGCCGTCCGCCGTCGGCTATCAGCCGACGCTGCTGACCGAGATGGGCGAGCTGCAGGAGCGCATCACGTCGACCAGGAAGGGATCGATCACCTCGGTGCAGGCGATCTACGTGCCCGCCGACGACTACACGGATCCGGCGCCGGCGACGACGTTCGCGCACCTCGACGCGACGACGAACCTGTCGCGGCAGATCGCCGAGCTCGGCATCTACCCAGCGGTCGATCCGCTGGCGTCGACGTCGCGCATTCTCGATCCCCGCGTGCTCGGCGACGAGCACTACAACACCGCCAGGTCTGTGAAGCAGGTGCTGCAGCGGTACAAGGACCTGCAGGACATCATCGCGATTCTCGGCATCGACGAGCTGTCGGAAGACGACAAGCTCACGGTGGCGCGCGCGCGGAAGATGCAGCGGTTCCTGTCGCAGCCATTCTTCGTCGCGCAGCAGTTCACCGGCTTCGAAGGCAAGTACGTCCAGATCGCGGATACCGTGCGCGGCTTCAAGGAGATCGTCGAAGGCAAGCACGACGAGCTCCCGGAGCAGGCGTTCTACATGGTGGGCACCATTGAAGAGGCCGTCGAAAAAGCAAGAACGATGAAAGCGGCCTAGCGAGAAATCCCAAAACCCAAATCCCAAACCCCAAATCACAACAGATTGGGATTTCCTGGGATTTGGGATTTGGTCAGTGGATTTGGGATTTGACATGGCACTCCCCACAAAAATCGCTCTCGAGATCGTCACGCCCGACCGGGCGCTGGTGACCGCGGAAGTCGACGAAGTGAACCTGCCCGGCTCGCAGGGATACTTCGGCGTGCTGCCCGGTCACACGCCGCTGCTCGCCACGCTGCAGGTCGGCGAGCTCTGGTATCGCATCGGCCAGGAGCGGCATTACATGGCGATTGCGTTCGGCTTCGCCGAGGTCCTGCCCGACCGCGTCACCGTGCTCGCGCAGATCGCCGAAAAGGCCGAGGAGATCGACATCGCTCGTGCCGAAGCGGCGAAGCAGCGGGCCGAGGAACGCGTGGCCCGCTCGGCGACGCCACAGACCGAGCTGGATTTCGAGCGCGCACGAATCGCCATGATGAAATCGCTGATTCGTCTGCAGGTCGCTTCCCGCGCGCGCACCCGCGCGTAGAGCAGGACTCAGGAATCGGGACTCAGGATTCAGGGCTATCCTCTTCCTGACTTGTTCGCGAGCCTCACACAGCTTTTCAGGTACCGCGCTCTCATCGCGAGTCTCGTGGCTCGCGAACTCAAAGCGCGCTACCGCGGGTCGGTGCTCGGCTTCTTCTGGTCCTTCGTCAATCCGCTCCTGCTCCTGCTGATTTACACGTTCATTTTCACGGTGGTCATGCCGGGTGTACGCGGCGCCGGGCTCGAGCCGTTCTCGCTCTTCATGTTCTGCGGCATCCTGCCGTGGACCTGGTTCTCGTCATCGCTGCTCGAATCGTCGAACGTACTGATCGCGGGCGGCAATCTCATTCGCAAAGTACTGTTTCCCGCGGAGGTGCTGCCGATCGTGACGGTGCTCGCAGGCCTCGTCCACTTCCTGTTCGGCCTGCCGATCCTCGCGGCGTTCTTCCTGTACTACCGCGTGCCGCTGACGACGACCGATCTGTTGTGGCTGCCGCTGGTGATCGCGATTCAGTTGATCCTCACGCTCGGACTGGCGCTGATGGTCTCGGCGTTGACCGTGCACTTCCGCGATCTGCGCGACCTGCTCGCGAACCTGATGACGCTGTGGTTCTTCGCGACGCCGATCGTGTATCCATTGTCGCAGGCACCAGAGCGGGTGCGTCGCCTCCTCAATCTCAACCCGTTCACGCACCTTGCGGTTGCCTATCAGCAGGTGCTGTTCGTGCCGGGTCCGTTCGCGCAGTGGCCGCGCCTGCTCGCCATCGGCGCGGCGTCAGTCATCGTCCTGGCGCTCGGCTATGTCGTGTTCGATCGCTTGCGCGACACGCTCGCGGAGGAAGTGTGAACGCGATCGAAGTCCGTGACGTTCGCAAGATCTACCGGCGCTACGGACGCCGAAAACACTTCGGCACCTTGAAGAGTGCGCTGCTCTCGGGTGGCGTGCTGCATCAGATGCGGCCCGACGAAGTGCTCCAGGCGCTCAACGGCGTGTCGTTCGACGTCGCCGCCGGCAGGACGTTCGGCATCATCGGACGCAACGGTTCGGGCAAGAGCACGATGCTGAAACTGATCGCCGGCATCGGCAAACCGACCGCGGGCACCGTGCGCGTGAACGGGCGGGTGTCCGCGCTCATCGAGCTCGGAGCCGGGTTCCATCCCGAGATCTCCGGTCGCGAGAACGTGTTCATCAACGGGATGATGCTTGGCCTGACCAAGCGCGACATCGCGCGGCGATTCGACGAGATTGTTTCCTTCGCGGAACTGGAACCGTTCATCGACGCGCCGGTGAAGACCTACTCCTCCGGCATGTACATGCGGCTCGGATTCGCGGTCGCCATCAACGTCGATCCCGACGTGCTGCTCGTCGACGAAGTGCTCGCGGTCGGTGACGAGGCGTTCACGCACAAGTGCCTCGACAAATTCGCGGAATTCCGGCGCCGGGGCCGCACCGTCTTGCTCGTGACCCACTCGCTCGATCTCGTCACCCGGTTCTGTGACGAAGCGTTGTGGCTCGATGCGGGAACGGCGCGCGCACATGGCGATCCGAAGCGAGTGATCGATGCCTACTTGATGGACGTCGCCGCGGCGGAAGACCGAGACTTGTCAACTCCCAACTCCCAACTGCCAACGCCCAAGGAACCAGGTGGTGGCGAAAGAGCACCGAGCGAACCGGCAGATCTGTTCAAGGCATCGGAGGGTCGGTGGGGCTCGCGGGAGGTAGAGATCACGACTGTCGACTTCCTGACCGCAAGCGGACATCCGTCGCATGTCTTTCAATCCGGCGACCCCGTGCAGATTCGAATGCGTGTCCGCGCCGCGGCACGCGTCGCGGACTTCGCGTTCGGGATCGCGATCTTTACCGTCGAAGGCGTCTGCTGTTACGGCACGAACACGCACATCGAGGGCGCTGCACCCAACGAGTTGGCGGGCGACGGAGAGGTCACGCTCTCCATCGATCGACTCGATCTCGTGGCTGGCACGTACAAGGTCGACGTCGCCGTGCATCGTCAGAACGGCGCTCCGTACGACTACCATCGCCTGCTCTACACGCTACGGGTGTCTTCGTCGGTGAAGGACACGGGAATCTTCCGGCCGCCGCACCGATGGACCTTCTCGGGTGGGGTCAGGATCAGCGGACTTCACTCGTGAAAGCCGTACCCCGACACGTCTTCTCGCAAGACGAAGCGGCCAGTTTCGCGCACGCCATTCAACAGAACGGCGGGAAGATCGTGTTCACGAACGGCGTGTTCGACCTGCTCCATCCCGGGCACATTCGCTATCTGCAGCACGCGCGTGGGCTCGGTGACGCGCTGATCGTCGCGGTCAACTCGGATCGATCGGTTCGCGCACTCGACAAGGGCGCCGACAGGCCGATCAATCCACAACAGGAGCGCGTCGAAGTCGTGCTGGCGCTCGGGTGCGTGGATGCGGCAGTCATCTTCGATGAAGACACGCCGCACGCCGTCATCAGCCGCATTCAGCCGGACATCCTCGTCAAAGGCGCGGATTGGGGTGCCGATGCGATCGTGGGCCGCGATGTCGTCGAGGCACGAGGTGGCCAGGTCGTCAGGATCGAAATCGTCGGCGGCTACTCGACGACGGACATCATCAACGAAGTTCGAAAGGTGAAGCAAAACACCGAGGCGCGGGACCCACTACAATAGCCAAGGAGGATGTCATCCTCCGGGTCGAAACCCTACCCGGCGACGGCGCCGGGCGGGGCTATTTGTACGTACGCGGACCATGAAGGTCCGCGCCGCGCTTTTCATGAGTGTGCGCCGCAACCGTTCCTGAGCCAATGACCACCGTCGCAACATCTCTCACGCTTCGAGCGCTGTTCAGCTCCGCCGCAGCCAAGGCCGGATTCGACAGGTCCGCAGCGGTCACGGCCGGGGTCACACCGGCGGCAAAGGCATTGGCGGCCGTCGTGTCTGCCCGACTCTCCCGCGACGTGACGCTGCTCGTCGCGCCGACCGACAAGGACGTCGAGCAGCTGACCGCTGACGCGCGATTCTTCTACGGCGCGCTCGAGGGCGCCTCCGCCGCTGACATCGAACGCGCGGTTCTTCCGTTCCCGTCGTTGCAGGTCGATCCCTACCGCGGGATGACGCCGCACTTCCGTGTGGCATCGGCGCGCGCTCGCGCGCTGCATGCGGCGGTCGGTGGAACCGCGCGTCTGATCATTGCGTCCGCGGCCGCACTCCTTCCGCGCGTCGGCCCACCGGAACGCTTCCTCGACGTGTCGCTGGAGATCCGTTCCGGCACTGAAATCGAACCGCAGCGGCTGGCGGATCTTCTCGTGGCTGCGGGCTTTACTCGCGAGGATCCCGTCGACGAGCACGGCGCCTTCACGATCCGTGGCGGCATCGTCGACATCTTCCCCGCGGCCGACATCGAGCCGGTGCGCATCGAATTCGTCGGCGACATGGTGGAGACGCTCCGCCGATTCGATCCCGCCACGCAGCGATCGACCGGCCCCACCGACCAGGTGGCGATCATTCCCGTGCGCGAGCGCTTTGACGACGATCGCGATCTCATGTCCGTTGTCGATTTCCTCGCGTCGGCGCATGGGGTCAAGGTCCTGATCTCCGAGTACGAGCAGGTCGCCGAGCACGCGCGCAAGCTGCGCGAGCAGCTGGAGACGAGCCATCGCGACGCGTCGGCCCGCGGCCACGTCGTCGGCAGCGCACCTGAACGCGCGTTCGTCTCGTGGGAAGACCTCGAACCACGTGCCAGCGCTGCGCCACGACTGGAGGAGCTCGGGATCGAGGAAGGCGACGCCGCAGTTCGCCACGTGAGTTGTCAGCCGGCGCTCGAATTCCGCGGGCGCGTGAACGATTGGGTCGCCGATATTCGACAGGCGCGGCAGCGTGGGGACACGGTCCTCTTCATCGCCGACAGCGCCGGTCGCGCCGAACGCACGATCGAGATCCTCCAGGACTACGAGATCGTCGCCATCCCGGTCGAACGCGCGGAGGACTCGCACGCCGCGACGATCCTCGTGGCAACAGGGTCTTTGTCGCGCGGCTTCCGTCTCGCCGATGCGGCGCTGCAGGTCTACGCGGAGACGGACGTCTTCGAGGAAGAACGCCGCGCGGCCGAGAAGCGGCACAACCTGGCGAAGACGTTCCTGTCCGATCTGCGCGACCTGAAGGTCGGCGATCTCGTCGTCCACGTCGATCACGGCATCGGCGAATTCGTCGGCCTCAAACAACTGAGCACAGTCGGTCGCCCAACAGGTGGATCGCCCGCGGAGCTGCAGGAGTTTCTGGAGCTGCGCTATCACGGCGACGACAAGCTGTTCGTTCCCGTCGAGCGGCTCGACCTCATTCAGAAGTACACGGGCGGCGTACGGCCCGCGCTCGATCGCCTTGGCGGCACGACGTGGGAGAAGGCCAAGACGCGCGTCAAGAAGGCGATGCGCGACATGGCCGAGGAGCTGTTGAAGCTCTACGCGCAGCGCAAAGCGGTTCCGGGTCACGCGTTCTCGCCCGACACGCATTGGCAGGAGGAGTTCGAAGCCGCGTTCCCCTACGAGCTCACTGCCGATCAGGCGACGGCGATCACCGACATCAAGAGGGACATGGAATCGGCGACGCCGATGGATCGTCTGCTCTGCGGCGACGTCGGCTATGGCAAGACGGAAGTGGCGATGCGCGCGGCGTTCAAGGCGGTGATGGACGGCAAGCAGGTCGCCTTCCTCGCGCCGACGACCGTACTCGCGTTTCAACACCTGAAGACGCTGCGCGAGCGATTCGCGGGCTTTCCGGTCACGATCGAGATGGTCAGCCGCTTCCGGACCAGGCAGGAGATCACGGAGGTCCTCGACGGTTTGACTGCCGGCAAGGTCGACGTCATCGTCGGAACCCATCGACTGCTGTCGAAGGACGTGGTCTTCAAGGATCTTGGCCTGCTCGTCGTCGACGAGGAGCAGCGGTTCGGCGTGGCGCACAAGGAGCGCATCAAGCAGATGCGCAAGAAGGTCGACGTCCTGACGATGACGGCAACGCCGATCCCGAGGACGTTGAACATGTCGCTGGTCGGCATCCGCGACATGTCGATCATCGAGACGCCGCCAAAGGATCGTCTGTCCATTCAGACGAACGTGGTGAAGTTCGATGCTCCGGTGATCGAGCGCGCGATTCGCAACGAGCTCGCGCGCGGCGGGCAGATCTACTTCGTCCACAATCGCGTCGAGTCGATCTTTTCAATCGGCAACCTTCTGCAGCGTCTCGTCCCGGAAGCGAAGATCGTCGTCGGCCACGGACAGATGGGCGAGGACGAGCTCGAGCGCGCGATGCTCGGCTTCTACGAGCGGAAGTTCGACATCCTGCTGGCGACGACGATCGTCGAGAATGGTCTCGACATCCCGAACGCCAACACCATCGTCATCAACCGCGCGGATCGCTATGGCTTGTCGCAGCTGTACCAGCTGCGCGGGCGCGTCGGGCGGTCCGATCGCCCAGCGTATGCGTATCTGCTGATTCCGCCGCAGGACTCTCTCTCGCCCGTGGCACGCAAGCGCCTGGCGGCGATCAAGGAGTTCAGCGATCTCGGTAGTGGATTCCGAGTCGCCGCCCTCGATCTCGAGATCCGAGGCGCGGGAAACCTGCTCGGCGGCGAGCAGAGTGGTCACATCGACGCCGTCGGTTTCGAGATGTACATGAAGCTGCTCGAGGAAACGGTGCGCGAGCTGAAGGGCGAGGAGATAGAGGACGATACGCGGGCGACCGTCAATCTGCGCGTCGATTTGAAGATCGACGAGGAGTACATCCCCGACATGAACCAGCGGCTGATGGTCTATCGCAAGATTGCCGCGGCCCGCTCGGACAAGGAGCTCGGAACGGCGCTCGACGAGATTCGCGATCGCTACGGCGCACCCCCGGATTCGGTGTTGAATCTGGCCGAATACGGCCGGATTCGGGTTATGGCCGATCGGCTCGGCGTGGATGCCATCGACCGCGAAGGTCGTCTGGTCGTCATAAAGTTCAGGCCGAATGCCAGGATCGACCCGGTTCGCCTGGTGAAGGTGGTCAGCGAGTGGCCGGGCGCGGTGCTGGTTCCCCCGGTTTCGATGAAGCTGGATTTGGAAGCGCCGTTGGAGAAGCCAAAGGCGAAGCCGGCTAAGGAAGGGCCGCCTAGAGGGGGCCCCTACGGGGTCAATCGTTCAGACGTGGGGGCCGCCTTCAGGCGGCCCGACAAGCGGACCGATGCCGACACCAGCTGGTGGACGGCTCGCGCGACGACCGGCGAGGTGCGGCCGGGCTTCACGAAAGAAGAGATTCTGCGGAAGCCCGAGGCGGATCCCCGAGCCGAAGGCGGGATGTTCTCGCGGCTCGAGGGGCTGCTGTCAGCCCTGACGTCTTGAAAGGCCCAGAACAGCACGGCAGCGTTCGATCGTCCAGGGCGAAGCCTCGCTAGGTTAAAATATTGAGTTCAAAGGAATTGCAATGCTGAAGCGAATTGCGGTGTCGATCGCCGCCGTCCTCATCTGCGCGGCGATCGCCCCGGTGCGCGCCGAAATCATCGAGCAGGTTCTCGTCAAGGTGAATGGCGACATCGTCACCAAGTCCGAATTCGAGGCTCGGCAGGTCGAGGAATTGCGGAATCGTCCTGAGCTGGCCAATGTGACCCCGAACAGTCCCGAGCTGCAGAAGGCGATCGCCCAGGTCACGCCCGAGCTGATTCTGAGTGCCGTCGACGAGTTGCTGCTGGTTCAGCGTGGGCGGGAGCTCGGTTACACCCTCGGCGACGAGCAGTTCAAGCAGGCCGTCGACAACATCAAGAAGCAGAACAACCTGGACGACGACCAGCTCCAGGTCGCGCTCAAGCAGGCGAACCTGACGATGGCCGACCTGCGACGGAATATCGAGCGCACGATGCTCGTGTCGCGCGTCCAGCAGGTCGACATCATGGACAAGATCAGCGTGACGGAGGAGGAGGAGAAGGCCTACTACGAGGCGCATCGCCAGCAATTCACGACGCCGTCCGACATCACGTTGCGCGAGATCCTGCTGGAGGTGCCGCAGGATGCGCGAGGCGTCAATGTCGCCCAGGACGACGCGATGAAGGAGAAGGCCGAGGAGATTCGGAAGCGTGTCCTGTCCGGCGAACCGTTTCCCAAACTGGCAGGGGAGGTGTCGACCTCGCCATCGAAGGCGAATGGCGGACTGATCGGTCCGATCAATTACAACGAGATCGCGCCGGCGCTGCAGCAGCTCCTCGACAAGATGCAGATTGGCGACATCACCGAGTTGCTTCGCACGCAGCGCGGGTATCAGATCCTGAAACTGGAAGCGCGGACGCAGACAAAGGTTCGCACGTTCGAGGAAGCGCGCGAGGATATCGCCCGACGGGTGGCCGAAGAGAAGAGCCGCGGCGAGATGCTGAAGTACGTCGATCGCCTCCGTGAGCAGGCCACGATCGTCTTCCGCAACGACGAGCTGATGAAGGCCTACGAGCAGGCACTGGCCACTCGCCGCCGAGCGAGCTCCGCGGCTCCCGCGACGGCAGGTCAGTAGCCCTGGATTCGATCCGCCCCGTGACTCAGTCTGGAATCTCCGTGGTGCCGGTGACGGACGCCGATACGCTGTGGTTCGCGTTGTGGACCCGTTCGCGCCATGAGCAGGTCGTGCGCGAACAACTCGAGCAGAAGCGCGTGGAGGCATTCCTGCCGACGGTGACGCGCTGGAGTCGCTGGAAGGATCGGAAGAAGAAGATCGACTGGCCGCTGTTTCCCGGCTACTGCTTTGCGCGCTTCAACCCGCGCGACCGTCTGCCGATCCTCAAATGCACCGGTGTGGTCAGCATCATTTCGTTCGAAGGCGAGCCGGCACCGATTCCGGAACGGGAGATCGACGGCATCCGGCAGCTGGTGGAAAGCGACCTCGCATACGATCCCTGTCCGCTGATCCGCGAAGGGATGCAGGTGGAGGTCGTTCACGGGCCGCTCAAGGGAGTCGTCGGGCGGCTGGTGCGAAAGAACGAAAAAGCACGACTCGTCCTGTCGGTCGATTTGATCGGGCAGGCAGTCAGCGTCGAGGTCGACGCGGCGGACGTGCGGCCGTACTAGCCACCCGGGAATCGACCCTTCGGAGCCAGACTTTCTGGGATCACGAAATCACGAATCACGAACGCGAATGAAAATCGGCGCCGTCGAACTCTGCTCGCCCTTTGTCGTTGCCCCCATGGCGGGGATGACCGATTCTGCGTTTCGGCGGCTGGTCAAGCGCCACGGCGGATGTGGCCTCGTGGTCACGGAAATGGTGTCTTCCGAGGGGCTCGTCCGCGGCATCGACAGGACGCTCGAGTACGCCGAGTACACCGAAGAAGAACGGCCCGTTTCGATACAGATTTTCGGTGGTGATCCGGACAAGATGGCGGAAGCGGCACGCATCGTGGAAGCTATGGGCGCGGACATCGTCGACGTCAACATGGGCTGTCCCGTGCCCAAAATCGCGAAGCACAATGCCGGTTGCAGCTTGATGCGCAAACCAGCGCACGCCGCGACGGTGATCGGGGCCATGGCGAAGGCGGTCTCCATTCCGGTCACGGTGAAGATGCGTGCAGGGTGGAACGACACGTCGCGGAACGCCCCCGAGCTCGCGCGCCGTGTCCAGGATGCAGGCGCGGCCGCGGTGGCGATCCACGGGCGCACCGCGCAGCAGTCCTATACGGGGACAGCGGACTGGGATCTCGTCGCGCGCGTGGCCGATGATCTGCACGTCCCCGTTTTTGGCAGCGGCGATTGCGTGGAGCCGGACCACATCGTCGATCGGATGAAAAGCGGCGTGAGCGGAGTGCTGGTGGGTCGCGGCGTCCTGCGCAATCCGTGGATCCTCGCGCAGGCTGCCGATGTCGCATCCGGTGCTCCGATGCGCGCGGTCACGCTGCAGCAGCGCGGGGAGTTTCTGCTCGAGTACATCGACCTTCTGCTGCACGAGCGCGTTCACGAATCTCCCGGGTTCCGACACGTCGCGCCGGGGCAGGACCGGCTGCAGCCGGAGCAGGCAGGCGTCGCAGGGACCGGTGAGCAACGTGCGCGCGGACACGACCGCTGGGTGATCAACAAGATCCGCGCGTTGTGCAGCTGGTACTCGAAGGGCCTCGATGGTGGATCGCACCTGCGCGTGCGCGTGAATGCCGCCGAGAGCCTTTCACAACTGCGAGAAATCATCGGCGAGTTCTTCGAGGTCCGCGCCGCATCTCCGGGTCAGGTCTGGCCGCAGCCGGACGCAACGGTATTGGTATAAGGACGATGAATCCAACAGCACAGCGCCTTCTCACACGAATTCAGGAACGCCAGGCACGCGCCGGCGTGGTCGGGCTCGGCTACGTCGGGCTGCCACTGGCCGTGGAATTCGCCCGCAACGGACTGAAGACCACTGGTATCGATCTCGATCAGCGCAAGGTCGACGAAATGATGGCCGGCCGCTCGTACATCCCCGACGTGTCGACGGCCGATGTCGCGGCGCTGCGTCAGGCGGGCACGCTCGATGCGACGACCGATTTTTCGGTCCTGCGCGACCTCGACACGGTCAACATCTGCGTGCCGACGCCGCTGCGCAAGACGAAAGACCCGGACATGTCGTACGTCGTCTCCGCCGCCGAGCAGATCGCCAAGTACCTGCATCCGGGCATGCTCGTCGTGCTCGAGTCGACGACGTATCCGGGGACGACCGCAGAGTTGCTCCAGCCGATGTTCGAGGCCACCGGGCTGAAGGTCGGTGAGGATTTCTTCCTGGCGTTCTCGCCCGAACGCGTCGATCCGTCCAACGCGAAGTTCACCACCAAGAACACGCCGAAAGTGGTCGGCGGCACGACGGCCGACTGCGTGGAGATTGCGACGGCGCTCTACTCGATGGCGATCGACACGATCGTACCGGTCAGCTCCACGAAAGTGGCCGAGATGGTGAAGCTGCTGGAAAACACGTTCCGCGCCGTCAACATCGGTCTGGTGAACGAGCTGGCGCTGATGTGCGATCGCATGGGCATCGACGTGTGGGAGGTTGTCAACGCGGCGAAGACCAAGCCGTTTGGCTTCATGCCGTTTTATCCAGGGCCGGGCCTGGGCGGCCACTGCATCCCGATCGATCCGTACTACCTGTCGTGGAAGGCGAAGGAAGCAGGATTCGAGGCGCGGTTCATCGAGCTGGCCGGTCACGTCAACGCGTCGATGCCGTACTACGTGGCCGACAAGGTCGGCGAGGCGCTGAACACGCATCGCAAGGCGGTCAACGGCTCATCGATTCTCATCCTGGGGATCACCTACAAGAAGGACATCGACGACATCCGCGAATCACCGGCGCTCGATGTGATGCACGTGCTGCAGCAACGCGGAGCGAACGTCGCGTACGCTGATCCGCATGCCCCTGTCCTGACCGCGCGCGAGTGGCCGGGAAAGAGCGAGATGAAGGCGGTAACGATCAGCCGCGCCGAGCTCGCGAAATACGACTGCGTCGTGGTGCTCACCGATCACAAGGCGTTCGATTACCCGTTGATCGTCGAGGCGTCGACGCTGATATTCGATACCCGCAACGCCATCGGCGCTGACGCCGGTCCACATGTGTACCGGCTGGGCGCGCCGCAGCGGCTGCCCGTGCATCCCTCAGAAGTGACGGGTGTCTGACGCCGCGTGTCGAGCTCGGCGATGAGCGCGCCACACGCTCAGCTGTTCCGTGAGGTTGCCGCCACGATGACGGTGGCCGCGGAGAGCTCGCTGCCGGCGGATATCGAACGCGCCGTCGACGTGATCGATGGAGCCTTCGTTGGCGGCCGAAAGTTGCTCGTCTTCGGTAATGGCGGGTCGTCGGCGGACGCGCAGCACCTGGTCGCGGAGCTGGTGGGTCGCTTTGCGGCCGTCCGCGCGCCGCTCCCCGCGATCGCGTTGACCACGAACCAGGCGTTGCTCACGGCGTGGAGCAACGACGACTCGTTCGACGACGTCTTCAGCCGGCAGATCGTGGCGCTGGGCGCGACGGGAGACGTGGCGTTGGGCCTCTCGACGAGCGGCGCGTCACGCAATGTCCTCAACGCGCTGGCCGCCGCGCGGTCGCGCGGCCTGCGAACCATCGGCCTCACCGGCGGCCGACCCGGTGCGATGACCGATCACTGCGACCTTGTCATGACTGTGCCGTCCGTGGAGACCGCGCGGGTGCAGGAGGTGCATCTGGTCACCTATCACGGCATCTGCGCGGCGCTGGAGCAGCGCCTGCTCGCGCGATCGCGCGGGTAATCACTTACACTCGACGCGCATGTCGTTGTCGGGCTGGGGGCGCATGCCGGTCGTCGCCGGCGATGAAATCCGTTCGGAAGATCTGCGACGGATCACGCAGGACGTTCCGCTGACGCGTGGCCTCGGGCGCGCCTACGGCGACGCTTCGCTACCGGCCGCGCCGGACACACGCGTGGCCGGCTCTCGTCTTGCCGATCGCATCCTCGCCTTCGATCCCGAAACCGGCATGCTGCATGCCGAAGCCGGCCTGGCGCTGACGCAGATCTGCGACGTCTTCCTCCCGCGTGGCTTCTTCGTTCCGGTCACGCCTGGGACACGCGACGTCACGCTCGGAGGAATGGTCGCCGCCGACGTGCACGGCAAGAATCACCATCGCGACGGCTGCTTTGGCGAACATGTCGATGCGATCACGTTGCGCGTCGCTGACGGGCGGATCGTGACGTGCTCGCGCTGCGAAGAGCCGGAACTGTTCAAGGCGACGATCGGCGGAATGGGCCTGACCGGCCATATCCTGGATGTGCGGGTACGCCTGATCACGGTGCCTTCACCGTGGATCATGCAGGACACCGTTCCCATCGGTGACATCGACGAGTTCGTCGACACGCTGCGGGCATCCAGCGCGACCTGGCCGATGACCGCCGGGTGGGTCGATTGTTTGTCGACGCGGGCGCTTGGGAGAGGCATCTTGTATCGTGGGCGCTGGGCCGAGGCGACGGAAGCGCAGGCTGGCCATCCGCGCACGCCACGCGCGGCGACCGTCCCGTTGATTCCTCCCGCGGGCGTTCTCCGTGCGTCCACGATCGGGCTCTTCAACAAGATGTACTACGCGCATCGAATGCGAGCGGTCGGCACACAAGTGGTCGACTCGCACGAGTTCTTCTATCCGCTCGATCGCCTGCGCCAATGGAATCTGTTGTACGGAGCGCGCGGGTTCATTCAATACCAGTGCGTGCTGCCGACCGATCAGGACAGCGCCGTCATTCGGCGGTTCCTTCAGCTGGCCATCCGCCGGCGCGACGTGTTCCTGTGTGTCATCAAGGACTGCGGAGCAGAGGGACTCGGCACGCTGTCGTTTCCCAAACCAGGTATCTCGCTGGCGCTCGACATGCCCTTTGATGACGGGACGCAATCGCACGTGGACGAGATGAACGAGTTCGTGGCCGGCGCGGGTGGACGAATCTACCTGGCCAAGGACGCGCTCACGCGGCAGCGGCACTACCGCGCGATGGATTCGCGCGTCGACCGGTTCTTGTGCGTCCGGCGGTCGTGGGATCCCGACGGTCGAATCCGCAGCGCGCTGTCCGTGCGGCTGTTTGGATGGTGAACGAGCAATGAATGTGGTGTTTCTCGGTGCCACCAAGGGGATCGGCCGGTCGCTCGCCCGACGGATGGCGCAACGCGGCGACCGTCTGTTCCTGTTCGGACGGGACGCCGAGGATCTCGAGCGCACCACCGCCGATCTGAACGTGCGTGCGGTCAGTGGGACGACCGTTGCGTACACCCTGTGCGACCTCGAACAGCCCGGCGGGTTTGCGGAGGCGTTCGATCGCGCCGGATCGCATCTCGGACGAATCGATGGCGTCGTAGTCACCGCGGGTCTTTTTGCGACGCAGGACGCGCTCGAGCGGGACCGCGCATTGACCGCGCGCCTGTTGACCGTCGACTTCGTGAACACGATCCTGTTCTGCGAGGAGGCATGCTCACGATTGCTTGCCGCCGGCGGGGGCACGCTGTGTGTGTTCAGCTCAGTCGCGGGAGAGCGCGGCCGAACGCCCGTGGTGCTCTACGGAGCAGCCAAGGCCGGTCTCACGCGCTACCTCGAGGGGCTCGATCACCGTTTCTATGCACGCGGGCTGCGCGTCGTGTGTGTGAAGCCGGGCTTCGTGCGAACGGGAATGACGGCCGGCCTGCCCGAGCCGCCGTTCGCCGCCGATCCCGACGACGTGGCACGGCAGGTGTTGCGCGGCATCGACCTCGAGTCGCCGGTCGTGTATGCGCCGCCCGTCTGGATTCTCGTCATGGCCCTCGTGCGGGCGCTGCCTCGATTCGTGATGCGGCGATCGCGCTTCTGAAGGTTGCGAATGAGCTACGGGAGACAGGCACTTGTCACCGGCGGAGCCGGTTTCATCGGCAGCCATCTCGTCGACGGATTGCTCGCCGACGGCTGGCGCGTGGACGTCCTCGACAACTTCGACCCCTTCTACGCGCGCGAGGTGAAGGAGCGCAACAGCGCGCGCCATGGCGGTGTTGCCGGCTACCGCCTGATTGACGTCGATCTCCGCGATGCTGATGCGATGACGCACGAGCTCTCCGGACGCTACGACGTCATCGTCCATCTTGCAGCAAGAGCGGGCGTCCGACCGTCGATCGCCGATCCCGTGGGCTATCAGGAGGTGAACGTTCGCGGGACGCAGAACCTTCTCGAGCTGACGCGTGCATGGGGAGTCCGGCAGTTCGTCTTCGCCTCGTCGAGCAGCGTGTATGGAGTGAACCCGCGTGTGCCGTGGAGCGAGGAGGATCACGTGCTGCAGCCGATCAGCCCTTACGCGAGTACGAAGGTAAGCGGCGAGCTGCTCGGTCACGTGTACAGCCATCTGTACGGGATCCGCTTTATTGCACTCCGGTTCTTTACGGTCTACGGGCCACGGCAGCGACCCGACCTCGCCATTCATGCGTTCGCACGACGAATGTTGGAAGAAAAACCGATTCCCGTGTTTGGCGACGGCTCGACGCGGCGGGACTACACGTTCATCGACGACATCGTGTCGGGTGTCCGTGCGGCGATCGAGTACACCGGCAGCGCGTATGAAGTGATCAATCTCGGCAACAACGACACGGTGACGCTCACCGAGATGATCGAGGGCCTGGAACGCGCGCTCGACGTGCGCGCAATCATCGACCGGCAGCCATTGCAACCCGGTGACGTCCCGCAGACGTGGGCCAATATCGAGAAAGCGTCGCGGCTGCTCGGGTATCGTCCGACGACGAGCTACGCAGACGGCGTGAAGAAGTTTGCCGATTGGCTGCGTATCACGCGAGCCTGACAAGGCTCGCGCCACAACCCGTGACGTCGATCTACAGGCGGGGTAGGGCGGACTTTGTCAGGTCCTCCATGTCGTAGTCGTACATCAACGCGTCTTCGAACGCGGCGAAGAACCGTGTGGCCAGTTGCTCGTGCGCGGGGTGATTGAGGTACGCCAGCAGGCCGGCACGATCGTCGAATTCGAGCAGCGCCAGAAACGGATAATCGACGCGCATCAACTGCTCATAGGGTCGGCCGTGCGTGATGCGCCGGCCAATCCGCGCCCGGCGGATCGACGGGATCTCCTCGAGCGCCCTCGTCAACGCGTCGACGAGGCCGCCGCGTTCGACATCGCTCAACTCAGCCCGCGGGCGAAACAACACGACGTGCGCGATCATCACAAACATCCTGGGTCGCCTGAAGGCGGCCCCTGCGGCATTAATGATGTGGGGCGGCCTTCAGCCGGCCCCGTTACAGGTCAGCGGCGGCCACGATCGCGTCGGTGTCTGTCGTCGGGCCCGCGGCCACGCTCAGGTGGTCCCGGCGGCAGGATGGTCGGTTCGTTGGTTCGTGGCGGCGGTGTCGGCTCCGATCGCTCGCCCGGACGCGGCTCGCGAGGGGGACCGCTCGGACGCGGTGGTGTCTTGGCCTCATCCGGCTGTTGATTGCGTTCGAAACGTGGGCGCGGGCGGAACGGTCGCCCGGCAGGTGGACGAGTGTCGCCGCGGCTCGTCTGCGGTGCTGGTCGATCCTTCGGTGGACGGTTCTCTCGCGTGTTCGGAGGACGGGTGTCACGGCGCGGCGGACGAGACAGTGGATCGCCGTGCGGTTTCTCGCGCGGCGTTCGCTCACGATCGCGCCAGTCGGGACGTGGCTCGCGATTTCTCTGATCGGGACGTGGCTCCCGAGTGCGCCAGTCGCGGTGCGGACCAGAGGGCCTGGTCTGCGAGTCGGTGCGCGGACGAGACTCGGTTCGTGGACGTGAGTTGCTTCGCGGATGTGACTCGGTCCGCGGACGCGAGTCGGTCCGCTGATGCGGCACATGCGTTGGCTTGGCGGGTGGCCGCAGGATTTTGTCTCCGTGCGGCTTTCCGGCAGGAGGCCTGTGCCTGCTGACCGGAGGACCGGTGTGCCTGCTGGCCGGAGGACCGGTGTGCCTGCTGGCCGGAAGACTGTGCTTGCTCGCCGCAGGACCGGTGTGCTTGCGCTCGAATCGAGCATGTCGTCGCTCGATGTTCCGCGCCTTCTTGGCGTCCTTGAACTTCTGTCGCGGATCGCGATGCGTCCCACCAGGCCGCCAGTCCGCCGGGCGGCTCTCGCTGCGTGGTGGCCGATCGCGGTGCCGTTCGCCCTCCTGCCGCGCCTGCTCCGGAGAGTCCCACAGCCTCCCGCGCGCGAACCACTTCATCTCCGCGTCCGGGTGCTTCTCGCGCAGCCGCTGAAACGTCGGCATCAGGTCGTCGCGCTCGGCAGCTCGGAACGCAGTGGGAAGCCCGCCTGCGAGGATGGTCCAGTACGAATATCGCGGCGGCATTACGAGAGCCTCCTGTCAGGGGGGAGGGGGGAGGGGGAAGGGGGAAGGGCTGTCTCAGTCATCAGGCACGAGGGACGAGGCACCAGGCGACACCCGAAGGCACAAGACAATTGGCACGAGTCCACCGGGCAGGTGCATGTCGTCAGTATTTGCCATTTGCGTGCCGCGAGCCGTTGGAATTCCTGCAACGAATCGATGGTGATTCGCCGCGGTTCAACAACTTAGCGGCAGGCGCACGACGTGCTTGGCGTCTCAACCATGGCATCGATCGATTCCTTCCGAGACCTTTTTGTGTGGAGCGACCGGCGCGATGAGCGTGGACGTCGTCTCCGACCCGTCTTTGCGCTCGCTCCTGCCTTTTCCTTTCTGCCTGTTCCCTGAGACAGCCCTTCCCCCCTCCCCCTTCCCCCTTACTGTCCCTCCATCCTCTTCAGCTTCTCCACCAGCGTCGTTCTCTTAATTCTCAACAGCTCGGCGGCCTTGTTGCGATTACCGCCGGTCCGTTGCAGCGAGCGTTCGATGAGATCGCGCTCGATCGAGAAGAGATACGCGGGCATATCGAGGCCGCTTTCGGGAAAATCAACCGTGGGCGGCGCGATCTGCTGCGGCGCGGATTGCATTTCCGGAGGCAGGTCGGCGACGTCGAGCTCCGTACGTCCTGCGCTCAACGCGACAGCCCGCTCGACGGTGTTCTCCAGCTGTCGAACGTTGCCGGGCCAGTGATATGCCATCAGCGCGCGCATCGCACCCTGCGTGACGTGCATCTGTCGCGCAGCGGTGAATTTCTCGAGGAAGTGTTTGACCAGCAGTGGAATATCGTCGCGGCGATCGCGCAAGGGCGCGATGTGGACCGGAATGACATTCAGACGGTAGTACAGGTCTTCGCGAAACGTGCCTTCGGCCACCATCCGCGCGAGGTCGGAATTGGTTGCGGCAATGACGCGCACGTCGACCTTGATCGTCGTGTTGTCGCCGATGCGTTCGAACTCGCGTTCCTGCAGCGCGCGCAGCAGCTTCATCTGCAGCGCGGAGCTCATCGTCCCCACTTCGTCCAGGAACAGCGTGCCCTTGTGCGCCTGCTCGAACCGTCCTTGTCTCGTGGCGACGGCGCCTGTGAAGGCGCCGCGCACGTGGCCAAACAGTTCCGCCTCGAGCAGGCTCTCCGGAACAGCACTGCAGTTGATCGCCACGAAGCGATTCGCCCGCCGCGGACTGTTGTGATGAATCGCGCGGGCGACGACTTCTTTTCCGGTCCCGGTCTCGCCGGTCACCAGGATCGTGCTGTTCGATTGGGCAACGGTTTCGAGCAGCTGAAAGAGCGCCTGCATCGGCCGGCTGCGACCGAGAATGCCTCCGAACTGGTATCGCTCTTCGAGCTGCGATCGCAGGTACGCGTTCTCCGAGGTCAGCCGGCGTTGTTCAATCGACTTGTCGAGCACATGCCTCAGCTCGTCGAAGTGAAATGGCTTGGCGATGAAATCGGACGCGCCGCGCTTGATCGCATCAACCGCGTCCTTGACCGTGCCATAGCCCGTGATCACGACGGCCACGATCCCCGGATACCGCTCGCGCGCCGCCTCGATGACCTGTGTGCCGTCGATGCCAGGCAACCGAAGATCGGTGATGAGGACGTCGAAGGCGAATTGCTCGAGCAATTCCAGTGCGCGCTCGCCGCTCTCCGCCTCGGCGACGTCGAACCCGCACTGCGACAAACGCTCCGCCATCAGGGTCCGAAGTGCCGGCTCGTCATCCACGAACAGCAGGTGGGGAGACTGTGCTGCCACGGCGCCAATATCTTGACAGTTGCGAAGCGTCAAGAAAAGGGTTAACGAACCGGCACAATTCGCCGATAGAGGGTTTGGAGGCTCGTGGAAATGGATCGGCAAACCCTCTCGATCATGAAGGCGTGCGAAGTCGTCGGTGTGAGCCGGCGCACGATTTACAACTGGATTTCGGCGGGCAAGGTTGAATACGTCCGCACGGCGGGCGGCTCTATCCGGATCTTCGCCGATACGCTGTGGCGCGACGCGGCCGCTCCGCAACGCCAGGTGGTCGCGACGGCCGAAGACGCCGCTCCCGGCACCCACGCCTAGCGAGGCTGCCCTCGACCTCGCTGGTCTTGCAGTGCCTCTTTGCCCCGCTCCGCGGGACGGCCGTCTTGACGGAGCAAACAAGGCTCATATGCGAGGAATCGGGGCCGTCAAGCCGTCAAGACGGCAAGCGCCTGGTCGCGTGGTTCGCGTCCCGGCCGGAGCGCCGAAGGCAGATAGCGGGAGACCGTGGACCTCTCCCGCTACGCTGACGTGATTCCGCCGCCCTGCGCTACCGACGTACGGCCGACCGCGGTCGTTTGTCCGAGATCCATCGCTCGCTCGTTTACCTCGCCCAAAGCGTAATCGCCACCGTCATCGGATTGGCGACACCTGCCTGGCCGAATCGCCAAATCATTGACGATCCGAGTCGATTCGTGCAGTTGCGCGCGCGGCAGATCTTGCCTACCCGTACGGCCGCAAATTCGTGCAAAACCGCACTTTAGGGCGCTGCCGGCTACGCGCCACTCCAATGAATACGGAGGTTTCGCCTGGTGGTATCGCAGTTGCCTTACAAGGGCGCGGAGGTCATCACACATGCTCTCGCAGAGCGTCTCAGACAATCCGCGTATCGTCGCCGGCATCCCCTTCGTGGAGCAACTCGCCCGTCGTGTTGCTGCGACGATGCCTCATTCCATCGACATCGGCGATCTCGTCCAGGACGGGGTGATCGGCTTGATCGACGCCGCGCACCGCTTCGACGAGGCGCGAGGCATCAAATTCGAGACGTTCGCTGAGCGGCGCATTCGCGGCGCGATGATCGACGCGCTGCGCAAGGACGCATGGCCGCGTGGTGTGCGGCGGCAGCGGCGCGAACTCGAGGCTGCGCGCGAGGCACTGCGCCGGGAGCTTGGCTGTGAACCGTCGCTGGCAGATCTTGCCGCACGTCTCGGTTCCGACGAGAAGCGTCTGAGCCGCACCATCGTCCGCATCAACGCGATCGAGGCGACCTCACCGCTCGCGAAGAACGATGCATCGGACGATTCGACCATCCCGACGGCGCTGGTGCCGCTCGAGCCCGAACAACCGGATCTGGCGTACGAGCGTCAGGAAACCAAGGACCGTGTGCGCGCCGCCATCGCCTCGCTTCCGGCCCGCGAGCAGAAAGTGATCGGCCTCTACTACTACGGCGAAGCGACGATGAAGCAGATCGGCGCGGAGATCGGGGTCAACGAGTCGCGTGTCTCGCAGCTGCACGCGCGAGCGATCCGCCGTCTTCGCGACGCGCTCGAACAGAGCATGCCGGTGGAAGAGGCGCGCGAAGCGTTGCGTGGCGCAATCCTGGAATTCCAGCAGCGGCCGAAGGTGGCCAGCGGAGAACGTCGCGAGGCGGCGGCGGTCGTGGTGAACTACACGGCAGCGTCGCAGACGCGCCGGCCGAGAGCATCCGCGCGGAAGACGATGAAGACGGTTGCGGTCGCGTAACGCGGTCGCGGGATCAAACCGGTCGCGCGACAGCGTAGAGCGTAGGGGCTGCCTTCAGGCGGCCCTTCGTGCGTGGACCGTCAGGCTGTCTACGACTTCGACGGCGGATTGGGCGTTGGCGTATGTGACGGGTAATGCGATCCGAACTCCCGGTCGATTGCGGCGCGAATCGCCGGGACCGACATGCCCTGATTGAACAGCGCCATCGCCCGTCGGCCGACACCAAGACAGACCTCGCATCCCATCCCGTGGCTGTCCCACTGGGTGACCCGGCCATCCGCCGCGCGCGTTTTCACGAAGCAGTCGTGATTCGCCTTGTGCCCGACGTTCTCGCATCCGCAATAACAGGGAACGTACTGCAGCACCTCGGGATGTCGCGCGGCAAACTCGTAGACCTGCCTGAGCACGGGAATCGGCTCAACCGGTTCGAAGCTCACCGTCGGTAACGGTGGCAGCGCGACATTCGGCGGCGCCCCTTTGACTGCGGGCGCAGACGGTGCAACTTGCGCGGCCGCCTTCGGCTGAACCCGGCTCGATTGCTGACCAGCCATGCTGACCGTCGCCAGCGTGGCGACGAAGAGAACAATCCCTGCGGCGAACAATTTACGGGTCATGCGGGTAATCGTACCCGAAGCAAGTCCCAACTCCCAACTCCCAACTCTCTGACGCCTGCCCCAACTCCCAACTCCCTGACGCCCGCCCAACTCCCAACCAGCCCGGGTAATTTGGGGAGTTGGGAAATTGACTCCAGCGTCAGAGGGTTGGGAGTTTGCCCGCGAAAGGGTCTCCGGCGTCATAGAGACAATCGGCTCCTGCCGCGTGTCACGATCGGCAAGTGACCCGCGACCAGTCCCGTCTTGCCTATGCCGCGTGGATCACGATCTGCCTCGTCTGGGGCACGACGTATCTGGGCATACGCGTCGCGCTGGAAACCTTTCCGCCGGCCCTTCTTGGCGGGATACGGTTCACCATTGCCGGCCTCGCCCTGGCCATCTGGCTCCGCGTCCGCGGCCGCCCGCTCCCACCGCCACGCGAATGGGGACCCTTGGCGATCGCGGGAACGCTCCTGCTGGGCCTCGGCAACGGGTTCGTCGTGCTGGCGGAGCAGTGGGTCCCGAGCGGCATTGCGGCGGTGATCATCGCGTCGTCCCCGTTCTGGATGTCGGGTATGGAGGCCCTCGCTCCAGGCGGCGAGCCGATGACGCGGCGAACCGCTGCCGGTCTATGCGTCGGTTTTGCGGGGATCGTGTTGCTGGTGTGGCCGAACCTCTCGGCGACTGGCGGCGGCCGTCAGTTCCTGCTCGGTGTGATCGCACTGCAGGGCGCATGCATTGGCTGGTCTGCAGGATCGGTCTACTCCAAGCGCTACGCACCGCCCACGGATCCGCTTGCCGGATCAGCATTGCAGATGCTGTTCGGCGGCCTCGTCATGCTTGCGCTCGGCACCGTCATCGGCGAATGGTCGCGCCTCACATTGAGCCCGCGCAGTGTTGCAGCGGAGACATATCTCATCGTCGTGGGATCATGGGTTGGCTATTCCGCGTTCGTGTACGCGTTGCAGTACCTGCCGATATCGACAGTGTCACTGTATGCGTATGTGAACCCGGTGATCGCCGTGTTGCTGGGAACGTTGCTGTTGAACGAGCCCTTCGGAATGCGCGTGGTTGTGTCGTCGGCGATGGTGTTGGCTGGGATCGCGATCGTGCGATCAGCCAAAATGGAGAATCGGGCCGGGATCGGGGACGGACCCCGAAGGGTCCGCCGTGAAGTCGTCACTTGACGAGCTGCAGTCTGAAGTCCGATCCCTGCCCCGCGGTCAGACCACTCTGCGGCCGCTGACCAGCCGCACGAGGAAGAGCACGACGGCAATGACCAACAGAACCCAGATGAAGTTTCCCAGCGTGTAGCCGCTGACCATCCCCAGTAACCAGAGGACGATCAAGATGATCGCAATGGTTTCGAGCACGTTCCAACCCTCCCCTTCAGGCCGCAGGTGCGTGCCCGGGCCTCGGCACTCTCGAAAAGCAACATGAGTGCCCAGAAATCGAAGCTGAACGGTTCGGTCCCAGTTCTTCTGTTCGTGTTCGCGATCGTCGAAAGACCGCAGTCCGCTGCCGCTCAACAAGATACGCTCATCTTTTTCGGTGGGGCGGCCATCGCGCTCGGCCTGCACGAAGCCGGACATCTGACGCTCGACGGGGTATTCGACGCCTCACCCGGTTTAAAGAAAGTGTCTTTTGGTCCCTTCCCGTTCTTCGCGATCACGCACGAGTCGGTCTCGCCGGGTCATGAGTTCACGATCTCGTCCGCAGGATTCTGGGTTCAACATGCCACCAATGAGATCCTGCTTCGGTCACCGCGATTTCGCGAGCAGCACAGTCCGCTGTGGAAGGGGCTGTTCGCATTCAACGTGCTTGCATCGGTTGCGTATTCAGGCGCCGCGTTCGCGCAGACGGGACCTGCCGAGCGCGACACGCTTGGAATGGCAGTGTCGGCCGACGTCCCTGAGCCGTTCGTCGGCGCGTTGATCCTCGCACCCGCGGCAATGGACACGGTGCGCTACTTCAAGCCGCAGTGGACGTGGGCGAAGTGGGCCAGCCGGGCGACGAAGATCGGAGGCGCGCTGTTGGTGATCAAGGCGCGCTCGTAACCGTTCGGATCGTTCGGATCGTTCGAATCGTTCGAATCGTTCGAGTCGTTCGGACGTTCGAATCGCTCGTTCAGACGCTCGAGGGCGCCGGGCCAAGAGCGAACGTCATGGTTCCCTCGAGCACGACCTCGCCGTTGACGCGTGCGTATCCGCCGAGCTGACCCATGCGGCTGCGCAGCCGCTTGACACGCGCTTCGATCTCGACCACGTCACCCGGGTAGACCGGGCGCCGATAGCGGACACGCTCGATGCCGGCGAAGAACGGCAGCTTGTCGCGGTTCTCCGGCTTCGACAGGATGAGGATTGCGCCGACCTGCGCGACGCATTCGGTGAGGATGGTCGGTGGCAGCGTCGGGCGCATGCCCGGCAGATGCGACAGAAACCGTTCGTTGAGCGAGACGTTCTTGATGCCCACGATTCGTTTGTCGGGCTCGAGCTCGGTGATGCGATCGACCAGCAGAAACGGGTACCGATGCGGGAGAATGCGCTCGATTGCCGAGTAATCCAGCGGGAGCGTCAGACCGTCCATTCGCGGCCAGTATAATGCGTCCCAACCGTTCGATTCGAACGACTTGATGTCGGAATCTCCAGCCATCGAACCCCGATCGGGTGCGCGCACGCCGACCGAGACCGAGCTGCTGTCGACGCTGTTCGATCTCGGTCGCGAGGTCATGTCGGTGCTCGACCTCGACGAGCTGCTCGCGAAGATCCCGCAACTGATCGCCCGGCTCACACGATTCAGTGCCTTCTCCGTGTATCTGCTGGACGAGCAGCGCCAGGAGCTGCGCATCGGGTACGCGATCGGCTATCCCGAGGAGGTGACCGCAAGCCTTCGCTTGAAGGTTGGCCAGGGCGTCGTCGGCGCCGCGGTGCAGGAAGGTCGCCCGATCCTCGTCAACGACATTCGTGAGGAGCCGCGCTACATGGGCCCGCTGCGGAACATGCTGTCGCAGCTCGCGGTCCCCATGCGTCGCAAGGGCAAGGTGATAGGCGCCTTGAACCTCCTCAACGAGGTCGAGGGGGCCTTCACCAGTCTCGACGAAGCGCTGCTGCGTCAGTTCGCCGCGCACGTCGCCGTGGCGATCGAGAACGCGCGCCTCTTCGAGTCCGAACGCAATTACGTCGACACGCTCGAAACGCTCGCCGAGATCGGCCGCGAGATGTCGTCGATCCTCGACCTCGACGTGCTCCTGACGCGTATCGCCAGCCTGACCAAGCGCGTGATCGCCTACCGCACGTTCGGCATCCTGCTGCTCAACGACGAGACGCAGGAGCTCGAAATGAAGATGGCCGTCCGATACGGCCAGGGCAACGAATCGAAGCGCGTCAAGCTGGGCGAGGGCCTGGTTGGATGGTCGGCGTTGCACAAAGAGCCGCTGCTCATCCCCGACGTCTCCCAGGATCCTCGCTATCTCAATCTTGTCGACGATGCGAAGTCCGAGCTGGTGATCCCGATGCTCATCAAGGATCGCTGCGTCGGCGTGTTCGATCTGGAAAGCAACGAGCTGAACGCGTTTACGAAGGAGCACAAGGAACTGCTGACGCTGCTCGCCGCACAGGCGGCCGTTGCCATCGACAACGCGCGACTGTACGAGCAGGTGCGACGCAACGAAGAGCGCATCGAAAAGGAGCTGCGGTTCGCGCAGCGGGTCCAGGTCGCGCTGCTGCCGAGCGAGCCTCCACGGACGCTCGGGGAAGTCGAAGTCGCGGGCCGGTTCGAGCCCGCGCGCGAGCTCGGAGGCGACATCCACGATTACCTGGCGCCGGCCCCGCACACGCTCGTCGTTGCCGTCGGCGACGTCTCGGGAAAAGGCGCGCCGGCAGCGTTGTACGGGGCGTTTGCATCGGAGCTCATACGAGCGCGCACATTGCGGCGACGCTTCACGCCGGAGCGGTTCAGCGTGTCCGGCGTGCTTTACTCGATGAACACCACGCTGCACGAGCGGCAGCTCGAAGAGTATTACTGCACGCTGTGCTACGCGTTCTTCGATTTCCAGCGGCGGGTGGTGACGTTGTCGAACTCGGGGCTGCCGTATCCGATTCGGTGCTCGGGCGACCAGTGCGCGCAAATCGAGTTGCCGGGTGTCCCGTTGGGATCGTTCCCCGGCGTCAATTACGACGAGATCACGCTTCCGCTGCGCCGCGGCGACGTGTTCGTGTTCTGCACGGACGGGATATTCGAAGCGAACGACGAGATGGGGCTGGAGTTCGGTTCACGCCGCACGTGCGAGATCGTGCGCGGTCATCAGCACGAGCCCGCACGCGTGATTGTCGATGCGATCTACGACGCCGTCACCGAGTTCCGCGGCCGCGAGCGCCAGGTGGACGACATGACGGCGGTGGTGGTGAAGATTCTCTGACGCTGATCAACTCCCAACTTCCAACCCCCAACTCCCAACGTTGCCAGTCGCTCGAACGTTTGGGAGTTGGGAGTTGGAGATTGGGAATTGACACCTTCACCCCTTGATCTTCCGACCCCGTTCCTGGATGTGCAGCCCGACCGACTGTCCGCCGAAGTTCCCGATCTCGCCGACGCGTCCCTTCACCTGCACGCGCGATCCTTTGCGCGGGGCGCGTGCGCCTCGCGAGACGACGGTGATTTCGCCCGAGCCATCGTCGACCTTGTACAGCTGGAACGGGACGAGCGGGATCCCGAAGCTGCTCGTCACCACGCCGTTCACGCTGACGTTCTTGTTGTCCCACTTGTCGGGGCGGTTCTGAAGATCGGCGATGTGCACGCCGCGCGCAGCGCATCCGGTAATCAGAAGGACGCCGAGAATCGCGGCCGAAAAACGTGACGCGGTCTTCATGATGCTGCCTCTTGTGCGGACGCTCGGGCCCGCTTCTAGGGCTTGCCCGCCGGAGCCGCGAAACGGATGCTCGCGGCGAAGGCGGGCCGTGCCGGATCGTGAACGACGTGCGCCGGGATGCGGCGATGCCAGCGCCTGCCTGAAGTAACGCATCCCGGTGATCCGGCGCGACCCGCAGACCCAGCGATCAAAAGATGTGCCCGCGTTGTCCGGCCCTCCAGTCCTCGTCTTTACGCCTTTCCGTGCCGCCTCCGTCCTCCAGCGCGGCCACTGAGCAGGCGACAGCCCGTCCTCACCAACCTTTCGAGAGGACGCTTCGTCAGAGCAGATCGGATGGAGGATTCGTGAGATGAAGAAGTTCGTGATTGCGGTTGCCGCGATCGCGGTCGTTATCGTCGCGCTGTTCGCGCTGGCGCCGCGGACGGCCGCCCAGACGCGTGGGCGCTCGCGCGCCACGATCGACGCGCCCCGTTTCGGTGCTTCCATCGGCGTCTCCGTTCGCGACCTGCAGAATGACGAAGCGTCCCGAGCGAAGGTGTCGGGCGGTGGCGTCTACATCGAGGACGTGAGGCAGGACAGTCCGGCGGCACGTGCCGGTATCAGGACCGGCGATATCGTGATCGAGTTCGATGGCGAACGGGTCCGCAGCGCAGTCCACTTTACGCGCCTCGTGCGGGAGACTGTGGCCGGCAGAGCCGTGAAGGTCACGGTCGCTCGTGACGGCAATCGGCAGACGCTCGATGTCACGCCAGACGAAGCGCGGTACCGCTTCCCCCCGCTGCCCGATGTGAGTCGCGACATCGAACGCGGTCTGAGAAATCTGCCTCGAGACTTCTCGTTCGACTTCGATTTCGAAGGGTTCCCCGACGAGTTCTACGTCACGCGCGGCCGACTCGGCGCGACGCTGATGCCGATCACCGATCAGCTCGCCGACTATTTTGGCGTAAAGGAAGGGCTGCTCGTCACGGCCGTCGCGGCCGACACGCCGGCCTCGCGTGCAGCGCTCAAGGCCGGTGACGTGCTCATGGCCGTCAACGGAACGACTGTGGAAAGAGCGTCGGATGTCGGTCGCGCGCTGCGCGACGTGCCGGCCGGCGGCAAAATCGAATTACGTGTGATGCGCGATCGCAAAGAGTTGACGCTCAATACGACGTTGCCCGAGCGGGATCGAAATCGAGTGCGGCGGGATAGAGACCGGATTCCAGTGTGAAACCACGGAGTCTCCGTGGTCTTCAACCAGCCTTCGTTTCCGCCGAGCTCCCGGCGGGCCAGGCGACGACGGCGGTCGCGAGTTGCGCGGCAATCATCATCGTGACCGCCTGCGTCGCGGCATCGGCTTCACGACCGTGCCGGACCTCCGCCGCCAGGACGCCGATGCACGAGTCCGGGCCAAACATCGGCGCGACGATGGCGCCGTTGGTCGTCTCGTCGCCGGCGACCGTGCGCAGCTGGCCCATCACCCATGCGTTTGCGGTCGCGTTATCGGAGAAGCGCGCGATCGGTCCCAGACGACTGACGACGCGCGGATCGTAACCGAACGCCGTCGTCGGAAAGAGCTCCTCGCCTGCGCCCATCCAGACGATCACGCCCGTCGCATCGAGCACTCCTGCTGCACGACGGAGAAGATCGGTCAGCGCGGCGACGGAGGTCACGCGCGATATCGCGGTACAGACGTCTGCTGCCGCTGCGAGATCGACCGACGATGGTGAAGGTGCGGTGACGACTGTCGACATCGGTTTCGCGTCCACCCCTTCTGGTTGAATCGGCGCGGCCTGCGCTGCGCTGCCGGCGGTCGGCGTTCTCGGAGCAGGGACGTGAACGAGGAGCAGCAATCCGATCAGCCAGAGTCCGGCTGCCGCAGCTGTCGTTCGCCACACCTCTTGATCGACGCGCTGCCGTTCGGCAGATGTCCACGACGACTCTGCATCGTGCACGGCTCGCAGCGCGATGGCGATCCCGTCGATCGTGTGTCGGGCTTCGCCGAAGATCAGATCGGACGCCATCAGCGTCTCACCGGCCCGCAAGTTGTCGCGAATGGTGCGATCGGCTTCCGCGAGCCTCGTCGCGTCGTCGTTGATGTCGGTTACCGGCGCGGTGGCGTCGCGCGATCGAACGGTCGACGTCAGGACATCGACGCCGGTCTTGAGTGTCCGCAGGTTTGCGCCGACGCGATCGAGAGAAGGTTGCAGCGGCTGGGCGAGTGCGACGTATGCCGCCTGATATGCGGCGATGTCGCGTGCGGTGGCGGTGAGGCCTTCCACGCGCGCGGCGATGTCTCGCTCGTGCACGTCGAGCGCCGAGCGACGCTGCTCATCGGTCCAGATGAGAGCCCCTGTTCCGATTCCGATCGCGACGAGTAGCGCGAACATAGTCCATCGAACGGCTCGGCTCCGCATCTTGCGGTAGAGGATAAATCAATTCCGAGATGTGTGTTCCCAGTTTCAGGTTCCGGGTTCCAGGTTCCCGTGGTTCCTGGTTCAGCGTTCGAAACGTGGAACTACGAACCTGGAACCTACGAACCTGGAACCTACGAACGTGGAACCACGAACCGCAGGAACCCGGAACCTGGAACCTGGAACGGTACGGCTCAGTACACCGGCAGTCCCGCGTCCGTCAGCCACTGCGCGATGATCGTGAAGCGGTTCGTGAAGATCAGCAGACCGATCGCCACGAGGAGACCGCCCGACACGAGCTCGATGGCGTGGTAGTGGCGGCGAATTCGGCTCATCGCCCCGAAGAAGCGATTGATCGCAAGCGCGGTCGCAAAGAATGGCACCGCCAGACCGAGAGAATAGGCCGACAGCAGCCGCACGCCTTCGCCGACACCGCGACGGGTGGCCGCGATCGCGAGAATGCCGGCGAGGATCGGTCCGATGCATGGTGTCCAACCGAAGGCGAATGCGATCCCGACCAGCATCGCCCCGAACGGTCCGCCTGGCTTCTTCGACGTGTGGACGCGCTTTTCCTGGTACAGCCATTCGATCCGCAGCACGCCCATCGTGTGCAGCCCGAATAGAATCACCACGGCGCCCGCGATCCGGCCGAAAAGCGTCTTGCGCGTCAGCACGAAGTTGCCGATTGCCGATGCCGACGCGCCGAGCGCGATGAAAACGAGCGAGAACCCGACGATGAACGCGAGCGATGCGATCAGGACGCGCTGCCGGGTGTGTGCCGGTGCTACCGTGGCGACCGCGGCGCCCGGGAGACCTGGCGTCCCCCGCATTTCATCGAGCGACAGCCCGGAAATATACGAGAGATACCCTGGGATGAGGGGCAGCACACACGGAGAGATGAAGGACAGGAGTCCGGCGCCGAATGCCGCGAGGAGGGTGACGTTCTCTTCCATGTACAGCGGGCCGCCTGAAGGCGGCCCCTACTCCGCCACTGGCTTCAGGGGAATGTACGTCCCCTGAAGCGCCGTGCCTTCCATCTGGACGTTGTGTCCCTTCACCGGCGGCAGGTCCTGATACATGAAATCCCACTTCCAGCGCTCGGACGGGTTGGACGCCTGCAGCCAGTTGCGCGCGGGGATCGGGCGCGTGAACACCATGCGCTCGGCGTCCGCGTATGGCGACCCGGGCATCGCCGCTGCGAGTGCCTGACGCACGTCGTTCGACGTCAGGTACGGCAGCGGAAGTCCAAGTGCGCGCGCCACATGTGCCAGGATGATGCTGTCTTCCATCGCCTCGCCCGGCGGGGCGATGGCGCGCGATGAGGCCTGCACGCGTCCCTGCGCGTTCGTGTAGATGGCGTCCTTCTCCACCCAGCAGGCGCCGGGCAGGACGAAGTCCGCGGCATCTGACAGGTCGCTCGTCAGCACGCCTTGCACGATCAGCAGCGGCAAGGCACCACTGCGTCGGGCTGCGACGACCCACGATAGGTCCCCGAGCGATCCCGCTGGTCCCGAATCGATGACATACAACGCTTTGACGCGTCCGCTCTCGATCGCGGTGCGAAGCGGCCCAAGGTCCGGGACGCCGTCATTGCCTGCACCCACCTCGAACCCCAGATCCCGCGCCCCGTTGACGTTTGGCGCATCGGTCGACTGCACCTTGAACTTCACACCCGCCGGCTGCGGCTTCTCGGTGCGTGTCCACGCGACCGTCACCGCCTGTCGTCCATCCGCGCCGAGCAGCCCTTCGACCATCTGTTTCAGGACGAACAGATCCTCGGTCGCGGCGTGTGCCGAGACCAGGAAACGCACGGACGCAGGATCCGCGGACCCGGCCTCCTGAATCGAGTCACGCATTCTGGGGTCGAGGTCGTGCCAGGCCACGGGCTCGAGTGCGGAGGTGCCTGACCGTCGCAGCATCGGCCGGCGCAGGCGCGTGTTCCCCTCGATCCAGTGGTAATTGAACCGGCCGATGTCGCACATCCAGTAGTCGTTGACGTCGGGGTTGTAGCGCGGCGTCATGCGGATCAACCGCGACCCGCGCGCCCATTCGGGCTTCGCCTTCAGCCACGCGCTGGTATTGCATCCCTTCGAACACAGCGTGCAGATCGTGTCGACCACGCCCGGGTTGTCCCAGGGGCGGCTCTTGAAGCGATAGTCGCGCGTCGTGATGGCGCCGACCGGGCACACGTCCATCAGGTTCCCCGACAGCAGCGAGTGGACGCCCTCTTCGCGGAACGTGGCGATCTCGCTGCCATTGCCGCGGTCGACGATGCCAATCTGCGCGTCGCCGTCGATCTCGCGCATGAACCTGACGCACCGCGTGCACAGGATGCAGCGATTGCGGTTCAGCATCAGCGTCGGTCCGAAATCGACGTCGGCCTTCACCCCCTCGCCGTCGAACACCCGGCGCGGAAAGTCCATTCGGCTTTCGGCCGGTCCGAACGTGTAGGAGAAATCCTGCAGAGGGCACTCGCCGCCCTTGTCACAGACGGGGCAGTCGAGCGGATGATTCACGAGCAGGAACTCGAGGACACCGGCCCGCGCCGCAACGGTTTCAGCGTCGCGCGTCGTGACGACCATGCCGTCGGTGCACGTCGTGGAGCACGACGTTTGCAGTTTCGGCATCTTCTCGATCTTGACGATGCAGACGCGGCAGGAGCCATCGACAGCAAGGCCGGGATGGAAGCAGTAGTACGGAACCGAAATACCGCTCTCGATGGCGGCCTGCAGGACCGTCTTGCCCTTGTCGACCGTAACCTGCTGCCCGTCGATGGTCAGCGTGACCGTGTCTGCCATATCTTCGCGATCATATCGCGGTAACTCCCAACTCCCAATTTACTGACGCAGCATCCAACTCTCAAATGGGGTTGATTTGGAAGTTGGGAGTTGGAGCCAGCGGAAGGAGATTGGGAGTTCTACAGTTGTGCTTGACGCGCGCCCGCATGGGGCCTAGATTTCAATTCCCTGGAGGTCGCGATGGAGGCGACACGCGTGCGGTTCGCCCCCGTGCTGGAGTGGCTGTGTGCGGCGGCCATTATCGGCGGTGTTCTGGCTGCGGGCCTCGGTGCCGCGCGCGAGTTCGAGGGCGTGCGCGCGGTGACGGCCGTGATGGCGCATTCGGCCCCGACGCCTGAAGCACCTCCAATGCTCGCCCCCCGCGCCGTGTCGGTGCCGTTGTTGCTCCTTGCTGATGGCAAGGAGATTCGCGTCGGCGATCGCGCCTCACAAGTCCTCGAGAAGCTGGGCGCGCGCGCCCAGGTCGGGACCGAAACGATCGAACGCGAAGGCACCACCGAGCGCACCACCCGTCTCTATAACTACGCCGGAACACCGTTCGCGCTCGTCTTCGAGGTGGCCCGCCCTGGCGCTACCGCGCGCGTCACGGCCATCTACCGGCAATAAGCGCGTCAACCGCGTCTTCACGAGCCAGATCGCGCCGGTCGGCTGAACGCCGGCATGCCCTACGGTGGTGTGTCGAAGCGAACGGTGCTGGCCAACCGTTCCACGAGCAGTACGAGCTCGGACTGGCGCGACACCTCGGTCTTGCTGAGGATTCGTCGCAGGTGGGTACGTGCGGTCTCGTACTGCATGCCGAGCCGCTCGGCGACCTGAGCGAGCGGCTGCCCTTCGGCCAGTGCCATCGTGAGAGCAACTTCCCTGCGCGTCAGCTGGTATGTCGTCTGCAGCGCCGTGGGCGGGACAGGTCGCCGCCGCTCTGGAGCTTCTACGAACACGGCTGCGACCGGCGTGGCAACGCCGACCGGCGAAGGGGTTCGTCGCAGTGGCGCGGCTGTCACACGATATGAACGTCCGGATGTGCGCGGCAGCAGCACGTCGGACGGACACTCGAGCGTCGTCCCGGGCGAGACGGAGTACTCGAGCACCCGTTGCAAGGCGGTGTCAGCGTCGGCGCCGTCAGCGACGATCCGGGCCTGCCGCAGCGCAAGGCCATCGGCCTCGCGGAAGATTTCCTCGGCCGCTCGATTCACGAAGACGACGCGCTTGTCGGACGCCAGCAGCGCGATGCCGAACGCGAGTGTGTCCAGCAGCGCCTCGCCCGCGGCGAGGGTCTTCAGCCGGTCTCGCGCTGCTGCCGCGCGAATGACATGAGGCAGCAGGAAGTCGAGTGTCTGCTGCTCTTCCCTGCCGAACGATTCGCCGGTCTCCTCGCGCATCGCCGTGAGCACCAGCGCGTCGTTCGGACCTCGCTGGACGACTCCGGCAATGCACCGGGTCAGGCGATGCAGGAGCAGGCAATCGTTATAGAACTCGCTTCGTTTCAACAGGACGCGAGAACAGGCTTCCTCGTCGACGAACGTCCGGCCTTGAACGTACAAGTGACGGCCATGTTCCCGCCAGATGTTGATGCTCGAGTAGTACTGATGGTACGTGGCCCTCAGCTGCGATGTGATGCCGAACGTGGCGAGGTACTCGGAGCGACCGCCGACGAAATCGTGCTGCTGCACGAAGGCGGCATCGGCATTGACGGCTCCTGCAAATTGCTGCAAGAACTGCGGCCACTGGTCGGGATCGCTGGCTGCTTCATGCGCCTTGAGGCTGAGACGCAGCAGTTGCGTTTCGGTCGGCGGCATGGTTCCCATCGCGTGTAGGCGAGCGCACGTCGGTTCCGCAACCGACGTGGAATCAGGGCCGGCTTTGCTGGAACGGGTTCCTGTCCAACGGGCAGCCATTCTAGCCGAGAACCCAGCCGCGTTGAACTCGCTACTCCATTTGGAGGACGCGGCTGCACCTCCTCCGCGGCTACGCTGTGGCCGCGAGCGTCCGGCACGTCGCTCTGCCGCGTCGTCCTGGTTTCACTTCGAACCCGGCGCGCGGCGACAAAAGTCGCCGCAACACATCCCAAGCACGGGGAGGTCCCACTGTGGGATGCAGCCGGCAGTTGTCGCGTCTCGCAAATAGCGGCATCGCGACGGGCTCTTGGTGTGATGTCGAAGATCGCGAGACGTCGAGCGCGCGGTGTGACGATGAGCGAAGCCGATCGACAGCTTCTCGGCTCCTGGATTCGCGCCGGCACGACACCGCAACGCGTCGTCAAGCGCGCGCGAATCGTGCTCCTCGCCGCTGAAGGACTGTCCGCGCGCGCGATCGCGCAGCGCCTGCACATCGCGCCGCGCACGGCGATGTTGTGGCGCCGCCGATTCGAGGAGCAGGGTGCGCACAGTCTGTGGCGCGACGCTCCGGGCCGGGGCCGGAAGCGATCAATCGGGATCGACGCCGTCTCGCGCCTACGCGCGCTGCTGCAGACGCCTCCTCCTCATGGCGATCGATGGAGCATCCGCGCCCTGGCCCGCGCGACGGGACTCAGTCGCGCCTCGGTTCATCGAATCATGAGCGCGAAGGTTTGCGCGTAAGTCAATTTCGGGACGGGCGGCGTGTGTACGGATTCAGCCGGCGCGCCGTTTTGGGTATCGGGATTGCTCGGGTACGGTCTTCGTCACCTTACAACCTGGTAGTAGTAGTCGGTAACGATGAGATCTCAGGAGGTCTTATGGTTCGTCGCCTTGGTCTGCGCGCATCGCTCCTCGCCGTCGTGTTCATGCTCGCGTCTGTCCCTGCCTTCGCGCAGCGCCCCGGGGGCAGCGGTGAGACCATCCAATCGCTATCGGCCAAGCTCGCCGCGCTCACCGAGCGCGTCGCCAAACTCGAGGGAAACATCGGAGCCGCCGATCTTGTGGGTACATATGCGGTGACGGTAATCCAAACGAACATGACCGCTCTCCACGTCGGCCCGCCCGTTGTCAACGCGACCATCAGTACGGCGGCAACGAGAGCAGCCCTGACGCTCAATGCCGATGGTACTGGCTACACATCCGCCGGCAACACATTCGGCGGATGTGAAGGCAGCAGGTTGACTCAGGGGACGTGGGCAATGAGCGGAATCGATTGCACCGGGCCGCCGACAGACGTCACATGGACGTACGCCGATGGCGTTATCACGATCACCTTCTTGGACGACGGCGACCGGATTCCATTCAACGTCGGTGTCGGAGGCAGGATCCTCATTCAGGCGTTTTCGCCGTTTCACGCCAGCGATCCATCGTCGGATCACGTGTTGGCGATAGCGACCCGCCTGAAATAACGGGCGGGTCGCGGCGGTTCCAGTGAGCTGCTAAGACTCCGAGAATTCGGCGATCGCGGCGGAATCCCGGTTGATTTGCACCTGTCGCACGGTGCCCTCGACCGGGATTTTCCGTTCGATCTGCTTTTCGGTGACCGGTACGATCACGTCCTTCGTCTTCCCGTCAGTGAAGACAATCGTGACGGTGACCGGAATGTCGAAGACCTCCGCTCCGACCTGATCGAAGCGGACCGTCACCTCCCGGTCGGCAACCGTCGTGTGATATGTGAGCTTGGGAAGCTCGCTCCTGTAGATCCAGCGTTCGAAGAACCGATCGAGATCGCGGCCCGACTCCAGCTCGAACGCGCGCTGCAGATCTTCGGTGCCCGCCTTCTGGAATCGGCGATCCAGGTAGAAGCGCCGCAGCGAGTTGAAGAACACCTCGTCGCCGAGCAGGCGCCGCAGCATGTGCAGCACGGCGGCGCCCTTGTTGTAGACGAGCGCGCGGAACACGCGCGTGTCGCTCTTGATGTGGCCCAGGCGATAGCCCAGATGCACCGGACCCTGATCCGAATCGGCGAGCGACCAGCGGCGGAACTGGCGCAGCATGTCCGTGAACACCTTGTCGCCGCGAGACTTCTGCGCGTAGAGCGCCGCGAAGTACTGCGAGAACCCCTCGCTGAGCCACTGCTCGTGGTAGTTCTTCCAGCCGATCGCCTGCCCCCACCATTGATGCGCGAGCTCGTGTGCCAGGAAGAACTCGCCGAAGCCGTCGAAGGCGGCCGGGTCGTTGCGCCACGCGATACTCGAATTCGGCGGCGGATCGTTGAGGACCGCGAAATAGCCGGGACTGTGACCGCCCGGTAAATCGGATTCGACGAGCGCGACGGTGGCAGACGGATATGGCGCGTCGCCGAGGAGTCCGGTGTAGAACCGGAGGATGTCTTCGATCGGTCGCGCCAGCTGACGCGCCCGATTGCGCTGCCGCGTGTTCGCCTCGACGGCAATCATCAATCGATCGCCAGTGGGATCGCTCGCGGCTTCATCGGATGTCGCGATCGTCTTCTGCAGGACGCGATCGAAGCGGCTGACGACGAACGCGAGGTACCGCAGCGGCTGATTCGCGCGGAACACGAACGGCTTGCCTCCGGGCAGCGTCAGCAGATCGCGGAGCGAGACGGCCGTCGCGCCGCTGACCGGTTCGCCGCTGGCGACGCACCCATACCCCTCCGGCACCACGAGTCGAATCGTCGCCGTCGCGTAATCGGGCACCGGATTCTGCGGATACCAGAGCGATCGATTGCTGAGCAGATAGTGCGGCTCGCGATTCGTGAACGGATTGTCGCTTGGTGTCGACGGCTGATCCTGTCCTGGTTGCAGCGTTTCGGTTTCGATCGGGTCCGGCGCCACTCGCCCCTCGTAGTTGAGGATGACCGTGACATCGGAGTCCTGCGGCAGCTGGCGCGGCAGGCTGATCATGATCGTGTTCTGGCTCTTCACGCGGAGATGCAGCAGCCGGCCGTATTCCACGCTCGTGACGCTCGTCACCTCGAGCGGGTCGGCCAGTCTGAGCGTGAGCGTCGAGAGCGAGGCGCGCGCGCGGATCGCCAGCCGGGCCCGCGCTTCGAGCGATTGCCGTTCCGGATCGACGATCGCTTCGATGTTGTAGTCGATGACGTCGTACTCCCGCAGCGCATCGTCGCTGTAGAACCGGCCGCGGGCAGCGAGCTTGGCCTGCGACGCATAGAGGGCAATCGTCCGCCGCCGGTCGCGTTGAAACAGCTGCACGTCCTCGGCCTGCGCGTTGCCGCGTGTGTAGGTGAGGATGCCGTACCGTCGTGTCTGCACCTCGAGGAGCATGTCGTTGGCCGGCGGCTGCAGATACCACGTATCGCGACTCAGATCCTGAAGGTCGAGGACGTACGACTTCGGCGAGTCGCGGGCGAACACCTCCTGCGCGCGACGGACCATGCGTGCGTCCGGCATCATCTGCGTCAACGCCGACGTCGTCACGAGTCGTGCGTAATCGGTCGGGTTCAGGCGTACGAATGCGGCTTCGAACGGCGTCGTGAGCGTCTCGTTCCCCGAGAAGATGCGCAGCTGACCGCGCTCCGTTTCCGGAGTCGGCGAAAATCGCATCTCGCCGCGACCGAGCAGGATCAGGCCGGTGATGCCTTCTTCGGTGTCGATCTGGAACACCGCACCGTCCTGCAGCGTGATGAGCAGATCCTCGGCGCGCACTTCCAGATTGCGCGCGGCATACTGCGTCGTGGTGATCAGCCGCAGCCGAAACAGCCCTTCGACCGACGCGACGCCTTCGGTTCGCACGATGCGCCAGGAATTCAGGTCGCCGCCAGGGGGGCGCCGCAGGTCGAGACCCGCGGTGACGATTTTCGCGCGTCGCGGCGTCTCGATGAACATCTCGACGACGACGCGATAGCCGTCGCCTGGCGGCGCTCCTTCGAGGTCCGTGCGATCCCGTTCGTGGACTACGGTACGGACCGCGCCCGGCATGAACAGATCGAACCCGTGCTGGGCGATCAGCTCGTCGGACAGACCGGAAAACAGAGAGGGAAAGGCGGCGCGATCCCCAGAGTTGAGGATCTGCTCCATGCGCTTCAGCAGCATCGCGACCGGGTCAGGCGAGGATGCCGGTGCCGGTTGCGCCCACGCGGGCGCCGTCCATGCCAGGACGCACGCGAGTAACGCTGCGAGGCGGAACATAGGGATCCTAGTAACGGACATTAGACACCCGTTCGGGTGGTGGGTGGTGGATCGTGGATAGTGGTTACGTCAAAGGCACGAGCCACGACCAACCACCCACCATCCACCAACCGGTCACACGGCGGGCAGCGGCAGAAGCCGCCGTGCCACCAACACCGTCAGGTCGTCCAGTAGGCGTCGCTCACGGACGTGATGATCGACCGCCGCAAACGCCTCCCACCCGAGCTCCTTCGCGGATGCCCAGCAGCCGGCGTCGACGACGGTCTGCAGGCCGGCCTCGTCGAATGGCTGCCCGTCAGGATTCTCGGCTTCCGTGACCCCGTCACTGTAGAGGACGAGTACGTCGCCGTAGGCGAGTGTCGTGCGGCCGGCTTCATAGAGGGCCCCGTCGAACATCCCAAGGGCCATTCCGCCAACCGACAGCTTCTCGAAGCAGCCGCTCGCACGACGCAGCAGCGGAGGATTCTGTCCGGCGTTGACGTAGACCAGCTCACCGGTTGCCGGCTGCAATGTCGCGAGAAACAACGTGATGAAACGCGAGCGCGGCGCATGCTTGACGATTTGGGTGTTCAGGCGCGACACCAGCTCCGCGCCTTCGAGGCCTTCGTCCACGAGCGTCCGCATCATCGCGACCAGCAGGGCCATCAAGAGCGCGGCGGGACTGCCTTTGCCCGCGACGTCGCCGAGTGCAAGAAGCAGACGGCCATCGGGCAACGGCAGGATGTCGTAGAAATCGCCGCCGACCGTGTTGGCAGGACGGGTCAATCCGAACGCCTCCACACCCGGTGCCTGGTACGTGGCCCGCGGCAGCATCGCGAGCTGGATCTCTCGGGCGATCTCGAGGTCGTTCTTGAGCGACAGCCGATCGGCCAGCTCCAGGATGACCAGTAGGTTCATCACCAGGAAACCGGCCAGCAGCGACAGGGTGCCCGTGGCGAACACCGGATGCGGAACGACCCACCAGTGCCAGCCCCGCGCGAGCTCCACCAGGCCAAGAATCGCCGACAGCAGTGCGACGGCATAGGTCGCACGGCGGGCGGGGCTCAGTTTGAGGGTGAAGGCGAGAAACAGCAGCCGCGCGTGGCGCAGCACCCGACGATAGCCACGCAGCTGCTTCAACTGGTTCTCGTCGACCTGACGCGAGAAGAACCGGTACGCTTCGGCGGCGTCGCGCGTGAACAGCCGCTCCAGTTCGGTCGTGGTCAGACCCTGGGTGTAGGTCTCGAGGAACTTGCCCGAGCCGGGGCGAGGCAACGGCGGCACGACCGCCATGCGCGGTTTGCTCTCGTAGTTTCCGACTTCGGCCGGACCGCGATCGTTAAGTCGGGTAGGCACCGGCGTCTTTCAGAATTCCGAGCTCGCTCCCGACCTTCGCGAATGCATCGAGCGCGAATTGCAGCTCCTCGCGCGTGTGCGTCGCGGTGACGATCGTCCGTACGCGTGCCTTTCCCTTCGCGACGGTGGGGAAGCCGATACCCTGCGCGAAGACGCCTTCGTCGAACAGTCGATCGGACAGCTTCATCGCCAACGCGGCGTCACCAACAATCACCGGCGTAATCGGGCTCTCACTGACGCCGGTGTCGAACCCAAGGACCTGCAGGCCGGTTTTGAAGAATCGCGCGTTCTCCCAGAGGCGATCGATCAGTTCCGGCTGCTGCTCCAGCAGGTCCAGTGCCGCGATGCAGGTCGCGGCGACCGACGGCGGGTGCGACGTGGAAAACAGGAACGGCCTGGCGCGGTGAAACAGAAATTCGATGAGCGACCGTGACCCCGCGACATACCCCCCGAGCGCGCCGATCGCCTTCGACAGCGTGCCGACCTGAATGTCGACGCGGCCATGCAGTCCGAAATGATCGACCGTGCCGCGGCCATTCCGGCCGAACACCCCGCTCGCATGCGCGTCGTCGACCATCATGATGCCGCCGAACTCGTCAGCCAGGTCGCACAGGTCCGGCAGCGCACCGAGGTCACCATCCATGCTGAAGACACCGTCGGTGATGATGAGGGTCCGCTGCTGGCGTGGCAGCCGCTGCAGAATCGCTCGCGCGGCCGCCACGTCCTTGTGCGGGAACACTTCGATTGTCGCGCGACTGAGACGGGCGCCGTCGATGATGCTCGCATGATTCAGTTCGTCCGAGACGATCACATCCTCGCGACCAAGGACGGAGGACACGGTGCCGGCGTTCGCGGTGAAGCCGCTCTGGAAGACGACGGCGGCTTCGGTCTTCTTGAACCGCGCCAGCCGGCGCTCCAGCTCCATGTGGATTTCCATGGTCCCCGCGATCGGGCGCACCGACCCGGTGCCGACGCCAAGTGTCCGCAGGGTCTCCAGCGCGCGTTCGCGCAGGAGCGGGTGCGTCGTCAGCCCAAGGTAATTGTTCGACGAGAGATTGACGACGGACGTGTGATCGACCGAGGTGTGGGCGCGTTGTTCGCCGTCCAGCACCCGAAGACAGCGATACAGCCCCTGCTGACGCAGGGAATCGAGCTCCTGGCCGAGATAGGCGAGAGGATCTGGCCGCACAACGGGCTCATTCTAGTCTGGATGGTGGGTGGTGGATGGTAGATGGTGGTGGTTGGTGGTTGGTCGCTGACGGTTGTTGGCTGGTGGTTTGTGGACCCCGCCATTACCACCATCCACTACCCACTACCCACCCACCTAGAACAAGATGGCCATCCAGGGGATCACCGCCACAGCCACATAGAACACGGCCAGCAACGCCACGACCAGGTGCACCTGGCGCAGATGCAGGCAGATGCCCAGGAGTCCGGCCACTGTTTTGGCTCCCATCAACGCTGGCCCGTGGCCGAGGTGGGCCATCATCGTCGCGATCAGGGGGTTTGCCTCAATGGTTGTGCCGTAAGTGACCACTCCAACGTAGGTCAGCACTCCATCGAGACACTGCGCGAGCAGAAACACGAGCAGCACGACGTCGCCGAATACCGAACGTTGAGTATCGGGATGGGACGCAGCGAGAACGCCGGCCTGCATTCGCGACGTTGCGACTCCCGCGAGGTAGCTCGGAACTGGTTGGGGCGGTGCGTAAACGGTGGCAGCCATTCGCGTCTGGCGCTCTTGACGGGCAATGCGCGTGCCGCGCCTTCCACCTGGACTCTCGCGGGCAACGTCCAGCTTCGACGAATGTGAGTGGATGTTGATTCGGCCGAGTTTCAGCGGGCCCGCGTCACGTCGAAGAGGACGTCGCCACTGTCCTGGAACAATTCGACCGCACCTCTTTTCCGCAACGCGGCAGAAGTATTCCTGCCGATGTCGTCGACGAACGCGTTTTCATGGACGACCACCAAGGTTGCGCCAGCGGCGCGCAGCGCGTCGACCGCGACATCGGGATGTCGCGGAACGTCACTCAACGCCGTGATCAGCTGGCCGTAGTGCGGTGGAAAGAACCCGCTGTATCCATTCAGCACAGGACGCCAATGGGTGACCGAATAGTAGACAGCGCGGAGATCGTAGTCCGGTTGCCCCAGGGGCAGTTCGGCAACGACGGCGTTTCGACTCTGACGCGCAATCTCTTTGTAGACCGCGGGCGCACGACCGGGACGGTAGATTCGTGATGCGGGTGCCGCAAATCCTTCAGGCGGAGTCACGCCGTTGACTTCCATCGGCACCGCGAGGCTCTCGATCAGGAACAGACACGCGATCGCCGGAAGGATCCAGCGTCCGATGCGCCGACGATCGATCCATGCAGCGCCGAACGCGGCGAGCACCGCGAGCATGAGCACCGCGATCGTCGCGAAGCGTGCCGGCGCGCGAACGCTGTCCCAGCCAGGCACGTGATCGTAGAGAAATCCGTACGGAGAGGCGAGGTCGAGGGGACGCCCCAGCGACTGTGGCAGCGGACCCAGTGAAAGCCAGACGGCAGCGATGAGCGCGACGACGAAGAAGCCGCGCGTGGCGAAGAACGCGCGCACTCGTGCGCGTGCGGCCGATGAGAGCACGCACATCAGGACGAAGAATCCGACCGCAATCGCGAGCGGTCGCGTGGCGTCGACCATGCGCACGCGAAACACCCGGAGGTCGAGCAGCACGCGGCGGTAGACCAACGTGACGATGACTGCGATGGAGTAGAGGGCGGCGCTCACTCCGCAGAACGCAGCGACGACGTTTCGCCATTGGCCCGAGCTGATCGAACGCTTCTCGTGCTCGAATTCTGTTTCAGATGCGGGGCGGGCCACTGGCACCCCATCGCGCAGGCGTGCGCGCTGGGGACCCCGCCGATCGGCCCGCCCGCGCGGACCGTAAAGGTCCGCGCCGCTGCTCTTCGACGTGGCAAGTCCAATCAACGCCAGAACAACGGTGACGAGTCCAGGAAAGAGTTCGCCCTCGGGCTTTGGAAAGGCGCGCATCCGCGGACCCCAGAGCGGCTGTTGTGAAAATGCGGTCCCGTATGAATACACGTCGGCTGAATAGCGAACGACCTCCGTTGCCGATCGCGTGCCCTCCGTCTCGGCCCGAACGGCGACATACGGCAACAGCAACGGGACGATGAGAACGGCGACTGCCAAAGCCGCCAGCGACAACTGCAGCCACATGCGCCGATTCCGCAGTTGCCCATGGCGCCACAGCTCCCACACGACGTACGCCGCAGCGAACACCGGGAAATACAGCAGGTAATAGCCGGAGGAGAGGCTCTGCACGAGTAGCGCGATGGCGGCGCCGATCAGCCATCGGAGCCGGCGCGACGACACGTATCTGCTGAACGCCCACAACGTGAACGGCATCCACTGCGCAGACAACACGTGCAGATGCGAAGTCTGGGCGATGCGATACGGCGCGAACGCGAACAGCAGGCCACCGATGAGCGCCGCTCGGGTGCTGGACGTCAGCTCGCGTGTGAGAAGGAACCCGCCGGCGCCCGCCAGCACGAACGACGAGAGAAACAGCAGGTTGTAGCCGAGGATCGGATTCTTGCTCGCCAGGTAAACGGGAAAGCTCTGGATCGCCTGCGGGATGAAGTGCTCCGAATAGGCAAGCGTCAGGCGCGCCGGATAGAAGATGTTCGCGTCGAAGAAACCGGCAAGCGCTCTGCCGTCACCATGCAGCAGCTTGACGAAATGATCGTGGTCCCACGTAAGGATCCACATCGTCAACACCGAGTCGCCGAGATCCCGAGGCACGTCGCGCCCCAGGCCGAGCACGAGCGGCCACGTGGCGAGAACGGCGACGACCAGATATGCGGCGGCCGCGATCCAGACGTCGCGTGCCGAGCGGGACATCGTCGTGCGGGTCTCGAGAGGTTCTTGCACGCCCGCGCTGAAGCCGAATTTCATTTCCGCGCGGACTGGCTCGCGGAAACGACACCCGATTTCGTCACGTTGTCGGACGACAGCTCCTCATACAGGACTTGCAGCACCGCTGCCGTGGGAACCGCCAGAATCGCACCGACGATGCCGAGCAGCGACCCTCCGATCAGCAGCGAGACGATGATGATGACGGCGCTGATGCCGACCTGTCGCGACATGATCTTCGGGACGAGCACGTGGTTCTCGAGCTGCTGTTGAAGGACGAAGAACACCAGCACGAACAGCGCGAGCGTCGGTCTGACGGTGAGCGCGACGATCAACGCCGGGATGGCCGAGAGGATCGGCCCGACGACCGGAATCATCTCGCCGATTCCGGCGATCAGCGCGAGCACATAGAAATACGGGACGCCGAGGATCCAGAGACCCACGGCGGCCGTGCTGCCGATGATCGCCCCCAGCAGCAGCTGCCCTCCCAGCCACGCGCTCACTTTCGTCGTCACGCGGCGACACGCGTCCTCGACGCGCGGTCGCCGCGTTCGCGGAAACAGGCGGACGAACGAATTCACGATCGTGTCCGCGTCGACCAGGATGTAGAAGGTCAGGATGAGGATCGTGATGAATCCGAAGATGCCGCCCACGACGCCCCAGACGGCGCCAATCAGCGCGCCGACCGCGTCGGATCCGCCGACCGGCGTCTTCTGCACGGCCTCGCCGACCGTCAGCTCGCGGCCGAGCAGCCCGCGATTGATCAGCCACTGTTGGGCCTTGTGCAGCACCTCGGGGAGCGCCGCCCACAGATCACGAGCCTGTGAGACGAGCGCCGGAATGACCGCAATCGCGACGGCCGTGAGCAGCGAGAGGATCGTGAGATAGATGATGAGAATGGCTGCCCAGCGCGGCAGTCGCCGTGGCGCCGCGGGGCGATGGCGTTCAATGGCGCTGACGAGCGGCGACAAGCCAATCGCGAACAGCGCCGACACGTAGACGACGAGCAGCGCGTCGCGCGCGAGGAAGAGCATCCAGCCGAGCGCCGCCGTCAGCAGCAGCCCGGCCAGTGCGTAGCGAATCAGCGAACGTGCTTCGTCTGCGGTCACAATCCCCGACAACCCCAATGCAAAATGCAAAATCCAAAATTCAAACAGTGCGATTGTTCGAGCAATTCACACGGTGTGCCTTTTGCCTTACAGCAGGCGGAGTTTTCAGGCCTGGTGGGCTCGTGCGAGATAGTCGCGTGTGAAGTCGCCGATGTCTTTGTAGATCGGCGCGAGCTCGCGCGGGTCGGCCAGGAACACGATCCGGAAGAAGCCCTGTTCGGCGGGCATGCCGAATCCCGAGCCATACACACACAGGATGCCGGTTTCGCGCAGCAGCGCCAGAACGTAGTCCTCGTCGCTGTGACCCGGTGGCAACGTGACCTGCGGCATGGCATAGAACGCGGCGCGCGGTGCCACGCAGCGCATCCCGGGAATCGCGTTGAGCATGTCCGTGGTCAGCTGCGCCCGTTCGGCGAGTGCCGCCCGAAACACACTTTGGTGTGAGCGGTCTCCCGTCATCGCCGCCGTGACTGCATACTGCATCGGTCCCGGGCTGCAGAGTCGTCCGTCTGCCAGCTTCTTGATCGCCGCCAACGCGTCATCCAGTCGTGGGCTGGATCCGACCACCAGCCAACCGGCGCGCCACCCTGGTGCCAGATACGCCTTCGATAAGCTCGAAAACGAGATGATCGGGGCGTCGACATCAAGGGTGGCGAGCAGCGGCACCGAGCCCTCGAATCCCAGGTCGCCATACACCTCATCGGCGACGATCGTGAGCTCGTAGCGTTCGGCCAACTCGATCAACGACCGACGAACCGACATCGGGTACACCGCGCCGGTCGGGTTATTCGGATCGATCACCACGAGGACGCGGGTCCGCGGCGTGATGAGTGAACGCAGATGATCGAGGTCGGGCAGCCAGTCGCGGTTCGGATCGGTGCGGTAGTAGCGAGGCTGCGCGCCGATTTTGGCCAGGATAGCCGTGTAGAGCGGATAGGTCGGCAGCGGCACCAGCACGTCGTCGCCCTCATCGACGAGTGCGTTGAGCGCCAGTTCAATTCCTTCTGACGTCCCCGTCGTGATCAGCACGCGGTCGGGCGAGGTCGGCACACCACGACGCGTGTAATCGGCGGCGACCGCTTCGCGTGCGGAGCGAATCCCGACCGACGGCAGATAGCCGTTCTTCCCGTCGCGCATTGCGGCGGTGGCCGCGTCGATCAGATGAGCGGGGGTGCGAAACCCGAAGGCGACCGGATCACCAATATTGAGGTAACGGACTGCCGTACCACGAGCCTCGACTGCCTGCGCTTCCGCCACGATGTTGCGGATTGCATAGGAGAAACGGTTGACCCGCTGCGCCACGGGTGCCGATCGAGAGCTTCGAGTGGGCATGGCCCATCTTACACGTTCGCTGAGCTTTAGCCGTTTTCGAGCCGAAAACAGGAGTAATTCGTGGAGTTCCTAAGGAGCTCTACTGTGTAAGGACGTAACAGTTACACACTTCGGGGAAACATTGGACATGTCCCAACACCTGCTGATCGACGTAAACCATTGCGATTGCTCGAGCAAACCATATGGCAAGGCCATTGTAATTGCTGGCGCCGTGATGCGGCGGAGCCTGATTCCCATCGTGGTCGTGGCGCTGATGACAGCGGCCACCTCGCGGGTGGGATGGGCGCAAGGACCCGCATCAGAAGGTCAGAGCCCGGTCATCACCTTCAAGTCGGGCGTCGAGGTCGTCACCGTGAACGTGGCCGTCCGTGACCAGCATGGCAAGGTCGTTCGCGACTTGAAGAAGACGGACTTCGAGGTGATCGATTCGGGATTCGGACGCGAGATTCGCGACTTCTATTTCGGCGACTCGCCAATCAGTCTCGCGATCCTGGTCGACATCAGCGGCAGCATGGGCGTGGGCGGGAACATGGATCGGGCACGCGACGCGGTGTCGGTGGCCACGATGAGCCTGCGCGATCGGGTCGATGAGGCGACGCTCTTCACGTTCGACACGAAGCTGCGACAGGTCGTCAACTTCACCAACGACCTCGGTCTGATCCACCGTGTGAACTTGAAGGGCACGCCGTGGGGCCAGACGACGCTGTTCGACGCGATCGGCGACACCGCGCGTGCCGCGGCCCTTCGCACGAATAAACATCGCGCATTGCTGGTGATCACCGATGGTGTGGACACCGGCAGCAAGTTGACAGCGGGTGAAGTATCCGGGATCGCCAGCTCGATCGACGTTCCGGTCTACCTGCTCGTCGTTGCCAATCCGCTCGACCATCCGGGCGGGGAATTTGCGGTCGTCGCGACCGACGGTCGGGAGACGAACACCGCAACGCTTGCCGATCTGGCTCGCTGGACCGGCGGCGACATGCGAATTGCCAGCGAGCCCGAGCACACGGTGGAGGCCATTCAGGACCTCTTCGCGGAGCTGCGGCATCAATACCTGATCACCTTCGAGCCGGGAGAGCGTCCGGGCTGGCACCCGCTCGAGATTCGCACACGGAAGAAGAACCTCGTCGTTCACGCGCGTAGCGGGTACATGTCCGGCCCCTCGCGAACAGAGACTCAGTAAGCCAGAGGAGAGATAACGACCATGCGGAAGAGCATTTTTGCTGCATCGATGTTGGCGCTGTCGGTCGCGGTTGCTCCAGCCTGCGCCACCAAGAAGTTCGTGCGGACGGAAGTTGGAACCGTCAACTCGAAAGTCGACACTTTGAACGGCACCGTTGAGGAAACACAGGAACGGACGCGCCGGAACGAAGAGCGCATCGGATCGGTCGATCAGAAGGCTGAAGCGGCCGGCAAGGCGGCGCAGGGCGCGCAGGCCCAGGCCGACACCGCGCTCAGCATGGCCAAGGACGTCGACACGAAGCTGTCGGCGACCAATACCAAGATCGACGCGGTCGAAGCGGCCAACAAGCGCCTGATCTACACGGTCACGCTGAGCGAGGACCAGGGCAACTTCAAGTTCGGCAAGGCCGATCTGCCCGACACCGCGAAGGCCCGCCTCGACGAGGTGATCAACCAGCTCAAGGCGAACCCAAACAACATCTACATCGAGATCGAAGGCCACACTGACAACGTCGGCAGCAAGGCGCTCAACGAGGAAATCGGGATGGAGCGCGCCGACGCCGTGAAGCGGTACCTGTACGAACAGCACCAGATTCCGCTGCACAAGATGAACGTGATCAGCTACGGCGAGGACAAGCCGGTTGCGCCGAACAACACCCGTCAGGGTCGCGCGCAGAACCGCCGCGTCGTGATCAAGGTTCTTTCGTAGCTATCGCATCGCAGCCAGATCCACACGCGCCCGGGCCAGCTCGCTGGCCGGGCGCGGTGGAGTTCCAACCACATCACGTAGCACCACCTCATAAACGCCCGTCGCCTCGAGGTCGCCGCCATCGACATGCGCGATGATCGTCCCGCCCAGCATCGGTTGACTGCCGCCGGGGACCACAGGTCCCGCCGGAGCGGGCAGTGGCAATCCGCTCACACGTGGTCCATACCGGGGGACTCGGTCGACCGAGAGTGGCTCACGTGCCCGGACATCTCCGGCACGCACGAGAGTTACCTGGTACTCGGGAACGCCGACGAACGTGTTCAGCGGATGAAACGACAGCTCGACGTAGATATCGATCTGATTACCTGACGCAGCCAGCAACTCGAGCGCCTGCCGCTGGCCGAAGCGCCGGTCGCTGCCCGCCGCGCCCGCTTCCGCCGCCAGCACGATCCGCCGGAATGGTGTGACGATCTCCACCGAATCGACCGGCGCTTTCGCAACCATCACGCGATACGTACGATGGAACCGGTCACGTTCCTGCGCCAACCGCGACTGTCCGATCGCGATCGCCTGCTGAATCTCCTCGGGATCGAGCATCGTGTCGAACGCGGTGACGTGCGCGAGGAAGAGTGCGACCACCGCCACCGCCGAAAGGCTGCGGCCCATGTGGCAATCCTAGCAGGCCGGATGGTGGCTGGTGGGTGGTGGATAGTGGTTGCTTGCTGGGTGTGAATCGCGGCGCCTCGGCGCCATTGCCGCAGTTCACACCGCCACGAACCACCACCCATCCACCCACCACCCAGACCATGAGCCCATGTCGCACGCGATTCCGCATTGACGGGTAGGGCGTGACCGGGGTGCGAACCTACGAAGCACTTTCGGCGGCGTACTTCCTGTTATTGGCCGTCGCCGGGCTGTTTGCGCCGGTGGAGAAGCCGAGACGGGCAGTCGGCTGTCTGTGCGCGCTTGCCGCCGTCGTGCCGGTGTCCATCGCGTCGACGACCAGCGGCCTGGTCCGCGATTGGGCACCGCTCGCCTACATCGCCGCGGGCTATTGGATCCCTTCGTTATTCGTCAGTGGCGTCGCAGCGCATGTCGTCGTCGAGCGCTGGCTCCTTCGTACGGACACGTCGCTGCGACACTGGTTGCCGCCGATGCCCGCGTGGGCGGTCCCAGTATTCGAGGTCGCTTATCTGGCGTGTTATTTCCTGGTGCCGATTGGCTTTCTGCTGGTCTTCATCGCGGGAAGCCCGGACGACGTGAATCGCTTCTGGACCGCGGTCCTGATCTCGGGCTATGTGTGCTACGGCACGCTCCCGTGGCTGCAGAGTCGACCGCCGCGTGTGCTGGCGCCCTTCGACTGCGCACGAGGCGGGCCGCGGACGCCGCCTTCCATCGCGCACGTCAACGTGTTCGTCCTGAGTCGGATCAGCCACGGCTGGAACACGTTTCCGAGCGGCCATGCCGCGATGGCCTTCGCCGTCGCGTTCGCCCTCGCCCCGGTGTCCGTGCCCGCGGCGATGGCGGCCGCGATCGTCGCGATCGGGGTCGCGATTGGTGCTGCTGCGGGCGGGTATCACTTCGCGCTCGATGTGGTGGTTGGCGCGCTGGTGGCCATGGCGGGCTGCGCCGTCGTCTTTGGTCTCTAGACTCTGGTCTCTGGTCGTCTCTGGTCTCTGGCCAGAGACCAGAGACCCGTGCGCGTCGCGGGGGAGCGTCGACGCGCCCGGGCATGCGGCAGCCTATTCTTTCTTCGACTCCAGCTGGCCGCGAACCTCGCCCGCCGGATGCGCAGTCGTGTGGATGTTCGCGTACGAGTTGCCGAGGAGGATCGCCTGAATCGCGTCGGCCATCGTGTTGATTCCGATTTCCGGCCGCGCGACGAAGGCCCTGGCGTCCACTCGGAACGCCAGGCTCAGGTCGTCTGTCCGTCCGGTGGGAATGGGGAAGTTGATCACCACGGGACCGGCAACGCCTTTGGGCCCGATGTGAATGTGCCCGGCCGTCGTGCCCGCCGGCAGGTTGAACAGCGACAGGGTGACCGTCAGGTCCTCGTTCTTCTGGTCGACCGAGACCTCGATCGTGCCCACGGCTCCTGTCAGAAAGGACGGGGTTTCCTCGCCGGCATTCAGGGTGGCGGTGAGTGTCTGCGCTGCCGCGGGCGCGGTGCTGATGGTGAGCATCGCCGCCGCCGCGACACACAGGCTGAGAAATCGTTTCATGGAGATCGCTCCTGGGTAGTGGGTGAGACTGGGTGCGCAACACCGCGAGCAGAAAACGGACCCACGCGCCCGGGCGTCGAATCAACGACTTAGCCGTGTTTGCAGACGGCAAAGCTTACGGCCCTCGAAAACCCCTTTCGCGCCCCGGTACAGGGGCCCGAGCCGTCGAACGCCATAAACGCCTCGAACGCCTCGAACGATCCGAACGATCCGAACGATCCGAACGATCCGAACGATCCGAACGAGAAACCCCGGTAGGATCTGCCTGTGGATCTCGCAGGAAAAGTCGCTCTCGTGACGGGGAGTAAACGGATCGGGGCCGTCGTGGCGACCGAGCTTGCACGCGCGGGCGCGGACGTCGGGATCGTCTATCGATCGTCTCGCGCGGAGGCCGATCAAACG